>Ga0207757_100229_pt1 | contig 43625 bp, 49 predicted proteins | sample A23P3SouthBayCA_2_FD_187752 | JGI IMG/M metagenome (GOLD analysis project Ga0207757, IMG submission 187752) | Aerobic enrichment media microbial communities from Eden Landing Ponds, California, USA - A23 P3 (2) (SPAdes) | ecosystem: Environmental > Aquatic > Marine > Unclassified | place...
GACTTCCTCGTCGAGGGCATCGTAGAAGTCCGAAGCGACGTTCTTGTCCTGGAGCGCTTCCTTGACGGCGGCTTTGACGATGAGGTCTGCCATACGACCAGTACATACCCACCCTTATTAATAAGATTTCCCAAATCGGCCGCACGTACCGCCACAGGTGCCGTTCTCGCGCATTTCGTCCCAGATATATAAATACTGGGGCGAATTCACCGTGAACAAAGCCTTTACCGGCGCCAGCGCGTATCGAGAGGTAATGGTACTCGACAATCTCGGGAGTTCCCTGCGCGGTACGCTCTCGAAACTGCAGGGGAAGTCCCGTCTCGACGAGGACGACGTCGAGGAGGTCGTCAAGGAGATCCAGCGCTCCTTGCTCCAGGCCGACGTCGACGTCTCCCTGGTGATGGCCCTCTCGGACTCGATCGAGACGCGCGCGCTGGAGGAGGAGCCGCCGGGCGGGACGAGCGCCCGCGATCACGTTCTCAAGATCGTCTACGAGGAGCTGGTCGACCTGATCGGCGAGTCGACGGAGATCCCGCTGGAACCGCAGACGATCCTGCTCGCCGGGCTTCAGGGATCGGGCAAGACCACCTCCGCGGCGAAGATGGCGTGGTGGTTCTCGAAGAAGGGGCTCCGGCCGGCGGTCATCCAGACCGACACCTTCCGCCCCGGCGCCTACGATCAGGCCGAACAGATGGCAGATCGCGCCGAGGTGGCGTTCTACGGCGACCCCGACTCGGAGGACCCCGTCCAGATCGCTCGCGACGGGCTGGAGGCGACCGCCGACGCCGACGTGCACATCGTCGACACGGCGGGGCGCCACGCCCTCGAAGACGACCTGATCGCCGAGATCGAGGAGATCGAGTCGGCGGTCGATCCCGACCGCTCCATCCTCGTCCTCGACGCCGCCATCGGGCAAGGGGCGAAAGAACAGGCCCAGCAGTTCGACGACTCCATCGGCATCGACGGCGTCGTCATCACGAAACTCGACGGGACGGCGAAGGGTGGGGGCGCCCTGACCGCCGTCAACGAGACGGACTCCTCCATCGCCTTCCTGGGCACCGGCGAGACGGTCCAGGACATCGAACGCTTCGAGCCCAACGGCTTCATCTCCCGGCTGCTGGGGATGGGCGACCTCAAACAGCTCTCGGAGCGGGTCGAACGCGCCATGGCCGAGACGGGCGAGGAGGAGGACGACTGGGACCCCCAGGACATCATGCAGGGGTCCTTCACCCTGAAGGACATGCAGAAACAGATGGAGGCGATGAACAACATGGGGCCGCTGGATCAGGTGATGGACATGATCCCCGGCATGGGCGGCGGTCTGATGGACCAGCTTCCCGACGACGCCATGGACGTGACCCAGGACCGGATGCGCACCTTCGACGTGGCGATGGACTCGATGACCGAAGAGGAACTGGAGAACCCGCGGGTCATCGGCCAGGAGCGCGTCGAGCGCATCGCACGTGGTGCCGGCGTCGACGAGGAGTCCATCCGCGAACTCCTCGAACAGCACAAGATGATGGAACGGACCATCAAGCAGTTCCAGGGGATGGGCGACGGCGACATGCAGCGGATGATGAAGAAGATGCAGCAGGGCGACGGCGGCGGGATGGGCGGCATGGGCGGGATGGGACCGTTCGGCTGACGAAGGGTCGCACTTTTGCCGGTGACCGACGGACCCTCCTCCGTGTCGCTCGTCTCCGACCACTGGCTCCGTCGGCTCCGCACGCTCGACGTGCTCGCGCTGACCGCGCTCCTGTGGTTTCTGGCGAAGTTCCTCCGATACGCCTTTCCGCCGCTGTTCGGCACCTTCCGCTCCGTCTACGGAGTCTCCAACACCGAACTCGGGGCGCTGTTCTCGGCGCTCATGGCCGGCTACGCGGTCATGCAGTTCCCGTCCGGCGCCCTCGCGGATCGGGTGGGGACCGTCCGCGTCATCGTCGGCGGCGCCGTCGTCGCCTCGGCTGCCTCCCTCGCGCTTTTCGTCTCGACCACGTACGCACTGCTCGTCGTCGCGGTGATCGGCATCGGCGTCGGTACCGGTGCACACAAGACCGTCGCCATCACGCTCCTGACGACCGTCTATCCCGAGCGGTCCGGCCGGGCGCTCGGGCTGATGGACTTCGTCGGCGAACTCGGCGGCGCCCTCGCGCCCGTCGTCGTCGTGACCGTCGTCGCCGCGGCGCTCCCCTGGCAGTCGCTCTTTCTCGGCACCGCCTTGACCGGTCTCGTCCTCGCGGGCGCGTTCGCCCTGTGCGTCCCCGTTCGACTCTCGGACGACGACGCCAGCGTCGAGGGGTCCGACGCGGGCGGCCGAGCGTATCTCGCGGCCTTCGCCGCGCCGCGGTTCTCCGCGTTCGCCCTCGTCGCCGTCCTCGTCTCCCTCACCGTGAGCGGCGTCACCGCCTTCCTGCCCCTGTTTCTGGAGAGTCGCGCGGGCATCGACACCCGTCTGGCCGGTCTGCTGTACAGCGGCTTCTTCCTCGTCTCCGTGGTGCAGCCGTTCACCGGCGAACTCTCCGACCGGCTGGGACCGCTTCGCGTCATCGCCGCGCTCCTCGCGCTCGCCATCGCGGCGCTGCTCGTCCTCGTCGTCGCGGGGGTCGGTCCCGTCGTCGTCGGTCTCGCGACGCTCGCTCTCGGCGTCGGTCTCCACGGGGTCCGCCCCTGCCGCGACGCACACCTAGTGGCGCTCATCCCCGACGACGTGGCGGGCGGAACGCTCGGGGTCGTTCGCACGTCGATGCTGGGCATGAGCGCCGTCTCCCCGGCGGTCGTCGGCTACCTTTCCGACGTCGCGTCGTTCTCGGTCGCGTTCGGCGCCCTGGCGGCGGCGCTCGCGCTCGCGACGCTCGTCGTCACCACCCTCGCACTCACGCGATAGCCCCCCGACTTTTCATCCCGGCCCGCATTGCCTCCCACGATGACCGTCCGCGAGGTCGCCGTGGAGGCGTACCGCGAGGCACTCCCCGCCCTCGGCGCCAGCCTCGTCGGCGGCCTCCTCGCGGGCCTGGTCCTCGGTGGGATGCGTGCCGACCTCCGGGCCGTCGAGGGGCTGCTCGTCCTCGTGCCCGCCCTGCTGGCCACCCGCGGCAACGTCTACGGCTCGCTCGGCGCTCGGCTGGCGACCGGACTCCACCAGGGCCTGATCGAACCGCACGTCCGGACCGGCGACCGCCGCCTCCGGGCGGCCGCGGCCGCGGCGCTCGCCAACGGCATCGTCGCCTCGCTGTTCGCCGCGACCGCGGCGTTCACGATCCTGTCGACGCTCGGCGCCCCGGTCGCCAGCCTCGGCCGCCTGCTGGGTATCGCCACCGTCGCGGGACTCCTCTCGGGGATCACGCTCGTCGCCGTCGTCGTCACCGTCGTCTTCGCTGGCTACCGCCGCGGCTACAACCCCGATACGCTGGTCGGTCCCCTCGTCACCACCACCGGCGACGTCTTCGGCGTGCTCTTTCTCCTGATCGCCGTCCGATTCGTCGCGTTCGTCCTGGGGGGCGTCTGAGTGACGACCGCGTGGACCGTCCGTGCCATCACGCGGGCGTCACTCCCCGTCCTCCTCCTGCTGACCCTCGTCGAAATCGGGAGCGGGCTCGTCCTCGGTCGGTTCGAATCCATCCTGCTCCGGTACCCGTCCTTGCTCGTCCTCGTCCCCGTCACCATCGGTACCGCGGGCAACCTCGGAAGCGTCCTCGCAGCCCGCCTCTCCACCGCCTTCCACCTCGGCACCCTCTCTTTCGCCCCCGACGACGAGACGCTCGCGGGCAACGCCATCGCCACCGTCGCGCTCGCGGCCTCCATCTTCCCGCTCGTCGGTCTCGGCGCGTGGGGCCTGAGCGCGCTCACCGGCTCGACCGCCCTCTCGCCGTGGACGGTGCTCGCCGTCTCGCTCACCAGCGGCCTCTCGCTCGCCGTCCTCGCCGTCGTCGTGACCGTCGCCGCCACCTACGCCGCCTACCGCTTCGAACTCGATCCCGACGACGTGGTGATTCCCGTCGTCACCAACACCTGCGACGTGCTCGGGGTGGTCCTGCTCTACCTGTCGGTCCTGCTGTTCGTCCCCGTCTGATCAGACGACGCGGACCGTCCGCTCCCGTGGGCCGTCGCAGTCGATCAGGAGGACCGACTGCCACCGCCCGAGCGAGAGGTCGCCGTCCGCCACCGGTACCGTCGCCGACGGCCCCAACAGCATCGCCCGCAGGTGCGAGTCGGCGTTGCCGTCCAGCTGGTCGTGGTTCCAGCCTTCATCCGGCACCACGTCCGCGAGGAATGTTCGCACGTCGTCCAGCAGACGCGGTTCGGCCTCGTTGATCACGACGCCCGCGGTGGTGTGATCGACGAAGACGGTCACGGTGCCGTCGGCGTCGTCGGGGACCGTCGCGGCGACGCGGTCGGTCACGTCGACCACGTCGAGTCGGGCGTCCGTCGAGACGGTGAACTCCATGGTCGCTCTCGGTCGCGGAGGGAGAAAAACGTCCGTCCAGGACAAGCTATTCGGTACCACATGTCGTACGACCGCCATGGTCGATAGTCGAGAGTACGCGTTCGAGGGGGTTCGCCCGGAGATTCACGAGGACGCACGGGTGAGTCGCGAGGCGACGCTCGTCGGCGACGTGCGCGTCGACGCCGACGCGAGCATCTGGCCCGGCGTCGTCCTTCGGGGCGACGTCGCGCCGGTCGCGGTGGGCCGGGAGTCACACGTCGGCGACAACGCCGTGTTGCACGCGGTGCGCCTCGGCGACCGGGTGATGGTCGGCCACGGCGCCGTGTTGAACGAGGCGACGGTCGGCGACGGCTCGCTGATCGGGTTCAACACGACGGTCAACGCCGGAGTGAGCGTCGGCGAGCGCTGTATCGTCGCCTCCGGCACCGTCGTTCCCCAGGAGGCCGACATCCCGGCCGAGTCGTTCGTCCGCGGCGTCCCCGCGCGGACGACGCCGCTCGAAGAGACGACCATCGACGCCGAGGCCATCTTCGAGGACTACAGCACGGGCGGGTACACCGGTCTCGCCGCGCGTCACGAGGAGCTGTTTTAGTCCGGCCGAACCGGCTTCCCGTCCTCGGTCGGCGGCGCGACGTGATCCACGAACGCCTCCACGTCCGGCTCGTGGACCGTCACCTGCACTTCGATGTCGCCCAGCTCGTCCGGGTTGCCGACGGCGAAGTTGATCACGCCCTCGAACGCCGCCTGCTTCTTCAGGGCGAACGCGAAGCCCTCGTCGTCGGCTCGGGCGAAGAACTCCCGGCGGGCCGTGTCGAGAATCTCCTGTTCGTGGAGGCGCTCCGAGAAGGCGTCCATCGAGTGCGCCTCGGCGACGAGCCGCCCCGGTTCCTCCCGGAGCTCCGCGTTCGGAAACAGGTTCCGGACCGCGTCGCCGACGCGGTCCGTGACTTCCGTGTCGCGGACGGGCGCGATCACCCGCACGTCGATCCGGTAGATCATCGCTCGACCCCCAGGACCCCTCGAATCCGCTCGCGGAAGGCGTCCAGCGATCCCGTGTTCGAAACGGTCACGTCAGCCCGCTCCATCACCTCGCCCATGCCGAAGCCGAGTTCGCGCTCCTCCCGTTCCCGGAGCGCCTCGCGGTCCAGATCGGAGTCGTCGCGGCCGCGGTCGGCCAGCCGCTCCGCCCGCGTCTCGAACGGCGCCTCGACGCTCACGAGGACGAACGCGTCCCCGAAGGCCTCCTCGAATCGGTCGGCCTCGACGGGCGCGCGCAGGCCGTCGACCAGCACCGTCTCCGACTCGTCGAGCGCCGCGCGGATGTGGGGCAGCGACCGCTCCGCGATGGCCGCCTCACCCTCCTCCTCCCGGAGCGCTCGCGCCACGGAGCCGTGGTGTTCCGCCGGGTCCAGTCCCCGGTCGCGACACGCCTCGCGGATCACGTCGCCCATCGTGACGACCGGGACGCCGGCCTCGCGGGCGACGGCCGCCGCCTCGCCCTTGCCGCTCCCCGGAAGCCCGACGGTGCCGAGTACCTTCATTACCCCCCGCTACCCGTCTCGCGGCCTTATACCCTCTGCCATCGCCGCTCGTCGCCCGCCGTTCGCCACGGCAACCTTTTCCCTTCGCTCCGCCTCCCTCCCCTATGACCCAGCGTTCCCTCCTCACGCGCGCCCTGTGGTTTGTCGTCGTCGGCTGGTGGGCGACTCCCGCCGTCGTCAACGTCGCGTGGTTCCTCTGTGCGACCGTCGTCGGCGCCCCCATCGGCGTCAAACTGATCAATCTCGTCCCCACCGTCCTGACGCTGAAGGAGCCTCGGTCGCTCGTCGATCCCGACGCGGCCCGTGACCAGCACTCGCTCGCGGTTCGCGCGCTCTACTTCGTCCTCGTCGGCTGGTGGCTCGGCTGGATCTGGGCGAACGTCGCGGGTTTCCTCGCCGTCACCATCGTCGGCCTCCCCATCGCCGTCCCGATGTTCGACCGCCTCCCCTACGTCACGTCGCTGTACCGGTTCGACGGGTAGCCGTTTCGAACGGTTTTTTGACTCGCCCCTTCTTTCGCCGGTGAGGGCACGTAGCTCAGTCCGGATAGAGCGTCGGACTTCTAGCCGCACGCGGTCCCGTGTGTGGGAAGTCATCCGACGGTCGTGGGTTCAAATCCCATCGTGCCCGTACAGCAACACTTGGTTACCTCCTTCAGCGTATAGACACGCTTCAGGAGTGCTATCGCGTCAATTCTCGCGGTTCTCATTCCACCCGTCACGCTCTCAATCCGGAGTTCGTTCAACGGCTGAACGGCCCCCTTTGCCTGCTGTCGATTTCTATACTCGGCCCCGGCCCTCAGCGGGGAACTCCACCCACCCACCTACAGACCCACCGGAAACGAACCGGAGTGGGGTCCATGCGGCCCCCGGCGGTTCGTTTCGGTGCGTCGACCGGCGGCGCATCCGCCGGGAGCGAGGACAAGGGAACGAGGCTCGTCGACGAGCGAGCGACCTTTCGGAGCGACGCGAGGAGATCGGCACCGGGCGCCAACCGGCGCCGACCGAGTGACCGACCGGAAGCGGCCCCCCTCCCATGGGGGGCCGACCCGGAAGTCCGAGCGCACGCTCTCGACCGAAGGGAGAGAGCGGGCGAGGTTGCGGTGCGGGGGCGGTTGCGGTGAGCGATCCAACTTCCATAACCGGGCCTCACGCCCCAGATTGGGAGTCCCGCTCTCGGCCTTCCAAGAATAACCCGTCAGCCCCCGATAGTGGCTCTGACTCACCGGCTGACGGCCCCGCGCTGTCACGCCGACGCTGGTGGCACGAAAAGAACGATCTGGTCAACGAGTGGTTAGACACGGCTCCCGAACGGGCGGCTCGACCTATCTCCGTCCGTGAGGGGACGACGCTCCGCGAAGAGGCGGCGACTTCCAAAGCGGATGGATCTGCTCGGAGCAAAGCGTGGTCTCACGTTCTCCGCGAATTCCTCACCTGGTACAACGACTACCGGCATATGCACCTGCGATTTCGTGACCCTGACGGCGATCTCGTCCGCGCCCCCATGCCGAACTCTCACCAACCGCAGTACGGCGATACCTACTACGCTCGGCTCAAGGCGCTCGAACGGCAGTTCCTCGCTACTGCCTCGAATCCGCACGTCGTCATGCTGACGCTGACTGCCTCGAATAAGAATGAGAACGGCGGGTGGCGCTGTCCAGCCGACCACCTGCGCGACGTGATCAACTCATTTACTGACCACGTGCGCCCCGCGCTTCATCGGGCGCTCGGCTCGAACGGTGCCGACGTGGACAACTGGGAATACGCTCGTGTCGTTGAGCATCATCCAGGTAGTGCGTACGGGCACGTCCATGTCGCTCTCTTCATCGATGGAGTCGTCTCGGAAGCGGACTTTCACCCCGTGATCGATACCCATCTTCGGCACTGCGATCCCGCTGGCGCGAGTGCGCACAACTACTACTCGCCCGAGACAGAGAAGCGGCCGATTAGTGCCTCCCGAGTGGATACTGCGCTCGATCCCGAGGATTATGGTGGCTCGGAGGATGTCGTGGGCAACCTTGGGTCGTATATCGCTGAGTACATCGGTGCCTATGGAACGGAATTGTTTGAACGAAGTGTGGAGGAACTGGCTTTCCGGGCAACGTGCTGGGCGACTTCTACTAACCGCGTTGATTTCTCTAACGGTGCCCAGGAGTTAATTTCCACTGACCGGGCCGATCAAAGCACGAGTAGTGCTGAACTTGCAGACTCTTCAGATACAGACCGCTGGGTTGACGAGGAAGAAGAGAGGAAACTCGTGAGCGATTTGAGTAAATCCTTACAGGATGCGATACCGGATCAGGACGGCTGGGAGTTTGATGGAATCGGAATTGTCGGTCAGGAGGGCGAGACGTACCACTCTGTTGAGAATAACGGTGTAGGATATGTTGAAATCGATGGCTCGGAACATCTTGATCCCCGCAAGAAACTGCCCCCTAGCTGTCCTAAGCCTCCTCAATCAAATTCGAGTTTGGCCAGATATTATCGATAATAAATTGAAAGATCTGTGGAATCAGCTTAATAGTTGTTCGAGGTTGACTGCAAATCTATCAACTGGTCCGTTGGAGTAGGACACCAAGGCCGAGATCCAAGTTTATTGATTTTCAGGTTGGTAAGTAACCATTACACTAATTCAGTCCGCACACTTGGGGAGTAGCTGCTAGCAACCAGAAATATTTGCTTGTCGTTTTTTATTGGGCTGATTCTTATAAGCCTGCGTGTAAACTACTTCTAAATATGGCAGATGATCTACGTCCTGATGATGAGGACGATGTGGAGATGATGATCTCGGAATTCCACAATATGGAGAATGAGGTCCGCAGAATACTTTCTGAAATACGTGACCTACATTTGCAGCAAAAATATGATGAGGCGGATCAAAAGCTCAGGAACTTCTGGGAAGCTCGTCCAGTGCCCTTCACGGTTGTTTTATTGGCCGTTCTGGAGATTGAGGATTTCTTTGATGATGCTGAATCTGCGTTCGGCGAGCAAGAACGTGAAGAAATGCTGGAATTGAGCGAACAATATTCCGACTTACGTCCTATGTTTGAGCGGGCATATCTTGATTACGATGAACCCAGAAAAGATCCTGTTTCTGGCGGCGAAATCGGGAGGGGGTATGATCCAGAAGAGAATGTTCCAGTAGTGGAGTACACTCTTTTGGCTGGAGAAAAGCGTTTAGCGGAGACTCACGATTATCCAAGTAGATTTGTTCGCACCTCATATTTATTTCTGGACGCAGCGTTTGATGTGCTAGATGATACCACTGATGACGGCTTGCCTATCTCAGAGTCAGAAACGGAGACGATTAGAGAACAACTTGAAAAGGTTCAAAAAACGATCGGAAAATTGGAAGAAATGTCTGAACTGGAAATTCAAAAGGCTGATAGGGAGGACGAAACTATAGATAATCCCGAGTGACCATGGTAGAATATCGTCTCCCTGCCGCCGATATTGAGGCAGACTTTAATCAAGAGGCAGTGGAGCATTTTGCCCTCATTAGACACCAGCGGTCAACTCTCGACGCTATTCGTAGGGTTGTTGATGATGGTAATGTTGAGACACATGATCTTCGCTCAGAAATTGGATCCATATTAGATCTCCATGGTCAACAGCTACCAACAGCTTCTGTGGCAAACCGCAATAAAAAGAATTTTTCTGAGAGTTTGAAGAATTATATGTCTGCTTCTTTGGATATTAAAGCAACGAATATTGAAAACAGCGATGACTTAGTAGAGGCTGCTGAAGACCGAAGTGAATACAGACAATTTAATACAGAAAGAGATTATTCTGTGGAAGATCTGGACGAATGTGTTGAAGAAATAAAAGAACACAGAGAGGGACAAAATCTGCTGGAAATAGAAAAATGGCGGCGTGAGCTGGTCAAACGTGCAGAGTTTGTGCCTTCTGATGAATTTACTATTCCCCAACTTCGTGAGTTGGTTTTCGCGTCAGAAATTGATGATGATGAGATCAACACGAAAATCCAACAAATACTAACAAGTTTGAATGCTAGCTCTGTTTGGTCACCTGAAAATAAAAAATCTGGACCCACTTCTTGGGAAGAACTCAGAGAGGATGTTGACCAATTCTTCGTCGAAATGGATCAACTTATTGAATACTTAGATCAGGATGATACCCATGAGTTCAAGCGAGACTCATTCATGGTTTTTCTTGAGTCAAGAGTGGCATATTTATCTGAGCATTCGAATTAATCTCTCAACTGCCATTAATTATATATTTAAGTGCAATAGATGATTTGATATCTTCAATGTTACTGTCGTTCGTAAGACCCCGGCTAGCATTCTCCAGATCTCCAGACGTTGATCTCTCAAAATTCTGTATCGCTACACAGAGGTTGGCAACAAGATCTATTTCATCCTCGACAATAACTGTTTCATCCATATTCAGACATAAATAATAAAAGACAGCCTTTTTTTGGAAATCATTGTCTGAATGTAGTGATTTGTAGTACTCCAATTCCTCGATATCGTTCCTAGTATAGCTTTCGTTCATGAGATGACCAGTTAACATTCGATCAAATGCTTCCCTATCTTTCTCTATAATCTCATCACTTATATCTGCGATTTCCATTTCAAACGGTTCTTCAGCCGTTTCGATCACCAGGGAAGGATTTGTCTCAGTAAGCATACCGTCAGTTCCTCTTTCTGCTTCGCTATTGTAATGCCAATTAATAAAAATGCTACTGCTAGGAACATAGTCACTGCTGCTATCATATACAGAGTCAGGGGTATTGAAAAACCGGATAAGTCAAACCGAAGATTGCTAGCCAGTACAAAAGCAATAAGCAATACAAGTGTTGATATAAACCCAAGTAATGATCCCATCCAAATCAGCCATGAGAGAAGGTCGTATATCTCAGTGGGAGCTCCCCTTTTTTGATGAACTCGCCATCTTAATGAACGAGAAAAAGCATATGCACTGATAACGATTGCCGAAAACGTGGCTGCGGTCATTAATAACGCGCTAATTATATCAAATGGAGTGGGCATCAGAGGCCCCCGTTATATCCAAAATATATTATATTTGTTGGATCCATATTTGATCACGAGAGCCTAGAAATAAATAGTAAAATTGATCTACATATTATCATGTTAAAGCGTGATTTCAAGAATATAGGATACAAAGTTTCACTCTTCTTCCTGTTCTTTCGATTTTATTTCCTCTGCCTCTTCAGGGGTGAGAATTTTCGTGGTATACCAACGTCTGGAGTCAGGTGAATCTTCTCCGAGCTCTGATAAAGGAATGGATTGTACCATCTTCGCATACCCTTCTTCAGTCAATTTGTAGTGGCCCCGCTCGACTTTTTCGACAATATTCCCTGCTTCAAGCGTATTGAGCCGCCGCGAGATAGAACTCCGTGGTCGATCCAAATTCTTAGCGAGAACTGACGGAGTGAGAATCAAACCGTGACGTAGTAGTCCACAGATTTCTCGGTCGAGATCGGTAATCCAGTCAGGAGGGTCCATCTCTTCGTGACTGTATGAACCTGTTGTCAAGTCGAAGCCGTGTTCTTGGATGTATTTGTCAAACTCGCTTGGTTCAGGCGGGTCAGGATCGGTCATGTCCATAGCAACGCGCTCCTGAATCTAAAAGAGTGTCGCCAAATGAGGCCAACTAATTGCATGTAACTAATTGATGACAACGATTAAGTTCCGTTGCTCTGATAGTGAGTATGTCACGGCACACCGGGGAGCGTGACCCCGTCCAAAGAGACACGCTCCGCGTCACGCCGTGGCATCCAAGGTGGATGCATGAAACAGTACGAATGCCCAACTCGTAAGATTGCTGGAATCGCAGCACAACGACTATCGATCCGGTGTAGCCACTCGCTTTTCCCCGGCTCGGTGGTGGTTCGATGAGCGATCTCGAACCGATCCCACCGGAGCAGGCAGTGAAAATGTTTCACGACGCTATGCTCGATGAACACGCCGAGTCGACACGCCGGAGCGAAAAACACCGACTCCGCGCCTTCCTCCAATTCTGTGATGAGCAGGGGATCGAGGATCTGACCGAACTCTCCGGGCGTGACCTGTACCTATATCGCACGTGGCGACGAGACGGCCAAGGAGACGGCCGTGAATCGATAAAGAAGGTCACCCTCAAGGGTCAACTGGCTACTCTCCGGCGATTCCTCCGGTTTGCCACCGACATAGACGCCGTGCAAGCGAAGCTCTACGAACAGGTTACTTTGCCGACGATGACGAGCGGCGAGGATGTTTCGGAATCGACCCTTTCGGCTGACCGCGCCATTGAGATTCTGAAATATCTCGAACGTGCCCAGCCGGGGTCTCGTGATCACATCATCGTCCTTCTGCTCTGGAAAACCGGCGCTCGAACCGGAGCGGTCCGTGGTCTCGATCTCCGTGATCTCGATCTAGATGGCACTCACCCGCGAGTCAACGGCCCGGCGATTCACTTCGTCCACCGTCCCGAGACTGGAACGCCGCTGAAGAATCAGACGAAAGGAACTCGGTGGAATCGAATCAGCGAAAAAACGGCTCGCTATCTTCAGGATTATATCGACTACCACCGGCACGACGTGACCGACGAACACGGCCGAAACCCACTGCTAACAACTGAATACGGCCGTCCAGCGGGCAATACGCTCCGTAAATCGCTCTATCGAGTGACGCGACCCTGCTGGCGCGGCGAGGAGTGTCCGCATGATCGTGACCTGGAACACTGCGACGCGACGCATCTTGACCACGCCAGCAAATGTCCGTCGGCTCGCTCCCCCCACGATCTCCGTAGTGGGCGCGTGACGTACTACCGACGCGAAGACGTTCCCCGCCGAGTCGTCAAAGACCGACTCAACGCCAGCGAGGATATCCTCGACCGGCACTACGACCGCCGTTCGGATCGAGAACAGGCAGAACAGCGTAGCGACCACCTCCCTGACCTATGATTTCACGATTCGATACTAAACGGGTCTCGAACTCCGGTATAGCGAGACCCCATCGCACCCGCTCACTCCCTTCGGTCGTCCGCGGCCACGATGTAGTCCCACTCGTTCGCGTTGCTCACTCGCGGGACTCCCATCACACCCGTGACGGCGTGGTCTCACTTCGCTCGCCCCGCCGCTTCCGCGACGACGTGGTCGACCCGGCGGCGCACGCCGCCACGTATTCCGGCCGCTGGCCGACGATGTAGCAAACTATTTCTCGTTCGTCGGTCTCCCATCCCTGTGCACGACGTCTCGATGTCGCCACGGGTGTAATCAGCGTGCGACGTCTCGTCCCCGGTTTCGGAGTGCTTCTCTCACTCGGTGTTCTCGCCCGAGGGATCACCGCGGTCACTCCGGTCGGCAGTCCGCTCCTCGTCGTCATCGGTCTCGGCGCCCTCCTCGCCAACACGGTCGGCGTCCCCGACTGGGCGGTGCCAGGCGTCGAGACCCACAGCCGCTGGCTCGCGGCCGGCATCGTCCTGATGGGCGTCTCCGTCGGAATCGATCAGGTGGTCGAGGCGGGCGGCAACGTCTTGCTCGTCGTCGGACTCACCGTGGGGCTGACGCTGGTGACGGTCGAACTCCTCTCACGGGAGGTCTTCGGTATCTCCGAGAAAGTCGGATCGCTCCTCGCCGCAGGCTCGAGTATCTGTGGCGTCTCGGCCGTCGCGGCCGTCGCGGGCGGCATCCAGCCGAGCCATCGAGAGATCACGTACGCCGCGGCGACGGTCCTGCTGTTCGACGCGCTCACGCTCGCCGTCTATCCACTCCTCGCACGCGTGCTCGGCCTCTCCGACGTCGTCTTCGGTATCTGGGCCGGCGCGACGATGTTCAGCACCGGTCCCGCCACGGCGGCCGGCTTCGCCCACTCGCAGACGGCCGGTGAGTGGGCCGTGCTCGTCAAACTCCTCCGAAACGCGCTCATCGGCGTGATCGCGATTGGGTACGCGCTCTACTACGCACGCCGTGGCGCGTCCACGTCGACCATCGGCAACAAACCGCTGTATCTCTGGCGGACGTTCCCGAAGTTCATCCTCGGCTTCGTCTTCCTGATGCTTCTCGGCAGTGTCGGCGTGTTTTCCAGCGCACAGATAACCGCACTCGACACCGCGTCGAACTGGCTCTTCCTCGTGGCGTTCGCCGGGCTGGGCCTGAGCATCGACGTCCGTGAGTTCCGAGCGATGGGACTTCGACCGGCCGGCGTCGTGTTGACGAGCCTGCTGTTCGTCAGCACGACGGTTCTGGTCGCGCTTCGCGCGGTCTTCTGACGGACGTCGATTCCCGCTCGCGATCACACTCCGTCGACGAAGTACGTCCCCAGATAGCCGCCGAGGGCGCTCAGCCCGACGGTGTAGGCGACGGCGACCAGACCGACGACGAGCACGATCAGTAGTCCGCCGATGCCGACGCCGATGCCGTTCCCGGCACCGAGTGCGAAAAATCCCATGAAGGAGACGGCGAGGAGACCGAAGAGGACGAGCGGTAGCGTGGCGATCAGGCCGGAGACCGCGCCGATTCGAACGCCGTCGCTCGTGTCGGCCTCGCTCAGATAGGCGGCGACGCCGCCGCCGAGGACGGGCGAGAAGGGGACGAACGAGAAGACGACGGTCACGACGGCGCCGATCAGTGCGTGGAGAGTGGAGTCGGAGACCATGCGCCTACCTGTGTCGGACCGGCCAAATACTTTCGGCCGCCGCCGTGGCGAGCGGAACCGTTCGTCGATGTGACCGCGACGATCACGCCTCGGGCACCATCGACAGCGTCCGGGTGTACCGGCGGACGGTGTTTCCGTCGTCGTCCGCGAGGACGACCTGGAACTGCTTCTGGCCGGTCACCGTCGTGAGCTGACGTTCGCTGATGTCGAACTCGAACGGTGGGGTGCGGTCGATGGCGATTCGCTCGCCGCCGCTCGTCACGACCACGTGGTCGATGCCTTCGGATTCGGTCAGGTGGCAGTGAATCTCCGCCCCGTCTCCGGCCGAGGACTGCGTACAGAGGAGGTCCGGATCGACGTCGGCGGCCGTTCCGTCGAGCGAGGACTGGAAGTCGAAGACGACCGGTCCGGCCGGGACGGTGCCGAGGACGACGACGGCGGCGAGAAAGAGGGCGAGTCCGGCCGTCGGGAGTCGTCGGCCGACCGTCGCTTTCGTGTCGCCGCTTCGCCGCCAGCGGATCGCGAGCGGGATGACGAGAACGTGGTGGATCGGCCCGTACCAGAGCAGGAGGAAGCCGTAGCTCATCGGGTACGTGAGCCAGGTCCACCCGGGCTGGTAGGAGAGCAGGAGATTCGACGCGGACCAGCAAAAGAAGCCGAAGAAGACGAGCGCCCCGCTCTTGAGGAACCGCCAACTCAGCGAGTTGGCGTAGTAGACCGAACGCATCGTCCGCCAGGCGTCGCGCAGGCTGTGGGCGATCCACACACCCGGCGACTGTACGGTTTCGTCGCTCATGGAGTGTCCGTACGGGCCGGAGCGGCAGGGGGTTTCGTCCGAACGTGTTCGGGTGCTCACCCCGTGACGCGAATCCGGAGCCGGTCGCAGGCCCGTATCGCCCAGTCGGGCGGTGCCGCGGCGCGGACGCCCCCGAGGCTCGGCCGGGCGATCCACAACCCGGCGAACGCGACGACCGTCGCCGCCGCGGCGACGACGCCGGCGACGAGCGGCCGGGTCGACACCACGCCGTCGACGCCCCACGCGACGAACGCGACGGTGAGCAGGACGTTCGAGGTGAAGAAGGCACGCACGGCGCGGGTCTCGCCGCCCTCACGGTGGAACGACCGGTAGGCGAGGAGAAAGAGCGGGACGGCGGCGGCGACGGTGCCGGCGTAGACGGGACCGGAGAGCGGCACGAGCAGCGCCGCGACGACGACGGTGCCGAGCGCGGACGCCCAGACGGCGCGTCGGGTGCGGGCGAGCGTCGTGACCACCGGGAGCGTCGCGACGCCCGCGTCGGCGAACTCGTCGCGGTAGACGACGGCGAGCGCCCACGCGTGAGCCGGCGTCCAGACGAACACCAGGGCCGCCATGACGAGCGCCGGGGCGGCGAGCGGGCGGACGGCCGTCCATCCGGCCAGCACCGGGAACGAGCCCGCCGACCCGCCGAGGACGACGCCGAGCCAGTGGCGTCGCTTCAGGAGGACGGTGTAGAGACCGACGTACGCGCCGACGCCGAGCCACATGTAGGCCACGGAGACCGGCGGGAGCGCCGCGAGACCGAGCACCGTCGCGACGGCGAGGAGCCCGCCGCCGAACGCCAGCGCGAGCCGGGAGTCGAGCGCCCCGCGCGCCAGCGGGCGGTCGGCCGTTCGATCCATCACGGGGTCGATGTCGCGGTCGTAGTAGCAGTTGCAGGTGGCGGCGCCGCCGGCCATCCCGAGACCGGCGAGGACGAACGCGACGAGGTCGACGGCCGGTAGCCCTCCCGCTGCGAACGTCGCGCCCGTGCCGGTGAGCGCGAGGAGCGCGGCGATCCGGGGTTTCGTCAACGACAGGAGATCACGGAGCATCGGTCACCCGACCTGCCAGAGTTGGCTGAGGAGATACCAGTTGAGCGCCCACATCACGACGAACACGCCGAGGAATATCGAGGTGAGGATGAAGGTCCCGCGCATGCTCATGAGGTGGTGTGGCGTGTCGTCGTGGCCGCCGCCGTCGGCGACGGTCGTCGGCCGGTCGACGGGGAGTGCCCCCTCGTAGCGGTCGCCGCCGAGCAGGGTGCCGACGGCGACGACGACGAACAGCGCGCCCCCGATGATCGAGAGCAGGGCCGTCACGCCGAAGATGACGAAGAGCGGCCGGGCGGCCGCGAAGCTGAACTCCGTCCCCGGAATGTCCATCACCGACGGATGCCGCCGCGGGATGCCGTAGAGGATGCCGAGATACATCATCATCAGGGAGGTAAGTCCCATGGCACCGCCGTAGAGGTAGGGCTGGATCGTCGCGACCGGCCGCGCGATCCACTCGCGGCCGAACACGAGACGCAGGACGTAGTACCCGAGCCCCATGAACGCCAGCGTCGTGCCCGTGGCGACGGTGGCGTGGAAGTGCCCCACGGTCGCCAGCGTGTTGTGCCAGGTCATGTTGAGCTGCATCTGGCCCATCATGACGCCGGTGATGCCGCCGAGGAAGCCAAAGAGGATGATCGAGAGGATCGTCGCCGAGAAGCCGGGGTCTTTCCACGGTGCGGACCAGAGCCAGCCGAAGGTGCCGCCGCCCTCGCCGCGCTTCCGCCGGCCGACCTCCAGTCCGGCGGGGATGGCGAAGGCGTGGATCATGCTCGCGATGACGGCGCCGTAGGCGGCGTAGGAGGTGTTCCAGACCCGCCAGGCGGCCGAGACGCCGGGATCGGACATCAGGTGGTGGGCGGCGCCCATGTTGATGAAAAACAGGTAGAGCACGAACGCCGTCCGGGACACCTTCTCGCTGGCTACCTCGGCGCCGCCGACGACGTGGGTCATGAAGTACCAGACCGAAATCATCGCCAGCAGATTGATCTGCTGGCTCCCGTGGCCGACGATCCAGTACATCTGTCGGTACCACGCGGCGTCGATGTGTTCGACCACCCCGATACGCCAGAAGAGGGTCGGGACGTAGGTGATGAGACCGCCGACGATGGCCTCGGCGGCGACGATGGCGGTGATGAAGGCACCGAAGGCGACGAGCGGCAGCGTCTTGCCCGGATTCTCACGTTTCTCGTGCCAGATCGTCGCGAGGAACGGGAGCGCGGCTACCAGGGCACCCGTCAGGAAGACGACCACCCCGAGGTAGAACCACGACGAGGAGGGGAGGGGGGCATACGAGGTCAGAAGCGGCGCCTGATCCGGCTGTTCGGTCAGCCAGATGGCGACGTTGATCGTCACGGCCCCGCCGAGCATCAGCGCGTAGCCCGCCTTCGCCACCCGCGGCAGCGACAACGGTCGCCCGAGGACGTACGGCCCGCCGACGTAGAGGACCGCGATCTCCATGAAGATCATCCAGAAGATCAGCAGGTTCCACGCGTGGATGCTCAGGTAAGTGTAGAACTCCCCCGCCCCGAGCAGGCCGACGAGTTCCCACCGCGTCATCGCGACGAAGATGGCGAAGATCCCGCCGATCAACAGCGCGACGATGGCCGTCAGCCCGAACAGTTTCACCATGTCCTCGGCGGATCGGTGGACGCGCAACCCGGTCACCGAGCAGTCGCGATACCCCTCGTCGTCGTACGTGAACGTTCCGAAACCGAACATCTCAGACCACCTCCACGACGCCTTTCATGCCCAGCGCGAGGTGTGGCTCGCAGTAGTACGCGTAGACGCCTTCGGTCTCGAAGGTGTGCTGGAAGCTGAACCCCTCGTCTTCGATGGGTGCGTGGCCGCCCCACCCGTCGGGCGACGCCTCCACGAGGACGTTGTGCGTCGGCGACGCCCACTCGAAGGTGACCGTCGTCCCCGGCGAGACGCGCACCGCAGCGGGGTCGTAGACGTACTCGCCGTCGGGTCCGACCGTGACGGTGACGCCGTCGGCGTCGGTGGCGTCGGTCGGCGATCCTCCCCAGTTGCTCGTCGTGCCGCCGCGGGCGTCGCCCGTGAACCAGCCGTCGTAGGCGGCGTCGCTCGCCCCGTCCGAGCCGTCGCCGCCGGCGACGTCCGGCACCGACTCCCGAACCTCGAAGGTCCCGTGCATGGTGCGGTGTCCCTCGCCACAGAACTCGTTGCAGACGACGTGGTAGGTGCCGGGCTCGTCGAACTCCATCGGCACGTTCCACTCGTAGCCGGGGAGCATCTGGAGCGAGAGCTGTTTGCTCAGCGTCTCCTCCTGCCGGACGGAGAAGCCGTGCTGGACGTCGTACGTCCCGAGGTGGAAGAGGTACTCGGTCCCCGTCTCCAGCACGACCGGGAGACCGTCGAAGGCGTAGCGCATCGCGCCGATGTACACGTCGGTCTCCGGCGGGACGAGACCAGCGTCGATCTCCCCGGCCGCCTGCTTGTACGCCTCGACTTTCTCCCGGTAGGCCGACGTCGAGAGTCTGAACGTCTCGCCCACCTGATTCTGCTCGCCGAACTGCATCCAACCGGCCATCCAGCCGAAGAGCGTCACCGCCCAGACGCCGGACAGTCCGAGCCAGATGGTCTCGCGACGGTTCACCTGCTCGTTCCACCAGTCTCCCTCGGGTGGGTCTATCGGCGATTTCATTATCCCGGCTGGACGGACATCAGGTCGATCAGGCCCCAGACGATGTACGAGAGCGTGAAGTACAGCAACGCGGCGCCCGCGAGTAGCCACGGGCTCTCCAGCAGTTGCTGGGGCCACGGTTCCCCTGTTCGCTCGGCCGACTCACTCGATCCCGTTGCCATACGACAACGTGCGTGGATCGACTGCGTAGGGCTATGGACGAACGTGTTCGACCCGCTTCCCAGTCGCGGAGAATCGACTATCGCCGGCGTTCGATGACCCGCTTCGCCGCCGTGGCTTTCTCCTTCCAGCCGTAGCCCGCCTCGTAGACGTGGCGTTTCTTCTCGACCAGCGCCTCGGGGCTGGTCTCTTCGAAGCCGCCGCGGTCCCAGGCGCCGCTCTCGCGCAGCCACTCGACGACGTTCTCTCTGGTCTCCGGCCACGAGAGGCCGACCATCTCGTACCACGCGATCATGGCGAAGACGGCGTTGTCGTGACAGCCAGGGACGCTCCCGCGCTCGTAGACGGTCTTGATCGGGTCGCGGGTCGGGACCGACACCGCCTCGCGGTACTCCTCGGCGGGCAGGAGGCGGAGGCGGTCGTTGGCGTCGTCGACGCGGCCGTCACGGCGGAGGCGGTCGACGGCGGCCTGCCGGAGCGGTCCCCACTCCTCGACCGCCTCCGGCACCGCGTCGGCGTCGGTGACGCCCCCCGAGAGGACGGACACCACGTCGACGTAGGCGGCCTCGATCTCGGCCCACGGCGTCCCCTCGAACCGGCAGTCGGCGTCGTGGAGGCTGTTGGTCGTCCGGCACTCCGGGCACGGGTAGTCGAACGTCGGCACTGGTGTCGGGTGGGCCGGCGCGAACTTAGGTGGTGTGGTCCGTGCCGGTGTGGGTCCCGCTCCCTCCGAACGCGGTGCTACGCGTCCTCGTCGATCCAGTCGGGGAACGGCGTCCGTCCCGGTCCCGAGAACGATCTGCTCGCTACTCGATGTGGCCTTCGCGCCGCAACTGATCGGCTTCCGCCTTCTCGTAGCGCCACGAGATGTCCGCTTTCTCGTCCTGCCAGTCCCACGGTTCGACGAGCACCACGTCGTCCTCGCGAATCCAGATGCGTTTCTGCATCCGGCCGGGAATGCGGGCGGTGCGCTCCGTCCCGTCCGCACAGCGTACCTTCACCCGGTTCGCGCCGAGCATGTCCGTTACGACGGCGAACACCTCGTCGTCGTCGGGCATTCGAAGGTCCTTGCGCCCGCCGTTCTCGTTCTCGCTCATGGGGATGGATTCGGGGTCGCGAGTTTTAAAACCGCCGACGTATCGGCGACGGCGACGCAGTCGGGCGATCAGTCGTCGTCTCGGAGTTTCGCCCGCCCCGGCGCGATGAGGTCGTCGAGGTACGCCGCCAGCGCGCCCTTGGCGTCCGCCGGATGCAACTCGCCCGACTCCAGATCCACCGCCAGCGACTCGTAGTCGTCGTAGGTGAGGTCGCCGCCGTACTGCTCGGGGCGCTCGACGACCACCGTCTCGAAGCGGGGGAAGACGTGGTACTCGAAGATCTGGAGCACTGGATTCTCCCGCTCGCGACCCTCGTCGTCGGGCTCCGGATCGCGGGTCGGCGGACAGTACGCGGCGTTCACCTTCTCCTCGATGTCCGCCGTGGAGTCCTCCATCGAGAGGGAGACGCCCTCGCTCGCGGACATCTTCCCCACGCCGGACTGGAGGTCGGCGATCAGCGGCGTGTGCAGACAGGTGGGGGCCTCCTCACCGATCTTCGGCAGGGTGTCGCGGGCGAGCATGTGGACCTTGCGCTGTTCCATCCCGCCGACCGCGAGGTCGACGTCGAGGTAGACGATGTCGAGCGCCTGCATGAGGGGGTAGACGGCCTGCGAGACGGTGACCGAGTCGCCGCTCTTGATCTCGGCCATCGCCCGCTCGGCCCGCGAGATGGTCGTCTCCAGCTCCAGCGCGTGCAGGTCGAGGACGTACTCGCGGTCGAACTGGAACTCGGAGCCGTAGACGAACTCGGTGCGCTCCTCGTCGAGACCGTACGCGAGGAACTGTGCCTTCATGCGCTCGGCCGTCTCGCGGATCTCCTCGAAGGTGCCCTTGTCGTTGAGGTAGGCGTGGACGTCCGCGAGCAGGACCGTCACCTCGAAGCCGGCTTCCTGCAGGTCGATCAGCTTCGTCGCGGTGAGCATGTGGCCGATGTGGAGCACGCCCGACGGCTCGTAGCCGACGTACGCGCGCTTGTCCGCCGTATCGTCGGCCAACTCGCGTCCCTCCGCCTCCGTGACCACCTCGGTCGTGTTCCGGGTGATCCGCTCGTAGACGTCCATACCCTATACCGCAGGAGCGAGGAAATATGACTTCCCCTTACGATCCGGGCAGCAGGTCGCCGAGCGCCGCGCCGATGCTCATGGGGACGAACGCGACCATGACGTTGGCGAGGGCGAGGCTCGGCGCCGCCCAGTCGATCCGCCCCCACCCGGTCAGCAGGAGGGTCGCCATCAGGAAGGAGACGCCGATCACGCCGACCAGTCGCCGTGGGATCAGCCCGAAGAGCGGCTTGTGGACCCGCACGTCCTGGAAGTCCGCGACGTAGATGATCCCGACGACGAGGGACACGGCGAACACGGCGGTCCCGACGAGAAAGAGGGGGCGCGGGGCGAGGAACTCGCCGACCTCCTGTGTCCCCCCCTCGACGGCCATCGGGATGCCGAACAGGAGGCTCCCGAGGAGGGCCTCGGCGAGGTCGGTGCGGTCGAAGCCGCGGATGACGTGCCCGAACGGTTTGGACCCCGCGCTGGCAGCCATCGCCACGCGCATCGTCTCCCGGACCTGCTCCCTGGCGGCGTCGGTCCCCACGAGGTCTTCGAGTTCCTGGAGTTCGTCGAAGAGATCGCCCATGTCGGGCCGCTCCTCCGCCTCCGCGGTGACGTCGACACCGGACTCGCCCTCGCTCATGTCTCCGTCCTCTCGCCCGGCGAAGGTAAAACTACGCGGCGCCGGCTCAGTCGCCGCTCTCGGCCCGGTGCTCGCTGATGATCTGGTCCATCATCTCGGATTTCCGCTCGCGCGACCGCTCGTCGGCGCGGCGCTCCCAGTCCTCGACGGCCGCCGCCACCTCGCTCCCGCGGGCGACGGCGAGTTCGTCGACCTCCTGAATCGTCACGTCGTTCGCGGGGGCGACGGGCACGTCGGCCTCGAACAGCACCTCGTCGGCGACGTCGGAGAGGTTGCCGTCCCGGAGGACGATCCGTGGCTCGGTGTCCGCCAGCCGTTCGGCCGTCGAGCGTCCGGCGCCGCTGGCGTCCCGGAGGTAGACCACGTCGCCCGCCGCGAGCCCGTACGCCTCGTCGGCGGCGTCGACGGCGTCTCGGGTGAACTGCTCGATCACCTTCACCGGCACGAGGTCGCGCCCCTCGGAGACGTCGGCGAAGTCCGAGTGATCGAGTTTCCACAGCGTCTTCAGCCGCTCCAGTTTGGATTCGAGTTCGTCCGCGCGCTCCCGCTCCCGGTCGCGCTCCCGCTCCAGCCGCTCGGTCTCGCGTTCCAGTCGGTTGACCTCGCGGCGCTCCCGGGCTTCGCGGCGTTCCTCCCGGCGAGCCGCCGACAACTCGTCCTCGAACTCCGCGATCCGCTCGTCTTTCGTCTCCAGCTGTCCTTCGAGACTCTCGACCTGTTCCTCCAGGCGGTCGACCTGGCGTTCGAGCCGCTTGATCCGCCGCTCCTCGGGCGTCAGCTCCCGCGGTTCGTGGCTCGTCTCCTCCTCGTCGCTCTCGTCGTCGTCGGAGAGATCACGCAGGACGGCCTCGACGGACACCTCGTCCGTGACCACCCGGTCGATCACCTCGCCGCGGTCGAACTGCGGTGGCACCTTCCGTGTGATGCGCTCGAACCGATCCTCGTAGGCGTCGAAGGCGAAGAGCGCGGCCGCCATCGCGTCGCGCTCGTGGTCGTTGTCGTAGGCGTGCTCGCGGGTGCGGTGGAGTTTCTCGTCGACCGGGAGATCAGTCCCCGGCTCCCAGCCCGCGGCGTCGAAGCTACGGCGAAACTTCTCGACGGTCTCGGGCATCGGCTCGACGTCCGCGGCGACGACGACCGGCCGGCCGCGTTCGACCAGCCACTCGATGACGCCCGCCGTGTCCGCGGTCCGGGTGGAGTAGACGTCGAGCACTTCGCCGTCGAGGGAGACGACGGCCGCTGCCGTCGTCGTCCCGGGGTCGATGCCGACGAGCACGCGGTCCCGGCGTTTCACCAGCGGTTCGAACTCGATGCCGTCGCGGCGCTCGCGCTCGATTTCGATCCGCGTGTCACCCGAGCGCTCCCGGGAGACCGGCAGGTCGTCGGGGGCGGCTTCGACCGTGAACGTCGCGTTGGCGTAGCCCCCGTACTTCTCGGTCACGTCGCGCTCGTAGTCCAGATTCGCCTCGTCGAGCGCCGACTCGACCTCGCGGCTGCGGGACTTGACGTTGCCGTGGATGCGCCGCGTGTAGCGGTCCTGGCTCCACCCGCCCTTGCCGGTCGAGCGGCCGCGGGACACCTTCACCGTCGTCGTGTCGGTGAAGGCCGTCACCTCGTGGCCGACGTTCGCGGCGGCGAGGCGGGCGGCGGCCTCCGCCTCCTCCATCGGCTGCTTCCCGTAGGGGACGCCGTGACGCGAGGCGACCCGCGAGAGGGACTCCGGCCGCTCCGCGCCGGTGACCTGCACCAGCCGCGTTCCGTCGGGGAGCCACCGCAGGAAGCGAACCAGGTCGTCGTGGTCGGTGGCGAGTTCGTAGACGTTGTCCGTCGCGAGGATCGCCGGCTCCTCGCGCTCGACGAGGCGGCGGAGTTTCCGGAACGACACCACGTCCCGGTCGACGTTCTCGCCGTCGTAGGCGACGGTCGCGTAGGACGGCGCGTCCCCCCGGACGTCGCCGCTCTGGACGTCGACACCGAACACCAGCGCGTCGAGCGCACTCGTCCGGTCGTTCACACGCCGAGGTTGGCGGCCACGAAATAAATACTCCACGGCGCCACGCGGGCGCCGTATTCCGGCCGATCACTCCTCGTCGCGCCGGTGTTGTGGGAAGTAGAAGTCGGATTTCGGGTTTCTGTGCGGCGGCGCGTTCCGGAGTTTGGCGATCCGGGCCGGCTTCGGGTGGCGAACGACGACCACGTCGTAGGACGCGCCCGTCGCCACCGCCTGTCCGACGCTCGCGACGCCGGCGACGATGCGGCCCGCGTTGTCGCTCCCGAGGAATATCATCCCGGCGTCCTCCCGCACCGCCACCTCGCGGATGCGCGCCGCGACGGTCGCCGGCTCGCCTCCCTCGACGACGGTGTGCCGGAAGTCGGCGCTCGGACACAGATCCGTCACGCTCGTGTGGAGCGTCGCCACGACCGACGGCCTGTCGAACGGATCGTCGTCGTCGAGCCACCCGCGCTCCCGGGCGTACGCCACGTCGCCGTCGGGAATCACGCTCAGCGCCAGGACGTCGTCGTCGAAGACGGACGCGAACGCCGTCGCGCGGACGAGCGCCGCCTCGGCGAGTTCGGACCCGTCGAACGGGACGAGCAGCGTCATACGTTCGCCTGGGCGAAGGGGCGTAAGTAGCTAGGGACGACCCGTCCGGTGGAAGCGGCGCGTGGACGCCCGCCGCGCCGGCGCTACTCGGGGAACGGCACGTCGATCTTCTGCCCGTCGCTCGCGACGAAGCACTCGCCGTCGAACGCCTCCCCGGCCTCGCGTTCGAGGCGCTCCCAGCGGCCGGCGTACCGGGAGGAGAGGTGGGTGAGCGCGAGCCGTCTGGCGCCGGCGCGGGCGGCCACCTGTCCCGCTTCGCGGGCGGTCGAGTGTCCGGTCTGTCGCGCCCGCTGGCGTTCGTCGTCAGCGAACGTCGCGTCGTGGATCAGGAGGTCCGCCTCCGCAGCGGCCTCGACGACGGCGTCCGTCGGCCGGGTGTCGCCGGTGTAGACCAGCCGCCGACCGGGGCGGGGGGCGCCCACCACCTGTTCGGGTCGGATCACGCGCCCGTCGTCGAGTTCGACCGCCTCGCCCTCGTGGAGACGGCCGAACTTCGGGCCGACCGGCACCCCGAGTTCCTCGGCGTGTTCGCGGTCGAACCGGCCGGGGCGGTCGTCCTCGACGAGGGCGAAGCCCATCGACCGGGTGCGGTGGTCGGTCTCGACGGTCCGAACCTCGAAGTCCTCGCCGTCGTACGCGACCGACTCCGGCGTCACCTCGTGGATTCGGACGGGGTAGCCGGGCTGGTGGCCGCCGGCGTGGACCAGTTCCCGAATCCCCTCGCTGGAGCGCGGCGGGACGTGGATCGCCAGCGCGTCGGTGCGGTCGTTGAAGTCGAACGACTGGATCAGGCCGGGGAGACCCAGGATGTGGTCGCCGTGGAGATGCGTGACGAAGATGTGTGAGACGTCGAATCCGGTGCCGAAGCGCATCATCTGGCGCTGGGTGCCCTCGCCACAGTCGAACAGGAACCGCTCGCCCTCGCGGTTCACGAGGACGGCGCTCGGCGCCCGCTGGGTCGTCGGAACCGCCCCACTAGTACCGAGAAACGTCACGCGCATCGACATACTCCGGCATGCGAGCGGGGACGGTAAACCCGTGTCGGTGCGGCACCGAGATGTGTTGGCGGTCGCCACCGGCGCGGCGCTCGCGACGCTCCGCGAGCGGTACGCCCGTGGCGACCGCTCCGAGACGGCGCGCACTCACCGCACCGGCGAGCGGGCCACGGCGACCGAGACAGAGGGATTCTTATTTGCCGGCCGACTAGCCCCTGGCGATGGACGCTCCGCTGTGGACGGAGACGTACGCGCCCGCCCTCGACGACCTCCCACAGCCGTCGGTCCGGGACCGTCTCGAACGCGCGGTCGACGAGCCGATGAACCTCGTCGTGCAGGGACCGCCCGGATCGGGGAAGACCGCCGCCGTCCGGGCGCTGGCCGACGCCGCCCACGACGACGAGAACGACCTCGTCGAGATCAACGTCGCGGACTTCTTCGACCGGACGAAAAAAGAGATACGCGAGGACCCCCGGTTCGAGCAGTTCCTCACCGGCCGCTCGCGCATGGCGAAACGCGACATGATCAACCGCGTGCTGAAGGAGTCGGCGAGTTACGCGCCCGTCTCCGGCGACTACAAGACGATCCTTCTCGACAACGCGGAGGCGATCCGCGAGGACTTCCAGCAGGCGCTCCGGCGCGTGATGGAGCGTCACCACCGCACCACGCAGTTCGTGATCGTCACCCGTCAGCCGTCGACGCTCATCGCGCCGATCCGCTCGCGGTGCTTTCCCGTCCCGGTCCGGGCGCCCACGGCCGACGAGATCGAGGTGGTCCTCGAACGCATCCTCGACGCCGAGGCGGTCGACTACGACGACGACGGTCTGGAGTTCGTCGCGAGCTACGCCGAGGGCGACCTCCGCAAGGCGATCCTCGGCGCCCAGACGGTCGCCGTCGAGACGGGCGAGCTGACGATGACGACGGTCCACGAGACGCTCCGGGACGTGGGCTACGACGACGACCTCGCGTCGATCCTCGGCGCGGCGGAGGCGGGCGACGTGACCGACGCCCGCAAGACCGTCGGACGGCTCCTCGACGACGAGGGGTACGACGGCCAGTCGCTGCTCGTCGACCTGCTGGACGCGGCGCGCAAGCGCTACGACGGCGAGACGCTCGCGCGCCTCCACCGTCTCGCGGGCGAGGTGGATCACGACCTGGTGACCGGGACGGACGACCGCCTCCACCTCACGCACTTACTGGCGACGTGGGGTCGGCACGCGGACGGATGACCGGACTCGCTCCCGGCGCCCGGCGCTTCGCGCTCCCGCCGCTCGTCGCTGCGATCCCGCTCGCCGTCCTCGCGCCGCCGCTCGGCGCCGCCGCGCTCGCCCTCGGCGGGTTCGTCCTGTGGTTCTTCCGCGACCCCGACCGGTCGCCCCCGCCGCGGGGCGTCGTCGCCCCCGCCGACGGCCGCGTCTCCGTCGTCCGGGAGGAGGGGAACCGCATTCGCGTCGGCGTGTTCATGAACGTCACCGACGTCCACGTCCTCCGGGCGCCCCTCGACGGCACGGTCGAGTCGGTCACCCACCGACCGGGCGCGCACCGACCCGCGTTCACCAAGGACTCCGACCGCAACGAACGGGTCGACGTGGCGCTCGACAGCCACGACGTCTCCATGATCGCCGGCTGGTTCGCGCGGCGCATCTACCCCTACCGCACCGCCGGCGACGAGGTGGCCCGCGGGGACCGGATCGGCCACATCGCCTTCGGGAGTCGGGCCGACGTGCTCCTCCCGCCGGCCTACGACCGCGAGGACGTACTCGTCGCCGAGGGCGACGCCGTCCGTGCCGGGGAGACGGTCGTGGCACTTCGGCAGGACTGATGGGTCCACGGTCTCTCGGGGCGAATTTGCGAACGCCGACGATCCGCGCTACGAGTGCCGAATCACCCACTCTCAGCCCGAGTCATCGGACCAGCAGGTGGACGTACCGCGTGAGCGAGCGGTGGACCCGCCGCTCGAACGTGTCCGCGACGGTCCATCCCGCCCGCTCGGCCGCCTCGGTCCACGACCGGTCGGCGACGACCACCGCCCGCGGTGCGACCCGGATCGCCTCGGAGAGCGCGCCCGCCACGAGATCGGCCAGCGAGTGCCGTGCGATCTTCGACTGTCGGCCGTAGGGGGCGTCGAAGACGACGCCGTCGACCGCGTCGTCGACGAGGGGGAGGCCCGTCGCGTCGCCACGGAGGAGGTGGTGGTCGCCGTCGAGGTACGCCCGACAGTTCTCGCGGGCACCTCGGACCATCTTCCGCTGGGCGTCGACGCCGACGACGCGGGCGCCGACCAGGCCCGCCTCGATCAGGGTGCCGCCCGTCCCGCACATCGGGTCGAGGATCGTCGTCCCCGGCCCGGCGCCGGCGAGGTTGACGAACGCCCGAGCGTCGAGGGGGGCCATACTGCCGGGCTGGAAGAAGGGCCGGTCCGTGGGGCGGCGGTCGCCGTAGTCCCGGACGCTCTCCGCGGCCAGCCACCCGACGAGGCAGGTGTCGGCGGCGAAGAGCACCCGGAGTTCGTGGTCGGGATCGTCGAGGTCGACGGCGAAGCCGCGGTCGACGAGCACCGACCCGAGCACCCGTTCGGCGCGGCGGGTGTCGACGCCCGCCGTTCCCCGCACGTCGCGAGCACGGACGGCGACGGTCCCGGAGCGATCCACCGTCGCCGCCTGGACGAGCGCCCGCGCGGCGTCGACGCTCGCCCCACAGCGGCCGAGCAGCCGGCTCGCGCGGTGGGTGTACGCGAGCGTCCGGAGTCGGTCGGCGTCGACGCCGCGGGCCGTCGCGAGACCGGGCGCCACCCGCTCGACGGCCGTCGCCGCACACGCCGCCTCCCGCGCCGCGAAGGCGTCGTCCTCGCCCGCGAGTTCGAGACCGTACACGCCACAGCCTCCGACGGCCGCCGCCATGAGGCTACCGAACCGCGGGAGCCGCAATCTATCAACGCACTGCACCAACCTTTTTAAACCTTAAATACGACACTTAAGTCGTCTCATGACCGATCCCAAGGAGACGATCAACATCGAGAACGTGGTGGCTTCTACCGGTATCGGACAGGAACTCGACCTCCAGAGCGTCGCGATGGACCTCGAAGGGGCGGACTACGACCCCGAGCAGTTCCCCGGTCTGGTCTACCGGACGCAGAATCCGAAGTCGGCGGCCCTGATCTTCCGGTCCGGGAAGATCGTCTGTACGGGCGCGAAGTCGACGGCGGACGTACACGAGAGCCTGCACATCGTCTTCGACAAACTCCGTGACCTCAAGATCCAGGTGGACGAGGAACCGGAGATCGTCGTCCAGAACATCGTCACGAGCGCCGACCTCGGGCGCAACCTCAACCTGAACGCCATCGCTATCGGTCTCGGTCTGGAGAACATCGAGTACGAACCCGAGCAGTTCCCCGGTCTCGTGTATCGGCTGGACGATCCCGACGTGGTCGCGCTGCTTTTCGGCTCCGGGAAACTCGTCATCACGGGCGGGAAACAACCCGAAGACGCCGAGGAAGCGGTCGACGTCATCGTCTCCCGACTCGAAGAACTCGGACTCCTGGGATAGTCTACCGTCGCCCCGATGGTCCCCCTCCAGACTGCGGTCGGCGCGGCGTCACCCCTCGCCGTCGCCGGCACCGTCGCGCTGTTCGCGCTGTTTCTCTCCTTCACCGCCCATCTCGCCGCGCGGAACGTGCTCGGCGACGTCCCGATCCGCAACGCCTTCCTCGTCGGACCGGTCCCGGCGGCCATCGCCGTCGTCGCCGCGGCGCTCGAACTCCCCTCCCTCCCCGCCGTCGGCGTCGCCCTCGCGGTCGACGCGCTGCTCGTCCGGTACGTCTACGCCCTCGACCGGCGACTGACCGTCGGTGTCACCCTCGTCCACGCCGTCGTCAGCGTCATCCTCGGGAGCGTCATCTTCAGCCTCTACGTCCTCGTCCTGTCGGCGCCGGGCTAGGCGACCGCCCGAACCACCTCCCGGGCGCTCCGGAACGCGAGCGTGCCGAGGACGCACGCGACCCCGACCCCGACGCCGAACGTCGCCGCCTCGACGTTACCGACGAGTAGCCCGCCGACGTACGTCAGCATCCCGAGTGCCCCGCCGCCCGTGAGGAGCGTATCCAGGGTGTCGAGCGGCGACGCGACCGATGGCAGCAGTTCGCCGCCGAACGTGCGGGTGCTCATACCGCGCGCTACGTTACCAAGCACCAGTAATCTTATGCATACGTTCATTATGTTTTTCCGTTGAAAAATAGTCGCGCCCCCACGGCAACCCCTATTAGAGACCGTCGCCCACGTGTCGGCAATGGGCCTCCGCGCGTTGCTGTGGAACGACGCCGAGCGTCGCCCCCGTGCGCTCCTCCGGGTCGTCCTCCTGGTCGTCGTCACGGCGCTTCTGGCAGTCGGGGCGAGCCTCGGTGCGAGCGTCGGCTTCGGCCGTCTCCGGCCGTGGATCGCCGCGACGTTCGGCGAGGCCGCCGCGACGACCGCGAGCGCCGTCGTCGGCGTCGTTTTCACGGGCGGCACCGTCACGCTCGCCGTCCTGATCGCCGGGCGGTACGTCGACCGCCGGCGGCTACGCGATTTCGGTTTTCGGCTCGACCGGGACTGGTGGCTCGACTGCGGGTTCGGTCTCGCGCTCGGCGTCGCCCTGATGACGCTCCTCTTTCTCGTCGAACTCGCTCTCGGGTGGGTGCGGATCACCGGAACGCTCCAGCCCCGATCCGGCTTCCTCGTCCGCTTCGCCGGTCTCGTCGCCGTCTTCGTCGTCGTCGGCGTCTACGAGGAACTCCTCCTGCGGGGCTACCTCCTGACGAACGCCGCGGAAGGACTGGTCGGACGGCTGGGCGAACGCGGCGCGGTCGTCGGCGCCACGCTCCTCTCGTCGCTCGTGTTCGGTCTCGCCCACGCCAACAATCCCAACGCGACGGCCGTGAGCACCGCCGCCATCGTCCTCGCCGGCGTCATGCTGGCCGCCGGCTACGTCCTGACGGGCGAACTCGCGGTGCCTATCGGCCTGCACACGACGTGGAACCTCTTTCAGGGCGGCGTCTACGGCTTCCCCGTCTCCGGGCTCGGGGTCGGTGCGAGCGTCGTCGCCGTCGAACAACGCGGGCCGCGCCTCCTCACCGGCGGGCCGTTCGGTCCGGAGGCGGGACTGCTCGGTCTCGGGGCGATGGTCGTCGGCACGGCCGCCATCGTCGGCTGGGTGCGGTGGCGGACCGGCGATCTCGGACTCGTGCCGACGGTGTGGACGCCGGAGTTGCGCGACGGCTCCGCGACGTCGTTCGACGCGGATCGGTGGGAACCGGCGCCCGAGACGGAGTCGGAGTGATCACTCCACGAGGCGTTCGATCTCCGTGACGAGGATGTCGCTCGCGCCCATCGCCTTGAGATCGTTGATGACGGCGAAGACGGCGCGCTCCTCGACGACCGCGTGGACCGCCACGTCGTCGGTGCCCGCCACGTCCATCACGGTCGGACCGCCCATCCCCGGCAACACGTCGCGCACGTCGTCGAGGCGCTCCTCGGCGACGTTCAGCATCAGGTAGCGGCGGTCCTCGGCCGCGAGGACGGATTCGAACGCGGTGACGAGCTGCTGGACCTTCTCGTCGTCGACGGCGTCGGGGTGGGCGAACAGGCGGACGGAACTCGCGAGCACCTCCTCGATTTCGGCCAGGCGGTTGACCCGGAGGGTCGTCCCCGTCGACGTGATGTCGACGATGGCGTCGGCCATGTCGACGTGCGGGGTGAGTTCGGTCGCGCCCGTCACCTCGACCACTTCGGCGTCGACGCCGCGCTCGGCGAAGAACTCGCGGGTGATTCGGGGGAACTCGGTGGCGACGGTGCCGCCCGCCAGATCCGAGACGGTCTCGATGTCGCCGTCTTCGGGCGCGGCGACGACGAGTCGACACCGGCCAAAGCCCAGGTCCAGCAGGTCCACGAGGTCGTGACCCGATTCCCGGACCTGATCGAGACCGGTGATCCCCACCGCGGCGGCGCCGTCCGCGACGTACTCGGGGATGTCGGCGGCGCGGGCGAAGAGCGCGGTCACGTCGGGGTCGACCGTGTCCGCGTAGAGTTTGCGGTCCGCGCCGCCTTCGAGGTGGAGGCCGGCGCGTTCGAGCAGGTCTATCGACGGGTCGTGCAGGCGGCCCTTGTTGGGGACGGCGAGGCGCATCGTCGGAACCCTCTCGCCCCGGAGGCAACTGCCTTTCGACGGCGAGGCCGAGCGACCGAAGGGAGCGAGGCCTCGTGGCGACGCGGGGAGCGACGCGAGCCGGGGAGCGCGGTGGTGGAAGAGAGCGACCGAAGGGAGCGGGGCCTCGAATCGAGCGGGGCGGACCGACCCGCGGCGCGGCCGAAAGGCGACACCCCCGTCAGGACCGCAGCGCCGCCGCGACTCGTTCGCTCGCGGGGGGGACCGCGCGGGCTCGCGCCGCCACGACGAGATACGCCGACGCCTCGTGACGGATCGACGTCGCCCGGGCGCGCTCGTCGGCGTCGGCGAGTTCGGCGTCGGCTCTCGCCAGTCGCGCCGTCAGGTCCGCCAGCGTCGCCCGCGTCAGCGCCGGCACCCGCGGCGCCTCGTCGGCTACACGGACGGCTTCGACCGCGGCCGCGCGCATCGCCACCACGTCGTCGGCCGAATCCAGCGCGAACTCCTCGCCCTCGACGACCCGGCCGCGGAGGTCCTCGAACGCCCGCAGGTCGACGAACATCCTGTGGACGGTGAGAAGCGACCGCGCCACGGTCCCGTCGGCGGTCCGGTCGGGACCGGACTGGGGGTCGATCGGCCAGTAGAGTTCCCGAAGCGCGTCGGCGACCGGCGTGTCCCGATCCGCACCGCCCTCGCCTTCGACCGCCCAGGGGCGGTCGGGATCGACCGACTCGACGTCGGCACGCGCCGACTCGAACGCCTCCACCAGCGTCTCGCGGGCGTCGACCAGCCGCGTCCGGAGGGCCTCCGGCTGGTCCAGCGACGCAGTCAGCCGGTCGTAGAGGTGAGCGGCGTCGTCGACGGCGACGCGGGCGCGTTCGACGTCCTCGGCGGTCTCGCCCACGCCGAGCGGGTTGCCGGCGCGGTGTCGGCTCGGCTCGTCGACCTCGACGTCGGCTCCCGCCCGGTCGAGGCGCCGTTCGATGGCCGCGTGGACCAGCGTGGCGTCCACGGGGTCGGCGCCGACGTACCGCCGTCGACTCCGGAGGGCCTCCCGGTCCTCGCGGACGGTCGCGGTCTCGTCTTCGAGCGCCTCGCGGTCCAGCCCCTCGTCGACCGCGCGCCACGCCGCGGCGGCGAAGCGGGCGTCGGCACGGGCGTCGGCGAACGCCGACAGTCGTTCGAACGGGGTCGCCGCCTCGGCCGCACGCGACAGCCGTTCGGCGGCGCCCTCGTGGGCGTGGTTCAGCCGCTCGCGGATGGCGCCGTTCGGGACCTCGTCCGGGCCGAGGGGTGCGGGCACCGAGTCGAGGAGCGACCGCGCTCGCCGCTCGGTCGCCGCGAGGTGGTCGTCCCCGATGTCGACCGGGAGCCGACGGGGGACGCTCGGCGGCGAGTCGTCGACGGCCGCTCTGAGCGTCGCGCCGTCGAGTTCGGTCGCGTCCGACCCCGACGACAGCGGGTTCGCCGCGCTACAGCCCGCGAGCGCGCCCAGCGTACCGAGAGCGGCGAGCGCGTTGCGGCGCGTGAGCCGAGTCATCGGGACTCACCGCTGCCCTCGGTCGCGTTCGTCCGGCGTCGCAGGCGTTCGTTGCGCCGCTCGCAGGTGCCGGAGCCACGGCTCGATCCGTAGCTGTTCACGTCGCTCGGGTCGAACGCCCCGGGGATGCGGATCAGCGTCACGAGCACGTCCCGGGTCTCCGTCTCGCAGGCCACGTCGGCGTCGCGGTAGTAGCGGGCGTAGCTGGTGTCGATCTCGGTCTCCGACCACCGGACGTGGCAGAGTTCCTGTGTGAAACACTGCCTGATCGCGACCCGCTCGACGTACACCGTCGCGGCGTCGTAGTCGGTCGCGTCGAGGAACTCGCGTGCGCCGGCGGCGCCGTCGACGTCGCCTATCGACACCGCGTCGGCGTCGTCGGCGTCGGCGACGAAGAGGTGGTGTCCCCAGGGTCGCGCCCGCTCCCGCTCCTCGTCCTCGACGGGCGTCGGTCGCTCGCCGGTCCAGACGACCGGTTCGAGTCGCGGGTTGCGGAGGCTGTACGACTCGGGGTCGAAGGCGACGTTGCCGGTCGCTTCGGGCGGGTGGCTCGAACTCGACGACGACTCGCCGGCACAGCCGGCGAAGCCGGTCAGGAGTGCCGCCGCTCCGTGGAGGGCGCGTCTGCGTGTGATGGAGGGCATCGTCCCACGTCCAGAGCCGACGGATAAACCTCTTTTCCTCGAACCCCGGTGGCTTAACCCGACCGAGGGCGAGAACCCGGTATGCAGACGCTTGCGATCCGCGGCGGGCATATCCTCCGGTCGGACATGACCGTCACCGAGGCCGACGTGCTCGTCGACCGCGAGGCGGGCGACATCGTGGAGATCGGCGCGGAACTCGGCGGCGACGACGAACTCGACGCCGACGGCTGTCTGGTGATGCCGGGGCTGGTGAACGCCCACACGCACGTCGCCATGACGCTCCTGCGCGGCCACGCCGACGACAAACCCCTCGAGTCGTGGCTCCGCGAGGATATCTGGCCGGTCGAGGCGGCGCTCGAACCCGAGGACATCGAGGCCGGCGCCGCCCTCGGCGCCCTGGAGATGATCAAATCCGGTACGACGGCCTTCGCCGACATGTACTTCGAGATCGACCGCACGGCCGACGTCGTCGACCGTGCAGGGCTGCGGGCCGTCCTCGGTCACGGCGCCATCTCGGCCGGCAAGGACGACGCGGCGGCCCGGGCCGACATCGAGGAGAGCGTCGAGATGGCCCGGCGACTCGACGGCGCCGCCGACGGCCGCATCTCGACGGCCGTGATGCCCCACAGCCTCACGACGGTCACGCCCGAACTGCTGGAACTGGCGGCCGACGAGGCGAGCGAGGCGGGCGTCCCCGTCCACTACCACGCCAACGAGACGGTCGACGAGGTGGCGCCAATCGTCGAGGAACGGGGGCAACGCCCGCTGGAGTGGGCGCGCGACCTCGGGATGTGTCGCGAGTCGGATTTCTTCGCCCACGGCGTCCACCTCGACGAGGCGGAGATCGACCTGCTCGCCAGGCGGGGCACGGGCGTCGTCCACTGCCCGGCGTCGAACATGAAACTCGCCTCCGGGATGGCGCCGGTCCAGCGACTCCTCGACGCGGGGGTCGTCGTCGGTCTCGGCACCGACGGCGCCGCCTCGAACAACGACCTCGATCTCTTCGACGAACTGCGCGACGCGGCGATGCTGGGCAAACTCGCGGCCGACGACGCGAGCGCGGTCGCCGCTCCCGACGCCGTCCGGATGGCGACGGCGGGTGGCGCCGACGCCCTCGGGCTGAACGCCGGCCGAATCGAGGCCGGCGCCGCCGGCGACCTCGCCGTGATCGACCTCGATGCACCCCACCTCACGCCACGGCACGACCTCGTGAGCCACCTCGCCTACGCCGCCCGTGGCTCGGACGTGCGCCACACGATCTGTGACGGCGAGGTGCTGATGCGCGACCGCGAGGTGCTGACGCTCGACGAGTCGGCGGTGATGGAGCGGGCGAGCGCGCGGGCCCACGACCTGCTGGATCGGGCCGGCGTCTGATCGGGATCACCCCGTGGATTCGTTCCGGATCTCGACCCGGTCGGAGATGTCGGTCGAGACGGCACAGATACCGGTCACCTCGCCGTCCGCGTCGAAGACGGGGCACTTGACCGTGAGGTGCGTTCGCGGGCCGTCGGGGTGGGGTACCTCCTCCTCGACCCGGACCGACTCGCCGGTATCGATGACGCGCTGATCGACCGCGCGGAACCGCTCGGCGACCGCCTCGGGAAACAGGTCACGTGTCGTCCGGCCGACGGCATCGCCCTCCTCGACGCCCAGTATCTCCCGTGCCGTGTCGTTGGCGAGTCGATAGGTGCCGTCGGCGTCTTTCACGAAGATGGCGGCGTCGACCGCATCGAGGACCGCCTGCAGACGGCGGTTCGTCTCCCGGAGCCGTCGCTGGCGCTCCTTGCGGTCGGTGATGTCCTGTACGACGCCGACGGCGTGGACGGGCTGGCCGTCTTCGAACTCGAATTCGGCCTGCTCGCGCACCCACTTCGTCTCCCCGTCGACGACGATGCGGTGTTCGACGTCGTACGGCGCGCCCTCCAGCGCGGCGATCCACTTCTCGTCGACGACCGTCCGGTCGTCCGGGTGGACGTACGACAGGAACGCCTCGTGGTCGAGCGGACCGTCGCGCTCGGCCAACTCGAAGATTTCGTACACCTCGTCCGACCAGTAGAGATCGTCGGACTCGATGTCCGTCCACCAGCTACCCAGGGTCGCCACCGCCTGCGCCTGGCGGAGGTGGGCCTCGCTCCGGCGCAGTTCCGCCGCCATCTCCCGGTGCTCGATGGCGTTCGTGACGCGGTTCGCGAGGACGGTGTACTGATCGGTGCCTCTCCCCTTCTGGAGGTAGTCGGTGACGCCACGAGCGATGGCCTCGCTCGCGATCTCCTCGCTGCCCTGGCCCGTAAAGAGGACGAACGGGAGGTCGGAGTGGTGCTCGCGGACGCGGTCGAGGAAGGTCAGCCCGTTCATCCCCGGCATCTGGTAGTCGCTCACGATGGCGTCGATGGACTCGGACGCGACGCGGTCGAGTGCGTCCCGCGGGGTCGTCTCGGTGACGATCTGGATGCGGGAATCCTCCCGGGGGAGGAATTCGGCGACCAGGTCGAGAAACGCCGTGTCGTCGTCGACGTGCAACACCCGGAACTCTCTGCCCATGAGCGATATCGTAGCGAACGTTCTCGTCGAGAGGATTATAAACTACGGTCGTTGCGCCTTTTGCCTCGCGAGCGCACACCGAGACGGTAGCGTTTTGCCACGCCTCCCGCTACGGAGGGTATGACCCGTACGATAGCCGAGCGACTCGACGACCCCGCCGGCGCCCGCGCCGAGGGGCGTCGGAAGATGGACTGGGCGGAAGCCCACATGCCCATCCTCGCGGAACTCCGCGAGGAGTTCGCGGCCGACGAACCCCTGGCCGACGAGCGAATCGCGATGGCGATGCACGTCGAGGCGAAGACGGCCGTCCTGGTCGAACTCCTCGCCATCGGCGGCGCGGAGGTTGCCATCACCGGCTGTAACCCCCTCTCGACGCAGGACGACGTGAGCGCCGCACTCGACGCGGTCGACGGCGTCACCTCGTACGCCGCCCACGGCGTCGACACCGACGAGTACTACGACGCCATCGAGGCCGTGGTCGGCGTCGACCCGACCATCACCGTCGACGACGGCGCCGACATGGTGACGCACATCCACGACGAACACCCCGAGTTGATCCCCCAGCTCAAGGGCGGCTGCGAGGAGACGACGACGGGCGTCCACCGCCTGCGGTCGATGGCCGACGACGGGGCGCTGGAGTATCCGATGTTCGCCGTCAACGACACGCCGATGAAGACGCTGTTCGACAACGTCCACGGCACCGGCGAGTCCGCGCTCACCAACATCGCGATGACGACCAACCTCGCCATCGCGGGCAAGACGGTCGTCGTCGCGGGCTACGGCTACTGCGGCCGCGGCGTCGCGAAGAAGGCGGCGGGCATGAACGCCGACGTGATCGTCACGGAGGTGGACCCCCGACGGGCGCTGGAGGCCCACATGGAGGGGTACGACGTGATGCCGATGCACGAGGCCGCGAGCGAAGGCGACGTCTTCGTCACGACGACGGGCAACCGCGACGTGATCACCCGCGCGGACTTCGAGCGGATGGAAGACGGCGCGCTCCTCGCGAACGCCGGCCACTTCGACGTGGAGATCAACCTCGACGAACTCGGCGAGATGGCCGTCTCGACCCGCGAGGTCCGCGACGGCGTCGAGGAGTACGAACTCCCGGACGGCCGGCGGCTGAACGTCCTCGCGGAGGGACGGCTGGTCAACCTCGCCGGCCCGCTGTCGATGGGCCATCCCGTCGAAGTGATGGACCAGAGTTTCGGCGTGCAGGCCGTTTGCGTGCGCGAACTCGCCGCCCACCCCGACGCCTACGACGCGGGCGTCCACGAGGTGCCCGACCGGCTGGATCGGGAGGTCGCGGAGGTGAAACTCGCCGCCGAGGGCATCGCTATCGACGGTCTCAGCGACACACAGCGCGAGTACATGGACTCCTGGGACCACGGGACGTAGCGCCCGACCGGCCCACCAGCCACGCGTAGTCGCCGCCGAAGACGGTCCCCCACGGGAGGTGGTTGGCGAGCGACGGGTGCCGGCGGTTCGGCACCGGCGCGGGGACGCCGACGGCCCGGAGCCACGGCGGAACCACGACGCTGGCGGCCACCAGCCAGCGGGGGTCGTCGTAGCCCGCGACGAGGCCGACCGCCGCGACCAGCAGGCCGCTGACGTTGCGTCGACGCGTCGGCACGCGCCGCCCGGACACGCAATTTAAGCCACGCCACCGTTCAGTGGAGGTATGGCCGCGAACCGCAAGGGGGACCGCCGGGAGCGCGAACTCGTCAACGAACTCGACGCCGCGGGCTTTGCCGTCATGCGTGCCCCGGCGAGCGGGAGCGCGACCGAGCGTGACCTTCCGGACGTCCTCGCCGGCGACGGCGACCGCTTCTACGCCATCGAGGCGAAATCGAGCGCCGGCGACCCAATCTACCTCTCGGGTGAGGAGGTCGAGGCCCTCATCTACTTCGCTCGCAACTTCGGTGCGAAGGCTCGCATCGCCGTCCGGTTCGACCGCGAGGACTGGTACTTCTTCCACCCCGGGGACTTGCACGTCACCGACGGCGGTAACTACCGGGTGAAAAAGGGGACGGCGCTGGCCGAGGGGACGGACCTGGACGAACTCGTCGGTCACTCGTCACAGGCGCGTCTCGACGGCTCCTAGGCGGTCGTCGTCGGCGCGGTATCGGCCGACGAGGGACGTGTTCCCGCGTCGACGTCGGTCTCGCTCGTCGCCGCGTCGACCCGCCGCAGGCGAGACGCCGGGAAGGCGTACCGCCGGACGTCGCCGCCGCGACGGAGGGAGTCGAGGTAGACGGCCAGAAAGACGGGTTCGTGGGCGCCGTAGTCGGCGTTGGTGGGATAGTTGGCGACGAGTCCCCCCTCGTCGGTCTCGGTGCGGTCGGCCCGCTCGCCGGTGGCGGCGACGACGATCAGGCGGTCGCCCGTCTCGCGGTCCCGGACGAGGGTGCCCGGCGGGTGGTCGTGGCGCGCACAGAGAGCCGGTCCCTCGAATCCCGTCGGGACGAACGTGCGTCCGCCACAGACCGCACAGACCGCGGTGCGTTCGCCCGGCGGCGGAACGAGCCCCTGGGTCACTTCCAGGGCGACCCGGCGGCGGTGTTTACAGCGGGCGCCACGGAGCTGGTGATCCGGACAGGTACACGTGTGGGCGTCGAGGTCGACGACGTACGTGCCGCCCGCCGTCTCGACGGCGTAGCGGCCGTCGCGGAGCGGGCGGACCGCCATGGGTTCTTCCCGGGCGCGGCGGGCGCGCCCCGTCGTCCCGGCGGCGGGGAACGTCGTCTTCGAGCGAGTAGCCGGCAGTGACGCGGGTGTGTGTGCTGAGTGCGTCATGGTGGTGGGGCAGTCCTGCGTCGTCCGTCGGGACGGCGCGACTGCGGTGTTTCCGTCGGTCTGACTTGGTGCTCGATACATCTAAACCCTCGCTTCGACGGGGCTACGGGCGGAATACCCCGCGATCCGTGGTCGCGATGTCATCGAAGCCCTTTTCCCGGGGCCGGCGGATGCCCGCATATGGAACTCGAAGAGGGGATGGTCCGGAAAATCGCCATCTCCGTCGCCGCAGTGGGCGTTTTCGTCGCCCTCGTCGTCGGTATCGGCACCACCTACAGCGACGGCGGACTGGGTTCGGACGGGGGGCTGGCGCTGGTCGGGAGCATCGTCCTGTTCATCCTCCTGATGGCCGGCGTCGGTCTCTTTCTCTCGCGGTAGCTCGCGGTCGACACCGACCGCCGCTATCAGTCGGCGTCCGCGTTCGTCTCGGCGTCCGCCACCGCCGACGCGTAGTACCGGAGCGGGTGGTCGATGGTCTCGCAGCGCGCGTCGGGATTCACGCAGTCGCCGAAGGTCTGCATCGTCGCACACGACGGGGCGGGGTACTGCGACCCGCCCCGATCCGCGAGGACCGTCGTGCGGTAGGACAGCGCGTCGTCGTCGAGGACGGGCCACCGCTCGGCGATGGCGTCGGCGTCGAGACCGAGCGAGACGAGGAAGGCGGTGGCCGCGAAGGCCGCGTGGGGTGGCAGCGTCCCGTCCTCGGTTTCGGTCTCGTCACCGAGTAACGCCTGCATACAGGGCGGGAACTGCGCGGGGGCGACGGTGTCGACCGACGGCAGGCGCTCGCGCTCCGCCAGCCGGTCGCGGAGGGCCGCCACGTCGTCGTCGAGCGCGTCGGCGATGGCGTCGCCGTCGGTGCTCCCCCGGACGCCGAAGGGGAGTCCTTCGGCGACCCGGCGGCGGACGGCCTCGCGGAGCAGTCGGCGAAGCTCCGCGCCGTCGACGGACACCTCGCCGTCGAGGAGGTCACGGTTGACGAGTCGCCAGTCCGCCCCCCAGTCGGGGTCGGCCAGCCGGAGGTACGCGGTCACGTCGACCCGGAAGTGGGGTCGGTTTCGGTCGTCGTCGACCCGCGTCACGGCCGCGCCGAGGTCGAACTCGTCGAGGACCGTCGCGAGGTCGGCACGGGGCGTCGCGACGCTCCGTAGCTCGTCGTCCTCGGCCGTGAGGTCGTCGGTCAGGCGCTCGAAGGCCGTCGCCGCCTCCGCCTCCGCGTACTTCTCGACCGCGGCGCGGACGTCGACCAGCGAGACGAGGATGCGCGCGATTGGGTACGAGAGGAGTTCGTCGCGGTCGCTCCACCGACCGGGCGTCTCCGACGCTATCGTCCCCGACATGAGCGCGCGCTCGACGCGCTCGCGAGCGCGTTCGACGGCGGGGTCGCCCTCGGTGACCAGCTGCGGTGGCGAGATGTCCGCCCGCTGGACGGCCGCCCGCGCGGCGCGGAAGAACGGATACCGGGCGTAGAGCGGGTCGGGACGCATCGACGAACGGTTGTGGAGCGGGGTGGATAAGCGCGACGGTGTGATACCCACCCTTTTCCCCCTCGCTCGCGTACGTGCGGGTAGATGACAGAGGAGTACGGTCTGCTCGATCCCGAGGAAGGCGAGGGCGAGGACTTCGGTGACGAGTGGGAGGAGATCGACGTCTCCGACACCGAGGCCGACCGCATCGCCAGAAAGCGGGATCGCGAGTTCGCCGAGTTCCGCAAGCGCCTGAAAGACGCCGACCAGTTCAAGGTCGAGCAGTCGGTGTTCGACGACGCCACCTTCGCGGCCATCTACAAACTGGTGCAGGACGGCTACATCGAGGCCTTCGGCGGTCCCATCTCCACGGGGAAGGAGGCGAACGTCTACGAGGCGCTCGGGGACGAGGATCGGGACGTGGCGGTGAAGATCTACCGCATCAACGCCTCGAATTTCCAGCAGATGCGGGAGTATCTGGAGGGAGACCCGCGCTTCGAGGGGATCGGCTCGGACAAGAAGAAGGTCGTCCTGGCGTGGACGAAAAAGGAGTTCGCCAACCTGCGTCGGGCGAGGGCGGCGGGCGTCAGGGTGCCCGAACCCATCGCTGTCGAGCGAAACGTGCTGGTGATGGAACTGGTGGGGCTGGTGGAGGACCGTGCCCGACGGCTGGCCGAGGTGAACGTCGAGAACCCCGAGACGGCGTTCGAGGTGGTGCGGGAGTACATGCGCCGGCTGCACGGTGCCGGGCTGGTCCACGGCGACCTCTCGGAGTACAACCTGATCATCCACGACGGCGAACTGGTCGTCATCGACCTCGGACAGGCGGTGACCGTCCACCATCCGAACGCCGACGACTTTCTGGAACGGGACTGCCGGAACGTGGCCGCCTTCTTCACCCGGCAGGGGATCGAGGTCGATCCGGACGACCTCCGCGAGTTCGTGACGGCCGTCGACGCGGAGCCGTGATCCGCGAGCGAGAACTCTTAAATCGCTACGGCCGGTATCGACCGGTATGCAGCACGTGAAGGTTCCGCAGGACCGTCTCGGCGTCCTCATCGGCGACGGTGGTGAGACCATGCGCGAGATCGAGCGACGCGCCGAGGTCCGCCTCGACATCGACTCCGAGAGCGGGAGCGTCGCCATCGACGCCGTCGGCGACCCCGTCACCGCGATGGTGGCGCCCGACATCGTCCGCGCCATCGGCCGGGGCTTCCGCCCCGACGCGGCGCTCTCCCTGCTCGACGACGAGATGCGCATGTTCGAGCTAATCGACATCGACGAGGCCACGCGCAACAAGAACGACCTCAAGCGACAGAAGGGCCGCCTCATCGGCGAGGACGGCCGAACCCGCGAGCTCATGGAGGAACTCTCGGGCGCCGAGGTGGTCATCTACGGGACGACCCTCGGCATCATCGGCCAGCCCGAAGAGGTGCAGGCGGTCCGTCGAGCCGCCGAGATGTTGCTCGACGGCGCCCCCCACGGCGCGGTCTACGGCTTCCTCGAACGCAAACACAACGAACTCACCCGCGACGCCAACCTCCAGCCGTCGAACTGATCCGTTCGCCCCCCTCGACGACCACTGCCCGTTCCGTGGTACCGTGTAACGATATTCCCCCGCCAGCACGTCCCCTGTCGATTCTCCTAATCCCGTGACTGCGGCACGGTGTCGCACACGACGAAACACAACATTTTTATAGAATCACAATCAATCAAAGGTTGATATGTCTCAGCGAATGCAGCAAGGCCAGCCGATGATCATTCTCGGCGAGGACTCCCAGCGGACGCAGGGGAAAGACGCCCAGACGATGAACATCACGGCCGGCAAGGCCGTCGCGGAGGCCGTACGGACCACACTCGGTCCGAAGGGCATGGACAAGATGCTCGTCGACTCCGGCGGGAGCGTCGTCGTCACGAACGACGGCGTCACGATCCTGAAGGAGATGGACATCGACCACCCCGCCGCGAACATGATCGTCGAGGTCTCTGAGACCCAGGAGGACGAGGTCGGCGACGGCACCACGACGGCGGTCGTCATCGCGGGTGAACTCCTCGACGAGGCCGAGGAACTCATCGATCAGGACATCCACCCGACGACGCTGGCCCAGGGGTACCGCCGGGCCGCGGAGAAGGCGAAGGAGATCCTGGAGGAGAACGCCATCGACGTCTCCGCGGACGACCGCGAGACGCTCGTGAAGATCGCCGCGACGGCGATGACGGGCAAGGGCGCCGAGAGCGCCAAGGACACGCTCGCCGACCTGCTCGTCGACGCCGTCCTCGCCGTCCGCGACGACGACGGGATCGACACCGACAACGTCTCCATCGAGAAGGTCGTCGGCGGCTCCATCGACAACTCCGAACTCATCGAGGGTGTCATCGTCGACAAGGAACGCGTCAGCGACAGCATGCCCTACGCCGTCGAGGACGCCGACATCGCGCTGATCGACGGCGCGCTCGAAGTCAAGGAGACCGAGATCGACGCCGAGGTCAACGTCACCGACCCCGACCAGCTCCAGCAGTTCCTCGACCAGGAGGAGAAACAGCTGCGCGAGATGGTCGACCACCTGAAAGAAGTCGGCGCCGACGCCGTCTTCGTGGGTAGCGGCATCGACGACATGGCCCAGCACTATCTGGCCCAGGAGGGCATCCTCGCCGTCCGCCGCGCGAAGGACAGCGACCTCTCGAGTCTCGCCCGGTCGACCGGCGGGACGGTCGTCGGCTCCGTCGACGACCTCACCGAGGACGACCTCGGCTTCGCCGGCTCCGTCGCCCAGAAGGACATCGGCGGCGACGAGCGCATCTTCGTCGAGGACGTGGCCGAGGCCAAGTCCGTG
>Ga0207757_100230_pt1 | contig 43557 bp, 48 predicted proteins | sample A23P3SouthBayCA_2_FD_187752 | JGI IMG/M metagenome (GOLD analysis project Ga0207757, IMG submission 187752) | Aerobic enrichment media microbial communities from Eden Landing Ponds, California, USA - A23 P3 (2) (SPAdes) | ecosystem: Environmental > Aquatic > Marine > Unclassified | place...
GCTCGGGTTCGCACACCTCATCGGTCGGGTCGAGTGGTCTCGTTTCTGTTCCAGAGCCAGCCGTCTCCGACTCCGGGCTTGCGCCCGGTCACCTGTCCGAACGGTGGGGGGACTTTCCTCATGTCCTCTTGGACACGGGGGCCGGGCTCTCTCTGCCACCACGAGGTAGGTCGGTCGCTCGAATAAGCCGTTCGGTCGGTGGACTGGTTGGCAGAAATTCATCACGGTTCTTTCCGACGGAAAGGAAGACTTCAAGTCGGTTCGGGGCAACGTTGGCGTATGTCCGAGGCGCAGACGGTACACCTTTCTTACGACGATGGGGCTCGAGCGGTCGAACTGGCTCGTGAGGCCGTCGAGGCGTACGTGCTCCAGGGGCAGCGGGAGCAACCGGGTAGCATGCGCGACGCGTTTTACGCGCGAACGGGCGCGTTCGTCCGCATCACGTCCACTCGTGGCCGGGGGCGTCTCCGTGGCTGTGCCGGCGCCTATCGTGGCTCCGACCAGCTCGGCCACGCCATCGTCGACGCGGCAATCACCGCTGCCTCCGGCGATTCCTGTGGCTCCGAAATCGAACCCCCCGAACTCGAGAGCCTCAACATCTCCATCTGTGTCGTCTGTAATCACGTCCTCACCAGCGACCCGCTCTCCGACATCGAACTCGGCACACACGGCATCGCCATCGACGCCGACGGCCAACACGCCTGGATGTACCCCACCCTTCCGGTCGAGAACGACTGGAACGAAGAGCAGTTCCTCACCCACGCCTGCCGCAAAGCCGGGCTCTCCCCGCTCGCCTGGCAGGACGACGACACCATGATCACCCTATTCGAGGGACAGGTCTTCCGCGAGCGTCCCGAAGGCGGCTCCGTCGAACAGTTGTAGCTCGGTCCGGCTACGCGTCTGCGCCGAACCCCACAGCCTCGGCGTCCGCCAGCGCACGCTCCGCCGCCGCGTCCAGGTCGAACTCCCGGACCACCTCGCCGTCCCGAATCAGCGGTTCGAGGAGCGGTTCGCCGTCCGCTGGCCCCTCGCGGTCCGCGAGGCCGACGTGGTGGCCGCCGTCCGTCGTCCGGTACGCCTGTTTGATCCCCGAGAGCTTCCCACGCTTGGCGGCCGGTTCGCCGTCGACTTCGACGATGTCGAGCGCGAAGTCCACGGGGTCGGCGTTGGAGACGTAGCCGCCGACGCCGAAGCCGTCCGCCACGTCGCGGAGTTCCTGTAGTTCGGCCGGGCCGAGGCCGCCGCTCACGAACACGTCGACGTCCTCGATTCCACGCGCGTCGAGTTCCCAGCACACCTCGCGGACGATGTGTCTGAGGTCGCCCCGACGTGATCCCGTGGTGTCGATGCGGACGCTGTCCAGGTCGTCGCCGAGCGTCTCGGCCGCCCGGAGCACCTCGTCTACCTCGTCGCTGTAGGTATCACACAGCGCGACCCGCGGCACCTCGGGTCCGACGGCCTCGTCGAACGCCCGCCACGCCGTCTCCTGGTTCCCGCGGCCGAAGCAGATCAAGAGGGCGTGGGGCATCGTCCCCGCGGCTTCCCGGCCCAGCACCTCGCCCGCGGCGATGTGGGAGATGCCGTCCAGTCCCGCGAGCAACGCGCTCCGCTCGACGACCGCCGCGATGGCGGGGTGGACGTGCCGTGCGCCGAAGGAGAGGAGGGTCGACGACGGCGCTGCCCGCCGCGCCTCCAGCGCTGCCGTCGCGATGCCGCTGGCGTGCGAGAGGAAGCCGAGCAGCGACGTTTCGAACCGTGCGAACTCCAGATACGGTCCCTCGATCCGGAGGACCGGCCCGCCGTCGAACAGCCGACCCTCCCGGACGGCGTCCACGTCGACCGACCGCCCTTCCAACAGGGCCGCGGCGTCTTTCACGCCCGCGAGCAGTTCGAAGTCGCCGTCGGGAAACTGGTCGGCCGTCACTTCCGCGACGACCGTCGGGTTCCGGCCGGCGTGACGGAGCGTCGTCTCCGTCCGCCGGAAGTACGCGTCGGTCGCCGTCCCGTCTCGGATATCCGCGGGAGCGACGATGTCGAACGAATGCATAGCCGGCGGCTTCGCGCCCGCCGGTGAAAAACCCGTTCGTTCGGACGTTCGGGTCGAAGAGGATTCCTCTTCATACGCGCTGTCGTTCACGACTCCACTTTCCGACCGGCGTGCACCGCGTCGAGTCCGTCGACCGTCGGCGCGTTGACGATGGTGACGTTCGTCCCCGACTGCGCGACGCGGAAGGCGTCGGCGTAGGGGCCTGCGGGCACCACCAGCACGTCCCCCTCGCGACGTTCCGCCCCCCGCCGCGTCCGCAACAGGTCGCGGTAGGCGATGGCGAACGCGGCGGCGTCGCCCGCCGTGTCCCACTCGATACGGAGAACGTACCCCGTCGCTCCCGACTCGTTTCGGTAGGGGACGAGTCTGTCACCGACCCAGCCAGTGGTCGTGGAGTGGGTGTAGTTGTAGGCGCGGTGCGGGCGCGAGGGGCGCTGCAGGTGGAACGTCTCCGTCCCGCCGTTCGCCCAGACGGTCGCGAACAGCGACGCTTCGCCGACGGTCGTCCCCGGCGGCGAGCGGTCGAACCGGGTCCAGTTCGCGTCGGAGCGGTCCGGCACCCGCACTTGGGACGGTGACCAATCCGGGTAGCGGTCGGGGTGGATCACCTGCGTCGAACTCGTCGGCGGGGCGGCGTAGGCGCCGTTCACTGCCTCCCAGCCGCCGCGCTGGCGGAGGTGGTGGACGAACGCCGGTCCGTCGCTGTAGGGCTGGTAGGCGGCGACGTAGACGCCCATGTCGCCGTCGAGGCTGGCTCCCGGGCCGCTGGAGGGGTGGGGGAGACACGACCACTCCATGCGGCACCGCTCCTCGTACAGATCCTCGACGTAGCCGGCGTCGCCCTCGATCAGTCCCTGCCACGCCAGCCGCTCGTCGCGACTCCCCGTCCGGCTCGCCCGGTCGAACACCGTCCCGAACTGCTGGTCCTGCAGGGCGTGGACGAGTTCGTGGGCGAGGGTCCGGCGGTCGACGGTCGGCGTCGCCGAGTCGCTCACCACCACGATCCGATCCTCGCTCGGCACGTACGACCCCTGCACCGACGCGCCGTAGAACGACTCGAACACCGTCTCGACCGACCGATCCTCGCCGACGAGGAGGAGTGCCTCCCACACCACCTCGTCGAACGCCGTCGCCGTCACGTTCTCCCCGGCGCGGTACGTTTCGCGGTCGATCACCTCGACGGGCACCGTCGACTCGAACTCCAGCCCCCGAAGCCGCTCGACGCGGGCCATCGTCCGCGCGACCACGGCGTCGCGCTCGCTCCGGGTCAGGCCGTCGCTGGCGTTCACCGCCAGCGACTCGTCGTACCAGTAGCCGTCCTCCCAGCCGAGGCGGTCCGTGGGAGGGTCGTCGAAGCCGCTGTGGGTGGGCGTGGGAACGGGGGTCGGCGTACTCCCGGCCGTGGCCGTCGGCGTCGACGCGCCCGCCGTCGCTGACGGCGTGGCCGTCGCCGCATCCGTCGTCGTCCCGCCGGTCGCGCCGCCACAGCCGGCGAGGACGACCAGTAGTGCGAGCAACACGGGACGGGCGCGCATACCGTCGGGTCGGCGTCGGCGCGTCAAAAGGGTGCCGTCCGGGTCAGTTCAGCCGCCGGACCGCCGCGACCATCGCCACAGTGGTGATCAGCGCGAGGACGGCGGTGAGCGGGCCGAAGCCGGGCGCTTCGAGGCCGGTCGAATCGCCGTCACCGCCGGCGGCCGCCGTCGTGCCCGCCGACTCGCCGTCGTCGTCGCTGTTGCCCGCGTCCCCGTCACCGCTGTCCGCGTCGCCAGCCCCATCCATCCCGCCCGCCGGTCGGATGTCCGCTAGGTCCTCGACCGTCGGTGCGTTGACGATGGTGACGCGCGTCCCCTGTCGGTCGATGCGGAAGGCGTCGGCGAACTCGCCGCTGGGGACGACGTATCGACCCTCACCGTCGAACTCGGATACGCCCTGTGCCACGAGAATTTGGCCGTACGCCTCGACGAACTGCGCGGCGTCCTGTTCGGTGTCCCACTCGGTCACCCAGACGTAGCCGGCCTCGCCGTCGGAGACGCTCTCCTTGTAGTACGGGAACACGCGGTCGTTCCCCCAGCCGGCCGACGGCGTTGCGTCGTAGTTGTACATGTCGAGCGGGCCGGAGGTCTGGACGACCGAGCGCGGGTTGATGGTCTGGGCGCCGGCCGTCCGCGCCTGGTACCAGAACATCACGTACATCGACGCCTCGCCGACCGTATCCGACCCGCGTTCACCCTGTTCCGGGAAGGTCTCCCAGCCGTTTCGGGCGCGGTCCTCGTACTCGATGGGGACCGGTTCCTCGTCGGTCAGGTGGATGACCTGCTCGGTCGATTTCGGCGGGCTCTGGAAGGCCTCCTGGACGGCGGTCCAGTCACCCTGCTGTCGGAGCCAGTCGACGTACACCGGACCGTCGGAGTACGGTTGGAGGAGCGTGAGGAGGATGCCGAGGTTCGGCGGTTCCTCCGTGCCGCTCGATCCGGACCTCGGCGTCCCGACACAGTCCCACTCGGCGCCACACCGCTGCGTGTAGCGCTTCTCGATATAGTTGGCCTCGCCCTCGACGACGCCATCGGTCGCCAGGCCGGCGTCTTGGGTTTCGGTGCTGCTGATCTGCTCGCCGAGGTCACCGTTCTGATCCTGCAGGGCGTGGGTGAGTTCGTGGACCAGCGTCGCGTTGTCGATGGTCGGGCTGTCCGGTGAGTCGGTGATGATCCGGATGCGGTCGTCACCGGGCGCGTAGAAGCCGGCGGTCGACTGGCCGCTCGCCGACTGGAGTGCCTCGTTGGCCGCCTGGTCCTCGCCGATGACGAACAGTGCCTCCCACACTTGGTCGTTCCACGCGTCGTACGAGGCGTTGTCTGTCGCGTTCTCGTTGCGCTGGCTTCGGAACTCCTCCCGGGAGATGACTTCGACGGGAACGTCGCGTTCGAACTCCGCCTGCCGAATGTACTCGACACGCGCCATCGCCCTAGAGATGTACGCGTCCAACTCCGCGTCTGAGAGGCCGTCGGACTGGTCGACGTCGATCGATTCGTCGTGCCAGTAGCCGCCCTCCCAGCCGACCGCGTCGTCAGCGGGATCGGCCCGCTGTGGGGCCACGCGCTCCCCGTCGACGGCCGCTGGCCGATCGGCGACGACGACGGCCGGAGCGACTGCCGCCAACACGATCAGTACCGCAAAACCCACGGATGCCCGCTTTCGCATACCCCCCGTTAGGATCCGCTACGGAAGTACCTTGCCCGGGGGGTGGATCGACGTGTCGAGGGGGTTACCGTTCGAGAACGGTCCCGCCCGCCCCGACCGCGATTTCGGTGTCGTCGGCGTCGACGACCGCCTTGAGATTCGATCCCGCCGGCGTCGCCTCCTGCGCCCAGCCGTCGGCGTCACGGCGGAACACTCCGCCGCCACCGCCGACGGCTAGCCCCCGTTCGCCCGACAGTTCCACGTCACGAAGCGACGCGTCGCCGGTGTCCTCGCGGCGCCACTGTGAGCCGTTCCAGTGGTACGCCGTCCCGCCGCCCCCAACGACCGTCAGATCGTCCGTCGCGTCGGCGTCGACGCCGTAGAAGTTGTGGTTGGCGTCCGCGATGCCCACTGTCTCCCACGTCGATCCGTCGTCGGTGACGAAGACGGTCTTGTTGCCGTCGACCGCGTAGCCCGACCGCGGCCCGAAGAAATCGAGCGCGTTGATATTCGACCCACTTCCGGGCGTGACGGCGTCCCACGTTCCCGTCTCGCCGTTCTCGAAGCTGTAGTAGATCTTGCCGGAGTCGCCCGCGACGTAGACGTTCGCGCTCCCGGCCTCGCCGGTCACGGCCACGTCGTTGAAGTTGTTGGTCACGTCGTTGGGCGCCGAGTGATCGGTCAGGTCGCGGATCCCGACGTCGTACTCGCCGATGGCGCCACTCGATCCGACGAACCAGAGACGGTCGCCGTCGTCGGTCACGTCCGAGCCATAGAGGTTGTTACCGTTGCCGGTCGGTCCGCCGCTGGCGGCGATTCTCCACGTCCCGTCGCCGTGTTCGAGGACGTAGCCGCTCCCGCCGATGGCGTACGCACCGGCCGTCGTCGATTCCACGTCGTACAGCGTCACCCCCACCGGCGTCTCCGCGTTCAACCACACGCGGTCCGCAGCGCCGATGGTTGGCACGGTCGCGAGCCCGGCGACCGCTGCACTACTCCGGAGGAATCCACGTCGAGTCGTGTCTCGCATCACTCAATCACTCCGCTCGGCACTCACGATTCGGGGGTTAGTAAAAACGGGAAGCCGTTAACGCCGTTTTGCGACGATTAACGGCAGTTCAATCGAGTGTATCGCGGTCTGGCCGCGCGTTACGCGTCGTCGGCAAAGAGGTCGTCGACGGCGTCCTGTGCCGCGCGTGCGGCCTCGTCGGCCACTGCTTCCGGGTCCGTCTCCTCGCTCGGCGCGTTCAGGTAGACGTCGACTTCGAGGACGCCTTCCTCGAACGTCACCGTCACGTCCAAATCGCGCACGTCGGACTGGCGGTAGTGTGCAAAAACGACACCTTCGGCGGCCTCGGCGGCCGTCTGGACGACAGTCTCGTCGTCGGGTTCGGCCACGGCCTTACGCGCCGCCGGCGCCGCCCGGCCCCATCGGACCGCCACCGGCGCCGCCAGCGCCACCCTGAAGCATCTGCTGGAGCTCCTGCTGGAGCGATTCGAACTGGCCGCGGACGCGCTCTTCCTGTTTCCCCAGCTGCTCGACGCGAACCTCCAGACTCTCGACTTTCTCCTCGAGGTTCTCGTAGGCGTCGTCGTACTGCGTCGAGACGAGGAGTTCGCCGACCTCGCGGTACATCTCGGTGTCCTCATCGATGTCGTCGAGCGCCTCCAGCGCCGTCTGGGACTCGTTGAGCGTCGTCTCGGCCTGCTGTTTCTGGGCCGCGACCTGCTGGGCCGTCTCCTGCAGATCCTGCAGTTCCTCGATTTTCTCCTGGGCCTCCGGCGGCAGATTCCCTTGCATGCGCGAACCGTTGGGTCCCGGCCTGAAAAAGCCCCGTATTCCATGCCGCGTCGTCGTGGCCGTCGATCGGCGGCAGCGATTCAACTTCGTCGTGCGGTTTCGACGTTCTCCGTGACCGTCTCGGCCACGTCCAGCAACCGAACCCACGTGTTCGTCCCCGCACGGAGGGCGACGAGGTCGGCCGCGCCGATCCGTACCTCGACCGTCCGGCCCTCTCGGTCGACCCGCGCTCCCGACCGGTCGTCGTCGATCTCTCCCACTTCGATCCGGACGCTCCGCTCGACCATACGGGCGCGTCGCTCGGTGTCGTACTCGAACTGCAGTGAGAGGTGGTGTGGCGGGCCGTCGACGGGCATTCTACACCGGCCGTTGTAGCCGTTCACCGAGGGTTCGCCGGACCGCCACGGCGAACCGTCGATGGCGACCGGCAACCATCAGTACTACTCGACGTCGACTTCCTTGATCGTCGGCGCGCGCTCCTTCAGGAGCACCCGGTGTCCGCAGTAGGGACAGCGGACGCCACCGTACTCGTCGAGTTCGACGTCGCGCTTACACCGGGAACACTTGTAGCTCATGTTATTCGTCTTCGTCGGTCGCGAGTGCCGCGCGGATCGACCGTCGCACGGTGCGGCCGCCGGGCGTCTCAGGCCGGTACGCCCCGCCCGTGAACACTTCGCCCGTCTCCTCGTTTTTCCAGACGCCAGTTCCGATTCGGGTGACGCTGTCCCCGTCGAGCGTGGCGTTCTGCATCTCGCCTTCGATCTCCTTGACGCGCCGACGGGCAACACGCCCGTACCGCGCGCCGAAGCGGCCCGCGCTCCCGGTGCTGCGTGCCTTGTTCTCGGCCATAGTACCGCTGAATACCGGCAGCGAACGGATAAACCCTGCGAGTTCGGTCGCTCACTGCAGGTCGGCAGCAGCCAGTTCCTCGTTCAGGTCGTCTCGGACGCGTTCGCCCGTCTCCCGGTTCATCGCCGTCGTGACGATCCGGTTCTCCTGTACGCTCGACCCGTCGCGCAGGAGGAGGCGCACGTTGCCGTTGCCGTCAGCCCGCGTCACCTTCGCCCGCAGGCCGGACTGCGATCCCTTTCCGCCGGCGTCGATGGGTCCGGGAACGATCTTTTTCACGTGTGGGTGCTCGGCCACCGTCGAGATAGCCCGCCGGCCGGTCCGCCCGCCGATCAGCGTCGTGTGCCGGCCGCCGAGTTTCTCCTTCGGCGCCGTCTCCACGACTTCCAGCGCCCGCTCGCCGCGGCGATCGAGGACGCTCTCGACGGGGTCGTCGCCGGCGACGCGGTAGAACTCGTAGTGGGTCTCCGCCCGCACCGCGCGGATGATCTCGCGATCCCCCGCCGCGAACACCGTCTCCGGCCGCTTCCGGCGCAACTCGTCCGCGATCAACCCGGCGAAGTTTCGCCGTTCGATCACCCGCGCTTCCCCCTCCGATTCCGGGCGCGTGGTGATCGTCGTCTCCCCAAGCACCTCCTTCTCGTCGAGCATCGTCAGGTGGGCACGGTCCACGTCCACGCCGAGGACGACGGCGTCGCAGTTGGCGGTGTGACAGACCAGACAGTAGTCGCCAGGTCGATCCAGCGGGGACCCGCACCGCCCACACTCCATACAGTCGTATCAGACGGCCACACCGGATAAGTCCGTCCTTCGACGCGGGCACCCTGACACAAAATCCTTTGAGATGGGACCACACACCCCGCTATGGTCCCCCGCCCTTCCCTCCCCATCCTCGCTGCCGCCCTCCTCGTCGGAGCGCTCGTCGGCGTCGCCCTCGCGGCCCCCGCGGCGGCCAGTCCGCGTCCCGTCCCGGTCTGTGGCCCCTGTGATCGCCCGTTCGTCTCCGCCGCGCACACCCACGACGTGGACGTGCGGATCGAACACAGCACCGCCACGATGCGCGTCCACCGCAACGGAACCGCGACGTGGACCGTCGAGAACCGGCTGAACGACTCCGCGGCCGCAACGCTCGCGCGCAACGACTCGCTCCGGCGATCGGTCGCCACGGCGGCCGTCGCCGTCCACGACGGGCACCTGCTCTCGACGAGCGTCTCGGGTGATTCCGTTCGCATGCGCTATCGCACGCCCGACGCCGCGACCGACACGCCTGGCGGCGTCCTCCGGGTCGACTACTTCCGCGACAAGAATGGCCGCCTCGTCTACACCGACCTCGGCGCCGACCGCCTCACGCTCGTCGCGCCCGAGGGCATGACCGTCGGGCATTCCCTCCCCAACGCTGACGTGTCCGGCCGGCGAATGACGGTCACTGATTTCGACTCCGACGGTGACGGACCATTCGTGACGTTCGTCCCCGACGGCGCGGTGCTTGCTCCGTTGTGGAGTGCGGTCGCCGTCGCGCTCCCACTCGTCCCCATCGTCGGCCGCAACGTCCTCCTCTTACTCGCGGTGCCGGGAGCCGTGTTTGCGGGCGGCCTCGCGGCCCTCGCATGGGCGGCCGACCGCCTCGGCGTCGGCGCCACGACCACCCCCGACCGACGCGCTCTCGCCGTCGTCGTCCTCGGCGTCCTCACCCTCGCCCACCCGCTCTACGCCGAATCCGTCGTCGCCGGATCGACGCCCCCGTTGCTCGCCGGTGGCGCCGGCGCCGTCGTCCTCGGCGGCCTCCTCGCCTCGCCTGCCGTCCGCGACCGTCTCTCGTCGCGCCGCCTCGTCGGCGTCGTCGGCCTCGCGTTCCTCGTTGCCCTCCTCGTCGGCTCCCTCCTCCGGGCGCTCCCCGCCGGCGCCCTCGCCATCCGTGACGACGCGAACGTCGTCACACTGCTCCTGCCTATTCTCCCCGTCTACACCGCCACGTTCGTCGGCTACACGGCTGCGCACTCGACGCTCCGTCGGGGACTGACGGCGGCCGTCGCCGCCCTCGTACTCGTCCTCTCGACCACGTTCTCTATCGCCTCGCAGGGCGGGACGCTCTATTTCCTCGGCGTCGTCCTCGCTGTTCTGGGTGCGCTCGCGGGTATCGTCGTCGGAATTCCGTTCTTTCTGCTCGGCTACGGCTTGCCCGGGCCGGCGGGGCGCCGGGACGCTGCCGACGCCCCGGCCGGCCGCACGCCCGCCGGCCCAGACTAGAGGTCCCGCGGATCGACTTTCAGATACTCCCGGAGGACGGCCGTCGCGTACGATCCCCGCGGGAGCGAGAAGGAGAGGGAGAGGGGGTCGCGATCGATGTCGAGGTCCGTTCCGACGAGAATCGCCCGCCGTGTCCCCGTCGACTCGAAGTTGCCGGGGAGGTCGAAGTCGGCGGGGGCGAGATCCAGGTCGTCGAGCACCCCGCGCTCGATTTCGCCCGGTTCGCCGTCGCCGAGGGTCGTCTCCGTCCCCACGAGCGGCGCGGTGACGAACGCCCGCCCGCGTTCACAGTGGCGCCGCACCACGTCGACGCGCCCCTCGTCGACCTGCTGGAGGCGGTCGGTGTCGGGCACCGCGACCGCCTCGGGTGCGTCGATGTCGGCGTCGGCGAAACACACCACGTCGCCGGCGACCGGGCGGTCGAACGGCAGGCCGCGGCGCAAGCGCTCGGACAGGATACGGTTGAACGCGTAGGACTGCGCCGCGTTGACGAACAGGCGCTGGAGGTTCCACGGGACGGTTTCGAGTGCGGCGCGGAAATCGTCGGGCTCCTTCCCGCCGTTCTCCACCAGTGCGTGGAGCATCGACCGCTCGTAGCCGAGGTGGCCGGGCATCGCGTCGAGCGCCGTCTGCCAGTCCGGATCGGTGCTCGACGCCACGCCGTCGACCGTCTCGCGCGCCGTCTGCGTCCGTTCCGGCTCCGAGTCGGCGGGGTTGCCGACGTAGGCCAACACCGCCTCGCGCCACTCCTCGCGGACGACGTTGAGGCCCACTTCGTGGGTGACGGGTCGGTGGCTGCCGAAGCGCTGGTGACCGAAGACGTTGGGGACCGCGACCCGACCGCCGCCGAAGTCGATCAGCGCGTCGGTGACGGCGTCGACCTGCTCGGGCCGTTCCGGGTCGTCGATTCGGATTTCGAAGGCGTTGCCCGCGAGGTCACCGAACTCCAGATTGCGGCCGACTCGGCCCAGTGGGTCGATATCCGCGCCGTCGAGCGTCGGCAGGTCGGCGGCCGCCACGTCGCGAATGGAGAACAACTGCGTCGTGACCGCGTGCTTGTCCTTGGTGCCGGCCCACGACACCCGCTCGCGACTCATTCCGAGGGCGGCAGAGAGCGCGCCGACGAAGTCGTTGGTGTCCCAGTCGGTGAGCGTCGCGCGGACGAGGAGGTGGGGGTAGGCGCCGGGGTCGGCGTCGAGGGGTTCGGGCTCGACGGCTTCCAGCTCCCGAACCCGGAAGTCGGCCGGGTCGGCGCGGAGGCGCCCGCCGACGCCGGGGCCGTCGCTCACGTAGTAGTCGATGCCAACCTGCCGTTCCAGTGGATGTGCCTCGCGCATCGGGGCGTCGTCCCCGCTTCGTGTCCCCGTCGGGAGACGCTGTCGGTTCCGTCGGCTGGACCCGCGCCCCACTCCGAGGACCGACGACTCCCGAATCGCCGTCCGGAACGTTCGGGACCGTGGTGTCTCCACGACGAACAGTTCGGACGGAATCTAGAGGGAGTGTTCACCGAACCTGTGTCGATCTTGAAAAATGGTCTTTGTCGACGACAGTCTCCCGTCGGACGTGATGCCAGATCACACGACACGCCGACGGTTCGTCGTCTCGGCAGGCGCACTGACTGTGACGTCACTCGCCGGCTGTACGGACACCGGTACCGGCGGTGACGGGACGCCCGACGCACCTGCTGACGACGGAATGAATGAATCCTCGATGGAGGGCGGGGGGAACAGTACGATGGATGGGATGAATGAGTCCTCGATGGAGGATGGGATGAATGAGTCCTCGATGGAGGATGGGATGAATGAATCGTCGATGGAGGATGGGATGAATGAATCGTCGATGGAGGATGGGATGAATGAATCGTCGATGGAGGACGGGATGAATGAATCGTCGATGGAGGACGGGATGAATGAGTCATCGATGGAGGACGGGATGAATGAATCCTCGATGGAGGACAGGATGAATGAATCCTCGATGGAGGACGGGATGAATGAATCCTCGATGGAGGGCGAGGGGAACAGTACGATGGACGGGTAACGGCCCTGCGGCCGGCGTTCAGTACAGCGATAGGTCGCCGGTCACGCGGTCGACCGTCTCGTCCTCGCCCGGACCGACGGCCAGTGCTGTCACCGTTCCTGGGTCCAACTGCGTGTGCCCGGCATCGCGGATGATGGCGTTCGGGAGGCCCGCCCGCTCGGCCGCGTCGGCCAGTTCGAACAGTTCGGACTCGCCGCTTCCCTTCAGGACGACCTTCTTCTGTCCCTCGCCTTTCCACGCTCGGCGGGTGCGCTCGTCGGCGTCCTCGTACGCCGAGAGCGCGGCGTGGGCGACCTGTGCGGCGAGTTTCCCCTGTCCCATTCCGAGGTCGGTCCGCGCGACGATGGCCTGTTTCATATCCCTCCGCTGACGCGGGCGGGTCAAAGCGTCGTCGGTCCGGCGCGGTCACGCCTCGGGTGACTCCGGAACGGCGAAGGCACCGTGGCCGAGGCTCCCGAGGAGGTACAGTAACGCGCCGACGAATAACGGAATCGTGATGAACGTCGCGACGGAGCCCTCGCTGCCGCCGGGGTCGATTTCGTAGAGCTGGGCGGAGATGGCGCCCAGCTGCAGGAGCAGGACGGCGGCGGTACGGCGGACGGTCCGCTGGAGGGCGGGCGTGTCCATGCGTGGCCTCCCGACGGGACGCGAAAAGTCCTTTCGACCGTTGCGGTTGCCGTACGCCGGTCTCGACGTGGCGCTGGACGGGCGGCAGTACGGCGGTCCCGTCCGGCAGCCCCTCTCAGTACGCGTCGGCGTCGACGAGTCGTTGGGCGATACGCTGGGCGCCGACCGCGGCCGAGGTAGCGGGGTCGTCGGGCGCCACCGCCTCCACTTCGCGCTGGAGTTCCTCGCTCAGGCGCTCCTCGAACTCCTCGACGATCCCCGGAATACAGGCCATCCCGCCCGTGAGGACGATCGGTCGGTCCAGCGCCAGCTTGTAGACTTTGATGTAGTCGTTCGCGAGTTCGGGCAGGAAGGCGTTGGCGATCTCCTCGACCACGTCGTCGACGTACTCGTCGACCGCGTCCATGACGCTTCGCTCGATAGTGAACTCGTGAGAGCCGCCGCCCGGCTGCTGGATCACGTCCGTGAATGGCTCGAAGTCGACGAAGTCGGCGTGTTCCTCCTTGTACTCCCGGGCAGTCGTGTTGTCGATGTTCACCCGGCCCTGTGTCTCCTCCTCGACGTAGTTGGCGATCATGCGGTCCACCTCGTTGCCGGTGACGGCGCCGGTGGTGAAGGGGACGAGCTGTTCGCCTCGACGGTACGCCGAGGCTTCGAGGTTCGTCGATCCCATATTGACGGTGACGAAGATGTCGTCGACGGCTTGGAGGTCGTCGCCCATCGCGGGCACCGAGCCACACAGCGACTCCGGGTAGCTCCGGATCAGCGCCTCGCCGATGCGACTCCCTTCGATGACCGACTGGAGGTTCTCCAGCCCCCGTTCGTTGTCGATGGTCGGGATGGCGTAGACGACGGCGCTGTCCTCGGGGACGTCGTTCGCCTCGATCACTTCCTCGAAGAAAGTGGCCGTCAGTTCGGCGCCCGCCTCGTCCTCCGGGAGGCCCGACCGGAGGGTGTACTTCACGCGGTCGGGGTACTCGGTCGCCGCCTCCTCGCCGTAGAGCACCTTCTCCTCGCCCGTGATTACGTCCTCGTAGGTGGCGAGACAGGTCAGCGTCTTGATCGTACGCAGGCCGCCGTCCTCAGGGATGGCGATGACCGTCCGCGTGCTGCCGAGCTTGACGCCGATGGGCGTCGGTTCCCCGGTGGTGTCCGTCTCGTCGTCGGTTTCGTCGGCTTCACTCTCCGCGTCGTCTTCACTCATACGGCCGCGGCTACACAGGGGGATGGTAAATAATCACTCCCGCAATTCTCAGCGGCGGGAAAGCGCGGCTAGCCGGGCGATGTAGTGGAGGCTCACCCGGTGATCGTCGGGATCGAGGTCGTTCCCTTCGGTGGCCCGCGAGCCATCGATGCCCGACAGGTATCGGTCGAGCGCCTCGGTGGCGTCGGCGCCCAGCCAGCCCACCCGCTCGTAGAACGCCAGCGCGTCGGCCACCGTTTCGCGGCCCGCCTGCATGGAGAGAAACTCCAGCCACTCGAAGATCAGTCCCTCGGCCACTAGCGACGCCGGGAGCGCGGACAGGTACGGTCGCTCGACGCCCTCCCCATCGAGCGCTGCAAGGTCGCGAGCGATCGACGTTTCGAACGCGACGGTGGCGGTTGGACGGGCCGTTCGTTCGGTCTCGCGCCCGGACTCGGCGTCGCTCGCGGCGTCGGTTTCGCTCGCGTCCTCGCCAACCCGCTCCTCCTGGCGTGGCAGGGGCTCGCCACTGCCGGCCGCACGGAGTTCCGCCACGTCGTAGTTTCGCGGGTCGATCGCCATCCGAACGCCGAGAGGTACGGCCTCGGTCGGATTAAAACTTCCCGCGAATCGGCCGCAGACGCCCGGGCAACGCTTATGTTGTCGTTCCCACGGCAGACGCTAGTCGGACGCGGGTCGCGGGTCGACCGTGCGCGCACCGTCTCCGTTCACGCGTCGAGACCCAGCACCCGGTTGCCGACCAGGAGCGAGGCGAGTACGGCGAGAAGCGTCGCGACGAGTCCGTAGGCGGCGACCCAGCCTACCTGGTCGGCGAGCGTCCCCGTCACGCCACTCCCGAGCGAGCTAACGAGCAACACGACCGTCCGCACGAGGCCGAAGCCGGTCCCGCGCTCGTTGGCCGCGAGGGAGTCCATGAACCGGGAGTTGAGGACGCCCGGCCACGAGAGGCCGAGGCCGACGAGCAGGGTTCCGGGAACGACGGCGGCGAGGCCGCCGCCACCGAACAGGAAGCAGGCGTACCCCCCGACGCCGGCGGTGAAGGAGGCCCCGAGCGTGCGGTCCCGCCCGAGCCGATCCGACGCCCACCCGAGCGACGGCGCCGCGACGAGCGTGATGGCGAACACCACGCCGAAGACGAGGCTCGCCCGCCCGGTACCGAGGCCGACGTGCTCGACGAGGAAAGTCGGGAAGAAGGAGGCGAAGGACTGCCACGTGAAGAAGGCAATCATGGCGAGTACGGTGGTGAAGCCGATGCTGGGGCGAACGAGCAGGGCGAACAGTTCCGCGGGATCGACGCCCCACCCGGTGTCGGGGTTCGACGGCGGCGTCTCGGGCACGCGCCACGCGAACAGGACGAGTGCGACGGGCGCGACGACGGCGGGCACGAGCAATCCGGCCCGCCAGCCGAAGCGGGCGGCGACGGCAGCGCTCGCGACCGGAGCGAGCAAGCCGGCGCCCGACGCGCCGATTTCGTGGACGCCGAGCGCCCGGCCCGTGTTCTCGAACTGGTCGGCGAGAAAGGAGGTCCCGGCGGTGAAGTAGAGGCCGGCGCTCGCACCGAGAGCGACGGCGGCGACGGCGAAGACGAGGATGCCCGGCGCACTCGCGAGCAGGAGGCTCGTGACGGTGATTCCCACCATCGCGAACAGAACGACGCGCCGCTGGCCGATCCGGTCGGCGACGACGCCGCCCGGGAACTGGAACAGGGCGTAGGCGGCCCACATTCCCGAGAGCGCGAGGCCAACCGTCCCCGTCGAGACGCCGAAGGCATCGATGATATCGGGAACGAGCGGACTCGACACGAGTCGGGCGACCATCGTCACGAAAAACGCCACGGTCGTCACGCCGAGCAGGTCCCAGCCGCCGCGTCGGTTCATCAGTGAGTCGTCCCCGCCCACTCGCTTCGTTCTTGTGTTTGCCCGCCACCGGCGTCGCTGGCGGGAGACGTTTTATCTCCGCGGCCCCACGAATGGGGGTATGGACCCTGGGGACGTGGAGTACGAGCCGATAAGTGTGAAAGCCGTCCTCGCGGAGATGAAGGACACGGCCGAACTCCTCATCGACCTGTCGTACTCGGCGGTGCTCCACGGGAGCGACGAGGTGGCGGCGGAGGTACTCGAACTCGAAGAGCGGATGGACGTGCTGCAGTTGCAGGCGCGGATGAGCCTCCTGATGGCAGCCCGGAGCCCCGAAGACGCCGAGGCGCTGGCGCCCGTCCTCGGCGTCGTCGGCGCCGCGGAGAAGATCAGCGACGCCGCGGGCGACATCGCCAAGGTGGTGCTGGAGGATATTGGCGTCCCAGAGGCGATGCGGACGGCGATTCCCGAGGCGGTCGAGACTGTCGTTCGCGGACAGGTCGCCGCCGACTCCGACTACACCGGCGAGACGCTCGGCGGCCTCAACCTCGAAACCGAGACGGGCGTCCGCGTCATCGCCATCCGACGGGCGGGCGAGTGGATCGTCAACCCCGACCGGAACACGACGCTCGAACCGGCCGACGTGATCCTGCTCCGCGGGACCGAACTGGCGCTGTCGACGGTGTACGAGACGGTTACCGGCGACACGTACGACCCGCCGGCGCCGGTCGACTCCTCTATCGACGACCTGGATCGCGCCGTCGACTCCATCGTCCTGATGAAGAACATGAGCGAACTCGCGGTGGATCTGGCCTACGGCTCCGTCCTCTTCGACAGCGAAGGGGTGGCCGAGGAGGTGGTGGAACTGGAGGCCGAGGTGGACGCCCTGAAATCCCGGTTCGAGGCGTGGGTGCTGCGCGCCGCGGCCCGCGTGGAAGACCCCATCTCGCTTCGGGGGCTGGTCCATCTCGCCAGCGCGACGGAGGTGATCAGCGACGCCGCTCTGGAGATCAGCGAGGGCGTCCTCCGTGGACTGGACACCCATCCGGTCGTCGCCGCCGCAGTGGAGGAGTCCGACGAGGTGATCGTCCGCGTCACCGTCGCCGCCGACAGCCGCCTCGCGGACGCCTCGCTGGGCGATCTGGAGGTCAAGACCGAGACGGGGATGCGCGTGATCGCGGTTCGGCGCGGTGACGGCGACTGGGTCATCTCGCCCGGTTCCGAAACGATCGTCCACGGCGACGACGTGCTCATCGCGAAGGGGACGCGCGCAGGAGCGAGCCGCCTCGCCGACCTCGCGGGCGTCGCGGACCTGATCGACTCATAGCTCCCGAGTGCGGCGGTAGGCGGTCGCCGCCGTCAACACCGTCGTCACGAGGAGTGCCGTCGCCGACGCGAGGACGAACCCGAGGACGAGAAACCAGCCCTCGGGGCCGACGACCGGATACCGCTGGCTTCCCGCGACCGGCCCGATCAGTTCGAACACGCGAACGAGATAGACGAGGGCGGCGAGGGCGACACCGGCGCCGACGCCGATGGCCGCGTTGCGTCGCACCTGTAGGGCATCGAGGAGGCCAGCCCCGGGTGGCCGCGCTGGTGGCTCGTCGCTCACGCTCACCGGTTCGGGGCCCACGATCAAAGCCTCGTCGCTGTCTCGGCGGGGTCACGATCCGGCGTGCAGTCCGCCGATTTGGCCGCCCAGCGATGATCGAATCGCTCAAAGGGGATGAGTCCGTGCATCGAACAATGACTTCGGTGGGCAGCGCGGACGCGTCACCCGGAACGGTCGACACCGGCCGACTCGAGGTCGGCGAGACCCGCGACGGCAGTACGTTCGGACTCCCCGTCGCCGTCGTCGAAGGGGCTCGCGACGGCAAGACGCTCTACATCCAGGCGGCCAGCGACGGCGACGAACTCAACGGCGTCGGCGTCGTCCAGCGCGTCGTCCCGCAGCTCGACCCCGACGAACTCGCGGGGACCGTGATCCTGGTCGGCATCGTCAACTATCACGCCTTCCAGGTGGCCGAACACCGCAACCCGATCGACGACACGAAGATGAACCGGGCCTACCCCGGCGACGAGAACGGCACCTCTAGCGAGCGCATCGCGGCCGCCACCTACGAACTGGCCCGCGACGCCGATCTCGTTCTCGACCTTCACCAGGGGTCGACCAGCCGGATGATCGACGAGGTGCGCGTCCGGTGTGGCCGCCGCCACCGCCTCCACTCGCAGTGTCTCGACCTCGCGAAGACGTTCGGTTGTGGCTACATCCTCGACCAGAAGGGGCCGGACGGCCAGCTCGCTCGCGTCGCCCCCTCCGACGGCATCCCCGCGGTCGATCCCGAACTCGGCGGCGCGGTCGGCTGGGACGAGGAGAGCATCGCCAACGGCGTCGAGGGCGTGTTCAACGTCCTCCGTGGCTACGACTTCCTCCCGGGCGATCCGGGGATCGAAGCCCAGACGCGCGCGAAGGCGTTCGACCAGTACGGCTCGCCCGTCGGCGGCCTCGTCCGTTTCGAACACGATCTCGGCGACCGCGTGACCGCCGACGAGACGCTGTTCGAGGTGACCGATCCCTTCGGCGGCCTGAAAGCCCGCGTTACCGCCGACAACGACGGCATCTTCTGGCGGAGTCGCCGCCTCCCGCAGGTCGCCACCGGCGAGTACGTCTGTTCGGTTGGCAAAACCGTCGACACGTACTAGCCGTGCCCGCCGACCTCGTCTGCCCCGCCTGCGATCGAACCTACGCCGACCGGTGGCGCTGTCGCTGCGGCGAACCCCTCGAATTCGCGTCGACGCCCCGCCCGGACGGTCCGGCGCCGCCCTTCTCGGCGTTCGACTCGCGGCGCGGCCTCTGGGCGTTCGAGGCGTTCCTGCCCGTCGTCCGGGGCGTCACACTGGGCGAGGGGTTCACGCCCCTCGTCGACGCCGACGAGTGGAACGCGACGTTCAAACTCGAGTACGTCTCACCGACGGGGAGTTTCAAGGATCGCGGCGCGGCGACGGTGGTTTCGCGGGCGATCGAGTGTGGCGCCGACCGGGTGATCGAGGACTCCTCGGGCAACGCGGGCGCGGCCATCGCCGCCTACGCCGCCCGGGCGGGCCTCGACACCGACATCTACGTCCCGGCGTCGGTCGCGGACGCGAAACGCCGAGCCATCGAGGCGGTCGGGGCACGGGTCGTCGCCGTCGAGGGCGACCGTGAGGCGGCCGCCGAAGCCTGCCGGTCGGCCGTCGAAGGCGAGACGTCTCGGGGCGGTGGCGACGGCTGGTACGCCAGCCACGCTTGGAACCCCGCCTTCTTCGCCGGCACCGCGACCTTCGGCCTCGAACTCGGTGCGCAGCGGGACTGGTCGGTCCCCGACGCGGTGGTCGTCCCCCTCGGCCACGGGACGCTCCTCCTCGGTGCCTACCGGGGGTTCCGGGCGCTCGTCGACGCGGGGTGGACCGACGGCGTTCCCCGCCTGCTCGCGGTGCAGGCGGCCGGGTACGCACCCATCGCGGACGACGTGGGGCCGGCGACGAACGACCTCGCGGACGGCATCCAGGTCCGGGACCCGGTGCGCCGCGCGGCGATCGTCGACGCTATCGACGCGACCGACGGCGACGCCGTCACGGTGTCGACCGACGGCGTCCGCCGGGCACACACGGGACTCCGGGAGGCGGGGTTCGACGTCGAACCGACCGCCGCGGCCGCCGTCGCAGGCCTCCGTCGCTACCGCCGGCAGGGCGTCCTCGACGCGGACGCCGACGTCGTCGTCCCGCTCACCGGGCGGGGGAAGTGAGGATCACTGGATCTCGTCGATGGCGATGAAGGAGTCGTCCTCGGCCGTGATCCACGCCGTGAGCTTCTGGTTTTCGTCGACGTTCGCCGGATAGATGGTACACTGCGTCCCGTCGCTCCCGACGGCCTCGACGGTGTGATCCAGCGTGTACGTCGGCCAGCGGTCGAGCGCAGGGCTGTCGACCGCCACCGGCGGCTCACTCTCGTCGGCCGAACTCACTGCGACTCCCTCCGTCGTCGTGTGGATTGCTCACACATCACGTCTGGTGCCACAACCGCATCCGGCTTGGCTATTCACCGATTATCGTGGCTTAACGACCCGTTGAACGCCGGGTCACTCCTCGAATTCGGGGCGCTCACCGTTCGGGGTGGGTCGGTGCGTCGAACCCGCCCCGCACCAGCGGTTTGGCGATGTGGCGGCGGGCACAGGGTGGCGCCTCGTACCATCCCGGATCGAGTTCTCGGTCGAGCGTCCGGTTCACGCGGCCGGGGGCGGTCGTCCCGCAGTCCCGGCACCGGTAGCCCTGATTCCGTCCGGCGCTCTCCATCGACCGCTCGCAGTCGGGACAGGTTGGCACGACCCGTTCTGTCGTCACCTGCTCTCTGAGCGCGAACTTCTCCAGTTTGAGCGTCCCCGTCCCGACTTCGCCGCAGACCGTCACGCGGTCGCCGGTCCGGAGGTGCCGAACCCGGTCGCGGAACCGTTTCGTGGGTTCGAACGCCACACAGGGGAGGGTTTCGTCGCCGTCCCGGATCGTCAGGTGGACATGCCCGCCCGTCCGCGTCTCGGGCGCGTCGTCGACGACGCCGTCGAGGCGGTAGGCCCGTCCCTCCCGTACCGTTCCGACGGTCCCCGGTCGGAGGTGGGCGTCCGTCCCCTGGTTGGTCCGATAGGTAACCGCGCTTTCGACGGGTTCGCTCTCGATAGCCGCCGCCACCTTGCCGACCGTCTCGGGGTCGTCGCCGCGGATGCCGTAGAGGATCGGTCCCGGCGCCGACGGGACGCAGACGAGTTCGCCCGCCTCGCGGTCCACCGTGTCCCACGCGTCGGGGTAGGCCGCCTCGGCCGCTGCGAACGCGCTCTCGCGGTCGACGGTGCGGGGCGTCCCACACCGGTCCAACTCCCGGTAGGCGATGCGTTCGTACGTCCAGTCGTCGACGGCGCGCCCCGCACCGACGGCCGCGAGCGCTCCGATCCGCCCGCGGCCGCCGTCGTGATGGTAGCCCAGTCGGTCCAACAGGTCGATCGCCTCGTTCGAGTCGATCCGCTTGCGGACCGCGCGGCGGGCGAACGCCGCCACCGCGTCGGGAACCGTCTCGGCCGTCGCGTCGGCGACGACGACGCCCGGGTCCGTCTGTGGGTCGTCGACTTCGGCCAGTCGGTCGACTTCGGCGGTAGCGAGGCCGAACGCCCGCGCCGGGTCGAGATCGGTTTCGAGACAGAGAGCGGCGTTACCGCGCGTTTTGAACTCGATGGCGGGATTCAGGCGGACGAGGTGCCGGCGGTCGACCGACCCGCCGGCGGCCTCGACAGCGTCGGCTACGCGAGCCGCCACGTACGTCGTACACATCCCGTGCTCGCGGGAATCGGTGTCGTCGAGGCCGACGAGCGTCACGGGTCGGGGTAGGTGGCCCGGCGGTGAAAGCGATTTCGCACTGATGAGGCGAATCGCCGGACGTGACCCGGATAGCCGACACAACTTATATATGTCGCCGAGCGCTTACCTTTCGCTATGTCACGGTCAGCACTGGTCGGAAACATCACTGCGATGCTGGGTGACGCGGGATTCGCGGTGAGCGACCGGTGTTCGATCCGCCCGAAGAGCTTCGATCTGGCGGCCCGGCGCGGCGAGGATCTGTTGCTGGTGAAGATCCTCGCCAACGTGGACAGCCTCGACGCCGAGACGGGTGTCGAGATGCGCCGACTCGGTTCGTATCTGTCGGCGACGCCGCTGGTCATCGGTCTGCGAACCCGCGACGAGGACCTGAAACCCGAGGTGGTGTACTTCCGTCACGGCATCCCGGTCGTCAACCCCGACACGGCGTTCGATCTGTTCGTCGAGAACGTCCCGCCGCTCATCTACGCGGCGCCCGGCGGTCTCTACGTCAACATCGACGGCGACCTGCTCGCGGACGAACGCGAGGAACGCGGCTGGAGTCTCGGTCGTCTGGCGACGGAGCTCGGCGTCTCGCGGCGCACCGTCTCGAAGTACGAGGACGGCATGAACGCCAGCATCGACGTGGCGATCCAACTGGAGGAACTGTTCGACCAGCCCTTCAGCGACCCCGTGAACGTCCTCGGCGGCGCCGACGAGGTGCGGGACGCCGACCCAACGCCGGAGGATCCTGCCGTCGCCCCCGACGAGGATCACGTCCTCGCCGTCCTCGCCCGCGTCGGCTTCACCGTCCACCCGACGAACCGCGCCCCCTTCACCGCTGTCAGCGAGGACGGGGACCGCGAGATAGAGAACCTGCTCACGGGCCACTCGGCGTTCACCCGGAGCGCGGAGAAACGTGCTCGGATCATGTCCTCGCTCGGCGAGGTGACCCGGACGCGAGCCATCTACGTCACCGAGGAGCGCGAGAAGCGCGACTCCATCGATGGGACCGCGCTGGTGAGCCAGGAGGAACTCGCGGCGCTCCGGGACGCGGACGACCTCCGTGACCTGATCCTCGAACGGGCTCGGGCGCCGGCCGAGAGCTAGCGGCTCGACTCGTTTTTCCTTCCCCTTCCAGGCGACTCACGCCGGACGGCCGCGTCGGCGACTTCGGCGCGTCCGTCGTTGAGGAGGACTAGTTTTCGGCGCGCGCGCCGTAGGTCGTCTCCAGATAGGCGACGATGTCGTCGCTCTCGGGCATTCCCTCGACGTCGTGGTCGGGATCGACCAGCACCGGCACGCCGGTCTGGCCGCTCACCTCCTCCACCTCGGTCCGCTCCGAGTGCGAGCGGGGCACCTCGTGGGAGACGTAGTCGAGGCCGAGTTCGTCCAGTTTGTTCTTCACCTTCGCACAGTAGGGGCAGCCGGGAAGTTCGTAGAGTTCCAGCGATGGCATCGGCGGTAGTAGTGGCTCCGGGGTCTTGAGACCGGCGGACGTGTGCGTCGGGGACGCGACGCCGGCTACGCCGCCAGCGTGTTCGTCCGCACCACGTAGTAGAGGACGAACGCGCCCGCGAGCACCCAGTGGCCGGGGCGCACGTCGCCCCACTCGCCGCGCGCGGCCTTCACGATGGGGTAGGTGACGATGCCCGCCGCGATCCCCGTCGCGATGGAGTAGGTCAGGGGCATGACGAGGATGGTCATCCCCGCGGGGATGGCGTAGGAGAGGTCGTCCCACGCGATGTCGACGACGTTGCCGAGCATCACGACGCCGATGACGACGAGGGCGATGTGGGAGGCGTAGAGGGGGATGGCGGCCGCCAGCGGAACGACGGCGAGGGACGCGAGAAAGAGCAGGGCGACGACGAGGGCGGTCATGCCCGTCCGACCGCCCTCCTCGACGCCGGAGGCCGACTCGATGTACGTCGTCACGGTCGAAGTGCCGAGCATTCCACCGACGGTGGTGCCGACGGCGTCGGCCATCAGCGGCTTGTCGATGTCCGGCAGGTTACCGTTCTCGTCGAGAAAGCCCGCGATCTGCGCGACGCCGGTGAGCGTGCCGGCTGTGTCGAAGAAGTCGACGAAGAAGAACGTGAAGACGACCAGCGCGAAGGTGAACGCCTCGATGTCTGCCAGCCCCGAGACGAACGCGCCCGCGAGCGGCGTGATATCGTAAGTGGCGCCGGGCGCGCCGGCGACGAGACTGTCCGCCGCGTCTCCGCCGACGACCCCCGTGTTGGCGACGATCCAGCCGAGCGCCGCCGTCCCCAGAACGCCGACGATGATCGAGCCACGGATTCCGCGGGCGTAGAGCGCGAACGTGAAAAGGAGTCCCACGACCGAGACGATGGCCACCGGGTCGGAGGCGACGGGGCCGAGGGTGACCAGCGTGTTGGCGTCCACCACGATGTTCATCGCTTGTAATCCGATGAATGCTAGGAACAGCCCGATCCCGGTGCCGACGGCGAACTTGACCGGTTCGGGGAACGCCCGGATGACGTACTCGCGGGCGCCGACGGCGGTGAGAGCAATGAAGATGATCCCCTCGACGACGACGGCCGCGAGCGCCGTCTGCCAGGGGATGCCGAGCGCCCCGACGACGGTGAACGCGAAGAACGCGTTCAGGCCGAGTCCCGGCGCCTGTCCGAACGGCCGGTTCGCGTACAGCGCCATGATTAGCGTCGCCGTCGCCGCCGCGATGATGGTGACGACGGCGAGCATCGACTGCACCTCCGTGAGGCTGTACCCCGGCACCGTGATTCCGGGTTTCCCGCCCGGAACTCCGGCGAGGATGCTCGGATTCACCACGACGATGTAGGACATCGTCAGGAAGGTAGTGACGCCCGCGAGCACCTCCGTCCGGAGGTCCGTCCCGTGCTCTTCGAAGCCGAAGTAGTTCGCCAGCGAATCGCTCAACGCCATGTACGAGTGATCGTATCCATGATGCGGAACTTAACGGTTGGCATGCGAACCAGCCGAATCTAAAACGAACGTCGATGCGGATTACCCCTCGTCGGCGAGCAGTTCGCTCGCCGTCAGGAGCGCGTCGAGTTCGATCCCGTGGTCGGCGAGCAGTTCGCTCGCACCCTCCTCGCGGTCGACGACGACGAGAACGCGGTCGACGACGGCGCCCGCCTCCCTGAGTGCTTCCACGGCGTCGAGGGCGCTTTTGCCCGTCGTGGCGATGTCCTCGAGGACGACCACGCGTTCGCCCTCGTCGAGGCGGCCCTCGATGCGGTTGCCCGTGCCGTACTCCTTGGCTTGTTTGCGGGCGATGACGTAGGGGCGGCCCGTTTCGGCGCTCGTCACGGCGACCAGCGGGACGGCACCGAGCGCGACGCCCGCGAGAGTCCCGTCGTCGCCGAGGCGGGCCGCGAAGGCCGAAGCGATCAGCGAGAGACAGTCGGGGTCCGTCTCGAAGAGGTACTTGTCGACGTAGTAGTCGCTCGTCCCGCCGTGGGAGAGTTCGAACTCCCCGAACTTCACCGCGTCCGCCGCCCGGAGCGCGTCGATGAGTTCCTGGTTCGTCATTGGCGTGTTCGGGGCCGCGAACCGATATAAACGGGGCGGTTCGTGGTGGGGAACCGCCGGAACGAGGGGGCGGCTCGCCGTCGGCGTCACCACGGCTCTGCTTTCAGCCCCAGCAGGTACGCCCCGGCGTTCGTCGTCACGTGGAGCAGCGGCGTCGCGACGAGGACGACGGCCAGTCGCGGGAGCGAGAACGTCGCCACGGTCCACGCGGGCGCGAGGAGGGCAGCGAGGCCGAGGGCGCCGACGACGAAGTCGAGTTGGTCGAGGCCAGGGACGGCCGCGCCGCGTCGTCGACCGAGGCGGCGCTTGAGTAGCGACGCCCCGATGTCGCCGAGCATCGCGCCGAACGCGAGGGCCACGGCCGCCCGGAGTGGGAAGGCGGGCAGGGACCCACCGAGTGCGGTGGCGACGGCCGGCCGGGCGACGTTGAGTACCAGTGCGAGGGCAACGCCCGCGAGCGTCCCCACGGCCGTCCCCCGCCACGTCTTGCCGTCGCCGAGGAGGCGCCGGCCGCCGAGGGTCCGTCCGCCGTCGATGGGGCGGCCGCCACCCGCGAGGACGGCCACGTTGTTCGGGATGTACGCCGGTAGCATCGCCCAGAGCGCACCCGCGACGAGCGAGACGATCATGCGGCGAGTAGTGCTCGACCCGAGTTAATAGCGGTGTTTGTCGCCGCCCGGTTGGAACACGCTGAAGGTTCCCCCGCCCCCACCATCGGGTAATGTCCTCGTGGAGACGCGACGTGGCCAGTGGGCTGGTGGTCGTCGTGCCCATTCTGGTCATCCTATTCGTCCTCAACTGGCTGTACTCGAAGGTGGCGGACCTCCCGATCGTCAGGACGCTCCCGCCATCCTACGGTGTGCCCGTGGCGCTCGTGGTGTTTGCCATGCTGGTGCTGTCGGTCGGGTATCTGATGCGGACGACGGCCGGTCGGCTGGTCGAAACCGGCCTCGACAGCGCGATGAACCGTGTCCCACTCATTCGCATCCTCTACAACGCCTCGAAACTCGCCGTCGAGACGGCGCTGACCGGCACGGAGGACCTCCAGAAACCCGTCCGACTGGAGACGTGGCCGGGTATCCGCATGACCGCGTTCAAAACCGGGCAGACCACGGCCGACGGGCAGGAGGTGCTGTTCATGCCCACCGCGCCGAACATCACGACTGGATTCGTCATCGAGGTCGACCCCGACCGTATCGAGGAGACCGGCGAGAGCGTCGAGGAGGCGCTGACACGCATTCTCAGCGCTGGCTTCGCGGAAGACGAGCACGCCCAGAGAATCGACATCGCCGTCGAGGAGGCGGTGAACGGTGACGGCGACAGCGACTGACCCGACCTACACGTCGACGTAGGTGAACCAGTCGGCGTGGTCGTCGGTCCGGCGCTCGACTAGATCGAAGAAGGCCTGCTGGATGTCGGTCGTCACCGGGCCACGGGTACCCTCGCCGATGGTGACGTTGTCGACCTGGCGGATCGGTGTAACTTCGGCCGCGGTGCCGGAGAAGAACAGTTCGTCGGCGGTGTTGAGTTCCCCGCGGCTGATCGTCGCGTCGTCGTGGACGGTGTACCCCTGCTCGCGCGCGAGCGTGATGACGGTGCTACGGGTGATGCCGTCGAGGATGCCCTCCGCGAGACCGGGCGTGTAGATCTCGCCGTTGCGGACGAGAAACAGGTTCTCGCCCGGGCCTTCGGCGACGTTGCCCGCCTCGTTCAGCAGGAGCGCCTCGGTGTACCCCTCGCGTTTCGCTTCCAGACTCGCTAGGACGCTGTTGACGTAGGGGCCGGTCGTCTTGGCGTTGGTCGGGATCTGCGAGGAGGCGTACTTGCGCCACGAGGAGACGGTGACCTCGACGCCCTCCTCCAGTGCGTCCTCACCGAGATACGCCCCCCAGGGCCAGACGGCGATGGCAACCTGTTCGGGACAGGTTTCGGGGCTCAGCCCCAGCATGTCGTAGCCGTAGTACGCGACGGGGCGGATGTAACAGGAGGGCAGTTCCTGGCGGCGGATCAGTTCCTTCGTCGCCTCGGTCAGTTCCTCGCGGTCGAAGGGAATGTCCAGGTTGTACGGTTTTCCGGAGGCGTAGAAGCGGTCGAGGTGTTCCTCCCACCGGAAGATGGCGGGGCCGTCATCGGTGTCGTAACAGCGGACGCCCTCGAAGATGCCCGTCCCGTAGTGGAGACCGTGGGTGAGGACGTGAATCTGGGCGTCGTCCCAGTCGACGAACTCACCGTCCATCCAGATGGTGTCGACGTCGCCGGCCTCGCGCATCTCGTCGAAGCCCATCTCACGCACCCTCCGAACGAAGGCGTGCGCTTCTCGTCCGAATCGTAGAAATCATCGTATCGAGCGACATGAGTTGGTGTAGTTTGGCCCAATCCGGTCTTAACAGTTTCCGTGCGGGCCACCGATCGCAGGTCGATGCCGTTCACTCGTCACCGTCGCCATCCCCGTGACCGGTCCCGTCGGGTTCGCCACCATCGTCGGCTATACGGCGCTCGTGTGGTTCGAGGCAGTCAGGCGATGGCCGTCGGAAACCGCTGAGCCTCTGAACAGCGGTGACACGGACCTCTCGTTCCGTCGACCCCCCGGGGTGTGGGGGTACCGACGGTCCACGGAAAGGGTGAAGTGTGACTGGGCGTATCTGACGTGTGAGGCCGTCGATTCGGCCATGGTTTCAGATGGACCCTTGTGGGGTTGAAGCTACGTCGTGTGCGTTGAGCCGTTCACAACGCATCGTTTCAGATGGACCCTTGTGGGGTTGAAGCATTTTCGCGGACTCGAATCACGGGGAGAGTGACGGAGTCGCGGGTTCGGACAGTCTCGCCGGGACCGTCGCAGTTTACGCCAGCGCCCGGATCAACGCCGCCCCGTCGACGAAGGGCAGGTCGTTCCGGCGGGCGTACGCCTGCGCGTCCGCCGTCGAGAGCGCACCACCGGTTTCGTCGTCGAGCATCTCACAGCCGGCGACGGCGGGAGCGACACCGGCCGCTCGGGCCAGCGCGAGGCCGAGTTCGGTGTGGCCCCGGCGCTCCGCGAGGAGGCCGGGTGCGGCTCGCAGGAGGTGGACGTGCCCGGGCGTCCGAAACTCGTCGGCGAAGGCGTCGATCCCGAACGCCTCGTCCGCGCTCACTTCGCCCAGTCGGCTGATGGTCCGCGCCCGGTCGTCGTCGGTGACGCCGGTGAAGCCGTCGCGGTGGTTGACGGTCAGCGAGAACGAGGGGTGGGCGTCGTAACCCAGGTCGCTGTGGTCGTTCGCGGGATGGTCGAGTGCCTCGTGGAGGAAGGGGAGGTCGAACCGGTCCGCGACGGCGGCGGAGAGGGCGACGAAGATCAGACCTCCACCGTCGTTGCGCATCCGACCCACTGCCGCCGGCGTCACCGCGCTCGCGGGGTAGAGCAGGTCGGTCTCGCCCTCTCGGTCGGCGTCGTCGTGGACGAGGACCGGGTCGCCGGCGTGGAAGGCGGCGACCGCCGAATCCAGCGCCCTCGTCGATTCGCCCTGCATCATGCCTCTCCCAGATGGACCGTGAGTCGCTCGCCGTCTTCGAGGTCGAGCACGTCGCGGAGTTTCACGGGGGCGACGAGTTCGAGCTGCGTGGCGTCGTGGTGGGTGCGCTCGGGGACGATGACGTGCGCTCCGTCGTAGGTGTCGCCCCCGGCCTCGACGCGGGCGGCGTAACACGTCGCCGGGCCGAACGTGCGGTCGCCGTCCTCCCAGCCGTCGATCGGCGTCGCCTCGTCCGCCATCGCCTCCAGTTCGCTCCGCGCCCGCGCGCTTTCGCTCGTGAGTTCGACGTTGAGCGTGCCCGGGAACGGCTCGTAATCGAGGCGGTCCCGAAACTGCGCCATGTAGCCCGACAGCGAGATGTAATGCCGACCCTCGCCCATACCGCTCGTCACCGTACCGTCGAGCGACAACGTCGTCTCGGCCTCGAACAGTCGCCGGTAGTCGGCGTACTCGCGGCGGAGGAGGGCCGCGCCCGCTTCGGTGACGGTGACGCGCTGTCCGTCGGCGAGTACGTCCCGATCCAGGAGGTCGGCGTCGTCGAGTCGCTGGAGCCGACGCGATGCCGTCTGTGCCGACGCGTCGAGACGGTCGGCCAGCCCGGAACACGATAGCTTCGCGCGGCCGTCGAGGCCGCCGTCCAGCGCGACTCGCTTCAGAGCAGCGAGTTCGTCGGGACCGACCGTCGACGCCGTTGCGGTCTCTGCCATACCCGCCCGTTGCGTCTCGGTTCGTATAAGCATACCGAATACGATATGAATCACAAAAACGTGATAGTTCGAGGGGCCGGGTGCGCGTAGTCGGGCCTACGGACGCCAGTGGTCTATACGCATCGGTCGTCGCGGATGCGTGGGACGCCCGCTACGCCGGCAGGACGACGCCGGCGATCAGCGATCCGCCGACCGCCGACACCGCGAACGCGCCCAGACCGAGTGCGAGCACCAGAAACACCAGTATCCACCAGAGCGGAACTGCCTTCGACTCTGCCATACCTGACCGTCGTCGTGGGTGCCTCAAAGAACTTCCCGTTCAGCGCAGGAGCCAGCGCAGGAATCCCGTGCGCTCGTCCTCGGTCGCGGCGTCGTCGGCCGCAGTGGCGTCATCGTCGTCGCTCGGTTCGCCCCGGTCTAGCGATTCGTCACCGGTCAGATCGGCAGCGAGACGCCGATACGCGGCGGTCGCCGGGGCTCCGGGCGCGTCGACTACGAGTGGGACACCGGCCTCGGCTGCGGCCGACACCGCCGGATCGTCGGGGATCGATCCCCTGATCGCGACGTCGAGTCGGTCGGCGACGGACGCCACGTCCGTCTCGGGTGTGGTACGAGTAACCACGACACCGGCAACGGGCGTCTCGACTCGCTCGGCCACGTCCCGGGTCTTGGCCGTGTCGCCCAGCGCTCCCTGCTCCGGGGTCGACACCAGCAACACCTCGTCGGCGATCCGGAGGGGTTCGACGCTATCGTGGCTCAGTCCCGCCGAGGTGTCGATCAGCACCGTCTCGGCGTCGAGTTGGTCGAGCAAGGCGGTCAGATTCCCGGGGTTCGCCGCACCGAAGTCGTCGAGGGCGTCCGAGGCCGGCAGCACCGAGAGTCCCGACGGCCCCTCGCGGACGGCGTCTCCGGCCGTCGCCCGTCCGGCGAGGACGTCGTGGACGGTCGGCCCGTCGTCGGGGTCGACGCCGAGGACGCCAGCCAGGTTCCCCATGCCGAGGTCGGCGTCGACGACGACCGTCTCGTGGCCGCCCGCGGCGAGTGTCGCCCCCAGGTTCGCTACCGTCGTGGTCTTGCCGACGCCGCCCTTTCCGCTGGCGACCGCGTACACTCGCATAGGTCGTCAGGAATCTCCGCCGGCGAGCATATAACTCTGCTCCCCGCCACAGCCGTCACACACGGATCGTTACCGCCGCACTTCCATCGGCCGCTCCCCCGAGCGAACGGCGTTTCGCCGTTGCTTCCGGCGAACGCCACACTGACTGGCCGACGGTCCACGTCGGAAGCCTCGGACTGTCGTCGTCGGTCGGGTCGCCGTCCCGAGTTGCCAGCGTCCACCGTCGGGTCCGCATGGATGCCGTCCGGTTTCGCTCTCGCCGATCCGTCGCGCCGCGGGTCGTCGTCCCTGTATTGAACCGAGCTAAACAACGCAACTGTTCCTACTTTTAGGCAAGGCTAAAAACATCGGAGCGGAGCGCTCAACCACCAGTCAAAGGTTACTTCACCGCGGCCGGCGCTAGACACACCAATGAGTACCGATACGCAGGGGGCCGACGACGATCGTCGGAAATACGAGTTCCGGAAGGTCATCGAGGACCTGAAGGAGTACGAGGGCTCCGGCACCCAACTCGTCACTATCTACATCCCGCCGGACAAGCAGGTCTCCGACGTCGTCGCTCACGTAACACAGGAACACTCGGAGGCGAGCAACATCAAGTCCAAGCAGACACGGACGAACGTACAGGACGCCCTGACGAGCATCAAGGACCGCCTCCGCTACTACGACACCTTCCCACCGGAGAACGGGCTGGTGATCTTCAGCGGCGCCGTCGACGCCGGCGGCGGCCAGACCGATATGGTGACGAAGGTACTGGAGAGCCCACCCGATCCCATCCAGTCGTTCCGCTACCACTGCGACTCCGATTTCCTCACCGAGCCGTTAGAGGAGATGCTGTCGGACAAGGGGTTGTTCGGCCTGATCGTCCTCGACCGCCGCGAGGCGAACGTCGGCTGGCTGAAAGGCAAACGCGTCGAACCCGTCAAGTCCGCGTCGTCGCTCGTCCCCGGCAAACAGCGGAAAGGTGGCCAGTCCGCCCAGCGGTTCGCTCGTCTGCGACTGGAAGCTATCGATAACTTCTATCAGGAGGTCGCGGGGATGGCCAACGACCTGTTCGTCCCCGAGCGACACGACCTCGACGGCATCCTCGTCGGCGGTCCCTCTCCCACGAAAGACGAGTTCCTCGACGGCGACTATCTCCACCACGAACTGCAGGACGAGGTCGTCGGCAAGTTCGACGTGTCCTACACCGACGAATCCGGGCTCTACGACCTCGTCGACGCCGCACAGGATGTCCTCGCCGATCAGGAGGTGATGAAGGACAAAAAGCAGATGGAGGAGTTCTTCGAGAACCTCCACACCGGCGACCTCGCCACCTACGGGTTCGAGCAGACCCGTCGGAACCTCGTCATGGGCTCGGTCGACCGCCTGCTTATCAGCGAGGACCTCCGCAAGGACGTGGTCGTCTACGACTGCGCCGAGGGACAGGAGTTCGAGGTGATCGACCGCCGCCACGCCACGCCCGACCACCAGTGTTCCGACGGGAGCGAGGCCGAAGTGCAGGAGCGCGAGGACGTCATCGAACACCTGATGGCCATCGCCGAGCAGCGCGGCACCGAGACGAAATTCATTAGCACCGACTTCGAGAAGGGCGAACAGCTGTACGACGCCTTCGGCGGCGTCGCCGGCATCCTTCGGTACTCGACCGGCATCTAATCAGCTACCTTTTTCGGCCGTGCTCCCGCAGACCTCGTCGAGATGTCCCTCCTGTGTCGACTCCTCGCCCTCCGCGACGAGCGCCCCTGGTTCGTCGCCATCTCCCTGCTCGCGCTGGTCGCCCTCGGCACGTACCCCGCCGTCGACTGGTATCTCCGCCTGCTCGACATCGCCCCCCGCTTTGGCTTCTGGGACTTCGGCGCCTACTCCAACGCCGTGGAGCGTTGGAGCGCCGGCGACTCGCTCTACGTCCAAAACGAGAACGGTGGCTACCACGGGAGCTACCTCTACCCGCCTGTCGCCCTCCTCGCGTTCGCCCCCTTCCTGCTCACGCTGCCCTTTCGTCCCGCCGCCCTCCTGTGGACGGTCGTCACGGTCGCACTCTGTTGGCTCGCGATCCAGCGACTCGCCACCGCACTCGGCGCCGACTTCCACCCGCTCGAACGCCTCGCGCTCCTCCCTATCGTCGTCGGCTTCCACCCGCTCCTTCTCTCGGCGAAACTCGGCCAGACCGCTGCGGCGTTCGGCGCCCTCCTCACCGTCGCGGCGTCGGCGTCGCTCCGCGGCTACGACTACGTGAGCGGCGCCCTCACCGCCTGCTGTGGCGTAATCAAACTCCCGTACGCCCCCGCCGGCGCGCACCTCCTCGACAGTCGCGACCGCTTTCTCGGCGCCGTCGCTGGCGGCCTCGGCCTCCTCCTCGTCTCACTGCTCGTCTTCGGCGTCGACGCCCACCGGACCTTCCTCGAGGTGCTCGCCTGGGGGGTCCGCGAGGGGCGTTCCGCCCGGTCGCCGACCATCTGGCTCCCGCCGTACTACCGTCCCCTGTACGGCGTGCCGTACTCGCTGGCCATTCGCGTCGTCGCCAGCCTCGCCATCGTCGTCGGCGTCCTCCGGTCCGAGGGCGCCGTCCGCGAGGTGACCGCGCTCGGCTTCGCCGCCGTCCCCCTCCTCGCACCGCTGACGTACGCGTACTACTTCGTCGCCGCGCTCCCCGCCGTCGTCCTTCTCGTTGCGGCCGAACTCGACCGCCCCGACGGCCAGCCGTCGATTCCGGTCGTCGGCCTCCTCTGCCTGCAGTTCCACTCCTACGGTCTCCGCGAACTGGGTGTCGTTGCCCCCGAGTGGATTCCCCCCGTCCTCCTCCAGCCGGGACTCTACGGTAATCTTCTGCTCGTCGGCCTCGCGGGTGCTCGCGTCGCCGCCGCGGGCGGCCCACTCACCGGCCGCTCGCTCGCGTCGGCAGTCGGTCGGCGTGACTAGCGGAGCAGCTCAGCCAACTGGTGGCGGCGACGTTCGACGTCGAACTGTGGCTCCAGATCCGACTCGCCAGCCAACCGGTCGAGCGTCAGCAACACGTCCGCGCCCGCCCGTTCCGCGTACGAACAACAGTCGTCGATGGCGTCACGGCGGAGGGCGAGCGAATCGAGGTGGCCGAGTGCGAGCGCCAGCGCCGCGCCGGCGTCGCCACTCGGGAACGACTCGTGGACGGCCTCGAACGTCGGGTCGGACGGTCCCTCGTCGGCTGGGGCGGTCCGCAGACAGGAAGCACAGAGCGTCGTGTGCGCGCCCGACTCGGGCGCGTACTCGCGGAGAGCGGCCGGGACGGGGAAGGCAATCGTTCGTCCGCCACAGGCCGAACAGGCCATCTAGTCGTCGGCGGTCAGGACTTCCGGTTCGGCTTCCGCCTCCGCCTTCTCCTCCTCTTCTTTCTTCGCCTTGATCTTCTTCAGGCGGAAGATCTCCTCGCGCTCCTGTTCTTCCAGCTTCTGCTCGATGTACTCCTTGTTCTCGTGGAGATCGGGCAGGAGTTTGAACTCCAGCGCGTTGACGCGGCGCTTGGTCGTCTCGATTTCGGTCAGCATCTTCTTCATCGCCGTCTCCACCTCGGCGGCGAGGATGATGGTTTCGAGGAGTTCCTCGTAGGCGTCGGCCGCCTCGTCGATGCGACCGGAGGAGCCGAGCAGGCCGTAGCCACGCTGGTCGAGGCTCTTCCTGACGCGGGAGGATTCGATCTGCGGGACGACCACGCCCATGATGTTTTTCGACTGGGTCGTGATCTCGGGGTGCTCTTTCAGCGCCGCAGCCGCGCCGCGGACGGCCACGTCGCCCTCCATCGCCCGCGCCATGTTGATCTTGCGCTGGGCGGTCTGGTAGTTCTCGTCGAGATCGGCCCGAATGTCCTGGGCCTGATCCAGGATGTCCATGAACTCCATGATGAGGCCGTCTCGTTTCTGTTCCAGCGTGTCGTGGCCTCGCTCGGAGAGTTCGATCCGGTCCTCGATCGCCATGAGGTTCTTGCGTGTGGGTTTGACGTCCTCGGCCATTGCCGGAGGGTTGTGGACCGAGCCTGTTAACCTTTTACTGTTTCTGGCGTCGGTGCCGCACGACTTATCTACTAGGCCGATGTGTTAAGATTGTATTATGTCAGATGATTCAACTGCTAGCACGCTGTACAGGATCTATCGGAGTCGGGTCGGCAAACCGACGACACACGACGAGGTGCGTGGGTACTGGGTGTTCCTCGTTGGATTAGTGCTGGCGATGGTGGGATTCCTGCTGTTCTTGCCCAGCACCTCAGCGGCGGGTGCCAGCGGACTCTCTCTCTCAGGGAACTGAGTATTTTCCTGTCGGCGGTCGGACTCTCGATGCTCGTCGCGGGGCCGGTCATCAGACTGCCACTCAAGTCGTGGGCGAACTATGCGGCCTACGTCGGGCAGTCGATCTGTTTCGTTGCGGCCGTCTGGTTCATACTCGTGTTTCCGGCCGGGTGGAACGTCCAGACTGGCAGTCAGCCAGTCATCATTCTCTACGCCGTTGGTCTGGCACTCATCGTCGTTGGTGGGGGTCTCGCGCCGCTCGTCGCCGGAGTGTCCAGGGAAGACTTGGAGGCGAGCGAACGGCGAGGCTCGGAACTCGCATCCGAACTCGAGGCGGTTCGCCAGGAGCGCGACGAATTCGAATCCGAACTCGAAGCGGTTCGCGCAGAGACCGACGCCGGCGAGGCAGCACGGTCCGGACTCCAGACGACGATCGATTCACTGTACGCGAGTCAGGCCCGCTTCGAGTTGTACGAAGACAACGCGGGAGAGTGGCGCTGGCGACTCCGTCACCGAAACGGCCAGTCCATCGCCGACAGCGGCGAGGGCTACACTCGCAGGCACAACGCCCAGAAAGGGATGCAGAGCGTTCGGCGGAACGCGCTGGGTGCGACGACTCTGCTATTCGAGTCCGAAGAGCAACTCCCGTCCGAGGAGGAGACGTTCGAACCGGTCGAGGAAACCGAGAGTCGGGCCAGTTTCGAGATGTACGAAGATGCCAGCGGCGAACACCGCTGGCGGCTCCGACACGAGAACGGCAACATCATCGGTGACAGTGGGGAGGGGTACGCCTCGCGGCGAAACGCCCAGCGGTCGATCGACAAGATTCGTGAGTACGTCGGTCCGGCCGACTACCTCTGGCTCGATCCCACGGCTTTGAGGTGTATCTCGACGAAGCCGGGGAATGGCGCTGGCGACTCGTCCATCGCAACGGCAACGTGTTAGCCGACGGCGGCGAGGGGTACACCCGGCGCAACGACGCCACGCGCGCCGTCGAGCGTGTCCGTGACCGTTCCACCGCCACGGAGTTCGAGATCTACGAGGACAATGCAGGGGAGTGGCGGTGGCGACTCCGCGGTGGCAACCAGCAGATCGTCGCCGATAGCGGCGAAGGATACGATTCCCGCGACGGTGTCGAACAGGCAGTCGAGCGCGTGCGAGAGTACGCACCCGACGCGGACACGTACAACCTCGGTCGTGCCGGGTTCGAGATCTACCAGGATAAGGGCGGCAAGTACCGCTGGCGACTCCGTCACCGCAACGGTAACGTGCTGATGGACTGTGGCCAGGGGTACAGCGATAGAAGCGGCGCTCGCGACGGCATCGAGAGCGTCAAACGCAACGCTGCCAACGCCGGGTCCGAAGACACGGAGTCGTAGCTCTCTCGTTCGACTCGGCTCCGTGATCTGTCTGGGAGGAGACGACCAGCCGGGAGTCAATGTCGAGACGGGAATCGAGATCAACGATGCCCCCGTCGGTGGCGAATGCGGTGACAGCACACCGCTCACCATAGCTGCGCGAGACACGTTCGAACCGCCGTTACTGAATACGAGCCAGCCCCATCCCCTCTACCCGGTCCATCCACGTCACCACCGCGACGTGTGGCAGGGTCAACACGGCGACGAAGACCAGATACAGCGCCGCCAGCACGCGTGGATCGGTGTCGACGCCGGCGACGACGCCGACGCCGACCAGCAGGCCGATCGAGACGGCGGTCAGGGGGATGGCGTCCCGCCCCGTTCGCGCCAGCGCCGCGAGCGTCCCCCGGCGGTCAAACGCCTCGCGGGCCCCGTCGTCGACGCCCACCAGCCGCCCCACGTGTCGGAGCGAGTGCCACACGCAGAAGTAGACGCCGACCGCCACCAGTGGCGGGACGACGAGGAAGTACACCCAGAGCAGCCCCGTCTCGGCGGCGTCCCGGCGCCACCCCCGGTCACTGGCTCGATATCCCGCCGCGAGCGTCCCGACGGTCAGCGTCGCGAACCCCAGTCCGAGGGCGATGCGCGTGTCGGGCGCGAACAGCCACGCTGCACCTAGGCCGCCGCCGAACAGCGCCACCCACGCGTCGACCACGGCCCGGTATCGCTCCGGATAGCGCAGGAGCGGGACGAGCATCGGCAGGCCGCCACGCACCAGGACCGTCCCCGCGCGCACGCCCGCGCTATCGAGGTGTGTACTCCCCAGCGCATCCAGCGCGTAGAGGTCGCCCTGTCCCCAGTGGAACACGGTCATCGCAACGAACAGCGCCGCCGACGCGACGGGGGCGATCATCCACAGCACCGCGTAGGCGCCGCCGAGCAGGAGGTAGACGGCGCCGACGGCCGCCAGCCACCGGCCGGTTACCGCTTCACCCGCGGCCCGCGCAGGGGCGAGGTGGTCGACGGCGCCGTGCGGAAGGCCGAAAAGAACGAGGCTCGCGGCTAGCGGGAGATATCGGAGCCACGGCGGAAGCGGAAAGTCGAGACCGCTCGCGGTCAGCCCGACCGATCCCAGCGTAACGAGGCCGATCGCGAGCCATGCGGGCCGACAGCCGACAGCGCGCATCAGCGCCGCCAGTTCCGGGTCGTGGGAACGCGGCGCTGTGGGTTGTGTTTGCCCCATCTACGTGTTCGGATCGGCGCCGCCTGGCGTCTGGCGATCCGCTTCCTCGTCCGTCGCTCGCCGGTCGAGTACCCACCGGTAGAGCACTAGCCCCTGCACGACGAAGAGATTCGTCACGACGAAGAAGGTTGCCTCCTCGATCGGCAAACCGGCGACGGTGAGGCCCGTGGTGTAGCGCGCCGAGAGCACCCAAATGCCGTACTCGATGGCGATGCGGTCGGCGACACAGAAGTACGCCGTGGGGACGAGCGCCCCGAGGACGACGAGGCGGCGCTGCGCCCAGAGCTGTGGTGCGCCGACCGCCCACTGGAGCGCCAGCACCGGCGCCGCCCACGCCAGAATCGCGCCGAGGTAGAACGTGGCGTCGGTGCCGAGCATGAGCCAGCCGGCGATGCCGACGGTGACGGCGAGTGCCGTCGCGACGACCCGCGTCCCGAGCGGCCGCACGGGCGTCGCCCACCGGCGTGGGAGCGAGAGATGGGAGAGCCAGAGCGCCGTCAACCACGGCTGGACGACGATGAAGACGTACTCCTCGACAGGTGCGTACCCCAGCGTCGCGAGCGTGCTCCCGGCACCGTACGACCAGACACCCCGTGCGATGAGGTAGTTGTCCCACGGCGTCGTGTACACGAGCGCGACGACGGTGATGATGGCGACGCCCACCCAGTACGTCCGCCCGGCGCCGAGTCGCCAGAGGCCGGCGTTTCGGAGTCGGTTTCGACTCACGAACGCCGTCGCCATCATGAACATCAGGGCGGGCACCAGGAAGGCGAGGTGGAACTGGAGGTATGTTGGTGCGGTCATCGGTAGTGTCCGTCGTCGTCGGGTTGGCGCGGGGTTCGACAGGTATCCGTATAGCTTCTGGGGTGGCGCTATCACGAGCGGGAACGCCAGCCTCCGTCGGGCCCGGGCGGCACTCACACGGTCTGTTGTAAGTCAGTACCGGTGGTTCACCGAGACGGCCCGGCGAACCACCGGTAAACACTTACACCGATCCGTATCAGTCGGCCGCCGCCGCGGTCGACGATCCCGCGGCATCGAGTACTTCGCGGCTCGACAGCAGGATGATGCCGAAGCCGACCTTCGCCACCAGATCCAGCACCATGAAGCCGGCCGTCTCGACGTACAGTGAGATCATACCCAGGCCTTCGGTGCCGACGACCCACCACACGGGGTAGACCAGCCACACGACGACGATCAGCGTCCGGAGCGTGCTGAACGTCGATGCGGCATCACCGGAGAGCCGGCTGGCCTTCTCGTCGAGCGAGCCGTACAGCATGTACAGCAGGACGAGCAGGAAGCCGGTAGAGACGCCCCACCAGACCAGCCGTCGCGCGCCCTCCGTGAGCACGCCCGGTCCCGCCGAGAGCGTCGCCACGACGCCCGTCCCGATCATCAGCATGTCGAGGCCGACGAGTGACGACAGTTCGTTTCGGGTCGCCCCCACGAGGAGGCCGAGGTCGAGCAACAGTAACGGCGTGGTGAAAAACCAGTCCGTGTACCGCGCCCAGTAGATGGGGAGTTCCTCTCCGCCGATGGTCACCATCGTCAACCCGAACCCGAGCGCCATCGCGAGGTAGTTCACGAACGCGATGGCGGTGATGAATATGGTGACGATGTAGAACTCCTGTCGTCGGTCGTCCGTTTCGCCCCAGCCCCTGACGATGAAGTACAGCATCCCCAGGAACATGCCGAGCGTGCCGATCCATAGCCAGATTCCTTCGCTACCAGGTTGTGGCATGATGCAGGCAAAATTTGACAGTCGATTGGCCTAAGCAGCGTCCCCAACTAGTTGGGCTACCGATCCAAAACGGCCCCGATGAGCTTCCGCTGGGCCGCGCGCAGGTGCTCGTGGAACGTCGACCGGCAGACACCCATCGACTCGGCGAGGTCGTCACCCGTCGCCTCGTGGGGCCACTCGAAGAAGCCGCCGGTGTACGCCCGGATCAGGGCCGCGTACTGCCGGTCGGTCAACTCGTCGCGGAGGCGAGCGGCGAACTCCTGGCGCGTCTCTTCGCGTCGCTCCGCGTGTCGGTAGCTTGCCAGATCTCCGCCCTCGTATCGCTCCATCACAGCGTCCGCCAGTGACCGCGCCAGCGACTCCCGTGCCACTTCGACGGTGAAACGTGCGACGCCGCCGTCGACGTGTACGTCTCGGAGTTCGGCGCCGTGGTCCGCGAGCAGACCACGGAGGCTGTCGTCCACGACCGACAGTTCGACGAGACAGCCCGTCTCGCCCTCGAAGAGGACGGCGTGGACCGTGACGGCCGTGCCGTCGGCCGCCGCCCGGACCGCCTCAGTCGTCGCGTCCGAGAGTTCGAAGAGATTCGTCGGCCGGTCGCGGTCCGCGACGTTCCCCCGATACGCCAGCCGACAGTCGAGCGTGGCCGCCAAGTCGACCAGCGGATGCCGCATGACGGTGAACTGCAGTTCGATGGTGTCCTCACTCCGGAGCGTCCGCTGGCTTTCCAACGTGTTGATGCCCGTGGCGACGGTCCGCCCCAGGGACCGCAGGACCGCGCGCTCGTGGTCGTCGAACTCCCCGCTGTTCTCGGCGAACACCACGGCGACGCCGTACATCGCGTCGCCGTAGTGGAAGGGCACCGCGGCGACGGCCGTCGACGGCGTCGTCGGATCGGGACACGTCCGAATCCACACCCGTCGGTCGGTGACCGCCCGAGTGACGGCCGTACCGACCGGATCGGTGTGGGCCTCGTCGACGGCGACCGATCCCTCGGCCGCCGCCTCGTCGTCACCGATCCACCCCGAGGTGGCACCGCGGACGACCGTCTCCTCGGCGGGTTGGTACGTACCGATCCACGCGCCGGCATACGTCCCAGCCAACCCCTCGACGACGCGCCGTTCGAGGACCGACCGCGAGCGCGCCTCCGCGACCCCGCTCGTCACCTCGGCGACGACGCCGTCGAGGCGGTCGAGGAGGAGTTCCTGTGCCGCTCGCTCCCGCTCGATCCGGGCCGCCCGCCGAGCCGCCGCCTGCTCCGCCCGCTTGCGACGGGTCACGTCCTGCTGGAACCCCACGTAGTAGGTCACCTCCCCGTCGTCGTCCCGTAGCGGTGCGATGGTCACCTCGTTCCAGAACAGATCGCCGTCGCGCCGGTAGTTGCGGAGTTCGACCGTCGTCGCGGCGTCGTTCTCGATGGCCTCGCGCATCCGCGCGACCGGTTCGTCACGGGTCCCGTCACCCTGCAGGAACCGACAGTTGCGACCGACGGCGTACTCGGGCGGGTAGCCGGTGATCCGCTCGAAGGCGGTGTTCGCGTATACGAGCGGCATATCCGGCTCCGTCGCATCCGCGATGGTGATCCCGACCGGCGCCTCGTCCATCGTCCGCGTCTTCAGCGTCTCGTCGACGGCATCGGTGCTCGCCGCGATCACCGATTCATCCTCGTCCGGCCACGGTCCAGTCCCCTCCACTACACCGTCCCTGCCGGATCGCCCTGACATATCTCGCCACAGGAACCGCCGCGGAAATGGGTTTGGTCGGGGCGTGACGTTCTGTCGACTCGTGAACAAAAAATCCTCGTTTCCGACGAATCGGAAGCGTTTGCCGGCGTTAGTCGGCAGTCGCTTCTTCTTCGACCGCTTCCTCGCGGTAGTACTGCTCGATGAGCTCCTCGTCGACCCGGTTGAGCTCCTCTTTCGGCAGGTTCGAGAGGAGGTCCCAGCCGATGTCGAGGGTTTCGCCGATGTCGCGATTGGTGTCGAAGCCCTGGTCGACGAACTCGCGTTCGAACTCGTCGGCGAAGTCCAGGTACTTGTTGTCACGATCCGAGAGCGCCTCGCGACCGACGATGTTCACCAGGTCGCGCAGGTCCTCACCCTCCGCGTACGCGGCGTACATCTGGTCGGAGACGTCGGCGTGGTCCTCGCGAGTGAGGCCCTCGCCGATGCCGTCGTCCATCAGGCGCGAGAGCGAGGGGAGCACGTTGACCGGGGGCTGGACGCCCTGACTGTTGAGGTCGCGGTCGACGTAGATCTGCCCTTCCGTGATGTAGCCCGTCAGGTCGGGGATCGGGTGGGTGTCGTCGTCGCCGGGCATCGTGAGGATCGGAATCTGGGTGACCGACCCGTCACGACCTTCGATCCGACCGGCGCGTTCGTACAGTTGCGCCAGGTCGGTGTACATGTACCCGGGGTAGCCACGGCGACCCGGCACCTCCTCGCGGGCGGCACCGATCTCGCGCAGCGCCTCACAGTAGTTGGTCATGTCCGTTAGGATCACCAGCACGTGGTAATCCTTCTCGAAGGCGAGATACTCGGCGGTCGTCAGCGCCATTCGCGGTGTGACCGTCCGCTCGACGGCGGGGTCGTCCGCGAGATTCATGAAGACGACGGAGCGCTCCAGCGCACCGGTGCGCTCGAAGTCGTCCATGAACTCGTTGGCCTCCTCGGCCGTGATCCCCATCGCGCCGAAGATGACGGCGAACTCGGAGCCTTCGCCCTCCTCTTCCTCTTCGGGCACGCTCGCCTGTCGCGCGATCTGCAGTGCGAGTTCGTTGTGCGGCAGCCCCGATCCGGAGAAGATCGGGAGCTTCTGGCCGCGGACGAGCGTGTTCATGCCGTCGATGGCCGACACGCCCGTCTGGATGAACTCCTCTGGGTACTCGCGGGCGTAGGGGTTGATCGCCGCCCCGACGATGTCCTCGCGCTTCTCGGGTTCGATCTCCGGGCCGTCGTCGATCGGTTCGCCCGACCCCGAGAGGACGCGTCCGAGGAGGTCCTCGGTCAGCTTCATCTTCAGCGTCTCGCCCTGGAACCGGACGAACGCGTTCTTGTCGATGCCCGAGGTCCCCTCGAACACCTGGATGGCGACGAGGCCGTCTTCGGATTCGAGCACCTGCCCACGGCGAACTTCGCCGTCGGCCGTCTCGATTTCGACCATCTCGTCGTAGCCGATCGGTTTGTCGACCTCGGCGAACACCAGCGGACCGCTAATCTCGGTGATCGTCTTGTACTCTTTCATCTCAGTACAGCTCCCGGACCTGTTCCGTGATGTCGTCTTTCAGTTCGTCCATGTACGCCTCGTACTCCTCCTGCACGCCGATGCGGTTGATGCGCGGCAGGGCGTCGATACCGGTGATCTCCTCGACCGGAACCCCCGCTTCGAGGGCGTCGAACGCCTCGTCGTTGAACGTCTTGATCGTCGTGAGGATGAGGTACGTCTTGTCCGGTTCGCAGTAGGTGTCGACGTCGTGGAACGCGTTCTGCTGGAGCCACGCCTCGCGGATGTACCGCGCGATTTCGAGCGTGAGCTGCTGGTCCTCCGGCAGAGCGTCCTTGCCGACGAGCTGGACGATCTCCTGCAGTTCGCCCTCCTCGTCGAGCACGTCGACCGCCCACTGACGCACCTCGGCGTAGTCCTCCGCGACGTTGTCCTCGAACCACGGGTCGAGCTGGTCCCGGTAGAGGGAGTAGGACTCGTTCCAGTTGATCGAGGGGAAGTGCCGGCGCTCTGCCAGGTCGGCGTCGAGCGCCCAGAAGCATTTCACGATGCGGAGCGTGTTCTGCGTGACCGGCTCGGAGAAGTCGCCGCCGGGCGGCGAGACGGCGCCGACGACCGAAATCGAGCCTTCGGTGCCGTTGATGTTCTGGAAGTAGCCCGCGCGCTCGTAGAACTGGGAGAGCCGCGCGGCGAGGTAGGCCGGGTAGCCCTCCTCGCCGGGCATCTCCTCCAGGCGCGAACTGATTTCGCGCATGGCCTCGGCCCACCGCGAGGTGGAGTCGGCCATCAGCGCAACGTCGTAGCCCATGTCGCGGTAGTACTCCGCGATGGTGATGCCCGTGTACACGCAGGATTCGCGCGCCGCGACGGGCATGTTGGACGTGTTGGCGATGAGCGTCGTCCGGGCCATCAGCGGGTTCCCGGTCTGTGGGTCGGGCAGCTCCGGGAAGTCCTCGATGACCTCGGTCATCTCGTTGCCGCGCTCGCCACAGCCGATGTAGACGACGATGTCCGCGTCGGACCACTTCGCCAACTGTTGCTGGGTGACGGTCTTCCCGGAGCCGAAGGGGCCCGGGATGGCGGCCGTCCCACCCTTGGCGATGGGGAACAGGCCGTCCTGCACCCGCTGCCCGGTCAGGAGCGGCTCCGTCGGCGTCTGCTTGTCGCCGGCGGGGCGTGCCTCACGCACCGGCCACTCCTGTCGCATCCGGATCTCCTCGCCGTTGTCGAGTTCGGCCACCGTGTCGTCGACGGTGAACTCGCCGGCCTCGATGGCGGCGATTTCGGCCGTCTCGCCCTCGTCGAGGGCGCCCGGCGGGACGAGCACCTTGTGCTCGATGGTCACCGTCTCGGGGACGGTGCCGATGATCTCGCCGCGGCCGACTTCGTCGCCCTCCTCGACCTCGGGGGTGAACTCCCACTCCTTCTCGAGGTCGATGCCGGGCGCGTCCACCCCGCGGTCGAGATACGGGCTGTTCATCTTGCTCTCGAGCACGTCGAGCGGGCGCTGGACGCCGTCGTAGATGGTGTCCAGCAGCCCCGGCCCGAGGTCGACGGTCAGCGGGTCGCCCGTGTTCTCGACGGGTTCGCCCGGACCGACGCCCGAGGTCTCTTCGTACACCTGAATGGTCGTGATGTCGCCC
>Ga0207757_100232_pt1 | contig 43382 bp, 41 predicted proteins | sample A23P3SouthBayCA_2_FD_187752 | JGI IMG/M metagenome (GOLD analysis project Ga0207757, IMG submission 187752) | Aerobic enrichment media microbial communities from Eden Landing Ponds, California, USA - A23 P3 (2) (SPAdes) | ecosystem: Environmental > Aquatic > Marine > Unclassified | place...
ATCGAGGCGTCCGCGAGCCGGTCGCGAAGCACCTCGCGGAGCCGTTCGGGTTCGATGTCGGCGAGCGCGTCGCGGGCGGCACGCCGGGCCCGTACGGCGGTATCCATCACGGAACGACTAGCGGTGGGAGGGGCAAAGACCTTTGGAAACGACGGTCAGTGCGCGGGGTGGACGCGGCGAGGGCGGCGGCTTACAGGTGGAGCGGATCGGGGGCCGGCGGCATCGCGCGCTTGTGCGCGCTCCGCTCGTAGAGTTCGACCACGCGGTCGACCTGCGCCGGCGTCACGTCGAGATGGCGCACCGTGGCCGACCGCGAGAGCGGCCCGTCGACGTGCAGCGCGAGGATGGCGTCGAGCGTATCGTATCCGAGACCCATCTCGTCCTCGTCGGTCTGACCGGTCCACATCTCCGCCGAGGGCGTCTTGGTCACGAGGTCGTCGTCGACGCCGAGGTGGGACGCGAGCTGGCGCACCTGCTGTTTGTAGAGGTTGCCGATGGGGTGGCAGTCGACGGCGCCGTCGCCGTACTTCGTGAAGTAGCCGGTGAGTGCCTCGCTCCGGTTGCCCGTACCGAGGACGATCCGATTCTCGGCGTTGGCGACGAAGTAGTCGAGGACGGCCCGGATACGCACCCGGACGTTCCCCGCGGCCGTCCGGAGGGGATCGGTGTCGATCCGGGTGTCGGTCGCGTCGCCGGGGAACGCCTCGACGAACGCGTCGAATATGGGACCGATGTCGATCACGTCGTACTCGATTCCGAGGTCACGGGCGACGCGTTCGGCGTCGCTCATGTTGTCCGTCGTGTTCACCTCGCTCGGCATCACGAGCCCGTGGACGCGGTCGGTACCGAGCGCGTCGACCGCGAGGTGGGCCGTCAGCGTGCTGTCGATGCCACCCGAGAGACCGAGCACCGCTCCGTCGGCGCCGGCGCGGTCGACGATAGCCTCGATAAACGCCGTGACGTGTTCCCGCGTCGCCTCCAGTTCCGCCTCCGAGAGGCGGAGGTCGAGCGGCGCCGACTCTTCCAGAATGACGGATTCGTCGCTCATCGGCGGTGGATACGGCTGCCGGTTTGAAATACCCTCTCGTTCGCCGAATCGGCTGAACGCGCGTTCGTGACGATTGGGTGAAACCGACCGGATCGGCAGTTCGGCTACTCCACGTCGAGTTCCGTCTCGTCGACGGCGCCGGTCGTTCCGCTGGCCGCGTCGCGGCGTTCGACCGTCGCCTCGCTCTCGGAGCCCTCCCGAATCCGGAGGACGCGCTCGTAGGGGAAGAAGTCCCGGCCGTCCGCGTGGGTCACCCAGACGCCGGAGTCGTAGAAGTCAACGGCGTCGGCGTGGAGCGGATCGGCGTCGACGGCGGCGCTCGCCTCGTCGGTCAGATACACCGCGTAGGACTGTGTGCCCGTCATGTCGGGGCGAAGCTACGACGGCGGACGACATAATTCGTTCGACGGCCCGAAACCGACGGTGGAGACGGCATCGCATCCGATGTATTTATACGATTCATGGGCCATTGTCCGAACGGCCGACGAGCGCCGTTGGTCCAGTGGTAGGACAGTGGCTTCCCAAGCCACTAGCCCGGGTTCAATTCCCGGACGGCGCATTTTCGGGCGAAGCGAGTCTCGCCATCGAGTTCCTAGCCTACCCGAGTACGCCGAATGTGCTGGCGTATCTAACGGGAATCGGCGGCGTGTTTCTTTCGGCGAATCTGGGTCTTTCGACGGTCGATACGACGATTACGACGGAGAGTCGGTTAGTCCAGTAGTTCGTCGGCGTCGGGCGGTCGGTCGAGCTGCTGTTCCGTTTCCCACTCGATCGTACCTTCGGCCCGTCCGAGGCGTGAGATTTCGACAGGTGGGGAGCCGTTTTTGTATCGCCCTCGGTCAATGGACCGTATGGTCGCCCTCCAGTCCACCCCGCCGTCGCTCGGACCGCCCCTCGTCATGCTCGCGCTCCTGGTCGTCTCCGGCGTCATCCTCGGTGCCGTGGGAAGCTTCGTCGGTCGCCGTCTCCCGAACCCGGTCGCGAAGTACCGACTCCTGTACGTCGGCGTGCTCCTCCCGTTCGCGTTGCTCGCGTACGGCGTCCTCGCGCTCCTGGAGTTCGGCGGGGCCGCCGCCGCGGCGATCCTCGGCGACGCCGACGGCGTGGCCGCCGTGCTCCTCGCGGAGTTCGCGGGCCTGCTGGCCGCCGGCGTCGTCGGTCTGGCGGCCTACGCACCCACGATCCGTGGGGTGCGGGCCGTCCGCGGCGTCGAGCTACCGACCGGGCGGGCACTCGCCCGGATGACGCGCTACGTGGTCGGCGTGAGCGCCCTCGTGAGCGTCCTCGTCGCGCCGCTGCGCCTCGGTCCGACGTCGCCGCTCGTACTCGCCGGCGTCCTCGTCGCCCTGTTGCTCGTCCTCGTCGTCGCCTCGCCCTGGATCGTCGCGGCGGTGCGGTCGACGGTGACGCCGAACGGCGCGACCCGCGAGCGCCTCGCGACGCTCCGCGACCGAGCGGGACTCGACGTGCGTGACGTGCGTCTCCTCGACACCGACGACGAGGAGACGGCGACGGTGCACGTCCGCGGGCCGCCGGGCTACCGCCGGCTGTTCGTCACGACCACCTTTCTGGACCGATTCGACGACCGGACTGCCGTCGCCCTCCTCGCGGTGCAGGCCGGACGGGTGCGCCGGAACCTCCTCCTCCGCCGGGGCGGGACCGCCGTCCTCGCCGCTGGACCCCTCGTGGCCGCCGTCACCGGGCGCGAGCCGCGGTGGCTCCTCCTCGGCGCCGCCGTCGGCGTCGTCCTCGTTGGGTTCTGGCTCGCCCGTCGCGCCGTGCGTGCGGCCGATGACGACGCCGCGGGACGGGTCGGTGCCGACGCGGTGGCGGACGCACTCGAACGCTACGCCACCGTCCACGGGTTGGAGCCACCGCGGCGACGCGTGCCGAACCCCCTCTCGGTCAACGTCGCGCTCGGCGACCGGATCGACCGACTCCGAGAGCGAGCGTAGGCTACGGCTGCGCCCCGTCGACGACGGTCCGAAGTCGGTCGGTCGCCTCGGGGTCGTACCGGAGCACCCGCCGCCACCACGGTCCCCTCCCCGAATCGTTCGACAGGCCGGTCACGAGAGGCCCGGCCGTCGCGCCCGTGTCGGGCGCGCTCAACGGCACCGCCCGATCCAGTAATCGGGAGCCGTCGGCGCCGGCCACCAGCACCTTCGCGTCGAACGCCTCGCGCTCGACGTGGGCGTTGCTCGCGAACCGCGTCCGTGCGTCGTCGTCGAGCGAGCGGTACTCCTCGCCGGTCACCGCCCGTTCGACCCGAAACTCGCCGATCAGGTAGGCGCCCCACTCGGGCGGGAAGTCGGGCGCGTCGGCGGGATCACCGCGGAGCGAGAGCGTCGCGTAGAAGAACAGCGAGTCGCCGGAATCGAGCGTCGAGAGCGGGCCGGCCTTGACGCCGTGTTCGTCGCCGTACGTGTAGGTCGTCGAGCCGTGGACGCCCGCGAACTCGGGGTCGAGGTGGACCCGCCGGTCGGCCACGTCGCTCACGTCCACGGGGAGGGGAAAGGAGAGGTCGGCGTACGTCGGCACCGCCGCCGCCGTCGGTTCGCGCTCGGGGATGGGGACGTACGCGAACCGGCCGTCCGGGCGCACGGGACCGCGAAAGCCGGGCAGCGTGGTGTTGGCGCCGACGTTGATGGCGATGGCCCGACTCATGCCGGCACGAACCGGAGCAGGCGGTCGTCGGCGGTGCGTGGCGACCCCCGTCCGTCGCGGTTGCTCGTCAGGGCGTGGAGGTGGCCGTCCGGCCCGGTGAACACCGTCCGAATCCGACCGAACTCGCCGTCGAAGAGCCGCGCCTCGCCGGCGACGCCCCCGTCGTCACCGAACCGAACCCGGTGGAGATGCTCGGCCACGAGCGTCCCGAAGAAGAAATCCCCCTGCCACGCGTCGATGGGACCGTCGTACACCGTCGCGCTCGCGGGGGCGATGGTCGGGGTGTAGCTGGTCACCGGATCGGTGAACCGGTCGTCGTCGCTCGGTCCCGTCGCGTCGGGCCAGCCGTAGTTCTCGCCGGGGCGTAGGACGTTGATCTCGTCGGCGACGTGTGGACCGTGCTCGGTGCTGTAGAGCCGACCGTCGCGGACGGCGAGACCCTGCGGGTTGCGGTGGCCGTAGCTGTAGACCGGAGAGTCGAACGGGTTGTCCGGATGTGGGTCGCCGTCGAACGTCACCCGGAGCACCGACCCCGCGAGGACGTCGGGGTCCTGTCCCCGCTCCGCGGTCGAGGCGTCGCCACAGGTCACGTAGAGGGCGTCGTCGTGGACGAGCAGTCGCCCGCCGTCGTGGATGCGAGCGCCGTCGATCCCCGTGAGGAGGGGTTCGGACGCCCAGTCGTCGGTGAGGTCGTGGCGGACGAGGCGGTTGGCGAGCCCGTCGTCCGCCTCGTAGGTCTGGTGCGTGTAGGCGTACGGTTCGGTGGGGTGAAAGACGAGACCGAGAAGCCCACCCTCGCCGACGTGCTCGACTCCAGGGACGGCGTCGACGACCGGCTCGACTTCGCCCTCGACCAGCCTGGCGATCCGCCCCGGTCGCTCGGTGAGATAGAGCGTCCCGTCGCGGTAGGCGGCGCCCCACGGCACCTCCAGGTCGGTCGCGAGCGTCTCGACGGCGACGCCGTCGGTGCTGGTGCTGGTGCTGGTGCTGGTGCCAGGATCGCCGCCGTCCGCGCTCCCGCTCCCGTCGTTCGTGCCCGACCGGCCGGCGCATCCGCCGAGCGACGCCGCGGCTCCGAGGGTCGCGAGGTAGCGTCGTCGGTCCATGTCCGGTAGTCGGGTCGGAGCGATAAACTACTTCGGGGGGGAGAGATCCCGCTGGAACTCGTCGAAGACGTCGAAATCCTCGGGGAGGTCGTAGTCGATGCGGCGCGCCTCCTTGCAGTTCTCGCCGCCGGCGTCGAGTGGGTCCGCGACCTCCTCCCAGCCGGGCTTGACGCGGACGCTCTTGGCCGGCATCCCGACAGCGATGTGGTGGGCCGGCACGTCGCCCTGGACGACCGCACGGGCGCCGACGACCGCGTTCCGCCCGACCTTCGTCCCGGCGCTCACCATCGAGTCGTACGTGACGCGGGCGTCGTCCTCGATGATCGTGTGGTAGTTGCGCACCTCGGTCTGGTCGACGATATCGTGGTCGTGGCTGTAGACGTGGACGCCGTCGGAGATGGAGACGCGGTCGCCGACCGTCAGCCGCCCCCGGTCGTCGAGATGGACGTCGTCGTGGACGACGACGTTGTCGCCGACGGAGATGTTGTGGCCGTAGGTGAAGGAGATTCCCTTGAAGAACCGGCAGCCCTCGCCGCAGTCGGCGAAGAGGTGATCGGCGAGCATCCGCCGAAAGCGGAGCGCGAACTCGACGTTGTCGGCCATCGGCGTGGCGTCGAACTGCCGCCAGAGCCACTGGAGATACTTCGACCGCTGGAAGCGCCCCTCGTCTTTCTCGGCGTAGTACTCGCTCTCGAGCGTGGCGTTACAGGGATCGTACCCCTGCAGGCGGACGCGTTCGGCGGGCGAGACGTCGCCGCCGTCCTGCCACCGTTCGTACGCCTCGCGGTCCCCGAACAGGTCGATCAGCACGTCCTGTACCACCCGGCACGTGTCCTCGTCGGAGGAGAGTCGCTCGTCGACGTGATCGATGAACTCCCCGACGCCCGCGTCGGCCTCGGCTGGGAGCGAGACATGTCGCTTCGTCATTGCAGGCGTGGTAAGTCAGGGGTACGCAAAGGGGTTCGGGTGTGCACGCGCCGCGCGAATCGGAGGGAGACGCTTACGCGAGGAAGACGTGTCGCGGCCGGTCGGCGAGCACGTCACGCCCCCACGAGACGGTGTCCGAGAACTCGTCGGAGCGGAAAAAGCCCATGGCGTCTTCCTTCGACCGCCACTGGCTGGCGATGAACATGTCGTTCTCGTCTTCGAGGTTGATCATCAGATCCGTCTCGCCGTGGCCCTCCATGTCGGCCAGCAGACCGCCGACCGTCTCGAACTTCTCCACGAAGTCCTCCTGGTGTTCGGGCTTGACGGTGTAGAACATGCCCATCGTTCCGAAACCGGACTCCTCGCCCGCCCGGCTGACGACCTCCGGCAGTTCGGAGAGGAATCCAGCGGCGGTGTCGGCCGCGCTCGCGGTGTCCCAGATGCTCACGACGGCCCGCCGGTCACGGTCGAGGGCGTCGTACACCGCAGTCTTGACGTGCGTGTCGTAGTGGTCGAAGTTCGAGCGCAAGCCGTCGACCTCCTCGAACAGGGCGTCGGCGTCGGCCTCCGAGTAGAGCACCGTCGCGTACACGTCCTCGCCGTGGGGCTTGCCGGCGTAGATGTTCAGGTCCTCGAGTTCGCCGCGGATGTCGTCGTCGTCACCGCCGTGATGCTCCTCGCTCTCGCCCTCGCCGTGGGCGTGCTCCTCGCTCTCTCCGTGGGCGTGCTCCTCGCCCTCTCCGTGGGCGTGCCCGCCTTCCTCGGCCGGCACCGACTCGCCCGCGAGGAACGCGGGCAGGTCGTTCGGCGGGAATCGGCGGCCCACGTAGAAGGGACCGAACTCGCTGTACCGGGCGCTGGCCTCGTCGTAGCGCATCTCGTAGACGATGTCCTTCAGGTCGGTGGGGTCCTCGGAGAAGAGCGTCACGCCCCACTCCCAGTCGTCGAGACCGACCGACGACGCGACGATCTGTTTCACTCGGCCGCCGAACTCGCGGCCGTGCTCGCCGTGTTCCTCCATCATCTCGCGGCGGCGCTCGAACGGCAGGTCGTACCAGTTGTCCTGTTCCCCGCGCTTCCGGCTCATCGGGTAGAAGCTGACGTACTGGTCGTCGGGGATGTCCGGTTCGAGTTTCCCTTCGATGTACCGGCGGAGACCGGCGTCGACCTCCTCCTCGTCCTCGGCGAAGTAGGCGTCCGAGACGTAGCCGCTGACCTCGGTGACGGAGACGTAGGAGGTGGACTGCTCGGTGAAGGCGCCGAGGGCGGTGCGGTCGAACCGACGCTCGGCGGTCGAGAGCGCGTCGAGCGTCGGGCGCAGGTGGACGATCAGCAGGTCCGCCTTGTGTCCGACCATCGCGAAGACGGCGGAGGCGCCGTCGTCAGCGTCGTCGACGGCCTCGTGGGTTTCGAGGTACTCCACGCCCTCCTCGACCGCCCGGTCGCGTTCCCGTTCGGGGGCGTCACGCCACGCCGCCCAGTCGATCCGACGGAAGTCGTGCAGTGCGTACCAGCCTTCGTCCGTCTGGGGTGGTTCGCGCATGGCCGTCCGTTGGGACTGGGGGGGTATGGGAGTTGCGTGTTTCGCGTCAGGAAACGAGGCTACTGGCGGGCGACACATCCGCCCGCGAGCGAAGGGGGCGAGCGAGCCAAGAGCCGACCAGAGGGAGGCTCGCAGGCTTTCGGTCGAGCGTCTGCACGCGAGCGCAGCGAGCGCAGCGAACGGTCGGCGTGCTAGAGCAACTGTGGCCCGAAGATCATCAGGATGAGCGACGCGAGCATCGTCAGTCCGATGCTGGTGGTGATGGTCCGCACCACCCGCGGGGAGTCGGAGACGGGCAAGCGCGACACCACCGCCTCGGTGCCCATCCGCAGGATACGCCCGCCGTCCAGCGGGTAGCCCGGGATGCAGTTGAACAGCCCGAGCTGGAGGTTGACCCACGCGGCCCAGAAGAGCGTGTTCGCGAGGATGAACACCCCGTCGCCCAGCGGCGCGAGCGGTCCCTGAACGACGTAGAAGTTGGTCACGGAGGGGGTAAAGCCCGGGAAGTTGGGGATGCCGAGGACGACGGACGCGAGCGGCAGGACGAGGGCGACGTAGACGAGGGCGAACGGCGAGTCCGTCAGCCCGGAGAACGCCGAGCCGGCGCTCTCGCCGCCCGAGCCGCCGAGCAGTTCGAGGTAGGTGCCCGCCGGATACGTGCGGACGCCGAAGTCGGTGACGAGCAGGCCGCTCGTGCCGGGGAAGATGTCGACGCCGATGAAGCCGTTGCCGTCCCGCGGGTTCTCGCCGAGGCGGACGTCGTAGGTCTGGAACTCGCCGTCGACGTAGGCGCGGACGGCGACTCGATCACCCGCGTCGTGTCCGTCGAGCACGCGCGCGAGGTCGGTCGAGGAGGTGACCCGCTCCCCCCCGATGCCGGTGACGATCATCGTAGCGTTCGTGGGCGCGCTGGCGTTGGCCAGCGGCCCGTCGGGAGCGACCCGCGTGATGTACGCGCCGACGGGGACGGTTCGCTCCCCGGCGGACGTCTCGATGCGGGCGAACGTGCTATCGGCCACCGCAGCCCTGAACTCCCCGCGGGTGTCGACGGGCGTGCCGTTGACGGCCGTCACCCGGATCGGTTCGTCCCCGTTCTCGACGGAGAGGTTGGCGGGGTTGCCGCCGACGCTCCCGACGACCGTCAGCGAGCGCTCGACCCGGACCGTCCGCTCCCCGTCCACCTCGACGGCGACGGTCCGGTTCTCCGCGGCGAGGAGGGCGTCGTCCATGCCGCGCTCGGTCGTCACCTCGGTGCCCGCGACGGCCGTGATGCGGTCGCCGTGGTCGATGCCGGCGGCCGACGCCGGTGAGCCTTCGTACGCGCCGTCGACGGCGACGCCAGGGGCGACGCCCACCGCGGCGACGACTGGCCCGAACAGGAGGGCGAACGCCACCGCGGTGAGGACGAAGTTGTTGGTCACGCCCGCCGCGAACATCCGGGTTCGAGCGCCGCGGTCGGCGTCCGCCTGACTCTCCTCGTCGGGTTCGACGAACGCGCCGATGGGAATGAAGGCCAGAAAGACCACGCCCATCGATTCGATGTCGATATTCTCGACGCGACAGAGCAGGCCGTGGCCCCCCTCGTGGACGACGAGACCGATCAGCAGGCCGAAGACGATCTCCGGCGCGACCGCGAGCGGGAGGAAGTCGTTGACGCCGGGGACGACCAGGAAGTTCTGTGGCTGGTTGACCGCCGACGGCGCCGGCGGGTTCTGGAGGATAGCCAACGCCTGTACGAGCAGGAGGAGGAACATCCCGGCCATGATGACCAGCGCGACGCCGACGCCGACGTTGCTGTACGCACGCCAGAAGCGTTTGGGGCGAGCGAGGCGGGTGAGGAGGGCGCGTCCGCGGCGGGTGTGGAGCGTCGCTATCGGCCCCTGGAGTCGGACGCCGGCGGGGAGATACCCCCGAACCTGGAGGGCTTTCGCCACGAGAGAGTAGACGAGGACGCCGACGAGCACCCACAGCAGCGTGTTCATCGCTCCGAGCGAAGGCCGCGACGGCAAAAGGCGTTCGGATACCGTCCCCCGGATGGGGCGACGCCTCGATACGGAGCGACCGCCCCAGACCCGCGCGGCTTTTCCCACTGGGACCCGAGGTCAGCGTATGACACGGTTCGACGCCGCCGACGCCGCCGGCCGGCAGAAACTGTTCGCGGAGGCGGTGCTCGCCCACCGGAACCGCGGGAGCCAGTTCCTCACCGTCGAGGTCGACCCCGCGGACGCGCCGGGCGTCGACGCGGACGACGAGGACCCCGACCCCGTCCCCTGGGTCCAGTTCGCCGAGAAGACGTTCAACCTCGACTGCAGCGAGGCGGAACTCGACCGGCTGAAGGACCTGCTCTCCGAGTTCCCGGAGTGTCGCATCGAACAGATCGAACGCCCGGACGAAGCCGAGGGGGCGAACGTCCGGATCACCGCCCGCTCGGACGCGAATCGACTGGGGCAGTTCGCCGACCGCGTCCTCCAGGTCACGTACGACCTCGACGACGACTACCGCGCGTGGGTGACACGGCTGTGAGCGGCGGCGAGCGCTCGCTGTCGCTGGCCGGGCGCGAGTGAGAACGGCGGCGAGCGCTCGCTGTCGCTGGCCGGGCGCGAGTGAGAACGGGAGCGCGGGGGTGCCGGAGCAGCGGTCCGGCTAACCTGACGGTTTTTATTCTTCGACCGCCCGGTAGCGGGTATGAACGCGGACGCGGACGCCGACGTCGAACCCGACGCGGACGCCGTCACCGGTCCCCCGGACGGCATGGTCGACGCCCGCGACGACCTGACGCCGATGCTGCGCCAGTACTTCGACCTGTGTGCCGAGTACGAGGACGCCCTGCTCCTCTTCCAGAACGGCGACTTCTATCAGACCTACTGCGACGCCGCCGAGGAGGTGGCGCAAGTGTGCGAACTCACCCTCACCCGCCGCGAGGACAGCACGGGCACCTATCCGATGGCGGGCATTCCCGTCGACGACGCGGCGAAGTACGTCGAGCGCCTCCTCGACGCCGACTACCGCGTCGCCGTCGCGGAACAGGTCGAACGACCCGAGGCGGCGTCGGGACTCGTCGACCGCGCGGTCACGCAGGTGATCACGCCGGGCACCCTAGTCGACGACGAACTCCTCGGAACGGGGACCAAAAACTACGTCGCCGCGGTCGCGAGGGAGGGGTCGACGGACGCCGTCGCCGCCGTCGACGCCGCGACCGGCGAGTGTCTGGTGACGAGCGTCGACGACGAGAGCGGCCTGTACGCCGAACTCGACCGCCTCGCGCCCGCGGAACTGCTCGTCGGCCCGGGGGCGAGCGTCGACCGCGAGGCGCTGTCGGTCGCGCCGATGGTGACCGCCCACGAGGCGGCGGGGATGGACGCCGAGTCGGCCCGTGAGACCCTGTCGGCGTACGTCGCCCGCCCCGACGCGGTGGTCGAGGGGACGGCAGAACTGCGGGCCTGCGGCGCCGTCCTGGCGTACGCCGAGTGGACGCAGGGCGACGACGGGGCGTTGGCGTACGTCACCCGCGTCAGCCGCTACGAGCCGCGAGAGACGCTCGGTCTCGATGCGACGGCCATCCGGAGCCTCGAACTGTTCGAGAACCGGGGCGCGGGCGCGAGCGAGACGCTGTTCGGCGTCCTCGACGAGGCTGCGTGCGCGCTCGGGCGACGGAAACTCGACGGCTGGCTCCGCCGGCCGCTGGTGGATCGCGCGGCCATCGAGGCCCGCCTGGACGCCGTCGACGCCCTCGCGAGCGACGCGCTGGCCCGCGAGACGATCCGGGAGTCGCTCCGCGACGTGTACGACCTCGAACGCCTCGCGGGGCGGATATCCCGCGGCCGGGCGAACGCCCGCGACCTGCGCTCCCTGCAGGCGACCCTCGACGCCGTGCCGGCGGTGTGGTCGGGACTCGACGACGTGGACGCCGACGCGACGCGGCTGGCCGACCTCCGCGAGCGGATCGACCCGCTCGACGACGTGCGCGACCTGATCGACCGGGCGATCCGTCCCGATCCGCCGGTCGAGGTGACCGAGGGCGGCGTGATCCGCGACGGATTCGACGACGAACTCGACGAGTTGCGCGCGACCGAGCGCGAGGGTCGCGAGTGGGTCGCGGACCTCGAAGCGCGGGAGCGCGAGCGGACGGGCATCGACTCGCTCTCCGTCGGGCACACCCAGGTCCACGGCTACTACATCGAGGTGACCGATCCCAACCTCGACCGCGTCCCGGACGACTACACGCGCCGGCAGACGCTGAAAAACGCCGAGCGCTTCTACACGCCGGAACTCAAGCGCCGCGAGGACGAGATCCTGGGTGCGGCCGAACGCGCCGACACGCTGGAGTACGAGCGCTTCCGGGAAGTGCGGGCGTCGGTCGCCGCCGAGACCGACCACCTCCAGACGGTGGCCGACGCGCTCGCCGAACTGGACGCGCTGGCGACGCTCGCGGCCGTCGCCGTCGACCGAGACTACGCGCGGCCGACGTTCCACGACGGCGGGATTGAGATCGAGGCGGGACGCCACCCCGTCGTCGAGGCGACACAGGAGCGATTCGTCCCGAACGACGCCGATCTGCCGTCGGGGAGCGTCACCCTCGTCACCGGCCCGAACATGAGCGGCAAGTCGACGTACATGCGCCAGGTGGCGCTGATCGTCGTGCTGGCGCAGATGGGGAGTTTCGTGCCGGCCGACGCCGCGCGCCTGCCCGTCGTCGACCGGGTGTTCACCCGCGTCGGCGCGAGCGACGACATCGCGGGCGGCCAGTCCACGTTCATGCGCGAGATGGCCGAACTCACCGAGATCCTCCACGAGGCGACGGCCGATTCCCTGGTTCTCTTGGACGAGGTGGGCCGCGGCACGAGCACCGCCGACGGCCGCGCCATCGCCCGCGCGGCCGCCGAGTTCCTCCACGACGAGGTCGGCGCGACGACGCTTTTCGCCACCCACTACCACGACCTGACCGGGCTGGCCGACGAGTACGCGGACGTCCGCAACCTGCATTTCGCGGCCGAGCGGGAGCGCGAGTCCTCGGGACGCCGGTCGACGGACGTGACCTTCCTCCACCGCGTCGCGGCGGGTCCCGCGTCGTCGTCTTACGGCGTCGAGGTGGCGCGCATGGCCGGCGTCCCCGATCCGGTCGTCGAGCGGGCGCGAGCGCTCGTCGACGAGGCGGACGGAGCGACGAACGGGCACGACGAGGGGGTGCAGATGCGACTCGACGGCGTCGATGCGGACGGCGTCGATGCGGACGGCGTCGATGCGGACGGCGTCGACACGCGAGGGAACGACGACCTCGCCGAAATCCTCCGCGAGACCGACCTCGCGCGGACGACGCCGATGGAGGCGCTGAACCTGCTCGCGGAGCTACAGGATCGGGTCGAAGAATGAGACGGCTTGACCGCGAGACGGTCGACCGAATCGCCGCGGGGGAGGTGGTGACGCGGCCGGCCCGGGTCGTCGTCGAACTCGTCGAGAACGCGCTGGACGCGGGCACCGACCGGATCGACGTCGAGGTAGAGGGCGACGGAACCGAGCGGATTCGCGTCGTCGACGACGGGAAGGGGATGAGCGCCGACGAGGCGGAACTGGCCGTCGAGCGCCACACGACGAGCAAGCTACCCGACGGGGATCTGGCGGCGGTCGAGACGCTCGGCTTCCGGGGCGAGGCGCTCGCCAGCATCGCCGACGTGGCACGCCTCACGCTGACGACGAACGACGGCGGGCCGCGGGGGACGCGCGTGACGGTGAACGGGGAGGACGTGACCGTCGAGTCCGCCGGTCGCGGCCGGGGCACGACCGTCGAGGTGCGCGACCTGTTCCACAATCGCCCGGCGCGGCGGGAGTCGCTGGCGGCGCCGGCGACGGAGTTCGAACGGATCAGCGACCGCGTCGCGGCGTACGCCCTCCTTCGCCCCTCGACCGCCGTCTCGCTCGCCCACGACGGCCGGCGGGTGTTCGCCACGCCCGGCACGGGCGCGTTCGAAGACGCCGCGCTCTCGGTCTACGGCCGCGAGGTGGCCCGGGAGAGCACGACGCTCGACGCCGAAGCGGTCGTCGAGGTCGGCGACGGCGAGATGCCGGTCGAGAGCCGGGGGCTGCTCGCCTACCCCTCGATCACGCGGTCGTCGGCCGAGCACGTCCGGATCGCGGTCGACGGCCGACCGGTGTCGATGCCCGCGCTCCGCCGGGCGGTCGAGCGGGGGTACGGATCGCTCCTCGCGGGCGACCGCCACCCCGTCGTCGCCCTCGACGTGTCGCTCCCGTCGCAGGCTGTCGATTCGAACGTCCACCCGACGAAGGAGACGGTCGCGCTCCGGGCGGCCGACGCCGTCGCCGACGCGGTCGAGTCGGCGGTCGAGGACGCGCTCTCGACGGCGGATCTCCGCCGGTCGGCCGACGTGGCGATGGACCTCGACGCCGCGCTCGATCCGGTCGAGGGAGCCGAGTCCGTCCTCGGTGACGCCGCCTTCGTCGGCCGGTTTCGTGATCTCTACCTGCTCTGTGAAGCCGACGGCGACCTGCTGGTGATCGACCAGCACGCGGCCCACGAGCGGATCAACTACGAGCGCCTGCGGGCGGCCGTCGCGGACGGGGAGACGCCGTCGGCCAGCCTCGACCCGCCGGCCACGCTGTCGCTCTCGCCGGCCGAAGTCGCCGCCGTCGAAACCCACGCCGACGAACTCGACCGCCTCGGCTTCGACTGCGAGCCGTTCGGCGGCGGGACGGTCCGGGTCCGGGCGGTGCCCGCGCCGCTGGGGCGGGTGGTCGACGTCGACGCCCTCGAAGCGACGCTCGCCACCCTGCGAGAGGGGGCGGCGGCCGACCGGCGTGACGAGCTGCTCGCGGAGCTGGCCTGTCACCCGTCGCTGAAGGCCGGCGACGAACTCGCCGACGAGGACGCCGCGGCGCTCGTCGAGCGACTCGGGGCGTGCGACCAGCCCTTCGCCTGCCCGCACGGGCGACCCACGGTGCTGGCCATCGACGAGGGGCATCTCGCCCGCGGCTTCGAGCGGCATCCGAACCGCCGGTGACGACTACCACTCCTTGCAGTCGGCACAGACGAATCGGGCCGTCGGCCGACCGCCCGTGGCGCGTCGCGCCGCGCCGTCGCACCACCGACGCGAGACGACGGTTCCGCAGGCGTCACAGGCGGCGCCGCCGGCCGACCACCGCATCGTCGGGACGCTGGGATCGGCGTCGGCGTCGGCGTCGTCGGCCGTCTCGGCGGCACTCCGCGACGCGGACGCGAACTCGTCGAGGGATCGGTCGGACACGCGTCCTCGCACGGTCCCGAGCGTCTTAGCCGTGACGCCCCCGACCGGGGTCGCGACGGGGAGCACCCTACTCGGTCGCGCGGTCGTGTGCCGTCGCCGCGAGCTCGATAGCCGCGTCGAGGTCCGGGCCGAGCGGCGATCCGACGACGACGCTGTCGGCGTGATCGAGCACCGCGGCCAGGCGGTCGGCCACCGCCTCGACCGTCCCCGCGGCACAGAAAGCGTCGATCATCGCGGGGGTCACGAGACCGAACGCCTCGGAGAAGTCGCCGGCACCGATTGCCTCGCCGATCTCCGCGGCGCGGTCGGCGTCGAGGTCGTGGCGGTCGAGGACCGGCGGCGGCGACCCGGCGGCGATGAAGGCGACGGGGGGACGCGCGGCCTCGCGGGCCGCCGAGCCGTCCTCGGCGACGCTGACGCTCGCGTAGGCGGCGAGATCGAACTCGCCGAGACCGTCGAGGCGGTCGTCGAGACCGTCGTCGACCTGGTCGCGCGCCCAGCGCAGGTCGGCGGGGTGGGAGCCGTTGTACAGCAGGCCGTCGGCGTGCTTGGCTGCCATCCGGCACATGTGCGGTCCCTCGCCGCCGACGTAGGTCGGGACGGGCGTCGGCACGTCGAAGTTGAGACCGGCGTCGACGGCCTCGAAGGTGCCGTCGTGGGTGACGCGCTCGCCGTCCCAGAGCCGCCGGGCGACCTTGAACGCCTCCAGCACGGGCCGGAGACCGCGGTCGTCCGCGAGACCGAGGTTTCCGAGGGTCGAGGGGTCGCCGGGACCGACGCCGAAGACGGCGCGGCCGTCGCTGGCCTCGGCGATAGTCGCCACCTCGCCCGCGAGCGTCACCGGGTGGCGCTCGAGCGGGTTGACGACGCCCGGCCCGAGCCGGATCTCGTCGGTCGCGGCGGCGAGCCGGGAGAGGGCGGCAAAGGGCGAGCGGTTGTTGTAGTGACTGGAGACGAAGATCGTGTCGTAGCCGGCAGCTTCGGCCGCCGTTCCGAGGTCGACCAGTCTATCGAGCGGATGCTCGGGCGTGAGTTCGATACCGAACATCAGCGGCGGTGCCACCTCCGGGCGACGGCGGGCGAAAGAGCGGTCATCCGTGCGTCGGTTGGTGCCGACGCCCAAAAACCGTTCGTCGTCCGCGGGACCTGCCGGTGTCGGGGACGCGACGACGGGGCGGACCGTCGACCGAACCGGCCGGAGGGTCGCCGCGGGAGCGGTCGCTCCCCGCTTACTCGCCCTCGAACGACCAGTCACGGAGCGCCTGCCGGACGAAGTCCCCCTCCACGTCCCGGAAGAGGGCGTCGCTACCGCCGTGGTCACCGAACTCGAAGTCGCGGACGACGACCGCCGGCGTGCCGCCCGCCCCCTCCCCGGCGACGAGGTTGGCGGCGGCGGCGAGTTCGTCCACGACGGCCTGGACGGTCACGCCGAGTTCGCGCCCCTCGCGGTCGCGCTCCCCCCGCCAGTCGCGGGCGGCGGGCGTCCCCGCCCACCCGATGGCGACGCCACGCTGTCCGTGCCGGAACGGGCGCCCGCAGGTGTCGGTGACGATCACGCGGTCGGCCGGCAGGCCGGCCGCGATCCGGGCGGCGCTCTCGCTCGGGCGCCGGGGCAGGAGCAACAGGTCGCCGCCGGGGACGTTCGAGCGGTCGATACCCGCGTTGACGGTCACGTGGCCGAACCGCGTCTCGGTGAGGAGAAAGGGTGCCGTCGTCAGGAGATCCGTGCTCTCCTCCAGCACCGCCTGCGCGAATCGGGGGTCCTTCTCGTCGCCGGTGGCCCGTTCGAGGCGGGCGGCGACCTCGCGGGCGCGTGGTCCCGCCGGGAAGGCCGAGAGGTCCGCCACGCGATCCTCGACCTTCGAGACGACCGTGCTGGCGACACAGACCACGTCGTCCGGGCGGAGGTCCGCGCGGTCGGCGACGAGGTCGGGGATGGAGTCGCCCGGTTCGAACTCGGGGAGGTCCGGCACGGCGAAGACCTTCATACGGTGCCCTCGCGGCGGGTGAACGGCGTCACCAGCCGTCCCCACGGTGGAGAGTCACGTCGAGGGCGCCATCGACCGCCGTCACCGTCAGCATCGTCTTCTCGGTGGCCGGGTTCGCGCCGGTGGCCGATCCCGGGTTCAGGATGCGGACGCCGTCGTGGACCTCGTCGAGGTGCTCGTGGGTGTGGCCGGCCACGCCGACCGCGTCGGGACCGCCGTGTTCGGCTACCGCGGCGGCGACGCGGTCCTCGTACCCGATGCGGTCGCCGGTACCGTGGGTGACGACGAACTCGACGCCCCCGCGGTCGACGGTCGCCACCTCGGGCAGGTCGACGCTCGCGGGGTCGACGTTGCCCCGGACGCCGGTGAACGCCCCACCGGCGAGCGACCGCACCTCGTCGACGACCGCGGGCGTCTCGAAGTCGCCGGCGTGGATGACGTAATCCGCCGCCTCGACCCGCTCGCGCACCCAGTCCGGGATGCCACTCGCCCGCCCGGGAACGTGCGTGTCGCTGATAATCGCCAGCTCCATACAGGCCCGTCGGCGCGCGGCGTGAAATCTTTGTCCCAACGCGAGAGCCGTGTGACCGAACACGCATGCCCCACGTCGTCACCTGCTTTCTGCGCCACCGCACGGCGATCCTGCTCGGCCGCCGGAGCGACGCAGTCGGTACCTACACGGGTCGCTGGGCCGGCGTCTCGGGCTACGTCGAGGGCGACCCCGTGGATGCCGAACGCGACGCCCGCAGAGAGATCCGCGAGGAGACCGGACTCGACGACGCGACGCTCGTCCGCGCCGGCGACCCTCTCGACGTCCGCGACGGGGAACGGACGTGGACCGTCCACCCGTTCCTGTTCGACGTCGCGTCCCGCGCGGTCGAGCCGAACGAGGAGATCGACGCCCACGAGTGGGTGTCGCCGCCGGAGATCCGCGACCGAGACACCGTCCCGGGGCTGTGGGACGCCTACGAGGCGGTCGCGCCGACCGTCGAGACGGTGGCGGACGACGACACCCACGGCTCGGCGTGGATTTCGGTGCGCGCACTCGAAGTCCTGCGGGATCGGGCCGCCGTCGCCGACGCCGCCGACGCCGTCACGGCCGTCGCCCGCGCCCTCCGGGACGCCCGGCCGAGCATGGCCGCCGTCGCCAACCGCGTCAATCGCGTGATGGCGGCGGGCGAGCGGACGCCGGGAGCGATCAGGCGACGGGCGAGCGAGGCGGCCGAGGCGGCGCTCGACGCCGACGACGAGGCCGCGATGCGGGCGACCGAGCGGTGCGGCGAGTCGGTCGCCACGCTCTCGCGGTCGGGGACCGTCCTGACCGCCCTCCGCGCGGCGGCGCCGGCGGTGCTGATCGGGGAATCCCGCCCCGCCTGCGAAGGGACCGGCGTGGCGGCGACGCTGGCCGACGACGGGCTGGACGTGACGCTGACGACGGACGCGGCGCTGGCGAGCGAACTCGCCGGCCGGGACGTAGACAGCGTCCTCGTCGGCGCCGACGCCATCCTCGCGGACGGGAGCGTCGTCAACAAGGTCGGCACTCGGAGCCTCGCGCTCGCGGCCGCTCGTGAGGACGTGCCGGTGTACGCCGTCGCCGCCGCGGCCAAGGTGCGGCCGGACGAGACGTTCCACGGCGAGACGGGCGACGAGGCCGACCTCTACGACGGCGAGGCGCCCGTCGCCGTCGCTAATCCCCTCTTCGAGCGAACGCCCGCGGGGCTGGTGGACGGCGTGGTAACCGAGCGCGGCGTCCTCGACGTCGACGAGGTAGCTACCGTCGCGACGGAACACCGGAACAATGCGACGTGGAACGGGGGGAGTGGAGCGTCAGGCGGTGATCGGGAGTAACGTCACCGCACACCCGGCTGCGGGTGTGCGAACGGGGGCAAACACTACTTAGGCGCCCGGTACGCCCAGCGCCGACAACGCGCCGACGCCGAGCAGATCGAGTGCCGCGAGGACGACGACCGCGGCCGCCCACGCGGCGACGCCGGTCGCCCCGGCGCGGAGCCAGCCGCCCGCGTACCGCCACCGGACGACGGCGATCCACGCGACCATGGCGAGGAGGCCGCCGATCACCGGCACCGGTTCGAGCAGCGCCCAGACGAGGGCGCCGAGGAGCGCGGTCAGCACCGCGTGGGCGTAACTCTCCGCGTCCGAGGCGATCAGGGCGCCGGCGTGGATGGCTACGCCGCCGATCAGGACGCTCCCGACGAACGTCAGGAGCCGATCCTCGAGTGCGAGTGCGGTGATCGGGGGCATGCGTTACGCGGCGTTCGCGTCAGCGCTCTCGTCGTCCGGCGTCACGTCGCTCACCGATTCGCCGAGCGAGCCGTCGTGGTCACCGCTCAGGAACGACCGGACGAGGTCGTGGATCTGAGCGACGTGATCGGGCACCTGCGCGGGCAGGTCCGCGGGCGGGCCGCGACGGTCGGCGTTCTCGGCGTTCGACGCGCCGGCGGCCGACTCGTCGGCCGCGTTGTCCGCACCGGCGTCGTCGCGGTTGTCCGCGCCGTCCTCGGCGTCGTCGGCGTTCTCGTCGGCCTGCTCGGCGTGGTCGTCGTACTGGTCGTCCGCACCGACGTTCACGGCTGCGTTCCCGGGCGCCGCGGCGACCGTTCCGACGGTCACCAGCAGCGCCGCGAACACGACCGCGACGAGTTTCGTTCGGGTCATCGTTGCGCTCGGTCCGTGTGGCCGGGGGGTATTGAACCCTGATCGCCGTCAACCCGAATTTCCCGGGGTTGAACCGGATTTAATCCGGATTCACCGACGGTGAAGCGGGATACAGGGCGGACGACCGCCGACGAGCGGAACGCCGCGCACTCGCGCGTCGCCCGGCCGACCGATCCCGGCGAGGGCCGGACGTTGCGCGCTCCGTCCCCGAACTCCGGACGACGGTCGGCGACGGGTGCGAGGGATTCTTGAGGCCGCGCGACCAACGACCGGTGGTGGCAGTGAAGAAGGTTACCCCCTCCGAGCCCCTTGTGACGAGGGCCTTTCCCGAGCCACCGTTCGAGTGAACGCGGTCCTGTGTCCCGCCCCGTCACAGTCACGTTCGCAGACAGGCTTTTGCTCCCGGCATCGGTAGCCGTCGCCATGTCTCGGATTTCGACCCTCGGGGTCCACGACTCGGTAGCCGAAGTGTTTCCCGCGTCCGTCTTTCGCGACGCCCTCGCCGACGCCGATCCCTCGGTCAGCATCGTCGGCGACGAGGGGTCGGAGCGGCCGAGCGACGCCGGTCTCGACGCGTGCGACGCGCTCGTCACCTTCACCTACGAGGAGCGCTTCCTCGACGCCGGTCTCGACTGGATTCACTCGATTCAGGCGGGGGTCGACCGCTTCCCGTTCGACGAACTCGACGCGCGCGGTATCGCCCTCACCAACAGCACGGGTATCCACGGCGACGTGGTCGGCGAGACGGCGGCCGGGCTGATGCTCGCCTTCGCCCGCCGCCTGCACGTCCACCGGTCGAATCAGGAGCGCGGCGAGTGGCGCCAGCCGGCGTGGGACGACGCCTTCCCCCTCCGCCGGGAGTCGGCCTGTGTCGTCGGTCTCGGGACGCTTGGGCGGGGGATCGCCACCCGCGCCGCCGCGCTCGGGATGGACGTGACTGGCGTCAAGCGGACGCCGATCCCCGTCGACGGTGTGGATCGGGTCTACCCCCCCGAAAAGCTCCACGAGGCGGTCGCCGACGCCCGCTTCGTCGCGGTCGCGGTGCCGCTGACCGACGACACCGAGGGGATGCTCTCGGTCCCCGAGTTCGACGCCATGCGTGACGACGCCTACCTGATCAACGTCGCCCGTGGGCCGGTCGTCGATCAGGAATCCCTCGTCGACGCTCTCGACGCCGGCGAGATCGCGGGCGCCGGTCTCGACGTCTTCGAGACCGAACCCCTCCCCGCCGACTCCTCGCTCTGGGATCGCGAGGAGGTGATCGTCACGCCCCACGCCGCCGGCTTCAACGACGAGTACTACGAGCGCGTGGCGACCATCGTCCGCGAGAATCTGCGCCGTCTCGGGGCTGGCGAGTCGCTGACCAACCGGGTCGTTTAGAGGAACTTCAGCAGGTCGTCCCGCTTCTGCTCGTGGAAGTGCGTCGCCAGCGCGTCGGTGAGCGCGTCGACGTCGCCGCGTTTCGCGCTGATCGGTGCGACGGTGTCCTGCCACTGTTGCCACGGCGGGAAGAGTCCCAGCCGATCACAGAGGTCGTCCAGGCGTTCGTCCCGGTCGTCGACCTTGTCCATCTTGTTGACGGCGACGACGGTCGGGATATCCAGTTCCCGCAGGAAATGAAACAGCTCGACGTCGTGGGGCACCTCGCCCTCGCCGCTGTGGCGGTCGATGATGTCGACGACGCTCTTGCCGTCGACGACGAGGATGCCCGCGAGCACGTCGTCGGCGTTCGCCTCGACGTACTGCACCACGTCCGTCTTGATCTGCTCGCGTTGGTCCTCCGGAACGCCGGACATGAACCCGAAGCCGGGGAGATCGGTGAACATGAAGCTCTCCGACGTCCAGTCGAAGTGGTTGGGCTGGCGGGTCACCCCCGGCTTGCGCCCCGTCGAGACCGAGTGCCCGGTCAGCTCCCGCATCAGCGTCGACTTGCCCACGTTCGACCGACCGACGAGGACGACCTCGTCGCGGTCCGGGCGGTCCTCGAACATGGGTGGGCTAGGCGGCTGACGGGTTTAAAGTCGGCGTGTGCGTCCCGTGAGACGTATGCCGTCCGGGGCGCGACGTGGTCCATGGACAAACAGGCACTCAGGGAGCGGATCTGGGACGACCTGGAGACCAGCGGCGAGGCGCGATTCCCGTTTCCGCCCCACGGTCGCATCCCCAACTTCGCGGGGGCGAGCGAGGCCGCCGACCGACTCGCCGCGACCGACGAGTGGGCGGACGCGGGCGTGATCAAGGCGAACCCCGACGCGCCGCAGTTGCCGATTCGGCGGGCCGCGCTCCGGGCGGGCAAGACGGTGTACGTGGCCGTCCCTCGGCTGCGCGACGAGCACCCCTTTCGTCGTCTCGACCCCGCAGCCATCGACGACTACGACGCCGCGACGACGGTCGGCGGCATCGACGAGTACGGTACCCCCGTCGATCCCGGCGAGATGGCGCGGATCGACCTGATCGTCAGCGGGAGCGTCGCCGTGACCGAGGAGGGAGCGAGGGTCGGCAAGGGCGAGGGGTACAGCGACCTGGAGTTCGCGGTCCTGCGGGAGTTCGAGCTGGCGGACGAGGACACGACGACGGCGACGACCGTCCACGAGCGACAGGTCGTCGACGAGGCACCGACGCCGGCCGATCACGACGTGCCGATGGATCTCGTGGTGACGCCGGAACGGGTCGTCCGCACGGGCGCGGGGACGAAACCAGTGGGGATTCGGTGGGACGCGTTGGGCGAGCGGATCGAGGAGATGCCGATCCTGGACCGGCTGGGTCCGGACTGAGGCGGTCGCCCCACGGCACGCCGAAATAGTCAGAGCTATCGGGGCGTCGGCATCCATCTCCTCGACGTGAGCTTCGTCGATACACTCTCTCGTGTGAGTCGCCTGGCGAGCAAGTACTTCGTCGTCTGGGTCCTGCTGGCCTCGGGGGCGGCGATGGTGAATCCGTCGCCGTTCGTCCCGGTGCTCGAGTACGTCACGCCGCTGCTCGGGATCATCATGCTGGGGATGGGATTGACCCTCCAGCCCGCCGACTTCGAGCGGCTCGTCACCAGACCGGTCGACGTGGGGATCGGCGCGGTGACCCAGTGGGTCGCGATGCCGCTCGCGGCCTACGGCCTGTATCTCGTCCTCGATCTGCCCGACGCCGTCGGTCTCGGTCTCGTCCTCGTCGGTGCGGCGCCGGGGGGTACCGCCTCGAACGTGATGACCTACCTCGGACGCGGCGACGTGGCGCTCTCGGTGGCGATCACGACGGTGACGACGCTGGCCGCGCCCATCGTGATGCCGGCGTGGACGCTGTTCATCCTGGGTGAGGGCGTCGACGTGACGTTCGCGGAGATGTTCACCAGCATCGTCCAGATCGTCATCATCCCGGTCGTCCTCGGATTCGCGATCCGCTACCTGCTCGACCGGAAGGCTCCGCGTGCGGCCGCGGTCGGCGTCGACGTGTTCCCGGTCGTCAGCGTCGCCGCCATCGTTGCCATCGTCGCGGGCGTCGTCGGCGCCAACGTGGAGAACATCCGCACGGCCGGGGCGCTCGTCCTCCTCGCCGTCGTCGCCCACAACGGGATCGGTCTCGGGGCGGGCTTCGGCGTCGGCCGCGCCGCGGGTATGTCCGAGGATCGCGTCCGCACCTGTGCGTTCGAGGTGGGACTCCAGAACAGCGGGCTGGCCGTCGCACTCGCCACGTCGCTGTTCTCGCCAGCAGCGGCGCTGATCCCCGCCCTGTTCAGCGTCTGGCACAACGTCACCGGGCCGGCGCTGGCGAGCTACTTCTCGTGGCGCGACGGCGCGACGGCGGCGTCCGGTGACGCCGCGACCGCCGACTGAGCCGACGGCAGGCTATATGCCGACGGGGACCGATGTGCGCCCGTGCGACTCGTTCAGGTTATGGTCCCCACGGGAAAGCGCGAGTCGATCCTGCGGACGCTCGACGAGGAAGGCATCGACTACGTCGTCACCGAAGAGACCAGCAGCCGAGACTACACGGCGACGGTGACCTTCCCCCTCCCGCAGGCGGCGGTCGAGCCCGTCCTGGAGCAGCTGCGGGAGGTCGGTCTCGAACGCGACGCGTACACGGTCGTCCTCAACGCGGAGACGGTGATCTCGCGTCGGTTCGACGACCTCGTCGAACGCTACGAGGAGAACGAGGAGAACGGGGACCGCATCGCGCGCGAGGAACTCGCGGCGCGGGCCCGCTCGCTCGCCCCGAGCTGGCGGACGTTCGTCGTGATGACGGCCATAAGCTCCATCGTCGCCACCGCTGGCCTCCTGCTCGACTCCGCGGCGGTCGTCGTCGGCTCGATGGTCATCGCGCCGCTGATCGGTCCCGCGATGGCTACGAGCACCGGTTCGGTCGTCGACGACCGCGAACTCATGCTCCGGGGGGTGAAACTCCAGGTCGCCGGCGGCGTACTGGCCGTCGTCGCCGCGGCGGCGTTCGCCGCACTCCTGCGGACCGCCCACGTCGTTCCGCTGGAGGCGACGGACATCTTCGCCATCGACGAGGTGCGGGAGCGCCTCGTCCCCGACGTGCTCTCACTGATCATCGCGCTCGGCGCGGGCGTCGCAGGGGCGCTCAGCCTCTCGACCGGCGTCTCGACGGCGCTCGTCGGCGTCATGATCGCCGCGGCGCTCGTCCCGCCGACCGCCGTCGTCGGCATCGGCCTCGCGTGGGGGTCGCCGCGGGCCGTCTCCGGAGCGTTCGTGCTCGTCCTCGTCAACTTCCTCTCGATCAACTTCTCGGCGCTGGCCGTGCTGTGGATCGCGGGCTACCGCCCGGAGAGCTGGTTCCGCCGCGAGGAGGCGCGGATCGCGACGCTGAAACGCATCGCCACGCTCGGCGTCGCCCTGCTGGCCCTCTCCAGCCTGCTCGCGGGCGTCACCTACGGCACCTACCGCTCCGCCACGTTCGAGGAGGAGACGCGGACGGCCGTCGACGACGTCCTCGACGACGACGAGAGGCTGGAGCGCCTCTCGGTCACCGTCACCTACGAGGAGACGTTCCCCTACTCCCGACCGAAGCGGGTGACGGTGACCGTCGGCCACCCGCCCGGAATCGATCCACCCGAACTCGCGACCCGACTCGCCGAACGGATCGACCGCCTCGACGATCCCACGTTCCGGGCCGACACCCCCATCACCGTCGAAGTCCAGTACGTCGTGATCGACGTGAAGACGAGCGACCGGGACGCACGCATCGACCCGAAGCCGGACCGCGACGCCGGCCACGGCATCGTCCGTCCGACGGACCAGTTCATATAGCTCGCCGCCCTTCATCCCGTATGAGACGTGTGATACCCCTGACACTCGTTGTCGTCGTCCTCCTCGCCGGCTGTGCCGGTCCAATCGGGACCGCCGCGGGCGGCGGTGAGCCGACTGGCTCGACCATCGGCGTCGAGGCGACCGGTTCGGCGAGCGCCGATCCCGACCTGGCGGTCGCGAACGTCGGCGTCGAAGCGACCGACGACGACGCGAACGGCGCGCGTGCGCAGGTCGCTCGCGGCGTGGCCGACGTGCGGACGGCGCTCGCCGACGCTGGCGTTCCGGACGGGAACGTGACGACGACCACGTTCGGCATCGCGCCCGTCTACGACTACAGCGGTGACGAGCGCGAACTCGTCGGCTACCGCGCGATCCACTCGCTCGCGGTCGAGACGGCGCCCGACCGCGCCGGCGAGATCGTCGACCTGACGGTCGGTGCCGGGGCGACGAGCGTCGACGGCGTCCGGTTCACCCTGAGCGACGACCGGCGAGCCGAACTCCGGGCGACGGCGCTCGACCGGGCGATGGGTGCCGCGCGAACCGACGCGGACGGGATCGCGGCCGCGGCGGCGCTCACGGTGACTGGCGTCCGACACGCCTCGACCGGCACGGAGTTCACCCCCTCCCCGGTCGCCCGCTTCGAAGACGCCACGGGCGGCGGTGAGACCGTCGTCCGGCCCGCGCCGGTGACGGTGACCGTCGCCGTCGACGTGACGTATACGGCGAGCTAGCGCGAGGGCAGATCCGGCTCCCAGTCGACCGTCTCGACCGCCAGATCCAGCACGTCGTCGACGTGCTCCCCCTCGGTGACACTCATGTAGGCGTCGGCCTCGACGTCCCGCGAGCGGTCACTCTTGTTACAGACCGTGACGACCGGCGCGTCGAAGCGCTCGACCACCGCGTCGCGCAGGGCGAGCTGGGCCTCCAGCGGATAGCCACACGCCTCGCTGGCGTCGACGACGAACAGGACGGCGTCAGCGAGGTGGGCGAGCGCGCTCACCGCCTGGCTCTCGATGTCGTTGCGCTCGGTCTCGGGGCGATCCAGCAGCCCCGGCGTGTCGATGATCTGGTACCGGATGTGGTCGCGCTCGAAGTGGCCGATCTGGATACCACGGGTCGTGAAGGGGTAGCGCGCGATCTCGTTGTCGGCGCGGGTGATCGCGTTCACGAACGACGACTTGCCGACGTTCGGGTAGCCGGCGACGACGATGGTCGGTTCGTCGGGGCGGATGTCCGGCAGATCGCGGAGGGCGTCGCGCGCCTTACCCACTCGACGGAGGTCGTCGGCCACCTCCTCGACCACGTCGGCCATGCGAGCGAACGCCTGCTTGCGGTGTTTGCGCGCCGTCTCGGCGTCCGTCTTCCGGAGTTTCGCGTTGTACTCCCGCTGGATCTCCTCGACCTGCCGACTCGCCCACGTCACCTCAGAGAGGCTGGCTCGCAGGGCGTCGAGACCGGTCTGTTCGGTGCCGTCCTCGGCGGTGCGGGCGGGCATCGAACCCCGCAACACCGCGTCCGCGAGTTCGCGGTAGAACGGGTCGACGACGCCGAAGTCGGGCCACTCCGTCACCACGTTCTCCAGGTTGTCCGAGAGGATGTTCCCCGCCGTCTGCAGCATGGACTGCTGGGCCTCCACCCCCGACTTCGCGCGCCCAGTGCGAGCGGCCCGCGAGAACGCCTTGTCGATGAGTTCCTCCGACCAGGGCGTGGTCGGCAGGCCTTCGAAAATCATTGTCGGTGTTTCGACACGCGCGGATAAAAGGTCGTCCGTTCGCTCCGGTGAGCGTGGGTGTCGCCGTCACACGCCGCCGAGCGCGGCGGTCGGCTCACCGGACCGAGAGTCGAGATGGGTACGCCAGCCGACGACGCCGGCGACGACGAGGAGCGCACCGCCAACCACGAGCAGAATCGGTTCGGCGCCGAGGACGAATCTGGTCGGTCCGCCGTACGCCGAGACCGTCACGTAGAGTCCCGCGTAGTGGAGGGCGGCCCGGAGCGCGTAGAACAGGACGACGACGCCCGTCGCCACGGGGACGGCGGCGAGGTGTCGCCACTTGAGGGCGGCGACCGTGCCCACGACGCCGACGACACCGAGTCGGGCGAGCAGTCGCTCCTCGTGGTTGAGGTCGCCACCCCATCCGGTCGTGATCGTTCCCTCGTAGCCCGGTGCGACGTGGACGAGCCCCTGACGAACGCCGATCACGATAGCCACGAGACCGGCGACCGCGACCGCGACGGGGACCAGTCGTCGAGTACGCATACGGGCGTCTTCCGACCGCTCCACAATCAAGGCTCCGCCCGCGCGCGCTCGACGAGCACGCACGAGCAGTCGAAGCTGACCGGTCCCGTGCGGGGGAAGCCTCGCCGTGTACGGCGAGGCGGATGTCACCGGTCCAGATACTCCCCTTGCACCGCCACCACCTCGGCCGAGTCGTCGCAGGCGGCGTAGCGCCGGAGGGGTTCGTCGTTGAGTTCGAGGAACGTCTCCCCCCACGTGAACTTCGAGAGAATCCGCTCGGCCTCGGCCCGCTGACCGAGGATGACCAGTCCCGCCGCCAGCGCCTCGACCGTCGTCAGTCGGAACGGCTTGCCGAAGTTGACGGGGTTAGCGGCGACGAGGTAGGGGAGCGCGCGGTGCTCGCCGGGGAGGGAGAACTGCGCCTCGCCGGCCGACTCCCACGAGCAGTCGAGCGCGACGAGCGTCTCCGTCGAATCCGCCGGCGAGAGCGCCCGCTCCGCGTGGGGGTTGAGCACCACTCCGTACGGCGTCGCCCGATCCGACCGGTGCAGGTCGACGAGGTCGAAGCGGGCGAGTTTGCGGGCCGTACACTTCTCGGGGTCGTCGTCGCCCGCGTAGCGCACGTGGAGGTCCACGTCGGGGGCAGGCGGGCGTCGGATATAGACGTTCGGAACCGACGCGAGGCGTCGGTCGCGCCGACCGAACGGTTCATCCGGAGTCCGACGGAAGGGGTGGCATGGATCGGCGCGACGCGGTTCGAGCGTACTACGACGCCATCGACGCCGGCGACTACGACCGTCTACGCGACCTCCTCGCGCCCGAGTTCGTCCACCGGCGGCCCGACCGGACGCTCGACGGCCGCCGCCGGTTCGTCCGGTTCATGCGCGAGGAGCGCCCCCGTACCGACACCCAACACGTCCTCGAAGAACTGTGCGTCTCGGCCGACGAGGCGGACGTGGCGACGGTGTTCGCTCGGGGGCGGCTCCGGGCGGCCGACGGCGACGACCTGTTCGGATTCGTCGACGTCCACCGGGTGCGCGACCGGATCGAGTCGCTCGCGACCTACACCGACTAGCCGAGCGACGGGGGCGACTCCCCGCCCGCGGCCGAGAGTTCGAGTTCGATCTCCAGTTCCGACTCGGGACCGCCGACGAACTCGATTTCGAGTTCGACCGGTTCGCCGTAGGCGAAGGGGAGGTCCCAGTCGTCGCCGGTGATCGTCACGTCACCGTCCCCGGACTGGAGCTGTTCGCCCAGTTCGACGAGGAACTCGCCGGCGGTAGCGGCGCTCACTGCGTACTCCTGCTCGAAGTAGTCGTCCGTGACGGTGCCAGTCGTCTCGCCGTCGTCGGTCGGAACATCTGCCATGGATCTAGTAGGCCGGCCAGCTATATCAGTTCACGGTCGAGCGGGACCGTCGCCGCAGGCTCCACCCCAAACGCCTCCGAACTACTCCCTCTCGCCCGCGCCGACGGCCACCGCCGTCGCCGCAGGCTCCACCCCAAACGCCTCCGAACTACTCCCTCTCGCCCGCGCCGACGGCGCTCTCCCCCACCTTCTCGTGACCCTCGATGACCTCGGTGCCGCCCATGTACGGGCGGAGCGCCTCGGGGACGGTGACGGTACCGTCCTCGTTCTGGTAGTACTCGAGGATGGCGACCATCACGCGGCCGACGGCGGTGCCCGAGGCGTTGAGCGTGTGGAGGTACTCGGCCGACTCGTGGCGCTCGGGGCGGTAGCGGAGGCCCGCCCGGCGGGCCTGGAAGTCCTCGAAGTTCGAGGCGCTGGAGACTTCGAGCCAGCGACCGCCGCGATCCGGACCGTCGTCTGCGTCCGTGCCCGGCGCCCACACCTCGATGTCGTAGGTCTTCGCGGACGCGAAGGTGAGGTCGCCCGTACAGAGCGTCAGGATACGGTAGGGAAGCCCGAGGCGACGGAGGACCTCCTCGGCCTCGTCGACGAGGGCTTCGAGACGGTCGTAGCTCTCGGCGGGGTCGACGAAGTTGACGAGCTCCACCTTGTTGAACTGGTGGACGCGGACGATACCGCGGGTCTCGGTGCCGTGTTCGCCCGCCTCGCGCCGGAAGTTGGGGGTGTACGCCTGGTGTTTCAGCGGCAGGTCCTCCCGGAGGAGGATGTCGTCGGCGTACATGTTGGTGACGGGTACCTCGGCGGTGGGACAGAGCCAGAGGTCGTCGTCGTCGTAGTCCTCGGTTTCGTCGCCGCCGATCCGGTAGGCGTCCTCCGCGAATTTGGGCAACTGTCCGGTTCCCTCCATCGACGTGGACTTGACCGGAATGGGTGGAAAGAGGTCGACGTAGCCCTGTTCGCGGTGGACGTCCATCATGAACTGTATCAGGGCGTGTTCGAGGCGGGCGCCGTCGCCTTTCAGGAAGTAAAAGCCCGCGCCGGTGGTCTTGGCGCCGCGCGCCTCGTCGATGACGTCGAGGTCCTCGCCGAGGTCGTAGTGAGGCGTCACATCGTCGGGGAGGTCCCGCAGGTCGTCGAAACCGTGGCGGCGCCGTTCGACGTTGTCGCCCTCGTCCTCGCCGACGGGGACGTCGTCGTGGGGGACGTTCGGGATCTCCATGAGGCCGGCTTCGAGGTCGGCCTCCAGGTCGGCCGCGCGGTCCTCGATCTCCTCCAGTCGGTCCTTGAGTTCGGACGACCGCTCGATGGCGTCCTGAGCTTCCTCGTCCTTTCCGTCGGCTTTGAGGCGGCCGATCCGGTCGCTCACCTGGTTGCGCTCGTGGCGCAGGTCGTCGCCTTCGCTCTTGAGCGACCGCCACTCCTCGTCGATCTCCAGCAGTCGGTCGAGGTCCACGTCGTCGGCCATCCCTCGTTCGTCGAGGTTCTGCCGCACCACGTCCGGATTCTCGCGGAGATACTGCCTGCTGAGCATTTGGCCGACGTTCACGCGGCCGCGACAAAACCGTGTCGGGACGGGAGCGGGGTCAGAACGCTTTTCACCGCCGCCGTCGGCGTTGGACCATGGCTATCGGCGATCTCACTGCGGTCGACGGCACCGATCTCTACTACGTCGACGTCGGCGCGTACGACGTTCCCGGCTACGGATCGGTCTACATCCTCGACGCGGAGCGTCCGGCGGTCGTCGACACCGGTCTCGGTACGAACGTGGACGTGCTCCTCGACGCCATCGACGACGTCGGGATCGACGCGCTGGACGCCATCCTGACGACCCACATCCACCTCGATCACGCGGGTGGGGCGGGGTATCTGGCGGAGACGTTCCCCGAGGCGACGGTGTACACCCACGAGATCGGCGTGCGTCACCTCGTCGATCCCTCGCGACTGGTCGCGGGGACGAAAGCCGCCGTCGGCGACCAGTGGCAGTACTACGTCGACCCGAAGCCGATCCCGGAGGAACGCATCGAGTCGCTCGAAGGCGGCGCGGAGATCGACCTCGGCGACCGCACGGTCGACGTCGTCCACGCGCCCGGCCACGCCCCCCACCAGGTCGTCTTCCACGACCGCACGGACGACGTCCTCTTCTCGGGCGACGCCGGCGGCATCCGCCCCGAGGGTGCCGACGACCTCTTCCCGACCTCGCCGCCGGTCAACTTCGATCTGGCGGGCTGCATCGCGGACGCCGAGACCATCGCGGAGCGGAACCCCGACCGGATCTGCTTCGGCCACTTCGGCGACGCCGCCTTCAGCCCCGACCTGATGGGCGAGTACGAAGGGGTGCTCACCGAGTGGGTCGAACGGGTCCGCGAGAAGCGGGCGGAACTCGGCGACGACGACGCCGTGATCGAGCACTTCGCGGAGACGGCCGACCCAATCGAGCCGTGGGGCGAACGCAAGACCCGCGCCGAGCACCGACTCAACGCCAAGGGGGTCCTCGGCTACCTCGACCAGCAGGACTGATCGCCCGCCCGACCGTACCGTCCGGAAGGGAAAAGACGGGTTTTATCGGGATCGGATTCGTCGTCGCGCACGAATGGAGGTGCTCTAATGGCCGCCGCCGGAAATCTCATCACCCTGGTCGCGGCCCTGATCGGGGTTGGCGTCGTCGCCCAGATCCTCTCGGATCGCTTCCAGATCCCGAGCGTCGTCTTTCTGCTGGCGTTCGGCGTCGTCCTCGGGCCGGAAGTGCTGGGGTTCGTCGGTCCCGACTCCTTCGGAAACGCGCTCTCGGCCATCGTCGGCCTGTCGGTCGCGATCATCGTCTTCGAGGGCGCCTTCCACCTGCGTATCGGTCGTCTGCGCGAGGCGCCGGCCGCGACGTTGAAGCTCGTGACGATCGGGGCGGCCATCGCGCTGGTCGGCACGGCCGTGGTCGTCCACTACGCCCTCGGCGTGGGGTGGGCGGTCGCCGCGCTGATCGGCGCGTTGCTGGTCGCGACCGGCCCGACCGTCATCGCCCCCATCCTCGAGGTGGTGCCGGTGCGGAACCGCGTCGGGGCCGCCCTCGAAACCGAAGGGATCGTCAACGACGTGACGGCGGCGATTCTCGCAATCGTGATCTTCGAGGCGATCAGACAGGACGTGCGCGCGCCGGGCGAACTGTTCGCGCTGTTCGCCCAGCGCCTCGGGAGCGGCGTCGTCGTCGGTCTCGCCGTCGCTGCGCTCGTCTTCTACGCCCTGCGATACGTCGATCTCTCGCCCGGGAACGCCCCTCAGAACGCCCGGTTGCTCGTCCTCGGCGGGGCGCTCGTGGCCTACGGCGCCGCCGAAGCGGTCGCCACCGAGGCCGGCATCGCCGCCGTCGCCACCGCGGGCATCCTGCTGGGCAACGCCGACGTCCCCTACGAGGAGGAGATCACGGATTTCAAGGGCGACGTGACCCTGATCGTCCTCTCCTTTGTCTTCATCACGCTCGCGGCTCTGCTCCAGTTCGAGTATCTCGTCGGGCTGGGACTCGGCGGCCTCATCGTCGCCGCCGTCGTCGCGCTCGTGATCCGCCCGCTGCTCGTGTTCGTCAGCACCACCGGCGACCGCTTCACCCGCGAGGAACAACTGTTCATGAGCTTCGTCGGGCCGCGCGGGATCATCCCGGCCTCGGTCGCGACGCTGTTCGCCGTCGAATTCCGTGCCGAGGGGATGCCCGAGGTTGCGAACGTCCTCGTAGGCACCGTCTTCCTCGTCATCTTCCTGACGGTCGCGCTCGAAGCGGGACTGGCCAGACAGATCGCCGAATTCCTCGACGTGATACCCATGCGTGTGATCATCATCGGCGCCGGGGACGTGGGACAGACCCTCGCCCGGCGCCTCGAAAACCGCGGAGAGAACGTCGTCCTGATCGAACGGGACGTGAACACCGTCGAACAGGCCCGCAACGAGGGGCTGACGGTCCACCACGGCGACGGCACCGATACCGAGGTGTTACGCTCTGCCGGCGCGGAGAACGCCAAGATCGTCGCCACGACGACCGGCGACGACGACGTGAACCTGCTGGTCTCCCAGCTCGCTGAGTCGAAGTTCTCGCCCGAGACCATCCTCGCCCGCGTGAACAACCCCGACAACGTCGACGCGTTCGAGGATCTCGGCGTGCGCGCCATCTCCTCGGTCGACGCGACGGCGATGGCGTTCGACGACTACATCGAGCGGCCGTCGCTCGTCAACTGGATGAACGAGATCGGACACGAGGGCGAAGTGCAGGAGATCGAAATCACCTCCGAGGACCTCATCGGCAAGACCGTCGCTGAGATCGGGCCGGATCTCCCCCCGCGATGCTTGATCGCGCTGGTCGCCCGCGACGGCGAGACCGTGGTCCCCGACGGGGACTGCACGCTCGAACGGGGCGACCGCATCACCTTCATCGGCGACAACGAGTCGGTCGCCGAGGCGCTGGCGTTCGCCCACCCCGACGAGAACTGACGACGATCAGTACGACCGCGAGAGCGTGAACCGTGGCGTTCGCGCCGGAGGCGGCGACTGAGCAGTCGTGTAATCCGACGGTCTTAAACGGTTGCCACGAGAATAGCAGAGGGATGAGTGACCCGGCTCTCGAAGTCGTCGAGTTTCTGCTGACGGCCCACGTCTACACGGACGATCGGAGCCTCGACGAGAACGATCTACCGCCGCGCTACCGGCGCGTGTTCTGGGCCGACGAGGACGACGACGGCGACGACGACGACGGCGACGTGGTTACCGGGGGGATCGAGCGACCTCTCGTCGTGACCGAGCGAACCGCCCGTCAGGCGACGGGGGTCGAGCACCCGTGGGAGGCGATCTCCGACCTGCTGTTCACCGAGAAAGAGAACTTCTCCGGGCGCATCTCGCTGACCCAGCCCGAGATGGCTATCGACTGGCTCGTCGAGCGGGTCGACCGGGAGCGACTGGCGACCAACCCGACAGTCGCCTCCGTCGTCGCCGACCGCGACGACGTGGACCTGACGCTCGCGGAGGCCCGCGAGCAGACCCGCCCGATCCACGCCGACCGGGTGTGGATCGACAGCCTGCTGGAGGCCTACTTCGACGAGGACGACGACGCCGAGATGCTCGACCTCGTGCAGGTACGGGCCCCCGAGGAGATCGAGATGACGCTCGACGACCTCGTGCTCACCGAGGATCAGGAAGGCGAGATCCAGAAGATCGTCAAGGCCATCGAACACCGCGAGTATCTGGCTGAGATCGGCCTGCGCGAGATCGGCAAACTCCTCTTCGTCGGGCCACCGGGGACGGGGAAGACGACCGCCTCACGGGCGCTAGCCCACGAACTCGGCCAGCCCTTCGTGGAGGTGAAGCTGTCGATGATCACCAGTCAGTACCTCGGCGAGACGGCGAAAAACGTCGAGAAGACCTTCGAAGTGGCCAAGCGGCTCTCGCCGTGTATCCTCTTCATCGACGAGTTCGACTCCGTCGCCAAGACGCGCCGATCCGACGAACACGCCGCGCTGAAGCGGGCGGTCAACACGCTGCTCAAGAGCATCGACGACATCAGCCTCATCCGCGACGAGGTGCTCCTGATCGGCGCGACGAACCATCCGGATCAGCTCGACGCCGCGGCGTGGCGCCGCTTCGACGAGATCGTCAACTTCCCCAAACCCGACGTGCAGATGCGCTCGGACATCCTCGAAGTGATCACCCGGCGGATGGACATCGCCGAGTTCGACCCGCAGTCGGTGGCCGAACGCACGGAGGGCCTCACCGGGAGTGACCTCCGGATGGTGCTCCGGGAGGCGGTGCTGGAGGCGCTCACGGAGGAGCGAACGGCGCTCACACAGGAGGACATCCTCGACGCCGTCGAGGACTTCGAGGAACGGGACAACCTCAAGAACATGGACATGATCGACGGCGACTCCGACGCGCTGGTGGCGGGGGACGGCGGACACGGCGGACACGACCACTGACGCCGGAATGGGCGCGTCGGCGCCGACCCTACTCCGCCCAGTCCGGCCGGTAGGTGGGTTCGGGTGCGTCGGCGTCGGGCCGCACAAGCGCCGAGACGGCGGCCGCGACGGCGACGAACGGGAGGACCGGCAGGACGAAGAGGAGACACAGCGCGCCGACTGCGTGGCCGATCCGCACCATCACCAGTTCTGCGAACGACATACCGAGGGTTGCTCTCCGGTTCATGGTCAGTCGGTCGTGACGAGGCGAAGCGGATAAATTCGTTTCGGTGCCGTGGCAGCGCCGGCGGCGGTCAGTCGCTGGACCCGCCGCGCAGCTGCCCCACGCACTGTTCGATCTCGGCGACTTTCTCGGTCTGGCGCTCGGCCGCCCGAGCGACCTGCCGGACCTCCTCGGCGACCTGCTCGGAGCGGTCGCGGGCGTCGTCGACCATGGCCGCGATCTCCTCGGCGCTCGCGGCCTGCTCGTCCGTCGCCGTCGACACCTCCTGGATGCCGGCGACGGCCTCGCCGACGGCGTCCACGATTTCGTCGAGTTTCGACATGCTCGCTTCGACCTCCTCGACGCCGTTGTCGATCTCGGCTTCGGTCGTCTCGAGGCTGTCGACCGTCCCCTCGGTGCGGTGCTGGACGTCCACGATCATGGATTCGATCTCGCTCGCCTGTTCCTGTGCCTGCTGGGCCAGCGACTTGATCTCGTTGGCGACGACGGCGAACCCCTCACTGTCGCGGTCGGCCCGGGCGGCCTCGATGTTGGCGTTCAGGGCGAGCAGGTTCGTCTGGTCCGCGATGTCGTTGATCACCTCGATCACCTCGTCGATGTCGTCGACGGTGCCGCTGAGTTCGTCGACGTCGCCGCGGACCGTCCGACTCGACTCCCGAATCGACGACATCGTCTCGCGAGCACCCTGGCTGAGTTCGCGCCCGCCCTCGGCGTGATCGCGCGCCTGTCGGCTGGTGTCGGCGACCGAGTCGGCCGTGGAGGCGACCTCCTCGATGGTGGCGCTGAGGTTCGAAACCTCGCCCGACACCTCCTCGGTGCGGTCGGCCTGCTCGTCGGCCATCTCCTCCATCCGCGTGGCGCTGTCTGCGACCTCCTGGGTGATCTCCCGGAGGTCGCGGGTCTGGTCGTCCACGTCCGCGACGAGACCGTCGAGCGTCGCGCCCATCTCGTTCAGCGAGTCGACGACCGTCAACAGCTCCTCGTCGATGTACTCGTCGGCGCTGAACTGAGCACGGGCGCCGAGGTCACCGTCCTGGATCGAGTGCATGACGTCGGTGACCTCCTCGACGAGCGCCTCGACCCGTTCCCGTCGCCGGACGTCTTCGGTTCGGTCCTTGACGAGTTCGACCACGCCGACGAGTTCGTCGTCGTCGAACAGCGGCGACGCGCTGAACGTGATGTGGCGCGTCTCGCCGCGCGTGTCGGTGAACGTGCTCTGGTCCTGATATTCCGGGTAGTCGCCGTCGTCGATGCGCTCGACGTCGAACTGGCGGTGGGCGTCCCGGGGCGCTTCGAGCACCTTGTCCGCGAGCGTCTTCGCCCGGCGCCCGTCCTGATACCAGGCCTCGCCGACCGAATCCGCCGCCTGGGCGTCGGCCTCGCTGCTCCCGGTCAATGCCTCCATGCCCTCGTTCCAGAGGACGACTTCGTGATCGGCGTCGAGAATAAATATCGGGGCGCCGATGCGGCCGACGATCCGGTCGAACGACAGCGGAAACTCGGCTGCCGGGCGTCCGGGTTCTTGGGATACCGTCATGATTCTTCGTTACTACGCCGAAACTCTGTGTGTCCCGTATATATTTGACGGGCGAATTATCCCGATTGATATCAGAAGGCGGCGAAACGGGACGACCGCGACACGCGCGGACGGCCGCTACACGTCGAGTACGGCCCGAAACCGGGCGTCGTTGGCTAGCATCCGCTCGTAGGCGGCGTCGACCTCGTCGAGGGGGAACCGTTCGACGACAGGCGTAATCGACCGGAGTGCGCTGAACTCGAGGGTGTCCTGGGAGTCGCGGGCGTGTCCGGAACCCCATCCGGAGACGGCGCCGCGCGTACCGACGAGATGCTGGACGTCGACCGGCACCGGTTCGCCGGGGATGCCGACGACGACGACTTCGCCGTCGGCGCCGAGACCGCCCACGACCGATTCGACGGCGTCCGCCGACGGCGCCGTCGTGAGGACGACCCGCGCGCCGCCGAGATCCTGGAGCGCCTCGGCCGGGTCCGTCTCGCTCGCGTCGACGAAGTGGTCCGCACCGAGATCGAGCGCGAGGTCCCGTTTGTCGGGGCTGCGGGAGATCGCGACGGTCTCGAAGCCGGCCGCGTGGGCGTACTGGACGCCGAGGTGTCCGAGACCGCCGACGCCGACGACGGCGACGACGTCGCCGGGACGGGCGTCGCTGTTCCGGAGGGCGTTGTACGTGGTCACGCCGGCACAGAGGAGGGGCGCGGCGTCGACGGCGTCCAGGTCGTCCGGGACGGCCGCCAGCGCCTCGGCGGGGAGGGTCGCGTACTCGGCGTAGCCGCCGTCGAAGGTGAGCCCCGTGATCTCGGCGTTCTCACACCCGAGGAAGTCGCCGCGACGACACGGTTCGCAGGTGAAACAGTGGCCGCCGTGCCAGCCGGCGCCGACGCGATCGCCCTCGCTCCACGACGTCACGTCCGACCCGACGGCGTCGATCCGACCGACGACCTCGTGACCCGGCGTTCGGGGGTAGCTCACGCCGGGGAACGTCCCTTCTTTGACGAAGACGTCGCTGTGACAGATGCCACAGGCGTCGACGGCGACCCGGACCTCGGTGGGGTCGGGGTCCGGAATCGGTCGCTCGACGAGTTCGAAGTCGGCACCGGCCTCGGGAACCACGGCCGCACGCATCGTGTCTGTCATGCGTGCGTACACAACGGCTGCCCCGGCAAAAGCCCGGGCTTTCGCGAGGGGCGACACCACGACGCACGGCGAGTGCGGGGTCGTGAGCGAACAAGTCTATAACCGTGGCCTCCGAGGGACCGGTCGTGACGCCATCAGTATGCCAACGGGGCTAACCGACGCCGTACTCGACACGCTCCCGACCCGGATCGCGGTGATCGACGAGACGGGGCGCGTCGCCGAGTCGAACGCGGCGTGGGAGACGTTCACGACCGAGCACGACCACCCGCTCGTCCCCGACGCCGACGGACCGTATCTCGACGCACTCCGTCGGTCGCCGAACGAGCAGGCCGTGGCCGTGGCCGGTCGACTGCAGTCGCTGTTCGACGCCGGTGCCGATGCCAACGGCGAGTATCTCTTCCACGCCGACGGCGAAGGCGAGTCGCTGATCGTCCGGTACGCCGCGCTGGAGTACGAAGGCAATCGGTACGCGGTGGTGACCTACGTCGGTCGAGCCACACCCACCGAGACGGCCGCGGATCTCCGGCTCAAGGAGCGGGCGATGGACGAAGCGCCCGTCGGCATCACCATCTCGAACCCCTCGCTGGAGGACAACCCGGTCGTCTACGCCAACGACGCCTTCGAGCGGATCACGGGCTATCCGGTCGAGGAGGTAGTGGGGAAGAACTGTCGATTTCTGCAGGGAGAGGACACCGATCCGGAAACCGTGGCGCAGATGCGCCGCGCCGTCGACAACTGGGAGCCGGTGACCGTCGAGGTACGGAACTACCGGCGCAACGGCGAGGAGTTCTGGAATCAGGTGACTATCGCCCCGATCTACGACGAGGAGGGCGAGCCGTCGCATTACGTCGGTTTCCAGCAGGACGTGACCGACCGAAAGCGTGCCGAGGAGTCCCTCGAAACCGAACGGAATCGCCTCGCACTCCTCAACCAGATCGTCCGGCACGACATCCGGAACGACATGGCCGTCGCGCTCGGCTGGGGCGGCGAACTCGCCGACCGCATCCCCGACGAGGACGCGGACGCCTTCGAACGCGTCATGACTGCTGCGACGCACACGAAGGAACTCACCGAGGCTGTGGGCGACCTCGCGCAGATCCTGGGAACGAACGATCCCGAACTCGAACCCATCGCCCTGGACGACGTCCTCCGGCGTGAGATCGAGCGCGTCCGGTCGAACTTCGACTACCGCTCGGCGGAGATCGACATCCGTGGCGACGACGACCTGCCCGGAGTGACCGTCCGCGCCTCGTCGATCCTCTCGTCCGTGTTCGGCAACCTCCTCGACAACGCCGTCTTCCACAACGACAAGGCCGACGTCGAAATCGTAGTCGACGTTGTGGTAAACGAGGAGACGGTGGTCGTCCGCATCGCCGACAACGGCCCGGGCGTCCCCGACTCGCGCAAGCGCGGAGCGTTCGGCCGCGGGGAGAAAGGACTGGAAAGTTCCGGGAGCGGTCTCGGTCTCTACCTCGTCGACAACCTCGTTGAGACCTACGGCGGCCAGGTCTGGATCGAGGACAACGAACCGACCGGCGCGGTGTTCTGTGTCGAACTGCGACGGGCCTGAGGGGGCGAGACGGTCCCACCGTGTCCAGATACCGGACGACCACGACGGTCGTCGAGGCGTTCGACCGATAGAACGGATCGAGTGCGACGACGAACAGCCTTATTTCGGTCACCGACGGAGTAAGCCCCATGAGCGGAGCAGTCCCAGACGGTTGGCTGAAAACCGGGCGACGCGAGTACGAGAACCGATCCGTCGAGGTGGAAGTGAAGTTCCAGCCGACACCCGAACGGGACGGCAATTTCGAGGTGTGGATCGTAAACGAGGCGGCCGAGGAGTCCACCGCCGTCGAGAACGTCAAACCCGACGAAGTCGAGTGTCGCGAGCTGGCGAAAGCGGTGATGGACTCGTTTACCACGGCGTTCCAGCGAGCACTCGACGAGGGCGACGACGAGGACGACGCCGTCGCACGGGCCGTCGAGCGAGCGGCGGCGGAGAACCGCGCCTGAATCGAGCGCGGTCGGCGCCCGGGTGACCGCCAGGCCGTCCAGCCGCCGACCGTCTCCGCCTACCCGGCGATGGAGAGGGCTATCGGCAGCCACGCGTAGGTGAGGGCGACCACGGCGACGATGCCGAGCAGATTCAACCAGAGGCCGGTGCGGGACATCTGTGAAATCGTCACGTAGCCGCTGCCGAAGACGACGGCGTTCGGGGGCGTCGCGACCGGGAGCATAAACGCCATCGACGCCGCGAGCGAGACGGTCGCCATCAGCGGGAGTGGCGACACGCCGAGGATCAGACCGAGGGAGATCATGATCGGCATGAAAACCGACGCAGTCGCGGTGTTCGAGGTTACCTCGGTGAGGAACACGACGACCGTAGCGAGCACGAGAACGAGGACGATCAGGGGGACTCCGGCGACGCCGGCCAACCCGCGTGCGATGACGGCGTCAAGTCCGCTCTCCTGGAAGCCGTTGGCGAGCGAAAAGCCCGCCCCGAGGAGGAGGAGCACGCCCCAGGGTAGTCGCGCCGTGTCGCTCCAGTCGAGGAGGAACTCGCGGCGTTCGAAGTCGACGGGGACGACGAACAGGAGGACGCCACCGACGATGGCGACGGCGGTGTCCGTGATCGCCGGAAACAGCGGTTGGAGGACGAACGGCCGCAGGAGCCACCCGAGTGCGACGAGTACGAAGACGGCCGAGACGCGCCGCTCGCCGCGCGACATCTGTCCCAGCGCCGCTCGCTGAGCGCGAACGACGGCGTCGGCGTCGCGTGGAACCTCCGGTCGCAAGAGTTTCACCAGCAACAGCCACGTGACGACGAGAAAGACGGCAGAGAGCGGTCCCGCGAACACGAGCCAGTCGAGAAAGCCGATCTGCACGTCGAGACGAGACTCGGCCACACCGGCGAAAACGGCGTTCGGTGGACTCCCGATGAGCGTCGCCACGCCACCGATGGATGCGCTGTACGCGATCCCGAGCATCAGTGCGAGTCCGAAGTCGGTCGCCGGACGTTCGTCCGGCACCGCCCGAACGCCCGTGACGAGTTCGCCCTCGTCGGGGCGTCGATCCCGTCCGTCAGATCCGAGCGAGACGATGACTGCGGTTCCGATAGGCACCATCAGCATCGCGGTCGCCGAGTTAGAGATCCACATCGAGAGGACGGCCGTCGCCAGCATGAAGCCGAGCAACAGTCGGTCGGATCGTACCCCCACGAGACCCACGACGACGAGCGCGATTCGCCTGTGGAGACCCCACCGCTCGACGCCCAGGGCGAGCAGGAAGCCGCCGAGCAACAGAAACACGATCGGGTCGGCGTACGGAGCCGTCGCCGCCGCAACGTCGACGACGCCGGTCAGTGGAAAGAGCACGATGGGAAGGAGGCTCGTCGCCGGGATCGGGATCGCTTCGGTCACCCACCAGATCGCGATCCAGAGCGTACTCGCGAGCGCCGCGTTCGCCGACGGGGCGATGTCGAGCGGCGAGAACGAGAAGAAGAGAACGAACACCGAGGGACCGAGCGCCAGTTCGAGTCGCCAGCGGGAGAAAGGAGCCGAGAGTAGAGTGAGCGGAATCATGTCGATGCGTCGAACCACCGCCTTCGGCGGTGGTCCAGCCGAGAACGGCTACACGGTACGTATCAGTGAAACTTCTGGTGGGAGACCGACTGCCGAGGGCCGGCGCGCCGCTCGATACTCGTCCCGCCGTTACGGTGGCTCGCCGAAGCCCCGGCCACGAAAACGAGGTCGCTCACGCCTCGATTTTCGAGCGGTCTGTGATGATCTTCGAAAACGTCGGATTATTACTGTGTTACAGATGACTGATTGGACGGAGACTGGAGCCGCTACTGCGTCGCCACGTCGGACGTGGCCTCGGTCTCCCGGAGTGGTATGCCATACGCGAGGGACCCCGGCGGGCCTGCCCCGACCCCGCCGGGTGTTTCCACCACTCTGGCCGGCGGTTTTATCCGCTCGTTCGACCGCCGCCACGCACTCGCCGATGGCGTGATCACCTCACGTCCACAGCGCGGCGGTCGTCAGCGTGGCGCGGCAGGGGAAGATCGAACACCACTGTGGCGGTCAGGAGACGGAGACGCTGGAAAGCCAAGAGCCCGAGTTAAGGCGGTGTTTTATGTAGTACGAGGGTTGAGACGAGGTTGATTTCGGGAGAGAGCCGTATCTCAAGCCCGGACACGGCTCGATCCGAAAGTATGGCTCTATTGGTACGGGGATGGCGGTTGACTGTGGAGAAGATCGTCCACACGACGAGGGAACGAAACGACCGCAGATCATAGTACGCCTCGACGGATGAACATCGACGAAAAGACAATCCGAACTCTGTGTACTGATTCCGTGTTCGAGCGGGGGCAGAAGTACCGCAACGAGGGACGCATCTAGCGAATCGAACGGTTCGACGACGTCGTCACCGCCGTCGTGCAAGGGTCGTCCCAGTACGACGTGACCGTCGAACGGAGAAAGAACACCATCGACGCCCAGTGTACGTGTCCCTACGACGGCGCTGGCGAGTGCAAACACGTAGTCGCGGTGTTGCTGGACGTCGCCGCCGACCCACCCCCAGACGAGAGCGGACGTGTGGGGCCAGTACTCCAAGACATCTCAGCCGACGATCTCCGGGCATTCGTCCGCGACGTACTCGCTGCCGATCCGGATCTCCGTGATCAGTTCATCGCGCGCTTTGGCGACACCGGCAAATCGGTCGAAGAGTATCGCGCCGAAATCGAGCAACTCTTCGACCGGCACATACAGGACTATCCGGTCGTCATCGACGCCATCGATTTCTCGCACTTCTTCGAGTTGGCCGAGCAGTACCACGAGCGCGAGCGCTACCTCGACGCCGCGACCGTCTATCGCGCGCTGTTCGAGGAAATCGACGACAACGAAGCCCGGATAGACGCCGCGTACGACCACTACGCTAAAGCCTTGCAGTCCGCTCTCGACGGATACGTCGAGTCCGTGCTCGCGGCCGATCTCGATCGAGACGAGTTCGAGAAGCGCGTCGGTGTACTGGAAGAACGAGCGACGTCGGAGCATCCAGCTAACAGCGAGCGGTTCTACCGAGCGATCGACCACCTCGAAGAGCGACGGTGACCACAGCGTTCCAGCCGGGAAGAACTCCGAGCGACGGTTCGCGGTACGCGCGAATTTCGTCGCGTGTGCGGGCGGAAGCCCCGGGAAAGCCGTGCTACGACTCCAAACGGTCAGACCGAACGATCCGTATCGGATACCGCGCCTCCCGACGATTTATGCGTCCACCTGCTAACGAACGTCCATGGGCGGTATCGAACTACGGGACGGAACACTCGTCGTCGAACGGGAGCCGAACCGACTCGACGAGCTGGCGATCGAGTTCTCCCACGTTCTCGATCGGTTCGACATCGAGCACGTCTACATCTCAGGCTACGTCTCCATCCTCGCTGGTCGGGCGCGCTCCACCGAGGACGTTGATGTTCTCATCGAACGAATCGACGAGGCGACCTCCGAGAAACTCGCCACGTCACTCGACGAATCGGGGTTCTGGGGACCGGCGATGCCGCTCACGTCGATGTACGAGATGCTCGACAACGGCGACAACATCTGGGTCGCGCCGGAGGACCAAGTAACGCCTCATCTCGAAGTCAAGTTCGCGCGAGACGAGTTCGACCGCGGGTCCCTCGAAAACGCTATCACGGCCCGAATCGGCGGCGAGGCGATTTCGATTGGACCGTTAGAACTCCAGATCGCCTACAAACTCCACCGCGGAGCACAGAAGGACATTGAGGATGCGGTCCACCTCTACACGCTCTTCGAGGAAAGTCTTAGTGTCTCCCGTCTCGAAGAGTGGGTAGCGCGACTCGACGTCGAAGCCGAATATGAACGACTCAAACGCGCGTGAACGCCTCGACGCGAAGCACGAACACAACCGCGAGCAGCGCATCGAGGGCATCAAACACTGGGTCGAATACATCGAGTCCGAACCCCCCGAGACGTGGGGACCACAGCAGAACGCGGTCGTCAACGGCCAGCTCGATGCGGCCCAGAGCGTACAGACTTCGACTTCCCACCAGCAGCACGTAAAGGACGTAGCGGCGGAGATCCTCGAAGCGAGCGACGAGTTCGACGACGATGCGGAGTAGTCGATCTCCTCGTTGGAGATTTCTCTCGATAACCATACATAACGCCTCGAAACGAGAGGCGTTGCCAAGACGTAGTCGTCCTGGGTTTTAGGGTAACGTGTGAGAGCCAAGGGCCGGATTTGAACCGGCGATGGGCGGCTCTGCAGGCCGCTGCGTTAGGCCGGACTCTGCCACCTTGGCGCGTTCGGTAGTATCGGCGTCCGTCGCTTAAGCCTAGCGGTCGGCCATCGTGTGAGCCAGCGCGGCCGCTCGCGAGGGTGATACTCGAGTGCGGGGCGCGGGCGCACCGCTCTCGAACGAGTGAATAAAGTATGAATGGTGAGGCGGC
>Ga0207757_100233_pt1 | contig 43273 bp, 43 predicted proteins | sample A23P3SouthBayCA_2_FD_187752 | JGI IMG/M metagenome (GOLD analysis project Ga0207757, IMG submission 187752) | Aerobic enrichment media microbial communities from Eden Landing Ponds, California, USA - A23 P3 (2) (SPAdes) | ecosystem: Environmental > Aquatic > Marine > Unclassified | place...
CAGTATCAAAGGGTCGCCCGACGCTGACCGTGTGCGATCGCTGATACAGAGTCAGGATCAGCTGCGAGAAGCCGCTGACCGGTACATCAGCCAGCAGGTGACTTCTTTAAGAGAGAAACTACACGAGCGCCGCCGAGAGGAGACCCAGCAAGAACTGGATGACCTCGAGGAGTATGCGGAGGCTGAACGACAGCGGATCGAGGAGTTCATCGAGAACTATGAGCGGAAAGCAGAGGCCGGGTCGAATATGGACATCGCGATCCGTGGTCAACAAGAACGGCTCAACAAACTTGAGCAGCGTATCGAAGACCGTCGCCAAGAATTGCAGCGGAAGGCTCGGGTCATCTCACTTGCGCCAGAGGTGGAGAACGTTTGCTTTGCTCTCCCGGTCTAATCAAATACCAATTCAAATGTTTTGATCGCGTGGGTATGATGTGTGTTTGAAAAGCCAACTATCGTGACGTAGGAGTGATTATTTCTCCAGCATTTTTGACCTGATTACAAACGACGACCCCGTCGACACCACCATCGCTGTCGGGCTTAAGGCGAGCGACAATTTTGGAGGATGGAATTGATGCGTGCCTTCTGTTACGATTCATCTGTTCTGAATCGAAACAGAGCCAGATCTTTCTCGGTGGTTTTGCCCTGGGTATGCTTTCGAAATATCCCGGATGTCGCGCTCGCAGTCCGGTAAAACGTATGCCCCGAGGTGAGTATCAGTTCTGTCTGTTCGGACGGTCGACGTCTTCGGCGGTCTTGATTTCGTCTGTTTTCTCGACTTCGGCGAATAGCTCTCGATATGCGTCGCGCTCGAAGAGGTTGTTCCGGTCGAACAGCTCGCGGGCGGCGTCGGTGAGTTGAAAGAACCGGTATGGCTGGCCCCGTTCGAGCCCTTCACGATCTCGTTCGATGGCCTCGATCAGTCCCACTTCCTCCAGCCGGATGAGATGGTCGGTGAGCGTCGACGCTGCGATACTCGGGTTGTAGTATTCGAGTTCCTTCTTCGAAGGCGCGCCTTTCGGATGACCGACGATCGTCCCGATGATATTCGCGCGCGTCGTGTCGTCGAGGGCACTCAACGCTGTGATTGGATCGAGGCCGGCCGCGTTCTCGGCTGGTGTGAGCGGGGTGGCGTCAGGCCGGGACATTGTGTATCAGTGTTTGCCCCCCGGTCGGATAACCATTTCGGTGAAACTCGAAGTGGTAGCCAGAGTGCTTGCGTATTCCATTTCCGGTCGTATTTCCGTACCGTTAGGTGGCGGTAGTGACTGGTGCCCAGTATGACCAACGACGACGCTACCCGTGCCGTCATCGACAAATTGGGTGACCAGCCGGGCGAGACGCTCACACCCGAACGGGTCGAGGCGATCCAGACCGCGATGCACGAAGACCTCGGACGGTTCATCGACAACACGTCCTACTTCGTTCTCGGTTCCTACGGTGAGGAGGAGCGGCCACGATTGGAGGCTGTTCGCGACAAACTCGCGAGCGATGCCGCAGCCTCGAACTCCGATGACGGGGTCGACGCGTTCCTGATGGACGATATTCTGGATATGTCAGAGTTCTTCACATCGAAATTCAAGCTGCTGGTCAGCTACGCGGACCATATCGTGGGAGTGTATGAACACTCCCAGGGCGGGCACGCGTGGGAAGCGGGTTACATCGACCAGCCGACCTATCGGGAGCGAACGCGAGCGTTTTATCGAACCTACGAGACTGAGAGGGAACAGTACGCGGCCTACGACGGGATGTTCGCACACTATCTCCTCTCGATGGCGCGGGTGGACCGTGCGTACACGTGGACGACGCCCGAGGAACTTCGTGACTGGATTGAGGATGTCTACGCGCCCGACTGACGACGTGAGGAACGACTATTTGCGTTGCCGCTGAATCTTCTCGTGATGGTCGATATCCCTGACACCATTCGCTCGGTATTCACTGCGACTATTGAGTCCGACGACGAGAGCTACACATTCGAGGTTCCAGCGAGTGAGGTGCGTCACGACGCTATCCAGCCCGGTGAGACGTATCGAATCGCTGTTCTCGAAGCCGGGCATACAACAGCGCGATCCGATACGCAGTCGGCGGACAGATTGCCTGATACCTCCTCGACCATTCCGGAGCAGGGACCCCCCGAGCCGCCCGTTGAAGAGGATGAGATTCGGGAAGTGACGATTGAGACGATTGGCGACCAGGGCGACGGTATTGCGAAGGTGGACCGCGGGTACGTCGTGATCGTTCCAGAGGCGCAGCCCGGTGAGACCCCGACTGTCGAAATCGAACAGGTGCAACAGAACGTTGCGTTTGCCAGTATCGTTGAGCCGGACCCTCGAACGGTGTGATTTCTCGTTCTCGTTGTTTCTCATTTAGATTGGGTTGATCAAACGACGGGTTATCCAACCGCGACTAGAAGGACTGCTCCCAGATAACAGAGCAGACCAACTCCGAAAAGTCCGACTTGGACCGGGAGCGCTGCGACGGCCAAGCCTGGATCGGCAAGATAGCCCACCGGAACGAGCGAAACGCCCGCCAAGAGGAGTGATAGCGAACCGAGGCCGACAAGCAAGTCACGGCCCCCCTGACGGGATGATAGTGACCCACGGTACAAACCGGCGGCAGCCGTAATGAGGAGCGCCGCGAGAACGATAGCTGGCCAACTATTCACCATCGATGGGGTATATTGACCGTTTCAATCATGTACCGCCTATCTGGGCTCACGTCGTCCCCATCGTCTATTTTGTGTTCGATATTTCAAACCGTGCTCCACCGTCGTCGCCCTCTGTGATATCAAGTTGCCAATCGTGTCCATCGACGATCTGATTCACGATCGAGAGGCCGAATCCTGTGCCGTTCTCTGACTCGGTGTATCCTGCCTGAACGACGTCACTGCGTTTCTCGGGTGGGATCCCTGGTCCGTCGTCCTCGACATAGAATCCTGCTGCATTCGGAAGACAGCCGATTCTGATTGTCACCGTTTCACCACCGTGTTCGACTGCATTCCGGAACAGGTTTTCAAGGAGTTCGCAGAGACGGCCTTCGTCGGCCGTGATCACACAGGTGTCCTCGAGATCCACATCGAGTGTGGCGTTTGTTGTCTCGACGTGACTCCACGCTCGGTCAACTGCATCTTCGAGTAGGAGTTCATCAGGATCGAGGACGGCCTGCCCCTGTTTCGCTAAGGAGAGCAGTTCTTCGATCATCTGCTCCATTCGGTCTTGAGCCGATTCGATGGCTTCGAAATGTTCGGCATCGCCCGTTTTCTGGGCGTATTTCAACCGTCCCTGTGCGATACTAAGCGGGTTCCGCAAATCATGTGCGACCGTGTCTGCAAATTCTTCCAATCGGTCGTTCTGGCGTTTGAGTTCGCGCTCGCGTTCGGCTCGCTCAGTAATATCTCGGAATATTCCGATGCGTTCTGCGACATCGTCAAACCCGGTGACGATATCTGTATTCACCTCTGTAACAAGAGAGGTGTCTTCATCTAGGTTCCACTCGACTGTCGTCGACGAAGGGTTGTCGTCCGCAATCCGGAGCAGCACTCGTTCGACGGCGTCGGAGGGTGATAGTTCGAGGTCTGTAATTGGCTGATTCTGTACTTGGCTGGACTCGATATCGAATGTTCGGGTAAAGGCCTCGTTCGCTTCGGTGATGGTTCCATCAGGTGTGACAACGACGACTGGATCCGGTGTCGACTGAAATAACGCCTCGAACCGTTGATCGCTCTGGATTTTCTGCCGGGCGAGCTCTAGGGAGAGCTGTCTGCGTTCCAGTAGATTTTCGATTCTAGCGTCTAGCTCAGCCTTTGCGACAGGTCGCTGGAGAACTTCGTCAACCACATCCCAGACGTCGTCGGAGAACTCATCTGGTGAGCGTTGACCAGCAAGTAAGAGGATCGGCAGAAACGCGGGTTCAGCCGTCGTTGTTGTCTCCCGCAGTTGGCCTTGATGTTCGCGGAGCGAAGGTGGATCAACCAGACAAAGGTCAAACGATGGGTCGTCGAACGGATCCGTAGCGACAGTTTGAATCTCGAATTCATCGCTGAGTTGATCGGCCAATAATTCCCGGTTCCGATCGCTCTGGATCAGCAGGAGAAGTGTTGGCGTGGTGGGGGTATCGGTGTTAGAGAGGTCCATTCGCTGTGCGTTCAGTAACTGTGTTTATTCTCTTTCGTCGATCCATTCGGGGGTCCCGCTCAGTATTCCTCGAAGCTGCGTCAGCGGTTCTCCGACGGTGATCCCGTGTTCTGTGATCTCGAATTCCCGTAGTGTCCGTTCGAACTCACTGGTACGCATTTTTAAGACTCCAATAACCTTCCGCATCTCCCCTCGGATCTCGAGATGGCGGAAGAACACAATATTGTCCGCCAAGTAACTGATCCCAACGTTGGTTGCTTGAAACTCGCCGGTGATGTTCGCAACCTCATCGATGAGGATGACGCTCACCCCCATATTCTTTAGATACCGATTGACGGCGTGCAGATGGGTCACGAGTTCGTCTTCGTCGCCTTGGAGCCCGAGCTTGTACCCCGCGATCCCGTCGATCATCACGATATCGGCACCCTCCTGTTCGACTTGGTGGCGCACCTTTTGAGCAAACTCTTGGGGTGATACTTGGAGTGGTTCGACTTCTTCGACGGTGAGGGTTCCTCGCTCACGCATCTTGGCAACAGGGATATTGACTGCCTCTGACCGTTGCATGAACGTTGCCTCAGACTCCTCGAACAGATACATTACCGAGTGCTCGCCGCGACCAGCAGCTTCCTTCATGAATTGTGTCCCGGTCGTGGTCTTCCCCACTCCTGTAGGGCCACTCATGACGGTCACAGTCCCCCGTGCGATTCCGCCGTTGAGGAGTTCATCAACTTCAGGGACGCCCGACGAAATCGATTCGGCGACGAACTCTTGGTCGTACTCGCCCGGTGTCAGTTCCGGATACACCTCTAGCCCACGATTCGTGATCTCCATGCCGTGATCACCGCTTTCGGTCTCTGAACCGCGGAATTTGGGGACGTTAATCGAGCGACCGGTTGAGGCGTGTCCGAGTTCGATGGTGCCGTCGCTCATGAACTGGAGATCGTCGTCAGGAGCGTCTTCGGTCGCTTGGGTCGTGAACAGGACTGTCGCCCCCTGTTCACTCAACAGTCGCATGAACGACAGGGCTTGTTTGCGGAACTGGTACTCGTCGGTCGAGAGATACCGGAGCTGGGTGATCGGATCGACGAATACGCGGTCGGGCTGGAGCTCCGACACATGGTCAGCAATCTCCTCCACCATCGGATCACGTTCGACCTCACTGGATTCAAAGATGTCGTACCCCTGGTCGCCGGCGAAGAAGTCCGATTTGGGGCTCAGATCAAGGAAGTGGATGTCCTCGAGATCGAAGCCCAGCGAGGCCGCATTCTGTTTGATATCTGCCGTCTTCTCTTCGAGATTGATGAACAGCGATGTCTCGTCTGCTGTCGTGCCGGTTGTCAAATAATGAAGTCCGAGGATTGTTTTCCCGGTTCCCGGTTCGCCCCGAAGGAGGTAACTCCGTTCCGGGATGAGTCCGCCGTGGAGGATTGCATCCAATCCCCCGATACCGGTCGAGAGACGGTCGATCGATACTGGTTCGCCTGGTGTCATGTTGGAATCAGTTGTGTCTGTCATCAGTAGGCTGAGGTTTGGGAGTTGTTTCCGTCCTCCCGGCCGTCCTTTGTTCCGTCAACGTAAGAAAACGTGGTATCTGTGTTATAAACCACGAAAGCCCGCCGTAGAGTCCGTCTCGGTAAGTTCCTTGAAGGCATTATCCGCATCGATCTTCGCGGCTTCGGCTTCTTGTTCCAGTTGCTGGTAGGCGTCACTCTCAGCGAGGTCCTGTTCGGGCAGGTTTGCCTCCATAGCGGCCTTCTTTGAGATCACCGCGAAATACTCCCGAAATTCCTCGTCGTACTGTGCCCGTTTGGCAAGTGTGTCGACTGCCTCTCGGAGTTCGTCCTCGTCAATCGGTTTGACAAAGTAGTCGTCGATGTCCATCGCGAGGATATCCTCTCCTGGATCGACGGCGGTGAGCATCGCGACGGGCTGGTCGAACCCCTGGGCCCGAAGTTCGGTGAGCACCTCGTCACCGGACATTCCCGGCATTCGGCGATCAAGCAGAACAACATCAACATCTTCATCCATTATGTCGAGTGCCGTCTCGCCGTCGTACGCCGTTCGCGTGGCATAGCCCTCCTCGAGATAGAGCGCATACAGGTCTGTCAGGCCTTGCTCGTCGTCGACGATCAATACCGAGACGGAGTCAGATGTTGTAGTGGGCTTACTCATTTTGATGTCCTTTTGGAATTCAGCTGAGACTTCGGCTGCACCGTTGGTAATAGTATCGTCAGGACCGTGCCTCTGTCCTCGGGGGTTTCGATCGTTAACTCCCCACCTGCAATCGTCACGATCCACTGAACGGTCCACAGACCGAGGCCGTTACTGTGTTCCAGATCAGTCTCCTCTCCTCTTTCGAGGATGGATTGTTGTTCTTCCGGGATTCCAGGTCCGTTATCGGCCACGGTTAACGCAATCCAATTCTCTCTCTCTGGTACCTGCTCGCACGTGATCTCTACTTCGGGTGTGGCTTGATCACAGTGTTCGATTGCGTTTTCACAGACTTCTCGGAGGGCACGATCCAGTTGCACTTTCGAGGAAACCCATCTCTCCGTGGTCACATCGGACGAGACCTTGGCGTCTGGATGATTCTGGGCAAGTGACTCAACGGTCCGTGTGATACTGTCTCTGACTGACACCGGCGTCTCGTCGTGCGGGGCTCGGGTGTCCGTCGAAAGTTCACGTGCTGTTTGACACAGCTTGAGAAGTTCGTCCGTCGCGGTAAGTCCTTCTTTGGCGAGCGTATCCGGGACGTCTTTCCCGTCTTCAAGCGAGCGACCAAGAACACCCTGGACGATATTTAGCTTGTTTCGGATATTGTGACGAAGCACACGATTCAGGACCTGTAACTGCTGACTCCGTCGCTTACTATCCGTAATATCCGTATAGACGACGAACGCACCGTACTCGGTGTCCTCTTTATGGATTGGGACGACCCGGATAAAGAAGTCTCGTCGGCCCGTTGCAGTTTCACGGCGACCTTCGGTTTCGACACGCTTCCCAGCGAGTGCTCGTTCGACGAGTCGTTGTGACTCGGTGTTCTCATCTGCTGGAACAATCAGGTCTGACAGCTGTTCGCCCCGTATTTCGGCGCGGTCGTGGCCAAAGACCTGTTCGAATCGAGGATTCACATCGCGAATCCGGGGCTCCTCGTCGACGAACTCAACATCCACGATACAGTCGGTCGCATTCTCGAACAAGGCACTGAGCGACTCGTTTTGCTCCCGGAGCGTTTGCTCGCGCTGGGCACGTGTCATCGCTGCCGTGGCATTTGTCGCGAGAATCTGTATCAATTCCAGGTTCGCTTCATCGAAGGCCGCGGTCTCGGTCGCGCCGATGCTCAAGACGCCATGCGATCCGAGGGGGACGCAGATCGCACTCTGGATGGGGCCGTAATCAAATGGCGTGGCTCTCGATTGGAGGTCGTCGACGACGACGGGCTCTCCAGTAGCGAATGCCTCTCCCACAACCCCATCACCGACCTCGTACTCCGAGTTCGCACCATCGAGATGAGTTTCGACAGCAGGTGTAGCAGCTGCGAGTTGCAAGGTTTCTGGTGTGGTCTCAGCCTCGTGGAGTCGGACGCCTGCAATCTCGTAATCAAACACGCTGCGAGCCGCCTTGACCGCCACAGTAGCGATGTCTTGTTTGGTCGTGGCTTCCATAAGCGCGACCGTCACATCGTGGAGACTGTTCAGCACCTCCCGTTGTTCCGTCCGAGTCGTGATGTCGCGGATGCTGGCAAGTATGTGTGACCGGCCATCGATCTCGACGGTTGAGGCTGATATCTCGGCAGCAAGCTGCTGCCCACCGTTGGTTTGACACGTTAACTCTGCTGTCCAGCCGTGTCCATCCTCGAGAACGGTCTCTCTGAACGTCCTGAATTCTGCCATCTCATCGGGATGAATGTCTTCAGGAGACAATGAGAGCAGATCCTGTCGACTGTAGCCGAGGAGGTCGCAGGCCTGGGGGTTACATTCACGAATCGTGTTTCGTTGTGGGTCGATCAGTACGATGGCATCGTTTGAAGATTCGAAGAGCTGGCGAAACAGTTCTTGCTGTCGGGTGAGAGCCGAGGCCTGCTGTTGGGATAGTCGTCGTCGTTCAAGCAGATTGCGCAGCCGGGTTTCGAGTGTTTGCTTTTCAACCGGAATAGAGATTACCTCGTCGACAATATCCCAGGCGTCCGTATTCCCTTTGGAAGTTGTCTGGTCGGATGCGACGAGAAGGTATGGCAGGAAGGTAGGGCTAGCCACGTCGGTGAGTTGCTGGAGCCGGTCCACATAACGTTCGAGCATAGCCGGATCCAGAATACAGAGATCGAACTCCAAATCCTCGAGCGCCTCGTCGCCTAAAGTCACAACCTCGTACCGATCCGACAGCCAGGTGGCTAGATGCTCGTAATTAGCATCATTTTGCAATAAGAGGAGAACACGAGTAGTGCCTGAGCGACCCCTCGGAATCATCTTACTAGGGGGTTCCCGAAGTTGGTAATCACTCATTTTCAACTCTACTCAGAAGTCACAAATGACTTCTTCAGGGAAGGGGTTAAGAGTGGTGGCTAGATTACAGAATTTGAAAATTAGCTATTTACATCCTCTTGGGTTGTGTGAGGCAGAGACCCCCTGGGGTAGCAGCATCATTCGAACTTGGTTCGACGGTTTCCTCCGCTGTCGACGATCCAGCCGTAGAAGTTTGCTCCGGTTTGGCCGGCGCTGCGTCTGAACGCGGTATGCTGGCTGTCATCATCATTTGGATCTGTTTCAATTTCCACGATTCGCGTGCCGCCGCGTTTGGTGGCGTAGACATCAGGACGGTGGCCGTTGATTTTCGGTGGTGTGCCGAATCCGTGGCCCGAAATGTGGTCGGCCCTCACTTTCCAGCCGTTTCGGTCGAGTTCTCGTGCTTCAGCCAGTATTCCTTTGTCGTGGGCTTTCTGTTCGTCGCGACTTCGGTGAGCCATATCCGGTATTTCATTCAGAGAAATATAAAAGAAGTCACCCTTACGGTAGATATCTCACTATGGATTGTAAGTCGGTTAATTCATTTCTGATCTTTGTTCACAGTGGTATTTCTATCAACAAACCGACCGGCGAAGAGGATTCATTCTCTTCTATACTACTGCTTGTGAAGAAGGCCGAAGGGGTTCGGCAGCGGTAAAATCTCTTCTTTGGACAGGCTAACACACTTCCGTCAGACGGAAGTTGGTCGTAAAATAGCGCTCTCTGTATCATTTCCGACCAGACGTTGCCAACCTCCGCCACCATCCTTATGACTCTGAACATCCCATTTCACGGTAATTAGATAGTTATGACCTCACCTCCCACAGTCCTCCTCGTCGAAGACGAACAGGGGCTAGCTGATCTGTATGTTCTCTGGCTAGATGAGGAGTATGACGTTCGCACGGCGTATTCTGGTGAGGATGCCTTGGAATTGATCGATGCAGACGTCGACGCGGTGTTGCTGGACCGCCGGATGCCCGGATTGTCCGGCGACGAGGTGCTTGAGGAGATCCGCGAGCGGGGGTACGATTGCCCCGTGGCAATGGTTTCGGCCGTTACGCCCGATTTCGAGATCGCAGAGATGCCGTTCGACGCCTACCTTCGCAAACCGATCGAACGCGACCAGCTTCAAGAGGCAATCGACCAACTTCTGTTGCTCGCCGAGTACGACGAGCAACAACGGGAGGTGTTTGCACTTGCCCAAAAGAAGGCGACACTCGAAGCCGAAACGATGCCCGAAGACCGAGACGCGAGCTCTGAGTATGCGAAACTAACCACTCGTCTCGATACCCTTCGCAACGCATCGAGTCAGACTATTTCAGAGATGGATCCAGACACGCTCACGGTAGCGTTTTCAGAGCGCTCCGACCCTCAGTAACACACAATCGGACTCTTGCAAACTACCCACGTCTCTCGCCTGAATTCCCTCACTCGGACTCCTCGAATTCGGCCTCTTTCACATCAGCCGGCGTCTTTCGGAGCCACATCGTCACGGTACTCCCACCGAGTTCATTGTCCGTGTATTCGAGGCGCCCTCCATACGCATCCACGAGCCATTTGACCAGCCATAGTCCCAGTCCAGTCCCGTGTTCGAGCTGGGTGATCTCTTGGTCACCGACGATGACGTTCCACTCCCGGTCGGGAATCCCCGATCCATTATCCTTGATATCTATTCTGACCCACTCTGAAGAGTCAACGTCCGCCGCTATTGACACCTGAACGTGAGGCGTGGATTCCCCGGTGTATTGTAGTGCGTTCTCGAGCAGGTGCTCGAGGGCAGTTCGCAACTGTCGGTCGGCATGGACCGCCACCGCGTCGAGTTCTTGGAGCTCGATGTCTGCCGCAGGATATGCCTCCCGATACTCGTCAACGAGGTCAACCACAATCGAGCCCGGATCGACCGGTTCCGTTGTGAGTTCCCGCCCAATAGTCCGCTGGATTTCCTGAGCGGTCTTGCTCAGGTTGACCAGTTCGTCTGCCGTCTCTCGAATTCGCCGAGCATACGCTTGGATTTCTGTCCCTTCGAGTTCTGTGACGAGTTGGTCAGCAAATCCGTGAACGATATTGAGATCGTTGCGAAGGTTGTGTCGGAGGATACGATGGAGCACCTGCAAGTGACGCTCTCGTCGTTTCAAGCGGGTAATATCTGTGTAGATGCCGAACCCACGTTCCCCGGATGCCGCTTTATACCGGATCTGCCGGAAGAGGAAGTACCGTCGTCCAGTCGGCGTGTTTGCCGTGAATTCTATTGGGTCACTATCTCCTTCAGCGTATTGTACGTCGGCAGGGGCAGGATAGTGTCGGTCTGCATTTTCCAAAAGCGTCTCTCGAGATTCACCGACAAGTGATTCACTGTCGATATTGAAGAGCCGTTCGAACGTCGGGTTCACGTTACGGATGATACTGCGCTCTCCGTCGAAATCAACCTCCTCGATGGGATCAGGGAGATTTTCGAAGAGATACGAAAACCGGTCACGCTCTTCGACGACGTCTTCTCGGGCTGCAACAAGAGCACGCAGGTCGCGCACGGTGCCGACAGAGCCAACGAACTCGCTGTCCTTCGGGAACGGCGTCAGTTCGATCTCGACGGGCAGACGGTCACCAGCCTTGGTAATTCCCTTGGCTTCGTACTCGCGGCTAGCTCTGTCCGAACTCGACCGGAGCTCTTCGAGCAATTGTTGTCCTTCAGTAACGCCCTCGTCACTGAGAACGACTGACACAGGGCGGCCGATTAGTTCGTCAACAGTGTACCCCAGCCAGTTAGCCAACGGCTCGGAGACCAGCGTAAAGTTCCCCTCCCTATCGAGCACGTAGACCATCTCCTGAACCGTCTCGAGGATGGCCTCATATTTCCGGAGATCGCGTTGGCGTTCGCTCCGGCTCAGCGCCGCCCCAGCAGTCGCCGCCAGTAGTTCCGCGTACTGTTGATCCGTTGTATCGAAGGCGTCCCGCTCCAGCGCCCCGATGCTGAGAGTCCCGTGGTCATCGATCGGGAGATACAGCATCGACTGGACTGGTGACCGATCTCGATCGTCGTCGATGGCAGTAGCGTCGGCATACATCTCGGGTTCCATACGGTCGAAGACGCGACCAACCGGTCCCTCGCCGGGTTCATACAGCGGCCGCTCTTCCATCTGTTCATCCACGGTATCGGTTGACGCAACTGGCACCAAAGCCTCCTGATCGGGGTCGTACATCCGGACGACCGTCAGCTTCTCTCCAAGTACCTCCTCGGCAGCTTCACCCACGATATCGGCGATCTCGTCGCGGGTGCTGGCCTGCATCAGCTTGCGACTCGTCTCCAGCAGCTCGTTCAGAATCCGCTCGCGTTCCCTGCGGTCCGTGATATCGCGGAAAAACACTGAGAGGCCATCTTCCGAGGGGTATGCGCTCACCTCAACCCAGATATCCAGTGGTTCGTACTCTGCCTCGAACGTGACTGGTTTTTGGGTCTCCATCGCCCGTTGATACTCGTCGAAGAAGGGCAGATCAGTTGCCTCTGCGAACTCATCCCAGACGTTATTCCCAATGAGGTTCTCGGAAGACCGTTCGAGTAACGTTTCGGCCCGACTATTGAGATACGTGAACTCCCACGAGGCATCGATAGCAAAGAACGCATCGTCGATCCGCTCGAGTGTGTCTTCGAGGCGCTTCTGAGCGGCCTCGATATCGTGTTCGTACTCGCGTCGTTCGAGTTCGTGACTCACCCACTCCGTAATTAATTCGACGAGCGTGCGCTCAGCTGGTGAGAACGAAATATCCCGTGCCTCTTGATCAGCGAAACAGAGTGTCCCGTAGAGCTCACCGTTGACAATGATTTTCCCGCCAAGATAACACCCCAAATCGAACCGTTCGTAAGCTGGATCATCAATCCATCCATCAGCCTCGGCGTCTTGAACGCCTAACAAGCCATCAGCCTCGATAGTTCGCCGACAATAGGTTTCCGAGAGCGGGCTCGTCGCTCCGGATCGGATATGCGTATGCGCTCCCCGAGCCTCGACAATTTTGAATTGATCACCGTCGGTGTCGATTGTGGACAAAAACCCGATATCAAGATCGAGCCGATTACAGCCCAGTTCGAGCAGTTGCTGGAATTTCTCCTCAAGCGACCGCTCAGAATCCGACGACACACGATACAGCTGTTCGAGGGCAGTCTGATTCTCGCGCAGTTCCGTTGTGAGCTGTTCGCGCTCTGTAACGTCTTGCCCTTCCGCCGCGATTGCGACAACCGCCCCCGCTTCGTCACGCACCGGCTCGAGGCCGAGTTGCACGATCCGCCGGTCGCCACCTGGACTATAATGGTCAGCCTGCATCCTCACTGACTCACCTGCTGCGGTTCGCTCAATGCCATCACGAAGACGTTTTTGTAACGACTCAGAGTGGCTCCACCACGGGGTGTCCCAGAACGGTTCCCCTTCGATTGCGTCAGCATCGGCATCGATAAAATCGAGCGATGGTGCGTTCGCAAATCGGACGGTCCCATCCGGATCGAGAATCCCAGCGAAAGATGCCGGATGATCGACCAGCGCTTCAAGCTGCCTGACCGTTGCACGGGGATGAACTGATGCTGTATCGTCGCGACCACACACAGCTGCAAGCCTCTCTGTCAGTGTCTCAGCAGTCGCATCGAGATATTCGCCGGAGACGTATTCCGTTGCGCCGTGCTGTGGCGCCTCTATCGCGAGAGTTCCATCCGTTCTCGTCGAGTATGCGAGTATTGGGAGTAGGGGATATCGGTCGTGGACCGCTGAAACCGCGCTCAATCCGCGTTCGGAATCCGAGGCTGAACAGTTGATGACGGCACAATCTATTGCGTTCTCAGTATAGACTGACCACAGATCAGCTTCCGCCGTGGCAGTCCGTACAGTCCAGTTAGACCGCTCACCGAGTCGCTCTCGAAATTCAGTATCGGTAGTGTGTCCGCTAGGAGAGACAGCGAGGATATCCCGTGTGGGTGGCATTCGTGGTCTACAAAAATGCTGGCACGGTGGCCATATAAATAGCGGCCTCCCAAGTAATACCCATTCCGTTGGGCTCCAGTACTGAAGACGCTGTTCGACCCTTCGCCACGCTTATTGGTGTGCTATTTCTCAGCATAGGTATGTCTGCGACTGGCTCAGAGGTGAGTTCCCTCTTTCGTGGGGGTGATGGGGAGGTTTCAAACGTTCTGTTGCTAGCGCCAGCGATGTCAAAATCAGAAGACGAGGTTTGTGTCGATTTGATGACGGTCAGAGACATCAAACACGAAAACGTCCTCTCGGTCACATTCACCCAGACGGCAGAAGATCGTCTTGAACTCTGGCAAACCCATGTCGGTGATGATCTCCCGGCTCAGGCAGGAATCGTCACTATCGGCGAACAAACGCGGTCGGCGAGTACATCCCGCAACTCGCCGTCGAAAACCCCGGGCCCGATTACGATCGACACCGTCTCTGACCCCGCCGACTTGACTGGACTTGGAATCAGCTTGACGAACTACCTCTCTGAATGGAGCCAGAACAGCAACCAGACCGTTGTCTGTTTCCACTCACTCACTCCTCTCTTACAGTATGCAGACCTCCAGCGTGTCTTTCGGTTTCTTCATGTCCTGACCGGGCGAATCGACTCCTCGGACGCGATTGCGCATTATCATATGGATCCGGGTGCTCACGACGAACAGACCCGGAACACGCTCATTCAATTGTTTGACGCGACTATCGAACTCGATGCCGATGGGAATCGTTCTATTACGCACCGGTAGTCTCCAGAAGTCAGTTCATAACGGCCGCTTCCGCTCTGTAGTCGTTGGTATCGTCGAAGAGAATCCGCATCGCGCTTCCTCTAACCGAATCTCTCGAATCGTGTGGTGAGTTTCCGTTCGGTAATGCGAGAAGATGTCCATACCTGCATACGAACACAGACTTCGCTCTGGTATCGTATCAGAGCCCTGTTTATTTATGTAGTCTAACCCAGGGTATGGATATGGCCGAAGATGTTCTCACAAGCGACCGTGACTGGCGCCGATGGTCGCTTGCTGGGTTCGGCTTCGTTCTATTCGTGTTCTTGTTTGTGATTAGTACGGCCAAGCCGGAGTCGGTGTTCGCGAATCCGGTTGATTCCACCTACCCACTCATCCTTGTACTCGGCGTTACTGGTGCCGGAATCACGGCAGCCCAGCAGGAGTATGCTCCTGCGGAGATCTGGTCACTCACACGATGGGCTGGCGTTGTCACCGCCATATTTGGGGGTCTGAGCCTGTGGGGTGTCTTCCTTGTGCTTCGCGCAGGAGGGTCAACAACGATTGCGGTCAATATCGTCACCGCTGTCATCGCGACTGGTGCAGGAATTGGGATTGTTCTTGGCGAGTACGATCGACGCCGACGCCAGGAATCGACGAGAGCGGAGCTCGTGGAAACGGCGGTCAAGAATGCGATGGATGGGGTTGCCATTCTTAATGCCGACGAAGAGTACATAATCGTCAATCAGGCCCACGCCGATCTCTACAGATACGACGATCCCGACGCGATGGTTGGCGAAACGTGGCGGATGTGCTATGAGTCGGCAACCGTGGCTGAGTTCGAGGATGAGGTATTGCCAACGTTGGCTGATGTAGGTGTCTGGCGTGGGGAAGCCGAAGGGATCCGTGCTGACGGAACAACGTTTCCCCAGGAACTGTCGCTAACGACGCTAAACGATGGAGGAATGGTCTGTGTCGTTCGCGATATCAGCAATCGCGTCGAACGCGAGCAAGAACTCAAATCCACAACGAATCTCTTATCGACACTGGTTGAAAGCATCCCTGCGGGCATTCTAGCCGAAGATAACGACCGCCGGATGCTGTTCACTAATCAGGCATTCTGCGACCTCTTTGATATCGAGGCGTCGCCGGAGGAACTTGTTGGAAGTGACTGTGAGGCCGCCGCCCATCGATTCAAAGACCTGTTCGTTGATTCCGAGCGGTTTATTGAGCGGACAAACCAATCGGTGGCGAAGCAGACTTCGGTTGCACGTGAAGAGTTCGATCTTGTGGACGGGCGGACACTGGAGCGGAGCGCGGTACCAGTTGAGCTGGATAGTGAGGAAATGGGGTACCTCTGGGTCTACAATGATGTTACCGAACGGACACAGTACGAGCGTCGACTCAACGCGCTCCACGAGACGACTCGGAAATTAATGACTGCCACATCTCCAGAGGCGATCGCCAGTCACGCAATCGACGCCGCGAACGATATTCTCGAATTACCGCTGAATGGTATTCATCTCTATGATGACGTCGAAGGGGGACTTGTCCCAGTCGCTTGGTCATCCGAAACTGAAGATCTCGTCGGCAAGCCCCCGACATTCACGCCCAGTGATGGCGCAGCATGGGAGACGTTTGAGGCTGGAGAGTCAAGAATATTCGATGACGTCACTGATGCGGAAGAGGTGTATAATCCGAATACACCAATCAAGAGTGAACTTCATCTGCCACTGGGCGAGCACGGTGTCTTCCTTGTGGGCGAAACCACGCCAGAGGCATTTGACCAGACCGACGTCACACTGGCAAAACTTCTCGCCACCAACGTCGAGACAGCCCTCGATCGGGCTGCCGATGAACGCGAACTCAGGGAGCGCGAACGAGAACTCCGCCAGCAAAACGAGCAACTCGAAGAGTTCGCGAGCGTGCTGTCACACGACCTCCGGAATCCGCTGACCGTCGCTAAGGGACGGACAGAATTTCTTGACGTCGATGACCAGGAGGAACATCTTGCAGCGATTCGTCGGGCCCACGACCGGATGGAGACGCTGATTGAAGACGTCCTGACTCTGGCCCGGCAGGGCCAAACTGTCGGGGAGACGACAATCATCCCGATACAGCGAACCCTCACCCGAGCATGGTCACAAGTCGACACCGGAACGGCATCGATTGACGCTGCTATCGACCTAGAGATCGAGGCAGATGAAAGTCGTCTCCAGCAACTGTTCGAGAACCTCTTCCGGAACGCGATCGAACACGGTGGGGACAACGTGACTGTTCGAGTCGATACCCTCGCTGATGGGGGCGGGTTCTACGTGGCAGACGACGGCCCTGGAATCTCTCCGGACGAACAGGAGACGATTTTCGACCACGGGTATTCGACTACTACTGAAGGGACTGGATTTGGCCTCGCGATCGTTCAGCAGGTGGTTCGGGCACACGGCTGGACGATCACAGTAACTGAATCCACCGATGGTGGTGCACGGTTCGAGATTCGTGGCATCACTCCTGTCGGTGATCGTCATGATTGAGATAGCAAGTCCCTCTGCCGTATTCGCCGCGCAACCCGGCGCCTGGCATCAGCGAATCGCCCAGTGGGGTAGCTAACAATGCGTTTCGAGATGGATCTGTCCCCACTCCAGATCACACTCGTTTATATCGTGTTCGCGATGGTGGCGCTGCTCATCTCCGATGTGCTGTTCGTTATATGGATTGACGATCCCGCACTCCTCAGTCAGGTCCAAACGGTTAAAGGCGGCGTTGAAATCCTCCTGACTGCGGGCCTTATTTATATACTCACGCGAGCGGGGCAACGGTCACTTGCCCGGACCAATACCCAGCTTGAACGTCGGACACAGGAACTTCACATTCTCCAGCGGCTCTTTCGTCACAACATACGTAATGATATCAACATCGTTCGCGGGCGGGCTGAATGGCTGCTCAACGAAGACGCCGACGCAGAGACAATTCAACATCTTGAGGCTATTGTCACGTCGTCGAATAGGATCGTGACGTACGTTGAGAAGAGTCGACGTATCGACGAATTTGTTGACGGGGAATCACCAATTGATTCTCATGATCTCGTCGATATCGTCGACAGCTCGCTCGATCAATTAACCGACTACGTAACCGACGTTGATGTCTCTCGAGAAACACCGTCCTCTGCACGGGCGAATTCTCACCGACTCCTCGAATTTGCCGTGTTCGAAGTGATTGATAACGCTGTGACACATAACGACTCGGACCCCCCAGCAATCGAGGTGACGATCGAGGAAACCACCGACTGGGTTGTCCTGCACGTTGCTGATAATGGACCCGGGATTCCTGAGGACGAACGGACTGTCCTGCGTGAAGAGGCTGAAACCCCATTAATTCACAGTAGCGGGATCGGTCTCTGGTTGGCCTACTGGACGACGACCCGCTCTGGCGGCGAATTTCAAATCTCCGATAATGATCCGTCCGGGAGTGTCGTTACGATGCGGCTTCCCCACGCCTGACAGCCCTTCCGTCAGTTGTTCAGTGAATCGTCCCAATTGATATCTACGTTCGTCGAAGAACCCATCACTTCCGGAAACTCCTCTCGACTGAACACGTCTGTGAGTGCCTCGTCAGTCTGCTCGCGAACGGCTGCGAGTTGTGCTTCGAGCTGAGCGTACTCATCACTAGCACCACGGTCCTGTTCTGTTGTCTCCGCGTCTAAAATCGCCTTTTTGGTGGCAAGTGCATAGAACTCCTGTAACCGGTCGTCGTATTGGCTTCGTGTGAGTAAGCGCTCCACAAGACCCTCTAACTCGTTTTCCTCGATCGGTTTGACAAGATAGGCGTCAAATTCCATGTCGGCAATATCGAAGTCGGGATCAACGGCTGTGACCATTGCGACCTGACACTCCAATCCTCGTTCACGAATTGCAGAAAGAACCTCATTGCCGGAGATATCTGGCATGCGGCGGTCAAGCAATACGACATCGACAGTCTCATCGAGTTGCTCGATTGCTGAACTCCCATCGTAGGCTGTTTTGACAGTATAGGCCTCTTGCAGCCATAATGCATACGTATCAGCCAAGTCAACCTCGTCTTCTACGACAAGTATAGTGGCTTTGTGGGGGTCAGACATTGTAGACGACTACCCAGAGTTATCTATCAGATTTGTCTCTAGTGGTATTAAATATGGTGTCGGTCTACTTCGGAAATGGTACTTACCAACTTACAACTGAGTAAGAGTAGATGGTATATTCATGGGGACGATTTCTCGCTGTTAGTCCCACAACGGCTGACACACTCCTCTTCACGCAGCCGGCCGCAATTCATTCCTAGGATCTGCCCATATAATCGTGGTGAAAGATTTGTATTCTACAGGGAACATATGAATGAACGTCTCGGTCGATGTCCTAGGTTTAACAGTTCGTTTTCAGTCAAGAATATGGATCGATACAAAGACGGCACGTCGGTGGATTTATGAATATCTGATTGTAGCTTTCGGGTGCAACAGCCACGGTGGGAATTCCGTTGTTCCTACCTACTGTCTCCCCCGATAGCTCCAGCCCTATCGAAAAGACTACTTTCACCCTGCTGTGCGAGGGTTTTTATGCCGACAGACGAGTGCTTTTACTAGGTCGAAATCACCCACCGTGGCTGTTGCGTCCGCCCGTTTCGACCGCCCTACTGGGCGGCAGGGTGGATCTCGGGAATCTACGCTCGCACCGATTCCGATGACCAGCCGGTGAAGGCCGTATGGTTTCTGGGACGGTGCGTGACGGCCCCTACGCCAGCGGGCCTAAACCGGCGTCGGAGAACACCATGACGAACACTCCACCCGCGGACGACTTCAGCATCGATATTGACGACCTCCCCTGTCCGGCGTGTGACTCGCCGTACGCGACGGTGGCGACGATCCTCGCCCCGGACAAGGTACAGAACGCAACGGGCGCGACGTTCGCCGGTACGACGACCGGGGCAGCCGGCGGGGCAGCCGTCGGCTCGATTGCCGGGCCCGCAGGCACCGTAATCGGCGGCGCGCTGGGTGCACTCGTCGGCGGGTCAATCACCAAAGAACGCCAAGAGAAACGCCGCGTCGTTCTCGATTGCCCCGAATGCAGCTATCACGGCGACGCGCTCGGCACTGAAACAGACAATCGGTGACCATGTCGACAGTATTTTTGATCAGCTACGACCTCAACGCGTCCAAAGACTACGACGAACTCCATCAGGCGATCAAAGACTATCCAGGCTGGTCGCACATCTTGGAGTCGAGCTGGTTCATTTCGGCTAGTACCAGTAGCGCGTTAGATATTCGAGATGACTTAGAAGAACACGTCGATGCCGACGACGAACTGTTGGTAACGCAGATGCCCGAATCGGGCGGTGGCCGTTGGGCCACGACGTTCAGTGGCGAGACAGTCGACTGGCTGAAGGACAATTTATGACCTATCTCTGAATTTATATTGTCCGATTCGTCTGAATTCTAAATATAGCGAACTACTGTACCCCTTTTACACTCTCTTAATGAGAATGGAAGGCACGCATCAAATCTATCTTCTGAGGGTGTGCGGGCCACAATCTCGGAGGATGGATTTGATGCGTGCCTTCTGTTCGTCCAAAGGGACTGTGAAATGGGAGCTGTAATGCGGTTCTGATTTCACATCACACCGAAAATTCTGAGCGACATACTGGGACGAGGCGTTAATTCGGATAGAAGAGGCGGTAGAAGAGCAACAGGAGACTTGGGCACCGATTCGAGCAGGTCTCTTTGACCTGGCTAGCGACGAAGTCTTGGCTATCCTAGACGAACTGAGGGGCCTCAATTACTAATCAACGGCACGACCAATATCAAGTCGGTCAAGTTCAAATGATTAGATCGATTGGACGAGTTCAGGTAGTCCACGGTTGAACGTTAAAGCACATATCTGAATACTAAATTTCAATGGAAACGTACACATTAACTGACCCCCAGCGCGACCGCGCCAGAGACCTCTATTACAAAGTTGACGACGGTAAGATTAGTATTCCAACCGAACTTGTCAACGAGTGGAAGACCCCATCCCGAATAACGGATCCAAAGCTTGACTCCGACTCGGACTATCTTCCGTACCCTGAGAAAACCGAGTTCATCAACCCCTCAAACATTACAGGAACCTTTGAATCAAACATCAACCGATTTAATCCTGGTCGCATCAAAAGCCACCTTGCACGATTTCACAACGGCGAATTCAGGCGAGATGACCCTGCTCCACCACGGTTACAGAAAATCGGTAACGAATACTATGTCACGTCTGACGGCATCCACCGTTCGCTCACCGCAAAGGCACTAGACCTCCCTGAATTGAAATGTATCTACTCCATTCCGCCCGAAGAGATCCTAGTACACCGGGAGGACCGATAGCCCGCCATTGTAGTCTGAGTTGTAACCACTCCTTGCACAAGCCCTTCTTCACTCGCCTTAGTCTGCGAACCTCTCCAAGTCGAATTTAGCGTTGCTCAGACGATCCGTGTGACCGGCCAAGACAAACCACTAGTCCCTTGGACTCGTCGCCCTGACCGTTCGGACTATTTGCCGTCCTGTTTACTGATAGTGGCTTCCTCTTTGACCAGTTCCTGGATTCCAGTCGCCATCCCTTCGGTGAGGATGACGTGCCCGAGATCCGTGAGCTCGTAGTAAGAATACGTCTCTTCCGTACCGGTGTTCGGGTCACGACGATTCCGAATGAGCGCAGAGCTCTTGAGTTTCCGGAGGTAGTAGTGCAGGTCGTTGTCTTCGCGGTCGAGCATCATCCCCCAATTCGCAGGCGCTAAGATTGTCTTCCTCGCTCAACGCGCACAGAATGCTGAATGCGGGTTCTGATGCGGCGACCTTGTACATCTCGAGGTACTCCTCGATGGTGAACAGGCTGTCTTCTGGGAGTTCCGATGCGAGCTTCGCATCCCCGGAAGCAGCCGCGTGCTGAGGCATCGAATCGTAGTACGGTGCCACCACATTAGATTTTCTTAACCCGGTATCGGGAGGAGCGAATACCGATGCACGCCGCCACAGCAAACGACATGCACCACCCTGAATACTAATTCACTCACTCACATATGACGGACTATGTCCGTAGAACTAGACTCACTGCGGGAGGAGTGGCGAGAACGAATTGAAGAGTTAGAATCTGAGGGTGAGGCGATTGAGGAGCGACAGGATCCGATGGTGAAGGCCGATATGCCAGCGATCCGAGAACGTGCCGCACCAGAACTCAAGAAGAAAACTGTCGAACGATGCCTCAACCATCTTGAAGACTGTAATGAGCTGGAAGAGGTACTTGCTGTCCTAGGTCAGTGGCGAGCTGAGGCAGAGGGCCGCGACAAGCGGATTCTGAATCGGAATGAGTGGTTCCGAAATCACTACACTCGCTTCGCACTTGAGAAGTGTATTGACGAGTTAGAAACGGTATTGCCGGAGAGTGAATTTGAGGAGTGTCCGCATTGTGGAGCGTTGAAGAAGCCGATGGAGGATGCGCGGTATTCGAAGGATTACCGATGGGCGTGCTTTGAATGTGGTGTCGACTAAGGCAGTGGTGTTACTTGAGAGGGGGCGAGAGTTCGTTTTGGAGCGCTGACTGAATCCTTTCTGATTTGGATGAGATCCGGGGTTAATCAGCGTTCGAATTCTCTGGGGTGATCCTGTGATGTGACACGCGCTTCTGATATCAAACTGCTACTCAATGAGTACACCAGTTTGCTGGATGTAGTCTCTGAGGCGGGCATATAGACCGCTTCCCTGCGCCAGTGTGTCCCAGTCTCCGAACATCGCGCAGTGGTGTTTTGCTCTCGTCATAGCTACGTTGAGTCGTCGTTCTCCAGTTTCGCCACCAAGGAATCCAATGTTTCCGTGACGGTTTGATCGCACAAACGAGAGGACCATTACTCCACGCTCACTCCCTTGGAAAGCGTCGAAGGTCTGTACGAGAATGGGTTTATGGTTGAAGTCGCGTTGTTCCATCGCTGTTTGGAGGACTGGAACCTGGTCACGATATGCAGTGGCGACACCAATGTTGTCGGTCGAGACCCCGCTGACGCTAACTAGCCTCGAGAGATAGTTGGAAATGGCCTCTGCTTCCGCTTGATTGCGCTCGGTATCTCTTGAGTCTCTGTTTTCCACGTGTTGGGCTAGAATCGGCTGGAGGTTATTGAGACGCGTCCTATCAACTGCTGTATCAAGGTCGCCGTTATAGAATTCTTCGGAGGGGAAGCCAGCGATGTTAGGGTGCATCCGATACTGTTGGTCGAACATAACACCAATTTCGTTTCCATAGACTCCATCTTCTTCTCCGTAGAGATGGGTGAACAGCGATTCTTCGGCATCGAAATCTAACTCCGGTGGCTCATCAGCGTCTTCTGGAGTGAACGGGCGCTCTGGACCGAGCTGTTTGTGATCTCCAACTAGAACCGTCTTCTCAGCCCGTGAAATCGGGATACAGGTCGATGACTGACGTGATTGGGTGGCTTCATCGACAATTGCCACGTCGAATGGATTGCTGTCGGCACTGCCTAACCGAGCGGCGCTGTTGTTCGTCGAGACGTAGACTATACCACCCTTAGATTGTGGGGATGAGACCGAAGGTTGTTCTGAGCCGTAGTGTTTCCGCTCGAACGGGCTCATCTTGTCATGCTTCGGGTTGACTCGCACAAGAGGGAAGCCGTTAATCCGTTTGTGGTAGTGGAGAGAGTGTTCGTCAATATCCTCATCACTACTATCTCCAACGAGGATATTCCCGACTGCCTGATGGGACTCTGCGGTGACCAGTACTGTCAGGTCGGCTTCAACACATCGCCGGACCAACTCAACAATCACCCTTGTCTTCCCAGTCCCCGGTGGCCCCTGAATGCAGGCTAGACCCTCCGCAGTGAGCGCCCGACTAATCGCCTCAGCTTGGTTCCTGTTCTCGTACAGTTCGTCGTCTTTGCGTTCGCTTTCTCGAAGGGCACGCGAGTTCTCCGCGAATTCCATGTCACGGGTCCCGCTAAAGTATGCCAGTACCTCCTCGTTTAGTCCCCTAACTGCATTTTCCTCTCTGTCGAAGACAGTTGGGTTGAGTAATTCGCCGATATGGACGAAGTCGCACTCGGAAACGGTCTGGTTGGCCTCATCAATTCGGTCCTGAGAGACGGCTAATTCCGGGAATCCGACAGTGATGTACCCGTTGTCAATCCGTCCTATTGTCCCTGTGATAGTTTCGATGACTTCGTATTCATCGTTATGCTCACCTTCCTCGTATTGGCAACACTGGACGAGAACCTCGTAGTCCTCAAACAACCCATAGACATCACGTATGTCAACGTCATCAGGATTTTCGACAGCAGGCTGTACGCGCATCTGTATTCTACGGATGCCACCAAGCGGTTGTGCATATGGCAGAAATCCCACATCCATCCGTTGGAGGGTCTGTGGGCTGTTTGAAGTGAGTGTCTCCCAGTTGTTCTTCCTCTCAACATTAGCCTCGTACTCGATGAAATCATGTAGCTGGCTCTGATATTCAGCTGGTGAGATTGGGAGGGGGTTCTCGGGAGACACTAATGTCATCTACCGGAATATCTGCCCAAACCTGTTTATCTTTTTGGCTCTGTGGTTCCGGTACACGGCGGCGGATTTCACGGATATCGGACGCCCCGGCGAAGGTTGTAGACGGTGGCTTTCAGCAGCATTTCGCAGAATTCCAGTGGACGAGATCGCGCTCGCGCGCGATGTCTTCGATAAGCGCTGCTGGAAAGAGGGAAATCAGCCGCCGTCGTATGAGGTCTGGGGAGAGTTTGGGTAGCACAACCTCTCCCCACGCGGTCTACAACGATAATTTTGTCAATAGAGCGCTATCATTCGGTTTCTCGGCTTAACCGAACGCGGATGGGTAGCATTCGCATCTCCACAGTTTCGGAGTTTGGGGTCTGACGCGTGCCTTATTTTCACGACATGTGTGAACGGATAGGCTTTCTTCTGGCGATTAGGAGATGGTCAGAGAGTATATTACTCAGAAAAATTTCTGAGTGATAAAAATATAAAACCGCAAGACTGCTCCTGTTTCACAGGATCTCCGCAAGAACGGAAGGCACGCATCGCAACCATCCTCCGAGGTTGTGGGGCGGGCGAACCGGATTTTGGATATAGCAATATGCGGTTTATCTCTATGACGCATTAATCTGGCAATTTCTGTCCGGTTACCGTTTTCTCGTTGGGAAAACAGTAGAGGACAACCTATAAGTAAATCGAACGAAACGCTCTATCCACCGAAACCACTAGACTTAGAATTGCTACTGCACGGAGTACGTCCGCTCCTGCTGGCGATTTCACTCGCGCTCACCACTCGAGTCTCTCACCGGCCGCGACGCATACACGACACTATGACCGAGACGACCGACACTCCACGCTACAGCACGATGGACCTCGAGGACGCTGAGGCTTTCTACAACGACGAGATCACGCCGCAGATGCGCGCCGAGGGACTCGCTCCTGAGCACGAAACCCCCACCTATTCGTGGCTCGAATCGCACTTTCCGGGGTTCATCAAACATCTCTCGCGGCGATTCGACCTCTCACCCGGAGACTTCTACGAGGAAATCGGCGTTCCGGTCAAGTCCAAACCGGAGGAGGGACCGTTTGATTTCGTCGACGACGACGAGACGCGTGCAGCCCTCGAGGACTATCTCGTCGAGCTGCGCGATCGGCAGGGGCGGGCGGAGTCGACGGTCGCTACGCGCCGCTCTGCGCTCCGCCTGTACGTCCGGACGTACAAGGACGTCAATGGCACCGACGATCTGCTCGGATCGCTTCACGACGACACTGCACGGGCCGACGAGATGGATCGTGTCGCAGATACGTTCGACGTCCTGCGTCGCCGCGAGGATACGCTGACAACGCACGCATCGCGACGGAAGTACGTCCAGGAAGTTCGGCAGTTCTACACCCATCAGGTGACGTTCAAGGGTGCACGTCACAACCCAACCGACCAGCTGGAACGTCGCTTTGGGTGGGATTCGACGCCTGAATGGGACAACCAGGCTCTTGAGGCTGATCAGATACGAACACTCTATCAGACAGCCACCGATCCGGTCGACTGCCTCATCGTGATCGGGGTCTGCGGGTGGGGGCTTCGACCGAGCGAGGTTGCATCGCTCCGCGTCGACCAGCTGGTTCTCGACCCACCAGAAGACGACACGGAGGCCGGACCGTACATCGAATTCGGAAGTGAGCGGAAGAACGGTCCCGGGACGGTCGCACTCCTCACGGGTCTCGAAGATGCAACCGCACGGATCGACGCCGTCGTCGAGGAGGCCGGTGACGATTGGATGGGCGCCGTGTTCCCGTCTTCGTCGGCGGAGAGCGGGCACCTGTCGACGTCGACGATTCGGCGTCGGTTCAAGAACCTCGCAGAACGCGCTGGAGTGACTGTCGATGGGGAGATCCCGACGCCGAAAATGGGGCGACGGTACTGGTACACGGCGTACGGGGAGGCAGTGCGTCGTGTGGCCGAGCGGTTTGCCGATGTCGCTGAGGAGCAGGGGTCGAAGTCGGCGGAGGTCGTGTTGGATAACTACCTCTCAGAAGCGGAGAAGCGCCGGCATCGCCGCGAGGAGATGCGAGAGGATCTTGAGGGCTTATTCGCAGAGGACACCACTGTCCAGTGACGTAGTAATAGGATACGCCAAGACCTGAATCAACGGAATACGAGCGTTTTCCCTCGCTTTTCCTGAGAAGACGTTCGCTGGCTGCGGTCAGTCGATCTCGAGTTCTTCTTTCAGCTGAGGGCTTTGGAGTCCGGCCCGAAAGACGGCGTTGAAGAAGTCCTTGTTCTTCGAGAGATCTTCGCCGTGTGCGGCGAAATACTCGGTATCGAGTTCCTTGTACTTCACACGCATCTCCTGATAGACGCTCTCGTAGAGGTAGACGTTCACGTTGTGAAGGTCGCGAACAACAAGGCCCTTCGCGTCTGCGTCGAGTGCCATCTGCCGGACGGTCTCTCCATCGGCTTCCACAACAGTGTCGTCGGTCTCATCTGACGTGTCTGGTGTGTCTAACGGATCTGCTGTGTCTTTGTTGCTTCCGGTATCGGACGTAGTGGACGTGGGTTCGTCGCCAGATGTATCTGAGGTATCTTCAGTTTCTGAGGTATCTGAGATGTCTGTGGGTTCTGCGGTGTCGGACGTGGTGGATGTTGATTCTTTGTCGGCTGTATCTGAGGTATCTTCTGTGTCTTTCGTCTCTGTACCGCCGCCTCGAACTTCGTCCATACTCCAAACGTCGCTTTTCCGCTCCTCGAGGTCATCGTCGCCGTCGTTGCTACTCATGCTTCCACCTCCGTAGTGTGACGTTCGAGCATTTTCGCGATCTCGGTGTAGGCTTCGCGTGCGTCCTCGGTCTTCGCGTCGTCTTCGTGGAGGAAGATGGAGACGCCGTTGTTCCAAGCACGCCGGATGGCGACGCGCTCAGGCACCTGAAATACGTCGTATGGGGCGTCATTGAAGAACTCGATCATCTGCTTAGTATCGTTGTTCTGGACGCTCTCGACGGCATTGATGACAATCCCGAGGATATCGATGGTGTCGATTTGGCCCGGGAAACTGTTTGAGAGGTAGGCAATCTCCTCGTTCATTTTCTCGATCGCACGGATGGAACGTCGGGTTGGCTCAACGGGGATGAGGACTTGCTCGGCGGTGAGGAGGGCATTATCAAGGATTTGGCTGAGATCGGGCGGGCAGTCAATGAGGATGAAGTCATAGTCTTGGTCAAGCTCGTCGACGGCAATTTTGAGTCGCATTTCGCTGTTTGCGACCTGAGTGACGAGCATATCTTTGAGCCCGTCCATTGCTTTGTTGGACGGAATGACGTCGAATTCGTCGTGATGCTCGATGATCTCATTGATCTCCTCAGTGCGTGTTGGTTCGACCATCACTTGGTGGAGAGATGGGATCTTCTGATCGTAGAGGTCACGGAAGCCCGTGCCTTCGGTGAGGGTTCCCTGCGGGTCGGCATCAATGAGGAGGACATCGTGGCCTTGGTTCGTGAGCGCACCACCGAGGTTGATGGTGGTAGTGGTCTTTCCGACCCCACCGGCTTGATTTGAGATGGCGATTATTTGCGTCATATGACCTATGTATCTGAGGCGTCTGATATAATTGTTTGTCAGACGTTCCTGCTGTATCTGACGCATCTGAGGAGGCCAATTGAGTAATAGGGCGGGTTGAGAGGGTCTCGAGAGATTCCTATTTGGTGTATCTGGGATGTCTGACTTATCTACCTCTACACCGCAAACACGCCATCTCACTTCTATGTCTGAGATAATTGACGACCCGTTCGTAAGTAGTGGAACTGAGATAACTGATGTATCTGAGAATTCTGAGAACAAGCCAACTGGCTCAGGGGGGCTGACCTCACTTCAGATCAATCTGATATATCTGAGGTTACTGATGTACCAAACGTAATGATTTTTTGTTGATTAGATATCTGAGGTATCTGAGAAAGAAGGATGGGGTGTGAGAACGGTGGCGGACTGGAAAATCCCAATTGATTGGGACAGCTTCACTGGCGCAACTAATAGGTATTTCCCGAGTTACCATCCTGGTATGAGCGAACGGGAACGGGCACTACAGCAGACCGAGGTCTACTCACAGCTGTACGATATAATGCGGAGTGACCGTCCCTTATATGATCGGCTTGAGGCTGTCCTTCAGCTTGGGGTCGAGTACTTCGATGTCGATCAAGGGTACATTACACAGATCGAGCAAGAGACAAATGAGTGGACTGCGATCGTCAGTACGGACTCCTCGGACGGACCTGTCCCTCCCGGTCTCGACCTTGACCTCTCGACATCATACTGTCGGCGAACCATTCGGGAAGAAGAAATTGTCTCGTTTGCAGATGCCATCGATGCGGGATGGGAAGACGATCCCGCCTTTCAAACACACCAACTCAGTTGTTATCACGGGGCGCCAATCATCGTCGACGATGACCCGTACGGAACAGTGTGTTTCTCAGCGCGGGATCCACGTGCCGACCCGTTCACTGATGCTGAAAAATCACTCACCTATTTGATTGCCCAGATCGTGGGCTACGAGATCGAGCAACGAAACTACGAACGCGATCTCGCTGAACAGGAACAAACGCTGGCGGAACGACGAGAGATTTATCGCGCCGTCATCGATGCCAATTTCGATCTACTGTTCCGTATTGACCTCGACGGGCAGTTCATCTACCATTCACCGTCGGTCGAGGAGATGCTGGGGTACACTGCTGATGAACTCCACGGTCGTCCATTTACGGCCGTGCTCCCAGATGCGGAGACCGCGGAAGCGGCTCAGAGATTATACGAACAAGTCTTGGCTGGCGAAACAGTGGAGGAATCATACCTCCCGCTTGAAACGAAATCCGGCGAAATTATCTATGCTGACATCCGTGGCACGCCGATTTACGATGCCGACATCCCACCTGAGGAGCGAACGCCATCCGATATCGTTGCCGTCCAGGGGATGACGCGCGATGCAACAGAGCGAAAACGGCGCGATCGACTGATCAGCGTGATCCACCGAGTGCTTCGACACAATCTCCGCAACGATATGGGCGTCATACGAGGCTATACGGAACTCTTGGGGGAGTCGCTATCCGGAGACGACGCGGAACTGGCACAGCGGATCCATACTACTGCTGAGCGGTTGATCGACCTCAGCGAAACAGCACAGAAACTCGAGGAAAACCTCGACTCTCCACCAGAGCTTGAACCGATCGACGTCGTTCCTCTCGTTACGCGCGCAGCCACCCAAATCGACGAGGCGCATGCTGCGGCGACAATCACGATAGATACATCCGAGACTGCCGTTGCACAGTCCGCCCCACGGCTAGAGACGGCGATCTGGGAGCTCGTCGACAACGCGGCCACCCACGCTGGTGATACACCGACGGTAGAGGTCTCGGTAAGGGTCACCGACGATGCGGTCGTGATTCGCGTGCTGGATGATGGACCTGGACTCCCTGAAATGGAACAATCGGTACTTCTCAGCGGTGATGAAACACCCTTAGTTCACGGGAAACGGCTCGGGCTCTGGCTGGTCTATTGGATCGTGACGAGTCTCGACGGTGATCTGGATGTACCCGATGGGCGACCGGGTGCAGCCATCGAAATCCGATTGCCCGCAGCTCCGTAACGATCGGAACGGTCTCGCCACGGACATCTCACACGCATTCGGGCGAACTAGAGCCCTGAAATTTCAAACCGAGCACCGCCGTCACAACCGGTTGTAACCGTGATATCCCACCCGTGAGCTTCGACAATGCGCTTGACGATCGCGAGCCCGAACCCGGTGCCGTCTTGGTTGGTTGTGTATCCACTCTCGAAGACATCGTCTCGTTCACTTTCTGGAATCCCGGGGCCGGTATCCTCGATATAGAAGCCGCCGTCGAGGGCCCCGACGTGAATGGTGACCGCATCGCCGCCGTGTTCGATGGCATTCCGGTATAAGTTTTCAAATAGCTGGATGAGCCGGCTGTCATCCGCGTCGATCTGAATACTTGACTCGATCTCGAGTGAGGCGGCTTCAGTTGCGACGTTGTTCCAGGCCCGGTTAGCGACTTTGCGAAGAGCGACCGGTTGTGTCTCGCCGACGGCAGCGCCTTCGCGAGCAAGTGTCAACATATCCTCGATGAGTCGTTCCATCCGATCCAGCGCCCGCTCGATGGCTTCGACGTGCTCTAGTTCGCCAGTCATCTCTATGAGCTCCAACCGACCCTGAGCGACGTTCAATGGGTTTCGCAGATCGTGCGAGAGGATACTGGCGAATTCCTCAAGACGGTCACGCTCGCGCCGGATCGTCGCCTCCGCAGACAGTCGGTCAAGGGCCGTCACAACGTGGGTCGCCAGCATCTCCGCGACTTCCGCATCACGATCGGCAAACTCCCGTGGTTCCGACGCAAACACTTGCAGGACGCCGTACTCGCCCAGCGGAATGCTCAACAACGCTCTGGGCTCGGTAGCCGCCCGCGACTCAGGTTGTGTGCCGCCATCACGGACTGCCGATGTGCTCGCCGACCGGGTGTCTGCGAGATCGTCGACTCGGAGTACTGTGCCAGATTCGTAGCTCTCCCCGGCGTATCCAAAGGACGTGGGCACAGGGTCACAGTCATCGACCTCATCCGGACCTGATTGGGCGACAGGAACCAGCTGCTCACCCTCAACAGCAGACACCCGGGCGAGATCTGCATCGAACAGCTCGACAGCCCCGTCAGCTGCCCGTTGGTGGATCGCCGCCGAGGAGTCGGCCGCGTTGATTTCGGTGGCAAGTTCGTGGAGCTGCGTCACTTTCGACGTGTGAGTACGAAGTTGTTGCTCCGCTCTCTTCCGGTCCGAGATATCGTGGATAACGCCAGTGAAGAGGTGGTCGTCGTCGACGGCATATTCCCCAAAGCTGATCTCGATCGGGAACTCCTCGCCTTCAGCCCGACGTCCACGCAGTTCGATACCGTCCCAGTCGATAGTCCGGGTTCCCTCCGAAAGGTACTGCGCCACGCCATTCAAATGCGAGTCCTGAAACTGTTCGGGCATCAGCATCGTCAGCGGCTCACCGACGACCTCTGAACGCGTGTATCCGAAGAGTTCCTCGACGGCGTCGTTGGTATATCGAATCGTACTCGTCTCGTCGATAGTGACGACGGCAAACGAGGAACTCTCCGTCAACGCACGGAATCGCGATTCGGACTGTTCGAGTTCCCGTTCCCGGGTTTTCAAGCCGGTCGCGTAGTAGCCCAGTAGGGCGCCGGCCGCCATGAAAATCCCCGCAGCATTGAGACTGAGAGCGATCGGCTCGCCAGCCGGCGTATGTTCGAGTGAAATGATGAAGGAGTACCAGATGTTGACAGCGACGCCGGTGACCGCCCCACTGAGCGTCCAGAGTGTCACCCGTCCGATTCGCGGCTCACGGTGCGTTCGAGCGAGCCAGCCCCCGCCAATAACGAGTCCCACCCCAACGATGGCCGGTGCAATCACCTCAATAAAATCAACCAATGGATCGTCGCCATCGAAAAACACCCACCCAACCGAACACACGAAGAGGAGAAACCCCACGAGGGTGACCGACCATCTCGTTATCGCACAATACAACCTTCCCATATAGATTCAATAACCGGAATGAGTCACTTAATAGTCGTGATATGGATACTGAGCATCAATTCTCTCATCAATGCTGAGCGTCGCTCGCTGCGTTTTGATCTCTGCGTCCGGTTATGCCGGTTCAGACGCTGGAGCATCTTCCACGATGACTTGGACCTCGTTGGGCGACGCGAGGAGTTGCATGTCCCGAACAGTAAACCGAACCGAAATATCATCCTGTGATGTGGCGAGGAGCTGCTCCAGCGCCTCCACGTCGACCCAGTCCTGTAACTGATAGTCGTCGCGGTCCAGACCGCACGCTTCCAATGTCTCGATGATCTCAACGAGCAGGTCGCTCGACGATCGGGGGGCGGTCGGTGCTGATGCAGTCATCAATACGGTTCAGAACATTGCCGGCAGGCATTTAAAACATTGGGAGTCAACCATAGAAGCGCAACGCTTTGCTACTTGACGTAGCGCGTTCGGGATAGCGTCGGCGCAACCACAAGCGATTATGCGCTTTGACGCCGACTGGATGTCGCGTGCCGATGACCGCATTCTGGAGCATCTTTCTGACGACGGCCCCGACACCCCGAAGGAAATGGCGGATAGCGACCGCGTCCGCTTCTCTCGCCAGCACATCAACGCCCGCTGCAAGACGCTCGTCAAATACGGCCTCCTCGTCCATCTCGGCAACGGCGTCTACGACATTACTTGTGAGGGTAAACAGTATCTCGCTGGTGATCTTGATGCTCGAAATCTTGAGGCCAAATGAGATTAATTGGCGACGGATTTTGATTATTGACTGACTAGTGTTACGACTGAACTACCTTGACTATTCTACACACAGTTTACAGTAACATTCTGCGCTAACCTAACCGATGATAGACCCGCCAGAGCCAGCCAGGTGTTGACGTAGTGATCTCGTCGATAACTGACGTCCATGGGTGGTTGCCGTGGAACGCCCGGGCATAGGGAGCCGAAACATCCGCTGTCTCACTTACGAGGAGCAATGAGCCGAAAAGGGCGTATTCGGGGAGGAATGCAACATCACTCCACAAGTACCGCGGGAGAAGATATCCGAGAGGCCGCCACAAACGGTGAGATCGAAGCGCAGCCAGCTCCTCGTCGGTAACACCGAGTTCACGAACGGCCGTCGGTGTAATCCCGCCTCGACGCGTTCCGTGGGCAAGGACGCCCTCCAAGAGTGTCTTCGTATGCTGTCTCTCCGCGAGATGAGACAAGAAGTCGTACTGTAGCTCAGTGGCGAAATGTGCTTGCGTACGGACTGACACTGCCTGCTCGAAACCTTCCTGCAGGTACGGGTGTTTCCATGTTGGTGAGTCGAACTGGTGCTGATACGCGTGGCACAACTCCGACGCTAAATACGTGTACGCCGTCGTCTCGGGGAGCTGCCCTGGGCTCACGCCGATTCTGCCCGTCCGCGCGGAATATCGCCCGCCGATGAACACGAGCGTTAATGAGGCCGGTAGATCGCTCGTGAGAAGTGCGAGACGCTCCCTACGCGAATAGTCGTACACAAGATGTTCACGCCACATCTCGCGGTACGGTGTGGAATCGACATCGAGAAGGTCGTCGTAAAATCGCGTGAGTTCATCGAAGCGTTCGTGAAGGTCAGCCTCGCTTGCGAGAGGACCATTGGAACTCTGTAGGAGTGAATCGGTTAGGGGTGGTGCGTCCGGGTACTCCTTCCAGTACGCATCAACAGCATCTGAACAAATTGACCGTAGCTGTTCGAAGAACGCCTCGTCGTGCATCTGAATGGATATAATGGTGGAGGGGAGTAACCTTCGTTCGATAGGTTGGATTGGCTGTTTAAGCGTATCTATGCAGGAGCGGACTCTGCGGGTTCGACGTACTGGTACTCCCACTCGCGTCGAGCCTCAATTTCACGGCGGCCACGACGGGTGAGCGTATAGACGTTCGTTCGCCGGTCTTTCTCGCCTTTCTCGACGAGTCCCTTCTCAACAAGCGTGTCGAGGTTCGGGTAGAGTCGGCCGTGATGGATCTCTTTCTCGTAGTAGTCTTCGAGTTCCTCCTTGATGGCGAGGCCGTGGGGCTCATCAAGGCCAGCAATCACGTACAGGAGGTCCCGTTGGAATCCGGTCAGGTCGTGCATCGTCCCGCTCCCTGATACGAAGTGCTATCCCATACGTCTGTTGTCCTGCAGATGGCGGTAAAACCTCTGCAAGCACCGAATCCGATACCTGTATATTTATACAGAGGACGAGAGAAATACCGTTGCGTATGGCAGACCTGATCGTCAAATCGGCCGTAAAAGAAGCGCTCAATGACCACAACGTCTCGGCGGATTTCTACGAAGCACTGGACGACGAAGTAACTGAAGTGCTCGAAGATGCAGCCCGGCGTGCCGAGGAAAACGATCGGAAAACTGTCCAGCCCCGCGACCTCTAGCTCGGTCGGAAAGTACTACCCCCATTGCTCGAATTCACCCACCTGTTTTTAAGACACTCGTGACTGGTAGATATCTCTATGAGTATGACAACGGAGTCAATTCAAGTCGAGAACGTCGTTGCCTCATCCGATATCGGTCAAGAACTCGACCTCGAAACGCTCTCTGGGGACTTAGGAGCGACCGACTACGATCCTGATAACTTCCCGGGGCTCGTCTATCGGATGCACAATCCCAAAGCTGCAGCACTCATCTTCCGCTCGGGGAAAGTGGTCTGTACGGGAGCGAACAGCGTTGATGACGTGACGACTGCGCTTAAGCACGTCTTCGACGAACTCCGCGAGTTGGGCGTCGATGTCGCAGCATCGCCAGAGATTGAAATCCAGAATATTGTCTCGAGTGGGGATCTCGACCACACACTCAATTTGAATGCGATCGCGATCGGTCTGGGCCTCGAAAGCGTCGAATACGAACCTGAACAGTTCCCGGGGCTTGTCTACCGACTCGATGACCCGGATGTAGTCGCACTCCTCTTTGGAAGTGGGAAACTCGTCATCACTGGTGGAACACAACTCGATGACGCTGAAAAAGCTCTGGTAAACATCGAAGATCGGCTTAACGATCTTGGGTTACTGGACTGAGCTGTTTAGTGATGGGCGGGGAGGACACCATCTGAGTGACGGAGGCAGATCTGTTGAACACTTTCTATTGGAGGGATTTTGACGAATGTGTTGCACCCAAGGTCCCTCTGTATAGCTTTCTCATTTCGTCGGTAATCACATACATAAGGACTGTGAGAACCTTGCATGGACAGTCAGGATATGGATGAGGATACTTCATTTGTTTCGGAGCTAACTGAAAAGGAGGTGGTTGAACTACACAAGTTACTACCCGGTTTTAAACAAGAAGTGGTGACGCGTCTGGAGATGTTAGAATCGGTCGAAAACTTGGACCCTCTAAACCAATTCCGAGTAATTGGGTGGCTTGTAGACTTCGGAGGCGATCTTGATGATAATCTCGCTATTACAAAAGGGATTGAGCTTGGTGAGTCGATAGATAAATCTAAACTAAGTTCTCAGAACCGTGGTATGTTACATTATCGGTTGGGAACGGCGTACTCCAACCGTGCGTCCATTACTACTCACGACGGTAACCAGTGGAGCTGGGCGATCCCTGATATTGAGGAGGCGATGAAACAGTACCGACGTGCAATCCAAGAGGAAGACTTTGAAATTCTTCCAGAAATGGAGCAGTGGCGAGCACTTACTAATCTTGGGAACCTCTACTCAACTGTCGGACGGTTTGTTGAGGCGTTCGACTATTGGAATGAGGCACTCATCCGACAACCATACTGGTTTCCTGCGCGGGGTCAACGCGGTATCGGGTTCTTGTATTATGCAAATCACGACTACGACGCCGGTCACAAAACAATCCTACTCAAGAAAGCATATGACGAGTTGGAATTTGCAGGATTGGACCAATATATCGGTATTTCACCACAATCGACGACTCAACGCTTTCTCCAAATCAAGGATCGGGTCGCCGCTCAATTTGAATCTCCACCACCCTCCGATGAAATTCTTGATTTCGAGGGGTCTGACCTAGGTAATACAGAAGAGGAGAAACAATACCGGCGTTGGTGTCTCAATCATCGTCTCTTTTTGAACACGCTGAACGATGTTACTGATGACCCGGTTGCAGCCAGAGATATACTCAATTTGGGACAGATTCGGAGTGAACGAACCGAGCGAATCGTATCGTGCTTAGGTCTATGGAATCAATTAGTCGAAGAATATGTCACGGCACGGTACTTGCTCTATGAGGGTCTAAGTCCTAGTTCAGAACACTTCGCGGACAACGGCGTCCAACATATGAACACTCTTGATTATCCGATTCACTCTATCTACGGTGAGAAGCTAAAAATCGCACTTAGAACTGCGTACTCCATTTTTGATAAGATCGGCCAGTTCATCAACTACTACTTTGAGTGCGGTAGGGACCTTACTGAATTAGATTTCACTGACATTTGGTACACAGAACGGCATGGAGACGAACTCAGAGAGCAATTCCAAAATAAGCCAAATCTTCCACTTCGGGGACTCTACTGGCTAAGTAAGGACTTCGGCGAGTGGGATCTGCATATTGAAGGATCGATCGACAAAAGCGGTCGAAAACTTGCGGATATTCGAGATGCCCTTGAACATCGATACGTGAAATTGACAATGGTCCCGACACGAGAGGACAATGAGACCGAACGGTTTAACGACGAACTTGCGACGACTATTGTTCGGGATGATCTTGAAGACCAAGCGTTGGCGATGCTACGGAAGGCCCGTGCCGGTCTGATCTACTTGGCTTTGGCCGTCAATATGGAAGAAGAACTGAAGGCAGGATCTGACGAGTTGGCTATGCCTCTCCAATTCGGTCCGCTACAACCAGGTCCCCAGTAGCTTCGAGTCTATGTTTTCGACGAGCAATAAAGGTATGATGATAAATCGCATTAGGCGTCAACAGTGGACTGAGAAGTGTCACCACGACCCGTTGCGTCCTCGATGTTCTCCTTGGTGGCTTCCACGTCTGTCTCGTCGGGTTCTGCAACAAGAACGGTGCGATCTGGGGTCGGGTCAGCACCCATCTGGAGGTGGTCGAAGCGAAGGGACTCCTTCTCGCAGAGCCAGCAGTCACACTTCTCGAAGGGAATATCTTCTTTGCTCGTCGGGTAGCCTTCGTCGATAATTGTGGCGGCGATGTGCTTGCCTTTCTCGAGAAGGTCCTGGACGCGCCCCGGGTCGGGACCGAAGGCATCAATGCCGGCGCTCCCCGGTGGCCACGTCCGAATTTCGAGATCGGACTTCGCGAGGTACACGATCTGACCCTGAGACGCACCAAGCGCCTTCATATAGAGATAGATCTGATCTAGATGGCGCTCGATGGGTGGATTGAACCGATACCAGTTTGCTCGCGACTTGTAATCGTAGACAGTGTTGGTGCCGGGCTCGTATAGGTCGGCGTGGCCGATGATCGTGAGCCCGTCCATCTCCATCTCGATTGCGACTTCGCACTGGGTTTCGACGTCAAGGTCCGGGGTGACCTCGTTTTCCATGAACTCGTGGATGGTGGTTCCCGTGTGGAAGGTGCCAAGCGCGTCGGTATGGTCGAGAAGACCGAGTTTTGAGTTGTAGCATTGGCGGGAGCACTTCGCGAGCTGACTCGGGTGGAAGGTGTAGGGGTCGAGCTCGGTGTGGCTATGCTTGTCGTTGAGCTGGATGAGTGTGGACTGGATTGCGGACTCGAAGTCGATCATAATGAATCTCCTCTTCGAACGGCGTCGCAGCGATGGATGCGAGGCCCGTTCGTCGGTATGCGGGCGAAAAACAAGACTGATTCAATATTTTGAACTAGGATTCAAAACAGTAATGGTGCTGGAGATCCGAATACGTGTATGAGCGACTCTGGAACCACGGATCACACGGCAAAGGTCGCCCGGATTCGGGAGGTTGCGATGACAGTTCGTGAACCAAAAAATGCGGGAGAGATAGCTGAGGCTGCTGGTGTTGCCCGAAACACGGCTGAAAAGTATCTCACGCAACTGGTCGAAGCGGATAAACTCGCGACGATCCAGCGGGGTCGCGAGACCCGCTACTATCCAGATCCAGTCACCCAGTATTTCGATCAGATCCGTGACCTCGTCAACGACCATCGAAAAGACGAACTCACGGCTGAACTAGATGCAATCCGGGACGATATCGACGAGTGGAAAGAGGAGTACGATGTGGAGTCCGCTGACGAACTTCGGGCGACCGTCGGTGATGATATTCCGGCATCCGAACGCCGGCAGCGGCGCCACGACGCGGAGGATTGGGACTACTATGAGCACCAGGCGATGCTCATCAAGCAAGCAATTCAGCTCTATGATACGATCGAGGCGACCCGTGAGAGTCGTATCGCCTCCGCCAACTGACTCGGTGACAGTAAATGGGAAATCCGCCGATTTCTGGAGACACACATCTCCACCGATACGAGGTCCACAAACGAGTCGCAAATCGACTTCAACGGGAAGCTGGCGTGACGACCGTAGAAGCCAAACCGAGTCCGATGCGGCCAGTCCGTCTCGCGGCGACCCTCGATCGCGCGGTCTTTTTTGACCAGAACACGGACGCTGGCGACGCGACACTTGAATTCGAGTGGCGCCCCCATTCGAAGCGCGATGAGTTCCGCATTCAGTATAATGAACCGGGGACCCCGTGGTCATGTGGCTGGCATCAGGACAAAACCCACGAGAAGCTCGGCCCAAGTCATTTCCAAGTTGACCACGAAGCGTGGCCAGCACCACACCGTGAGTCTGCATCCTTCACAGACTCGAATCCGATGGCAATCCTCGAAACTTGCCTCACTGAGCTTCGTGACCGTGTCCCGAGTCTCCCGGACAGCGTTCGCCCGAGTCCGTAGGTCGCTACGCGATGGGTTCGGCGACGACAGTGTCGTGCTTGAGGTAGGGGATTTTGCGTTGGCCGTCGGTATCGAACTCGACGATATCGGCCTCAAAGAGAAGATTGAGGTCGCGACTGACGCCGGAGACGTCGCGATCGAGCTCATCGGCGAGGGTGCGGACGGACTTGATGTCGCCTTCACGGATGCGGGAGATGAGTTGCTGGCGCTTCTCCGTGAGGACCTTCTTGGCGGTCTCTCGGTCGGTGACGAGGACGTCCTCGAAACCGCTGGTAGCGAGGGCACGGGCCAGTCGGGATCGTAGTTCAGCGTCCCCATCCGCGTTGGTGTGGTGGTCGGGGGCCGTCGTCTTGTGTTGTAGTCAGCCCGCAACAAAAACGGGTGTTTCGACGTACTGGATCAGTATCGCGTGTCGCGCGGTCGCCGCCCGCGAAGGCGGCGCGGTGTCTTCCCCGGAGGCTTCGGGGGTGGCGTGTTTCGATCAACGTGGCTATCCCAGTGTTCAACCGCGTACCGACCGTCGTGTATCTCGTAGATGTAGCCCTCGTATTCCCGGTAGGTCGGCGAGTAGAGCGTCTCTTTTCGCGTGAACCGGAACTTCGCGTCGGCGTTCGGCTTGTCCTCTGGACCCTCGGTGATTCGCTTGACTTGGTAGGCATAGCTGTAGCCGTCTCGTTCGTGCTTGCGACACCACCCGTCGATGAACGCTTCGAGGGCATCCTCTGGGCTGTCGCCGATGAATCTGTCTCGTGGCATCAGTCTGTGTGTGGCTAGGCGGTGATCTGGTGGTCGTCGACGGTCGTCCAGGTGTCCTCGCTGGGCCCGCGGCGTTCGTGAACGACCTCGAAACCGTCGCCGGGTTCGATAGGACGAATAACGACCCGATGCTCGATATCGTTCCGGTAGCTCGCCATCGCGATCCCTCGGTCATAACGCGTTTTTACCCACGTACAGAGCGTAGTCGTGCTTCGGTGGACGAGTGGGTGAACTTCCTTGAGATCCGCGGTCTGCCAGTCGTCGCCTGCGCCAACGCGCTGCTCGTGGACGATGTCGACCTGGGGGCGGTCAGGCCATTCCCGGATGACGACGCGATGGGACTGATCGTTCGAGTCGATGGCGACGTTGGTCGCAGTGTCGACCATCGTTGACCAGTGGCAGAGGATCTTCGTTGAGGGCTGTGTGGACATAGTTCGATCGCACCGTTCGACTCGGTGTGGACGAGGAGAAACGCGAAGGGTAGTACTACCCCTGACAGAATCTTTGGACACTCACAAGGGGGGCACTCGATCAAAGGTCGTCGTAGTCGGCGTCGAGGACGGCTACGATTGCGCTCTGGAGAATATGCCAGAAGTAACCGCTGAGGATGGCTTCACGCCAATCTTCACTACCGTAGGGTGCCTCGCTGGCTTGTTCGGTTTCGTAGGCGTCCTCGAGGCTGTACATTTCGGTGAGTTGGTCGGCGAGTGCTATCTGTTCGACGAAGGAGAGCTCACGCCAGAGGTCGGCTCGGTTGGACTCGATTGTATTGTGGATCGCGTCATGGAGACTGAGACTCTCGTTCTGGAGCCGTTCTTGGGCTTCGGCGGCGAGTGACCTGATGAGGCGATCAGGGTCGACGCTGAGCCAAGAACCGCTGGCGGCCGCTGCGGGGCCGGTCTCAGTCAAAGAGAGGAAGGGCTGCGGTTCGGTTGGTTCGTCGGTGTCGTCGCCCGCGAGTGTGTCGACGATATCGGTGATTCCCCAGAGGTTGTAGACACCCGCAATGTCGATTTCGCGGTGGGAATAGACCTCGTTGTGCTTCTGGACGAGGATAAGGCACTGAACGTGGAAGTCAACGAAAGTAGGGCGGCCGGTTTCGCCGGCGCCGCGGTCAAGGAAGATGAGGCCAGTCTCGGGGTTGAAGAGGAAGAGAGCGACATTTCGGGGTGGGCCTCCGCCGACACTCTGGTAGTCGACGATGCGGCCGTCCGGCAGATTGTAGTCACGAGCGGGGTACCGGGTCGCGACTTCCGCGACGATCCCGTGCGTGAAGGTGCGAATGGGTGGGGCGGAGTCGATTTCCTCGTATTGAGGGGAGTGGAGGACGTGCTCGATGTCGAGATGGTCGGGGAGGTCATCGGGGTCAATGCTCGTAGCAGCGAGCGCAGCTGCAGTGGCTTCGGTGTCAGTAGCGAGATACCGACTCGGTGCGAGCTCGTAGGGCTCCTTGAGGCGGACAACATCGCCCCGCTCGAGGAGGGGGAACGGGATATCGTCGGGGATCGTGGGCGTTTGATTCGGTTTTACCATGCGTCTGCGCTTGTGGCGCGAAAGAAACAACCAACGAGGCAGCCGTACGAACCGCAAATAGAGGAGGCCATACTCCCACAACCGATAAGATCAAGAATAATTTTCGAGGACGAGGAACACGAACTGCTGAGCGAAGCCGGTTACGAGAACAGCTAAGCCAAGTCTTCTAATCCTGGTTGTATATTTCTCAATTTGACGGTTTATTTCTTTATCAGTCAGATTTTTCGGATAGAAGAAGGCGGCAGTGTCGGGCACACCGGGTCCAGTCGTCCAGCCCTTGTATCCCGTAAGTTCTGTTTCCGGTAGTTCTTCAAATAGCGCTATATCCAGTGAACTCCCTACTTCAATTCGGTTTATATCATCTGCGTCCCAACCATCCTTGACAAAATATAGCCCATGTGTGTGATCACTAAGACCGTCCTGTATAAGTGGTGTAATTACCTCCAGTAGTTCAGGAAATCCGATTTCAGTCTCTTTCTGAGTGGGTGCGCTTCCTGAACGACATAGAGTAGAAAAACCACCTCTGCCCGTCCTGTCTACGGTTTCCTTTGCGTAATTCAGTCGACCACTGAATGTTTGGTGCCAAATGGCAGGAATATCAGGAACTGCAAGAATAGTAGCACCGAATATATCGATCAACAACCCCAGTAAAACACCCCAAAATGGAGGATAGTAAAACAAAACTAGGGAGTCAATTCCGATTAGGAATATAATAGATGGAAATAAAACCCATCTCGTTCTTGGAGTCTTGATTGACCGTTTTATAATCATCAGACTCAACTGGTGGTTTAAGCTTGAAAATTCAATCGATAGGTATGTAGACCGCTCTATGGCATTCTCAGATTAGAACAAGAGTGTTAAGCAAGGGGACAGCATTATCTGGATGAGGCGGATGAGTTATGCCACCGGACAGCACGCGGGAGCGGATAGAGTACGACGTCATAACACTGTTTGCGACTGCTGAGGTAGACTCAGAACAGCGACCGGGAATTGCCGAGGCGTTACGCGAATCCCGCACACAACTATCGAGCCAGACCGGCTATCTGATGCGCTTCGGAGACGCTTCGCATCGTGAGCTGACTGTCTTCGATGTGGTTTCGCTCCCGATCAAGAGCTACCCGGTGTCTGAGTCCGCATATGCATCTCTCCCAGATCGCGTTCGCGAGCAGCTCCAAGACGTCGGTGCCGTGCAGATCGTCGCCGATTATGATTCAGAGGCAAGCATCTTCCGCGATGTCGTGTGGCCGGGTGCGGAGTCACCAGGAGACACCGCGGACCCAGTCGAGACGATAGACGACTCGTCAAAGGATGGTTCGACCGAACGGTCGGCAACGGCGGGCGATGGAGTGGGTACGGACACGATGGTTGAGGAGTACGACTCGGATGATTCGGCGCAGACGTATCGCCCGATCACACGTCGCGAGTTCGAGACGTTCCTTGAGGGTGTCAGCGTCGATTTTGAGCGGAAAACGTACGGCTGGACGGACGAATGGGTGTACGAATCGATTCTGGATGACGGGGAGAAGTGCCTGCGGGTATACTCGTCGATCGACCGCGAAGACAACGCGAGTCGTGAAGCTGGTTCAGACGCGATAAAGTCGGTCCTCCTGCTGAACGTGGCCGACGCCGGCAAGGAGCCGACGTGGCGGCCGCTGCGGAAGCCAAAGCGGACGTATCGGATACAGACGTGGCCACAGAATCTTCGTGAGAAACTCGAGAACGCGGTGGCAACGCAGGACGAACTAAAGGTCTGCTCGGATTGTGGTCGGCCGATGGTACTCCAATCCCCGAAAGGGAAGAACCGCCAGTTCTGGGGGTGCTCAGGGTACTATGAGAAACCGGCAGGTAGTGACCGGGCGTGTGAGAATACCGCACCCGTTCAGTAGGTCAATGGTTGACCGCGGGGTCAAATGAGCGACAAGCCCAATGTCGCCCATATCTCGGAGAGAATACGATGTATCAGATTTCCACCCGATAAATAACCTAATAACGATGACTTGTAGATGATCGAGTCATTTGGCTACCAACAATCAGGTCTACGGTGATTTCAGCACTCCGTAAACTGATGACCGAGTTGATATGTAGAGGCCAAACCCGAGTACTACGTATCGGTCTAAAGGAAGAATGATGCGGCGGTAATGTTATACCTCAAACTCCGTTTTCTATCTACAATGAGACAAGGGATCGAGCTGGTGGATGAGGATATTTTATCATTTGAACCGAAGCAAGCAGTCAAATTCTTTCGTGATCTAATCTGGGCTTCTGCGCCCGATGCGGGAATTCAATCGGAGACCCACGTGAATCTAAATATCTACACATCAGATGGAGGAATTGACGCTGAGGCAGAAAATGAATTTGAGGTAGAAGTGACCACTGCTGACAAAACAAATCTAATTCCGGAGGGAAGAACCGGATACCAAATAAAAACTGGCAGCAAGCCATCAACGTCAGATTGTCAAAATGAATTATTGAATAGTGATGGTCAGATTAAATCATATGTGAAGGATGTCGTGTCTTCTGGTGGGAATTATGTATTCGTCACGTTCTCTCAACTGACCTCTGAAGAGAGGGATGAACGCATCTCGGCGATTGAAAACCAGCTCAGTGAGAAGGGCTATGACAAGGGGAATGTACAGCTTTTCGCCACCAACCAA
>Ga0207757_100235_pt1 | contig 43176 bp, 49 predicted proteins | sample A23P3SouthBayCA_2_FD_187752 | JGI IMG/M metagenome (GOLD analysis project Ga0207757, IMG submission 187752) | Aerobic enrichment media microbial communities from Eden Landing Ponds, California, USA - A23 P3 (2) (SPAdes) | ecosystem: Environmental > Aquatic > Marine > Unclassified | place...
TCGGGTCGAGTGGTCTCGTTTCTGTTCCAGAGCCAGCCGTCTCCGACTCCGGGCTTGCGCCCGGTCACCCGTCCGGACGGTGGGGGGACTTTCCTCATGTCCCGTAGGGACACGGGGGCCGGGCTCTCTCTGCCACCGTGACCTAGGCCGGTCGGTCGAATAAGCCGTTCGGTCGGCAGACTGGTTGAGAGAAATTCATCACGGTTCTTTCCGACGGAAAGGAAGACTTCAAGTCGGTTCGGCGTAACGTTTGCGTATGTCCGAGGCGCAGACGGTACACCTTTCTTACGAAGACGGCGCTCGAGCGGTCGAACTGGCTCGTGAGGCCGTCGAGGCGTACGTGCTCCAGGGGCAGCGAGAGCAGCCGGGAAGCATGCGTGACGCGTTCTACGCGCGAACGGGCGCGTTCGTCCGCATCACGTCCACTCGTGGCCGTGGCCGCCTCCGTGGCTGTGCCGGCGCCTATCGTGGCTCCGACCAGCTCGGCCACGCCATCGTCGACGCGGCCATCACCGCCGCATCCGGCGACTCCTGTGGCTCCGAAATCGAACCCCCAGAGCTCGAGAGCCTCAACATCTCAATCTGTGTCGTCTGTAATCACGTCCTCACCAGCGACCCACTTTCTGACATCGAACTCGGCACGCACGGCATCGCCATCGACGCCGACGGCCAGCACGCGTGGATGTACCCCACGCTCCCGGTCGAGAACGGCTGGACCGAAGAGCAGTTCCTCACCCACGCGTGCCGCAAAGCCGGTCTCTCCCCGCTCGCGTGGCAGGACGACGACACCATGATCACCCTCTTCGAGGGGCAGGTCTTCCGCGAGCGGCCCGAAGGCGGTAGCGTCGAACAGCTGTAAGCGGCACCGACGGTCCTACGCGTCCGATCCGAACCCGACAGCCTCGGCGTCGGCCAGCGCCCGCTCCGCCGCCGCGTCGAGGTCGAACTCGCGGACCACCTCGCCGTCGCGGAGCAGCGGTTCGAGGAGTGGTTCGCCGTCGGCCGGTCCCTCCCGGTCCGCGAGGCCGACGTGGTGGCCGCCGTCCGGCGTCCGGTAGGCCTGTTTGGTCCCCGAGAGCTTCCCGCGCTTGGCTGCCGGCTCGCCGTCCACCTCGACGATGTCGAGCGCGAAGTCCACGGGCTCGGCGTTGGAGACGTAGCCGCCGACGCCGAAGCCGTCGGCAACGTCGCGGAGTTCGCGGAGTTCCGCGGGGCCGAGGCCGCCGCTCACGAACACGTCCACGTCCTCGATCCCTCGGGCGTCGAGTTCCCAGCGCACCTCGCGGACGATGTGTCTGAGGTTCCCCCGGCGCGACCCCGTGGTGTCGATGCGGACGCTATCGAGGTCCGATCCCAACGTCTCCGCCGCCCGGAGCACCTCGTCCACCTCGTCGCTGTAGGTGTCACAGAGGGCGACCCGCGGCACCTCGGGTGCGACGGCGTCGTCGAACGCCCGCCATGCCGCCTCCTGATTCCCGCGGCCGAAACAGATCAGGAGCGCGTGGGGCATCGTCCCCGCCGCCTCGCGGTCGAGCAACTCGCCGGCGGCGACGTGGGAGAAGCCGTCGAGCCCCGCGAGCAACGCGCTCCGCTCGACGACCGCTGCGATGGACGGGTGGACGTGCCGTGCGCCGAAGGAGAGGACGGTCGACTCCGGCGCGGCCCGCCGCGTCCCCAGCGCCGCCGTCGCCATCCCGCTGGCGTGCGAGAGGAAGCCGAGCAGCGAGGTTTCGAACCGTGCGAACTCCAGATACGGCCCCTCGATCCGCATGACCGGCCCGCCGTCGAACAGCCGCCCCTCGGGAATGGCATCCACGTCGACCGCTAGCCCCTCCAGCAACGCCGCGGCGTCTTTCACGCCCGCGAGCAGTTCGAAGTCGCCGTCGGGGAACTGGTCGGCCGTCACTTCCGCGACGACCGTCGGATTCCGACCGGCGTGGCGGAGCGTCGTCTCCGTCCGCTGGAAGTACGCGTCGGTCGCCGTCCCGTCGCGGATGTCCTCGGGAGCGACGATGTCGAACGGTTGCATAGCCGGCGGCTTCGCGCCGGCCGGTGAAAAGTCCGTTCGTTCGGTTACCGCGGTCGAAGAGGATTCGTCTTCATACGCGTCGTCAGTCGGCGTGCACCCCGTCGAGTGCGCCGACCGTCGGCGCGTTGACGACGGTAACGGTCGTCCCCGACCGCTCGACGCGGTAGGCGTCGGCGTATGGGCCCGCGGGCACCACCAGCACGTTCTCGCCGCGCCGTTCCGCCCCCCGGCGCGTCCGCAACAGGTCGCGGTAGGCGATGGCGAACTCGGCGGCGTCGCCCGTCGTCGCCCACTCGGTCCGGAGGACGTAGCCGCCGGCTCCCGACGCGTTGTGGTAGGGGACGAGACGGTCACCGACCCAGCCCGCGGTGGTGGGGTGAGTGTAGTTGTACGCGCGGTGCGGACGCGAGGGCCGCTGCAGGTGGAACGTCTCCGTTCCGCCGTTGGCCCAGACCATCGCGAACAGCGACGCCTCACCGACCGTCGTCCCGGGTGGCGAGCGGTCGAACCGCGTCCAGTTGGCGTTCGAGCGGTCCGGCACTCGCACCGTCGCCGGCGACCAGTCCGGATAGCGTTCGGGGTGGATCACCTGCGCCGAACTCGTCGGCGGGTCGGCGTAGGCGGCGTTCACCGTCTCCCAGCCACCGCGCTGGCGGAGGCGGTGGACGAACGCCGGCCCGTCGCTGTAGGGTTGGTACGCGGCGACGTAGACGCCCATGTTGCCGTCGAGGCTGGCGCCCGGCCCGCTCGCCGGGCGGGGCAGACACGACCAGCTACCGTCGCCCGTGCCGCTACATCGCCGTTCGTACAAGTCCTCGACGTAGCCCGCGTCGCCCTCGATCAACCCCCGTCGCGCCAGCGCCTCGTCCCGGGTCAGGTTCGCGCGGTCGAACACTTCGCTGAAGTGCTGGTCCTGCAGGGCGTGGACGAGTTCGTGCGCGAGCGTCCGACGGTCGATAGTCGGGGGTGACGCGTCGGCACCCGACTCGCTCACCACGACGATCCGATCCTCGCTCGGGACGTACGACCCCTGCACCGACGCGCCGTAGAACGACTCGAACACCGACTCGACCGACTCGTCTTCCCCCACCAGCAGGAGCGCCTCCCACACCTGCTCGTCCCACGCCGTCGCCGTCACGTTCTCGTCGGCGAGGTACGTCTCCCGGTCGACCACTGCGACTGGCACCGTCGACTCGAACTCTAGCCCCCGGATGCGCTCGACGCGGGCCATCGTCCGCGCGACGACTGCCGCCCGCTCGCTTTCGTTCAGGCCGTCCGTCGCGTTCACCGCTAGCGACTCGTCGTACCAGTAGCCGCGCTCCCAGCCGAGACGGTCGGTCGCGGGGTCGTCGAAGCCGCCGTGGGTGGGTGTCGGGGACGAGGTTGGTGGGTGGGCCGTCGTCGACGCGCCCGTCGTCGTGGGTGTCGCTGTCGTCGCCCTCGTGGGTGACGACGTGGGCGTCGTCGCCGTTCCTTCCGGTCCGGCCGACGTCCCGCCACAGCCGGCGAGGACGACGAGGAGCGCGAGCAGGACCGGGCGGAGCTGCATACCTCGGGTCGGCGTCGGCGCGTGAAAAGACTGCCGTCGATGTTCTAGGAGTCGTACGCCACGGTCGTTCCGAGACTCTCGACCGGTACGCGCCCCCGCTCAGTCGAGGCGTCGCGCCACTGCCGCCATCGCCACGGCGGCGATCAGCGCGAGGACGGCCGTGAGCGGACCGAAGCCGGGCGCTTCGAGGCCGGTGGAGCCGCCGTCTTCGCCGTCGCCGTCGCCACCGGCGGCGGCCGTCGTCCCGGCGCTGTCCCCGTCGCTCTCGCCGCTGTCGCCCGCATCCGCGTCACCGCCACCGTCGTCACCGGCCACCTGCGGCCGAATCTCGCTCAGTTGCTCGGCCGTCGGCGCGTTGACGATGGTGACCCGCGTCCCCTCGCGGTCGATGCGGAAGGCGTCGGCGTACTCGCCGCTGGGGATGACGTAGGTGTTGTCACCCTGCGACTGCGCGTCGTGCGCGTCGAGGATGGCGCGGTAGGCGTTGTGGAACTGCGCGGCGTCCCGTTCGGTGTCCCACTCGGTCACCCAGACGTAGCCGTACTGGCCGTCGGAGACGCTCCCCTTGTAGTACGGGAACACGCGGTCGTTCCCCCACCCGGCCGACGGCTGTGCGTCGTAGTTGTACATATCGAGCGGGCTGGTGGTCTGGACGACGGATCGCGGGTTAATGGTCCGCGCACCGGCCGTCCGCGCCTGATACCAGAACATCACGTACATCGAGGCCTCTCCGACCGTGTCCGAACCGGCTTCTCCTTGATCGGGGAACGTCTCCCACCCGTTCCGGGCGCGGTCCTCGTACTCGATGGGGATCGGTTCCTCGTCGGTCATGTGGATCACCTGCTCGGTCGATTCCGGCGGGTTCTCGAAGGCGTCGTTGACGGCCGCCCAGCCACCCTGCTGGCGGAGCCAGTCGACGTAGACCGGTCCGTCGGAGTAGGGCTGGAGGAGCGTCAGGAGGATACCGAGGTTCGGCGGCTCCTGCGTGCCACTCGGTCCGTCGCTCGGCGTCTCGACGCACTGCCACTCGGCGCCACACCGCTGCGTGTATCGCGTCTCGATGTAGTTGGCCTCGCCTTCGACGACGCCGTCGGTCGCCAACCCGGCGTCTTGGGTTTCGGTGCTCGTGATCTGCTCACCGAGGTCCCCCTGCTGGTCCTGCAGGGCGTGGGTGAGTTCGTGCACCAGCGTCGCGTTGTCGATGGTCGGGCTGTCCGGGGAGTCGGTGACGATCCGAATCTGGTCGTCAGCGGGGACGTAGAACCCCGCCGTCGTCTGTCCGGTCGCCGACCGGAGCGCCTCGTTCGCCTCCCGGTCCTCGCCGATGACGAACAGCGCTTCCCACACCTGATCGTTCCACGCGTCGTACGAGGCATTGGGCGTCGCGTTCCGGTTGCGCTGGCTCTGGAACTCCTCCCTTGAGATGACGTCGACGGGCACGTCGCTCTCGAACTCCGCCTGTCGGATGTACTCGACGCGCGCCATCGCCCGCGAGACGTACGCGTCCAGCTCTCGGTCCGAGAGCCCGTCGGACTGGTCGATGTCTATCGGTTCGTCGTGCCAGTACCCTCCCTCCCAGCCGATGGTGTCGCTGTCCGGATCGGCGTACTGGGGGGCCACCCGGTCCTCGTCGACGGCGGCCGCCCCATCATCGACGGCAGCGGCCGCCCTATCACCGGCGGCAGCGGCCGCCCCATCACCGGCGGCAGTGGCCGCCCCATCACCGGCGGCAGTGGCCGCCCCATCATCGGCGGCAGCGGCCGCCCTATCACCGGCGGCAGCGGCCGCCCCATCACCGGCGGCAGTGGCCGCCCCGCCGCCGGCGACGACGGCCGGAGCGACCGCCGACAGCACGATCAGTACCGCGAAAACCACGGATACCCGCTTTCGCATACCCTCCGTTAGGAGCCGTTACGGAAGTACCTTGCCCGGGATGGCTGGCTACCGCTCGTCGACCGTTCCCCCGGCGCCGGCAGCGATTTCGAGCCCCCCGCGTCGACGACGGCGTTCAGGTTCGATCCGGTCGGCGTCGCCTCCGCTGCCCGGCCACGCGCGACCCGTGATGTCGACGGTCGGCACGACAGTCAGTGCAGTCTCCACTACGGAGGGATCCACGGCGAGGCGTGTCTCGCGCCGGCCGATTACTCCACCCGGTGCTCACGGCCGAGGGGATGGTAAAAATGGGACGCCGTTAACGCCGTCGTTCGACGGTAACGGCGGTTCAATCGGGCTTTCTGGAGCGCTACGCCGCCCCGTCGCCGTCGCCGGCAAAGAGTTCGTCGACGGCGTCTCGGGCCGCGCGCGCGGCCTCGTCGGCCACCGCGTCCGGATCCACATCGTCGTCCGGCGCGTTCAGGTACACGTCGACTTCGAGGACGCCCTCCTCGAACGTCACCGTCACGTCGAGGTCACGGACCTCGGACTGACGGTAGTGTGCGAAGACGACACCTTCGGCCGCCTCGGCGGCCGTCTGGACGACAGTCTCGTCGTCGGGCTCGGCCACGGCCTTACGCGCCGCCCGCGCCGCCCGGTCCCATCGGGCCGCCGCCGCCAGCGCCACCCTGCAGCATCTGCTGGAGCTCCTGCTGGAGCGATTCGAACTGGTCGCGGACGCGCTCTTCCTGCTTGCTCAGTTGTTCGACGCGGACTTCCAGACTCTCGACTTTCTCTTCGAGGTCCTCGTAGGCGTCGCCGTACTCCGTGGAGACGAGGAGTTCGCCGACCTCGCGGTACATCTCGGTGTCCTCGTCGATGTCTTCGAGCGCTTCCAGCGCCGTCTGGGACTCGTTGAGCGTGGTCTCGGCCTGCTGTTTCTGGGCCGCGACCTGCTGGGCCGTCTCCTGCAGATCCTGCAGTTCTTCGAGTTTCTCCTGAGCCTCCGGCGGCAGATTCCCTTGCATGCGCGAAGCGTTGGGGTCCGGAGTGAAAAAGCCCCGTATTCCGTGCCGCGTCCCGGCCGACGGCGACCCGGCCGCGCGCCAGCTCACGCCAGTCGTGCGTTCTCGGCGCCGTCGGCGACCCGCTCTGCGACATCCAGCAATCGAATCCACGTGTTCGTCCCGGCCCGGAGGGCGACGAGGTCGGCTGCGCCGATCCGCACCTCGACCGTCCGGCCATCGCGACCGACCGTCGCAGCCGACCGGGCGTCGTCGATTTCGCCGACTTCCATCCGGACGCTCCGCTCGACGGTCCGGGCTCGCCGCTCCGTGTCGTACTCGAACTGCAGAGAGAGGTGGTGTGGTGCGTCGTCGACGGGCACGTCGGACCTCTATTCCACGTCGACTTCCTTGACCGTCGGTGCGCGCTCCTTCAGGAGCACCCGGTGCCCACAGTACGGACAGCGCACGCCGCCGTACTCGTCGAGTTCCACGTCGCGCTTACACCGGGAACACTTGTAGCTCATGTTTATTCGTCGTCGTCGGTCGCGAGCGCCGCGCGGATCGACCGTCGGACGGTGCGGCCGCCGGGCGTCTCGGGCCGGTACGCCCCACCCGTGAACACTTCGCCCGTCTCCTCGTTCTTCCAGACGCCCGTCCCGATCCGGGTGACGCTGTCACCGTCGAGCGTGGCGTTCTGCATGTCGCTCTCGATCTCCTTGACGCGCCGGCGGGCGACACGCCCGTATCGCGCGCCAAATCGGCCCGCGCTCCCGGTGCTGCGTGCCTTGTTCTCGGCCATAGTACCGCTGAATACCGGGAGGGAACGGATAAACCCTGCGAGTTGGGGCCGGCGGATCGGTCGCGACGCCCGCGCCTCGCCCGCGGACGATGCCGGGAGCCACTCGTCGCTCAGTGGAGCATATCGAGCAGAAAGATGGCGAGAAATCCGAGAAAGAACAGCGTGGTCGACACCGGCGTCTCGGGGACTTTCTGCGCTTTCACGAGCAACTCCTCGGTGACGAGATACAGGAGCGCCGCGGAGCCGAAGGCGAGGATGATCGCGATGGGCGTTCCCGTCACCCCTTCGAGTGCGAGGACGCCGACGGTCACGCCGGTCGTCAGCAACACGCCGAACGCCGCCGGCACCGCGAGTTTTCGGAGGTTCGTGACACCCGACGGCAGTGCGACGACGCCGGCGACGCCCAGAAAGAGCACCTCGATGGCCAGCGCCACGGCGATGAGGGCACCGGTGCCGGCCTCGGTGAGAAACGTGACCCCGATGAGGACGCCGTCGATGAGCATGTCGATGCCGACGGTGATGAGCAACCCCGCGGCGCCCGCGAAACTCCCACCAACGTCCCGTTTCTCGATGCGTTTGCTCAGCCGGTGAATCCCGAGCATCGTCGCGACGCCGATGGCGAATCCGACGACGACGACGAGCGGCGCCCGGTCGTGAACGTCCGGCAGGAGTTCCGCCGCGACGGCGGCGATGACCACGCCAGCCGCGAAATGTTGCACGTTGCTCTCCATCTGCGCCCCCGGTGGTCGGTAGATGGCGATCACGCCACCGAGCAGCGCGGCCACGACGGCCAACATCGTGTACGACAGCGCCTGCACGAGTGTTCCAGCCATTCGGGCCTTGCTCGTGGTCGGACCGTGATTAATCCGGTCCATTCGATCAACCGTTCGAGGCCGGGTGTCGAACACGCTCCCGTCCGCCCGGCGACCCGCCACGAACGCTCGGCCCGGGCGTTCAGTCCTGCAGGTCGGCGGCCGCCAGCGCCTCGTTCAAGTCGTCGCGGACGCGCTCGCCCGTCTCGCGGTCCATCGCCGTCGTGACGATCCGATTCTCTTGCACGCTCGACCCGTCGCGCAGGAGGAGGCGCACGTTGCCGTTGCTGTCCGCGCGCGTCACTTTCGCCCGCAATCCGGACTGCGAGCCCTTCCCGCCGGCGTCGATGGGACCGGGGACGATTTTCTTCACGTGCGGATGCTCGGCCACCGTCGAGATGGCTTTTCGGCCCCCTCGCCCGCCGATCAGCGTCGTGTGTCGGCCACCGAGTTTCTCTTTCGGTGCCGTCTCGACCACCTCCAGCGCCCGGTCGCCGCGGCGGTCCAGCACACTCGTTACGGGATCGTCGTCCGCGACGCGGTAGAACTCGTAGTGGGTCTCCGCCCGCACTGCGCGGATGATCTCCCGGTCCCCTGCGGCGAACACCGTCTCCGGCCGCTTGCGTCGGATCTCGTCCGCGATCAACCCGGCGAAGTTTCGTCGCTCGATCACTCGCGCCTCTCCCCCCTCTTCCGGGCGCGTGGTGATCGTCGTCTCTCCCACCACGTCTTCCTCGTCGAGCATCGTCAGGCGGGCGCGGTCCACGTCGATGTCGAGGACGACGGCGCCGCAGTTGGCCGTGTGACAGACCAGACAGTAGTCACCCGGCCGATCCAGCGGGGACCCGCACCGCCCACACTCCATACAGTCGTGGCAGACGGTCACGCCGGATAACGCTGGCCATCGCGGTCGGCACAAAATCCTTTGTCACGCGCACACACGCCCAGTCTATGGTTCCCCGCCCCTCCCTCCCTCGGATCCTCGTGGCCGCCCTCCTCGTCGGCACCCTCGTCGGCGTCGCCCTCCCGGCGACGGCCAGTCCGCGTCCGGTCCCGGTCTGTTCGCCCTGCGAACGCGGCTTCACGTCCGCCGCCCACGCCCACGACGTGGACGTGGAGGTCGAACACAGCACCGCCACGATGCGCGTCCACCGCAACGGATCGGCGACGTGGACCGTCGAGAACCGACTGGACGACTCCGCGGCGGCGACGTTCGCGCGCGACGACTCGCTCCGACGCTCGGTCGCCGAGGAAGCCGTCGCCGTCCACGACGGCCGCCTCCAGTCGACGAGTGTCTCGGGCGACAGAGTCCGAATCCGCTACCGCACGCCCGACGTGGCGACCGAAGTGCCCGGCGGCGTCCTTCGGGTCGACTACTTCCGCGACGATCCGGGCGCCCTCGTCTACACCGACCTCGGCGCCGACCGCCTCACGCTCGTCGCGCCCGAGGGCATGCGCGTCGGCCACGCCCTCCCCGGTGCCGACGTGTCGGAGCGACGGATGACGGTCACGTCCTTCGATTCCCGTGGTGACGGGCCGTTCGTGACGCTCGTCCCCGAGGGCGCGTTACTCGCACCCCTGTGGAGTCTGGTCGCCCTCGTTCTCGGAGTCGGCCCCGTCCTCGGCCGCAACGTCCTCCTCCTCCTCGGGGTCCCGGGAGCCGTGTTCGCGGGCGGCCTCGCGGCGCTCGCGTGGGGTGCCCGCCGACTCGGCGTCGGCGCCACGACCACCCCCGACCGCCGCGCCCTCGCCGTCGTCGCCCTCGGCGTCCTCACACTCGCCCACCCGCTCTACGCCGCGTTCGTCGTCGCCGGATCGACACCGCCGCTGCTCGCGGGCGCCGTCGGAACGATTGCCCTCGGCGGCCTCCTCGCCCTGCCCGCCGTCCGCGACCGGCTCACTCCCCTCCGTCTCGCTGGCGTCGTCGCCCTCGCGTTCGCCGCCGCCGTCGTCGCCGGCGTCCTCCTCCGGGCGCTCCCGCTCGGTGACCTCGCCATCCGCGACGACGCGAACGTCGTGAAACTGGTCCTGCCCATGCTCCCCGTCTACACCGTCACGTTCGTCGGTTACACGGCCGCACACACGAGGCTTCGCCGGGGACTGGCGGCCGCTGTCGCCACCCTCGCGCTCGTCCTCGCCACGACGTTTTCGATCACCTCGCAGGGCGGGACGCTCTACTTCCTCGGCGTCGTCCTCGCCGTGCTGGGCGGGCTCGTGGCCGTCGTCGTCGGGATTCCGTTCTTCCTGCTCGGCTACGGCCTGCCCGGGCCGGCGGCGGACGGTGAGCGACGGGACGGCCCCGGGACGACGGCCGGCGGTGGTGGCGCGCCCGCCGATCCGGATTAGAGGTCCCGCGGGTCGACCTTCAGATACTCGCGGAGGACGGCCGTCGCGTACGACCCCCGCGGGAGCGAGAACGAGAGGGTGAGCGGGTCGCGGCCGACTTCGAGGTCCGTCCCCACCAGCACCGCTCGGCGAGTCCCCGTCGACTCGAAGTTGCCGGGCAGGTCGAAGTCGGCGGGCGCGAGGTTCAGGTCGTCGAGCACCGCGCGCTCGATGTCGCCGGGCTCGCCGTCGCCGAGTTCCGTCTCGGTCCCCACCAGCGGCGCGGTGACGAACGCCCGCCCGCGCTCGCAGTGGCGGGTCACCACGTCCACTCGGTCCTCGCTCACGCGCTGGAGGCGGTCGGTGTCGGGCAACGGGAACCCCTCGGGTGCGTCGGCGTCGGCGAACGCTACCACGTCGCCGGCGACCGGGCGGTCGAAGGGGAGGCCGCGCCGCAGGCGCTCGGAGCACATCCGGTTGAACGCGTAGGACTGCGCCGCGTTGACGAAGAGTCGCTGGAGGTTCCACGGGACGGTTTCGAGTGCGGCCCGGAAATCGGCCGGCTCCTGCCCGCCGGTTTCCACCAGCGCGTGGAGCATCGACCGCTCGTAGCCGAGGTGGCCGGGCATCGCATCGAGGGCGGCCTGCCAGTCCGGGTCGGCGCTCGCCGCCACGTCGTCCACCGTCGCCCGCGCCTGCTGGGTCCGTTCCGGCTCCGACTCGGCGGGGTTGCCGACGTAGGTCAGCACCGCCTCGCGCCACTCCTCGCGGACGACGTGGAGGCCCACCTCGTGCGTGACGGGGCGGCGACTGCCGAAGCGCTGGTGGCCGAACCAGTTGGGGACGGCGACCCGGCCGCCGCCGAAATCGGTCAGGTCGTCGGTGACGGAATCCACCTCCTCGGGCCGCTCGGAGTCGGCGATCCGAATCTCGAAGGCGTTGCCGGCGAGGTCACCGAACTCCAGATTCCGCCCGACGCGACCCAGCGGCTCGATGTCCACGCCCGAGAGATCCGGCAGGGCGGCCGGGTCCACGTCTCGAATCGAGAACAGCTGCGTCGTGACCGCGCGCTTGTCCTTGGTGCCGGCCCACGACACGCGTTCGCGACTGACTCCCAGCGCGTTCGAGAGCGCGCCGGCGAAGTCGTTGGTGTCCCAGTCGGTGAGGGTCGCGCGAACCAGCAGGTGCGGGTAGGCGCCGGGGTTGGCGTCGAGTGGCTCCGGATCCGCCGCCTCGATTTCACGCACTCGAAAATCCGCGGGCGAAGCGCGGAGACGGCCGCCGACGCCGGGGCCGTCGCTCACGTAGTAGTCGATGCCGACCTGCCGTTCCAGTGGGTGTGCCTCGCGCATCTGGGTCGTCGCCGGTCGTTCGCGCTCCCGCGGGGAGACGCTATCGGTTCTCAGCCGACGAGGCCGGCGACTTCCGCCAGCAACAGACAGCCGACGCCGACGCCGACGACGCCCGCCGCCGCGCGGAGGTACCGATGGGCGCCGGTGTCGAGCGTTCGCTCCCACAGTGCGGACGCGGCCGCCATCGTCAGCACGGACGCGACGGCGAAGGCGCCGAGAAACGAGGCGCCGGTCGGCAGGTCCGGGGCGGCGGCGACGAGCGCGACGACGAGCGCGCCGCTCCCCGCGACGCCGTGGAGCGCGCCGACGAGTAGCGAGTCGCCGTGGAGGTGGGCGTGGCCGCCGCCGAGCGACAGACGGCCGATCCGGAGGTGCGTGTGGAGCGGGTGGGTGCCGTGGCCGTGTTCGCGGCGGTCGAGCACGCTCACGAGCATCCGCGCGCCGAGGTAGACGAGGACGAGGCCGACGACCCCCTCGACCAGCGCGGTGACCGACGGTGGGAGGCGCACGCCGAGCGCGAGAAAGGCGATACCGAGGGCGGCGATGGGGAGGGAGTGACCCACGCCCCACGACGCGCCGACGAGGCCGGGTCGGGCGGTGTCGTCGCCGACCAGCGTCGCCACCGCCGCGAGGTGGTCGGTTTCGAGCGCGTGGCGGGCGCCGAGTGCGCCGCCCGCGGCAGCCGCAGCGACGAGTGACATGATCGCCACTCGTCGACGACGCACTTAGGGATTACCGCTCAGTACAGCGAGAGGTCGCCCGTCACCCGATCCACGTCCTCGTCCTCGCCGGGGCCGACGGCCAGCGCCGTCACCGTCCCCGGGTCCAACTGCGTGTGACCGGCGTCGCGGATGATGGCGTTCGGGAGGCCGGCGCGCTCGGCGGCGTCGGCCAGTTCGAACAGTTCGGACTCGCCGTTCGCTTTCAGGACGACTTTCTTCTGTCCCTCGCCCTTCCACGCCCGGCGGGTGCGCTCGTCGGCGTCCTCGTACGCCGAGAGCGACGCGTGGGCGACCTGCGCGGCGAGTTTCCCCTGTCCCATGCCGAGGTCGGCCCGCGCGACGATGGCCTGTTTCATACCCCACGCTGACGCGGGCGGGTGAAAGCGTCGTCGATCAGTACGCGTCGGCGTCGACGAGCCGCTGGGCGATGCGCTGGGCGCCGACCGCCGCCGAGATGGACGGCTCCTCGGGCGCCACCGCCTCCACCTCGCGCTGGAGTTCCTCGCTCAGGCGTTCCTCGAACTCCTCGACGATGCCCGGAATACAGGCCATGCCGCCCGTGAGGACGATTGGACGATCCAGCGCAAGCTGGTAGACCTTGATGTAGTCGTTGGCGAGTTCGGGCAGGAAGGCGTTGGCGATCTCCTCGACCGCCTCGTCGACGTACTCGTCGACGGCGTCCATGACGCTCCGTTCGATGGTGAACTCGTGGGAGCCGCCGCCGGGCTGCTGGATCACGTCCGTGAACGGTTCGAAGTCGACGAAGTCGGCGTGTTCCTCCTTGTACTCGCGGGCGGTGGTGGTGTCGATGTTCACTCGCCCCTGCGTCTCCTCCTCGACGTAGTTGGCGATCATGCGGTCCACCTCGTTGCCGGTGACGGCGCCGGTGGTGAAGGGAACGAGTTGTTCGCCGCGGCGGTAGGCTGAGGCTTCGAGGTTCGTCGAGCCCAGATTCACCGTGACGAAGATGTCGTCGACGGCCTCCAGATCGCCGCCCATCGCGGGCACCGCGCCACACAGCGATTCGGGGTAGCTCCGGATCAGCGCCTCGCCGATACTGCTCCCCTCGATGACCGACTCGAGGTTCGCCAGCCCGCGCTCGTTGTCGATGGTCGGGATGGCGTAGACGACGGCGCTGTCCTCGGGCACGTCGTTCGCGTCGATCACTTCCTCGAAGAACGTCGCGGTCAGATCGGCCCGGTCTTCGTCCTCCGGAAGCCCCGAGCGGAGCGTGTACTGTACCCGGTCGGGATACTCCGTCGCTGCCTCCTCGCCGTAGAGGACGCGCTCGTCGCCCGTGATCACGTCGTCGTAGGTAGCGAGGCAGGTCAGCGTCTTGACCGTCCGGAGGTCGTCGCCGTCGGGAATGGCGATGACCGTCCGCGTGCTGCCGAGTTTGACGCCGATGGGTGTCGGGTCGCCGCCACCGCCCGAACTCGACGTCTCTTCCGGTTCCGGTTCTGCCTCCGCCTCGTCCGCCTCGATCTCCTCGGCTTCGCTCATACGGCCGCGGCTACTCGGGGGTATGGTAAATAATCACGCCCGTGATTCTCAGCCTTGCGAAAGGGACGCCAGCCGAGCGATGTAGTGGAGGCTCACCCGGTGGTCGTCGGGGCCGAGGCCGTTCGCCGCGTTGGCCCGCGGGTCGTCGATTCCCGACAGGTACGGTTCGAGCGCTTCGGTAGCGTCGGATCCGAGCCAGCCCACCCGCTCGTAGAAGACCAGCGTGTCGGCCACGGATTCGCGCCCCGCCTGCAGGACGAGGAACTCCAACCACTCGAAGAGCAGCGCCTCGGCCACCAGCGACGCCGGGAGCGCGGTGAGATACGGTCGCTCCACGTTCTCGTCGAGGGCCGCGAGATCACGGGCTATCGACGTTTCGAACGCAACGGCGGCGGCCGGGCGGGCGGTCTCGCCCGCCGTCGGATCGGCCTCGCCTGTCGCGTCCGCGGGCGCTCGGTGTTCGTCCTCGTCGTCGCCGACCCGCTCGTGGAGTGGCAGTGGCTCGCCACTCCCCGCCGCCCGCAGTTCGGCCACGTCGTAGTTTCGCGGGTCGATAGCCATTCGAACGCCGGGGGCTACGGCCTCTGTCGGATTAAAATTTCCCGTCGAATCGGCGCGTGCACCCGCGTAACGCTTATACTGTCGTCTCCGCGGCAGACGCTGGTCGGACGCGTGCGGACGACTCGCCAGCCCGCGCTCAGGCGTCGATTCCCGCCACACGGTTGACGACGAGGGAGGTGGCGAGGACGGCGAGCAGCGTCCCCACGAGGCCGTAGGCGGCGAGCCAGCCCACCTGTCCGGCGAGCGTCCCCGTCACGCCGCTGCCGAGCGAGCTGACGAGCAACACCACGGTCCGCACGAGGCCGAAGCCGGTCCCCCGCTCGTCGGCCGCGAGGTAGTCCATGAAGCGGGAGTTGAGGACGCCCGGCCACGAGAGACCGAGGCCGACGAGCCCCGTCCCGGCGACGACCACCCCGAGGCCCCCGTCGCCGAACAGGAACAGGGCGTAGCCGACGACGCCGGCGACGAAGGAGGCGCCGAGGGTGCGGTCACGGCCGACCCGATCCGACACCCACCCCAGCGACGGCGCCGCGACGAGCGTGATGGCGAACACCACGCCGAATATCAGGCTCGCCCGTCCGGTCGCGAGGCCGACGTACTCGACGAGGAAGGTGGGAAAGAAGGAGGCGAACGACTGCCACGTGAAAAAGGAGATCATGGCGAGCAGGGTAGTGAAGGCGATTCCGGGGCGGACGAGCAGGGCGAGCAGTTCGCCGGGGTCGACGCCCCAGCCAGCCTCCTCGTTCGTCGGCGGCGTCTCGGGCACCCGCCACGCGAACAGGACGAACGCGACGGGGGCGACGACGGCGGGGACGAGCAGGCCCGCCCGCCAGCCGAAGCGGGTGGCGACGGCCGCGCTGGCGACGGGCGCGACCAGTCCCGCGCCAGACGCGCCGATTTCGTGGATGCCGAGCGCCCGCCCCGTGTTCTCGAACTGGTCGGCGAGAAAGGAGGTGCCGGCGGTGAAGTAGAGGCCGGCGCTGGCGCCGAGGGTGACGGCCGCGACGGCGAACACGAGGACGTTCGGCGAACTCGAAAGCAGGAGACTCGTGACGGTAATGCCCGCCATCGCGCCGAGGACGACGCGCCGCTGGCCGATCCGGTCGGCGACGACGCCGCCCGGGAACTGAAAGAGGGCGTACGCGGCCCACATCCCCGAGAGCGCGAGGCCGACCGTCCCCGTCGAGACGCCGAACGTGTCGATGATATCGGGCACCAGCGGGCTCGGTGCCAGCCGGGCGACCATCGTCACGAAGAAGGCGCCGGTCGTCACGCCGAGCAGGTCCCAGCCGCCACGTCGTTCCATCGGTGGCGTCGTCCGCCCCCACGCGCTTCGTTCTTTCCATCCCGGCGGGAGGGTTTTTATCGTCACGGCGGCACGTGTTGGGGTATGGACCCTGGGGACGTGGAGTACGAGCCGATAAGCGTGAAGGCCGTGCTCGCGGAGATGAAGGACACGGCCGAACTCCTCATCGACCTGTCGTACTCGGCGGTGCTCCACGGGAGCGACGAGGTGGCGGCCGAGGTGCTCGAACTCGAAGAGCGGATGGACGTGTTGCAGATGCAGGCACGGATGAGCCTCCTGATGGCAGCCCGGAGTCCCGAAGACGCCGAGGGGCTCGCGCCCGTCCTCGGCGTCGTCGGCGCCGCGGAGAAGATCAGCGACGCGGCGGGCGACATCGCCAAGGTGGTGCTGGAGGACATCGGCGTTCCCGAGGCGATGCGGACGGCCATCCCCGAAGCGGTCGAGACGGTCGTTCGGGCGCAAGTCGTCGCCGGCTCCGACTACGTCGACCAGTCGCTCGGCGACCTCAACCTCGAAACCGAGACGGGCGTCCGCGTCATCGCCATCCGACGGGCGGGTGAGTGGGTGGTCAACCCCGACCGCGACACGACGCTCGAAGCGGACGACGTGGTCCTCCTCCGGGGGACCGAGACGGCGCTGTCGACGGTGTACGAGACGGTCACTGGCGACGCCTACGAGCCGCCGGAGCCGGTCGACTCCACCATCGACGACCTCGACCGCGCCGTCGACTCTATCGTGTTGATGAAGAATATGAGCGAGCTCGCGGTCGATCTGGCCTACGGCTCCGTCCTCTTCGACAGCGAGGGGGTGGCCGAAGAGGTGGTCGAACTCGAAGCCGAGGTGGACGCCCTGAAATCGCGGTTCGAGGCGTGGGTGTTGCGGGCCGCCGCGCGGGTCGACGACCCCATCTCGCTCCGGGGGTTGGTCCACCTCGCGGGCGCGACGGAGGTGATCAGCGACGCCGCGCTGGAGATCAGCGAGGGCGTCCTCCGCGGGCTGGACACCCACCCCGTCGTCGCCGCCGCGGTGGAGGAGTCGGACGAGGTGATCGTCCGCGTGACCGTCGCCGGCGGCAGCCCCCTCGCGGACGCCTCGCTGGGCGACTTGAAGGTCAAGACCGAGACCGGAATGCGCGTGATCGCAGTGCGCCGAGGCGACGGCGATTGGGTCATCTCACCCGGCCCCGAGACCACCGTCCACGAGGACGACGCGCTCATCGCGAAGGGGACGCGCGCGGGGGCGAGTCGCCTCGCCGAACTCGCTGGCGACGACCGGGCCGACTCATAGCTCCCGGGTGAGCCGGTAGGCCGTCGCCGCCGTCAACACCGTCGTCACGAGCAGCGCCGTCGCCGACGCGAGGACGAACCCGAGGACGAGAAACCAGCCCTCGGGACCGACGACCGGATACCGCTGTGTGCCCCGCACCGGTCCGATCAGTTCGAACACGCGCACGAGATAGACGAGGACGGCGAGGGCGACGCCGGCGACGACGCCGATAGTCGCGTTGCGCCGAACCTGCAGGGCGTCCACGAGCCCGGCCGACGGCGGGCGTGCGGGGGTCTCGTCGCTCACGGGCGACGGTTCGGCGCCCACGATCAAAGCCTCGTCGCTGTCGGCGTGATCGGCGGGCTCGTCACCCGAACTCGGGGCGACGCCGGCCGTGATCGAATCGCTCAAAGGGGATGAGTCCGTGGGTCGAACAATGACTTCGGTGGGCAGCGCGGACGCGTCACCCGGGACGGTCGACACCGGTCGACTCGTGGTCGGCGAGACCCGCGACGGCAGTACGTTCGGACTCCCCGTCGCCGTCGTCGAGGGCGCCCGCGACGGCAAGACGCTCTACATTCAGGCGGCCAGCGACGGCGACGAACTCAACGGCGTCGGCGTAGTACAGCGCGTCGTCCCACAGATCGACCCGGAGGAACTCGCGGGGACGGTGATCGTCGTCGGCATCGTCAACTACCACGCCTTCCAAGTGGCCGAACACCGCAACCCCATCGACGACACGAAGATGAACCGGACCTACCCCGGCGACGAGAACGGCACGTCGAGCGAGCGCATCGCCGCCGCCACCTACGAGGTGGCCCGGGACGCCGACCTCATTCTCGACCTCCACCAAGGTTCGACCAGCCGGATGATCGACGAGGTGCGGGTTCGGTGTGGCCGCCGCCACCGCCTCCACTCGCAGTGTCTCGACCTCGCGAAGACGTTCGGCTGTGGCTACATCCTCGACCAGAAGGGACCGGACGGCCAGCTCGCCCGCGTCGCCCCCTCTGACGGCATCCCCGCGGTCGATCCCGAACTCGGCGGCGCCGTCGGCTGGGACGAATCGAGCATCGCCAAGGGCGTCGAGGGCGTGTTCAACGTGCTCCGTGGCTACGACTTCCTCGCCGGTGACCCCGGGGTCGATGCCCAGACGCGCGCGAAGGCGTTCGACCAGTACGGCTCGCCGGTCGGCGGCCTCGTCCGGTTCGAACACGACCTCGGCGACCGCGTCGCCGCCGACGAGACGCTGTTCGAGGTGACCGATCCCTTCGGCGGCCTGAAAGCCCGCGTCACGGCCGACAACGACGGCATCTTCTGGCGGAGCCGCCGCCTCCCGCAGGTCGCCACCGGCGAGTACGTCTGTTCGGTGGGGAAAAACGTCGACACGTACTGATGTCAGAACTGCCATCGTGACGCCCACCGGTCTCGTCTGCCCCGCCTGCGGCCGAACCTACGCCGACCGCTGGCGCTGCGCCTGCGGCGAACCCCTCGACTTCCGGTCGACACCCCGTCCAGACGGTCCGGCACCCCCGTTCGCCGCCTTCGATTCGCGGCGCGGCCTGTGGGCCTTCGAGGACTTCCTCCCCGTCGATGAGCACGTCACGCTCGGCGAGGGGTTCACCCCCCTCGTCGACGCGCCCGACTGGGACGCGTCGTTCAAGCTGGAGTACGTCTCGCCCACGGGGAGTTTCAAGGACCGCGGCGCGGCGACGGTCGTCTCACGGGCGGTCGAACTCGGCGTCGACCGGGTGATCGAGGACTCGTCGGGCAACGCGGGCGCGGCCATCGCCGCCTACGCCGCCCGTGCGGGCCTCGACGCCGACATCTACGTCCCGGCGTCGGTCGCGGACGCGAAACGCCGGGCTATCGAGGCGGCCGGGGCACGGGTGGTCGAAATCGAGGGTGACCGCGAGGCGGTCGCCGCGGCGTGTCGGGAGGCGGTCGCCGGGAGCGAGGGCTGGTACGCCAGCCACGCGTGGAACCCCGCCTTCTTCGCCGGGACCGCCACGTTCGGCCTCGAACTCGCCGCCCAGCGCGACTGGTCGGTGCCCGACGCCGTGGTCGTCCCCCTCGGTCACGGGACGATGCTCCTCGGTGCTTACCGGGGGTTCCGGGCGCTCGTCGAGGCAGGGTGGACCGACGCGATGCCTCGCCTCCTCGCGGTGCAGGCGGCCGGCTACGCGCCCATCGCGGGCGATACGGGTGCCGAGACGAACGACCTCGCGGACGGGATTCAGGTGCGGAAGCCGGTGCGCCGCGCGGCGGTCGTCGACGCCATCGAGACGACCGACGGCGACGCCATCGCGGTGTCGGCCGACGCCGTCCGACGGGCGCACACGGGGCTCCGAGCAGGTGGCTTCGACGTGGAACCCACCGCCGCGGCGGCAGTCGCGGGGCTCCGGCGGTATCGCGAGTGGGGCGTCGTCGACGCGGACGCCGACGTGGTCGTCCCGCTCACCGGGCGGAGCAAGTGAAAATCACTGAATCTCGTCGATGGCGACGAAGGCGCCGTCCTCGGCCGTGATCCACGCCGTGAGTTCGTCCTCCTCGTCGATGTCCGACGGATACATCGTACACTGCTCCCCGTCGCTGCCGACGGCCTCGATGGTGTATTCGAGCGTGTACGTCGGCCAGCGGTCGAGCGCGGGGCTGTCGAGCGCCACCGGCGAGTCGCCCTCGTCGGCCGAACTCACCGCGAACCCCTCCCGGGGCGTGTGGGTCGGTCACACATCACGTTCGACGTGAGGCCCTCTTCCGGCTTGGCTATTCACCGATTATCGTGGCTTAACGACCCGTTCAAAACCGGAAATTCTCGACTACCGGCGCGCTCGGTTACCGCTCGGGGTGGGTCGGCGCGTCGAACCCGCCCCGTACCAGCGGTTTGGCGACGTGGCGACGGGCGCAGGGCGGCACCTCGTACCACCCTAGGTCGAGCGACCGGTCGAGGGGTCGCTCGACGCGTCCGGCGGCGGTCGTCCCGCAGTCCCGACACCGGTAGCCTTGGTTCCGGCCGGCGCTCTCCATCGACCGCCCGCAGTCGGGGCAGGTAGGGACGACTCGCTCCGTCCGAACCCGCTCCCTGAGCGCGAACTTCTCGAGTTTGAGCGTGCCGTCGCCCACTTCACCACAGGCCGTCACGCGGTCACCGGGCCGGAGGTTCCGCACGCGGTCGCGGAACCGCTTCGTCGGCTCGAACGCCACGCAGGGCAGGGTCGCGTCGCCGTCGCGAATCGTCAGGTGGACGTGTCCCCCCGCGCGCGTCTCGGGCGTGGCGTCGACGACGCCGTCGACTCGGTAGGCCCGGCCCTCCCGAACCGTTTCGACCGTCCCGTTCCGCAGGTGGGCGTCAGTCCCCTGATTGGTCCGGTAGGTAACCGCGCGCGCGACGGGCTCGCTCTCGACGGCCGCGGCCACCTCGCGGACCGTCTCGGGGTCGTCGCCGCGGATGCCGTAGAGGATCGGTCCGGGCGCGGCGGGCACACAGACGAGTTCGCCCGCTTCGCGGTCCACGGTGTCCCACGCGTCGGGGTAGGCGTCGTCGGCCGCCGCGAAGGCGCTCTCGCGGTCCACCTCGCGTGGCGTCCCACAGCGGTCCAAGTCCCGGTACGCGATGTGTTCGTACGTCCAGTCGTCGACGGCCCGTCCGGAACCGACGGCCGCGAGCGCGCCGATCCGTCCTCGGCCGCCGTCGTGGCGATAGTTCAGGCGGTCCAGCAGATCGACCGCCTCGTCCACCGTGAGCCGTTCGCGGACGGCACGGCGAGCGAACGTCGCCACCTCGTCGGGGACCGTCTCGGCCGTCGCGTCGGCGACGACGACGCCCGGGTCCGTCCGCGGGTCGGCCACTTCGGCTAGGTCCTCGACTGTGCCAACCGCGAGGTCGAACGCGCGCGCCGGATCGAGGTCGGTTTCGAGACAGAGCGCGGCGTTCCCACGCGTCTTGCACTCGACGGCCGGGTTGAGTCGGATCAGCAGGCGGCGGTCGACCGATCCGCCGGCGGCTTCGATAGCGTCGGCTACCCGGGCCGCCACGTACGTCGTACACATCCCGCGCTCGCGGGAGTCGGTGTCGTCGAGGCCGACGAGCGTCACGGACGGCGGTAGGTGGGCCGGCAGTGATAAGGGTAGTCGTCCGTCGTCGTGGTGGCCCGCCGGCGCGTCGTGATGCCGCGACGGGCTGACGGCCCAATCGCCGGACGTGGGCCGAATGCGCGACACAACTTATATATGTCACGGAGCGCTTACCTCCCGCTATGTCACGGTCAGCACTGGTCGGAAACATCACTGCGATGCTGCAGGACGCGGGATTCGTGGTGAGCGACCGGTGTTCGATCCGCCCGAAGAGCTTCGATCTGGCGGCCCGGCGTGGGGACGACCTACTGCTCGTGAAGATCCTCGCCAACGTGGACAGTCTCGACGCCGAGACGGGCGTCGAGATGCGTCGGCTCGGCTCCTACCTGTCCGCGACGCCGCTGGTTATCGGGCTGCGGACCCGCGACGAGGAGCTGAAACCGGAGGTGGTGTACTTCCGCCACGGCATCCCCGTCATCAACCCCGACACGGCCTTCGACCTGTTCGTCGAGAGCGTCCCGCCGCTCATCTACGCGGCGCCCGGCGGCCTCTACGTCAACATCGACGGCGACTTGCTCGCGGACGAACGCGAGGAGCGCGGCTGGAGTCTCGGGCGTCTGGCGACCGAACTCGGCGTCTCGCGACGCACCGTCTCGAAGTACGAGGACGGCATGAACGCCAGCATCGAGGTGGCGATCAAGCTGGAGGAGCTGTTCGACCAGCCCTTCAGCGACCCCGTGAACGTCCTCGGCGGCGCCGACGAGGTTCGGGACGCCGAGCCGACGCCACAGGATCCCGCCGTCGACCCCGACGAGGATCACGTCCTCGCGGTCCTCGCCCGCGTCGGCTTCACCGTCCACCCGACGAACCGCGCCCCCTTCACCGCCGTCAGCGAGGACGGCGAGCGCGAGATCGAGAACCTGCTCACCGGTCACTCCGCGTTCACTCGGAGCGCGGAGAAGCGCGCCCGCATCATGTCCTCGCTCGGCGAGGTGACCCGGACCCGGGCGGTGTACGTCACCGAGGGGTCGGAAAAACGGGACGCCATCGAGGGCACCGCGCTGGTGAGTCAGGAAGAACTCGCGGCGCTTCGGGACGCCGACGACCTGCGCGACCTGATCCTCGAACGGGCGCGGGCGCCGGCCGAGGGCTGATTCCGTCGAGTTCGCGGCCACACGACGCACGTTTATCGTGTTACTCCGCGTATAGGTTTGCGGTGTATTCGCCATGACGACCAGCCAACAGCGACAGCACGAGCGAGCCGCGCGAATCAGCGACGCCATCGTTCAGGCGTACAACCGGGGTGAACCTGACCGGATCGACGACGTGCTCACCGACGACTTCGTCTGCCACCTGACCGGCGGTGGGGAAATCCACGGGCCAGCGGGGTACAAGGAGCGAATCGAGGCCGTTCGAGCGGCGTTTCCTGACTTCCGGAAGGAGGAAGTGTTCCTCGTCGTCGAGGACGACCGCGCGGCGGTCCGCTACCGCTGGACTGGCACACACGAGGGGGAGTTCGCGGGGATTCCGGCGACAGGGAAGCGAGTCGAGACGACGAGCGCGGCGCTCCTTCGCATGGAGGGTGACCGGTTGGCCGAGATGTGGGCCTACAGCGACGGCGAGACGCTGATGCAACAGCTCGGTGCCGAGGCGTAACTGGCGGCGTCGAGAAGCGAGTCAGGCGCCGTAGGTCTTCTCCAGATACGCGACGATGTCGTCGCTCTCGGACATCCCCTCGACGCCGTGGTCGGGGTCGACCAGAACGGGAACGCCGGTCTGCCCGCTCACTTCCTTCACTTCAGTCCGCTTCGAGTGCGAGCGGGGTACCTCGTGGGAGACGTAGTCGAGGCCGAGTTCGTCTAGCTTGGTCTTCACCTTCGCGCAGTAGGGACAGCCGGGGAGTTCGTAGAGTTCCAGCGATGGCATCGCCTCCACGTACCGACTCCGGCAACTTGAGCCCCGCGGGTGTGTGCGCCACCCGTGCGATGCCGTTGCGGCGGCGCCCTCTACGCCGCCAGCGTGTTCGTCCGCACCACGTAGTAGAGCACGAACGCGGCCGCGAGCACCCAGTGGCCGGGCCGCACGTCGCTCCACTCGCCGCGCGCGGCCTTCACGATGGGGTAGGTGACGATGCCCGCCGCGATGCCCGTCGCGATGGAGTAGGTGAGGGGCATGACGAGGATGGTCATGCCGGCCGGAATCGCGTAGCTCAGGTCGTCCCACGCGATGTCGACGACGTTGCCGAGCATGACGACGCCGATGACGACGAGCGCGATGTGGGAGGCGTAGAGCGGGATGGCGGCCGCGAGGGGGACGACCGCCAGCGACGCGAGAAAGAGCAGGGCGACCACGAGGGCGGTCATTCCCGTCCGGCCGCCTTCCTCGACGCCCGACGCCGATTCGATGTAGGTGGTGACCGTCGAGGTACCGAGCATCCCGCCGACGGTGGTGCCCACCGCGTCGGCCATCAGCGGCTTGTCGATGTCGGGCAGGTTGCCGTCCTCGTCGAGAAAGCCCGCGATCTGGGCGACGCCGGTGAGCGTGCCCGCCGTGTCGAAGAAGTCGACGAAGAAGAACGTGAAGACGACGAGGGCGAACGTGAACGCCTCGATGTCGGCGACCCCGGTGACGAACGCGCCCGCGAGGGGGGTGATGTCGTAGGTGGTGCTGGCGCCGCCGGCGACGAGCCGACCGGCCGCGTCGCCGCCGACGAGTCCCGCGTTGGCGACGACCCAGCCCAGCGCCGTCGTCGCGAGGATGCCGACGATGATCGAGCCACGGATGCCACGGGCGTAGAGCGCGAACGTGAGAAAGAGGCCGACGACGGAGACGATGGCGACCGGGTCGGAGGCGACGGGACCCAACTGGACCAGCGTCGCAGGGTCGTCGACAACGATGCCCATCGCCTGTAAACCGATGATCGCGAGGAACAGGCCGATCCCGGTGCCGACGGCGAATTTGACGGGTTCGGGGAACGCCCGGATGATGTATTCGCGGGCGCCGGCCGCGGTGAGGACGATGAAGATGACGCCCTCGACGACGACGGCGGCGAGCGCCGTCTGCCAGGGAATGCCGAGTGCACCGACGACGGTGAACGCGAAGAAGGCGTTCAGGCCGAGCCCCGGCGCCTGTCCGAACGGACGGTTCGCGTACAGCGCCATGATCAGCGTCGCCACCGCCGCCGCGATGATGGTGACGACGGCGAGCATCGACTGCACTTCACCGGGGCCGTATCCCGACACGACGATACCGGGCTTCTCACCCGGAATCCCTACGAGGATGCTCGGGTTCACCACCACGATGTACGACATCGTGAGGAACGTGGTGAGCCCCGCGAGCATCTCCGTCCGGAGGGTCGTCCCGTGCTCCTCGAAGCCGAAGTAGTTCGCCAGCGAGTCACTCAACGCCATATACCGTGCGTATCCGGAATGCAGAACTTAACGGTTGGCATGCTGGCCGGCGCTCGCGTGTGGATCCGTGGGAAAATCCGCGCGCGCCGACACGTCTCCTCGCGTGTGGGACAACTTCTTTCGTCTCGCCGCGCGTGGGCCGTCCATGGACGAGTTCGAGGGTTACCGCCGGCCGGACGGTACGGTCGGCGTCAGGAACCGCGTCGCGATCATCCCCGTCTCGGTGACGGCGAGCAGCCTCGCCGAGCGTATCGCCGCCGACGCGGGCGACGGCGTCGTCGCGACGCCTCACGGCATGGGGTCGAACCAGCCGACGCCCGCCCGCGAACAGACACGCCGCGTCCTCCGCGGCGTCGGCCGCAATCCGAACGTCGGCGCGGCGCTGGTCGTCGCGCTGGGGACGGAGGCCATCGACGCCGACGACGTGGCCGACGCCGTCGCCGACGCGGGGCGACCGGTCGAGACGCTCCGCATCCGTGAGGCCGGCGGCACGGCGGCCGCCATCGAGCGCGGGGTCGACTTGGCCGCCTCGCTCCGCGCAGACGCCGACGGCGCACGCCGCGAATCCGCCGACGCCGCCGAACTGATCTTCGCCGTCGAGTGCGGCGGGAGCGACGCCACCAGCGGCATCGCGGCCAACCCCGCCGTCGGCGCTGCCGGCGACCGACTCGTCGCCGCGGGCGGCACCGTCTCCTTCAGCGAGACGCCGGAGTTCATCGGCGCCGAGCACATCCTCGCGGAGCGCTGTGTCGACGACGAGACCCGCGAGCGCCTCCTCGACCGGGTCGAGGCGCGCGAGGACATGGCGCGAGAGATGGGCGTCGACCTCCGGGGTGCGCAGCCGACGCCCGGCAATCAGGAGGGAGGCCTGACCACCATCGAGGAGAAGAGCCTCGGCGCCATCGCCAAGGGTGGCACGACCCCGGTCGAGGGGATGGTCGACTACGCCGAACCGCTCCCCCAAGGTGCGGGTCTCGTCCTCATGGACACCCCCGGCTACGACGTGGAGAGCGTCGTCGGCAAGGTGGCCGGCGGCGCACAGGTCGTCGCGTTCACGACCGGCCGCGGGAGCACGACGGGCAACCCCGTCGCCCCCGTCATCAAGGTCACCGGCAACCCGAAGACGTGGGACCGGATGGCGAACAACATCGACGTGAACGCGAGCACGGTGATGGAGGGCGAGTCGCTGTCGGCCATCGGCGAGCGCATCTTCGGGACGCTCCTCGACGTGGCCGACGGCCGCCGGACCGAGGCCGAACGCCGCGGGCTGACGGAGTTCGCGATCAACGAGGTACAGCCCACGACGGGAGGTGAGCGCGCGTGAAAGGGACCGTCGTCGGTGACGCGCTGGTGATGGACGCCGCCGACGCCGTCGCGACGGCGCTCGACGACCTGTCGGCTGGCACGACGTTGCCCCCGACCGAGGGCACGCCGGTCGACGCCCCGCTCGAAGTTCGAGAAGACGTTCCGTTCGGTCACAAGATCGCGCTCCGCCGGATCGACGCCGGTGACGAGATTCGGAAGTACGGCGAGGTGATCGGGCGGGCGACCGTCGCCATCGAGGCCGGCGAGTGGGTTCACACGCACAACTGCGAGAGCACGCGAGGCCGCGGCGACCTAGCGGCCGCGGGAGGTGACGCATGACCGCGCCGTCGACGGCGGAGGCCGACGCGGACGCCGCCGACGCACACGACGCGTGGCCCGCCGCGGCCTACGCGCGCGACGACGGCGCCGGCGCCCGGAACCGCCTGCTCGTGCTCCCCTCCGTCATCTGCTCGCGGCTGGTGGCCGACCGCATCGCGGACGCGGTGCCGGGCGCGGTGAGCGCCGGCCACGACCACGGCTGTGCCCAGCTCGGCGCCGACGAGGAACAGACCGAGCGCACCCTGACGGGCGTCGCGACGAACCCGAACGTCGCCGGCGCCGTCGTCGTCGGGCTCGGCTGTGAGGGGGTCCAGAGCGACCGGCTCGCGGGCGCGCTCGCGGACCGCGGCGTACCCGTCCGCGAACTCTCGATTCAGGGCGTCGGCGGCTCCGACGAGGCGGTCGACCGCGGCGTCGACGCCGCCACCGAACTGGCGGCAAGCGCGCCCCGGACGACGGCGGCCGATCTCGGCGACCTGACCGTCGGCGTCGTGAGCAGCGACCTGCAGGCCAGCACCGTCGACTGCGCCGATCCGCTGATCGGGGCGTTCGTCGACCGCGTCGTCGACGCCGGCGGTCGCGTCGTCGTCGCCGGGACGGAGCGCCTGCGCCCCCACGGCGACGCCGTCCGCGAGACGATGGCCGAGGACGTGGCCGCCCGCTACGAGGAGGTGATCGAGTCGTCGCCGTCGCGGACGGCCGGCCTCACGCGTCGAGCGTCGGCTCGCTCGTTCGACGAACTCGCCCGGCTCTGGGGTGAACGACCCGTCCGCGACGTGCTCCCCTACGGCGCTCCCGCGACACACGAGTCGGGCGTCGCGCTTGTGAACGCGCCCACGGAGTTCGCGGAGGCCTCGACTGCCCTCGCCGCTGCGGGTGCCCACGTCGTCCTCCACGCCACGGGCGACGGCATCCCGACCGGTCACCCGGTCGTCCCAGTCTGCAAAGTGACGGGGGACGCCGAGACGTACGCGGCGCTGCAGGGCGATATCGACGTAGACGCCCGGACGGCGGACGTGGCGGACCTCTCCACACTCGTCGGGCGCGTCGTCGGCGGCGAGCGGACCCGTGCCGAGGAACACGGCCTCACCACCTTCGCCATCTCGCGCGCCGGACCGTCGATGTGAGCGGGAGCTGTCGACACGCCCTCGGACGGAGGCGACTCGACATCTGTTAGACGATCTATAATAAAGTGACGACGACGCCACGCTGTGCTATGAACAGGGAGACGGAGCATACGAGGCGACGGATACTTCGAACGTTCGGGAGCGTCGCCGTCGCCGGGCTGGCCGGCTGTAATGCGTTGGATTCGGGCCAGCAGCCGACGGCGACACCAACCGAGACGACGGCGACGCCCACCGAGACTGCCACCCAAGAGCCGACGCCCACGCAGACGGACAGTACCGAGCACGCGACCCCCGGGCCGCCCGACGCCGTCGACTTCGCCGAGAATCCGGCGGACCTTCATCCGACGCTGGTCGAGGCGACCGATGTCGCCGCGGACGAGATTCTGATCGGGTTGCGCCTCGAAGACTCGTCGCTCCCGTTCACGACGGAGGTGTATCACGCGCCGGCCGACGCCGACGTGCACACCACGCGGACCTACGACACGCAGGATCTCTCGCAGGTGGGACTGGTCCCCGAGTCGAAACGGACTCTCGACACCGTCGACATCGACCGCGAAGACATCCACTACGGGACGACGACGGTCGGTGAGCCGCTGACGGTGACGCTCGTCGCACGCCACAATGGCGAGACGTTCGACTGGAGTTCGTGGGAGCGCACCGGTCACCCCTACGACGGCAACGACGGGGAGAATCCGGCGCTGAACGTCGACTGTTACTGCGACGGGACGGTCTACACGGCTCCGAGCGGTGGCACTTGGGCGCGGGTGATTCAGGTGACGCCGACCGAGCGCGTCGCTCCCGGCACGACCGTTCTGCTCAACTGGACGTCGAGCCGACTCCGACGCTGATGGTCGAACAGTGGCTGGTTCGTCCCGCACGCCGCTCGATGCGGCTGCCGAGATAGAGATAGCCGGTCCGCACCGATTCGCAACGGCGACCTATCGCGACTTCCGACGCCCCTACTCGTCCGCTAGCAGGTCGCTCGCGGTGAGGAGCGATTCGAGTTCGATGCCGTGGTCCGCCAGCAACTCGCTCGCTCCCTCCTCTCGGTCGACGACGACGATGACTCGGTCGACGACGGCGCCCGCCTCTCGAAGGGCTTCGACGGCGTCGAGCGCGCTCTTGCCCGTCGTCGCGATGTCCTCCAACACGACCACGCGTTCGCCCTCCGACAGCCGCCCTTCGATGCGGTTGCCCGTGCCGTACTCCTTGGCCTGCTTGCGCGCGATGACGTAGGGGCGGCCGGTTTCGGCGCTCGTCACGGCGACGAGCGGGACGGCGCCGAGCGCGACGCCCGCGAGTGTCTCGTCGTCGCCGAGGCGCTCCGCGAACGCCGCGGCGATCAGCGAGAGACACTCCGGATCGGTCTCGAAGAGGTACTTGTCGACGTAGTAGTCGCTCGTCCCGCCGTGGGAGAGTTCGAACTCTCCGAACTTCACCGCGTCCGCTGCGCGGAGCGCGTCGATGAGGTCCTGATTCGCCATTGGCGTGTTCGGGGCCGCGAACGGACATAAACGGGGCGGTTCGCAACCGCGAGCCGCCGGAACATGGGGCGGTTCGCAACCGCGAGCCGCCGGAACATGGGGCGGTTCGCAACCGCGAGCCGGCCGTTCACCTGCGCCGTCCTGCTACCACGGCTCCGCCTTCAACCCCAGCAGGTACGCCCCCGCGTTCGTCGTCACGTGCAACAGGGGCGTCGCGATCAGAACGACGGCCAACCGCGGGAGCGAGAACGTCGCCACGGTCCACGCGGGCGCGAGAAGGACGGCGAGGCCGAGGGCACCGACGACGAAGTCGAGTTGGTCGAGGCCGGGGACGGCCGCGCCGCGCTGGCGGCCGAGGCGGCGTTTCAGGAACGAGGCCCCGATATCCCCGAGCATCGCGCCGAACGCGAGGCCGAACGCCGCGTGCAGGGGGAAGGTCGGCAGGTCGCTCCCCAGTGCGGCGGCGACGGCCGGCTGGACGGCGTTGAGCCCGAGCGCCAGCGCGACGCCGGCGGCCGTCCCCGCGGCCGTGCCCCGCCACGTCTTGCCGTCGCCCAGTAGTCGGCGGCCGCCGAGGGTCCGTCCGCCGTCGATGGGACGACCGCCACCCGCGAGGACGGCCACGTTGTTCGGGACGTACGCCGGTAACATCGCCCAGAGCGCACCCGCGACGAGCGAGACGATCATGCGCCGAGTAGTTCCCGCCCCGTGTTAATAGGGACGTTTGTCGTTCCCGCTCTGCCCGTTGGAACACGCTGAAGGCCCCCGCCCTCCACCATCCGATAATGTCCTCGTGGAGACGCGACGTGGCCAGCGGACTGGTGGTTCTCGTGCCGATTCTGGTCATCCTGTTCGTCCTCAACTGGCTGTACACGCAGGTAGCGGACCTCCCCGTCGTCGATACGCTCCCTCCGTACTACGGCGTGCCCGTCGCCCTCGTGGTGTTCGCCATGCTGGTGCTGTCGGTCGGCTACCTGATGCGGACGACGGTCGGTCGGCTGTTCGAAACCGGCCTCGACAGCGCGATGAACCGCGTTCCCCTCATCCGCATCCTCTACAACGCGTCGAAACTCGCCGTCGAGACGGCGCTGACGGGGACGGAGGATCTCCAGAAACCCGTCCGACTGGAGACGTGGCCGGGTATCCGGATGACGGCGTTCAAGACGGGGCAGACCACTGCCGACGGGCAGGAAGTGCTGTTCATGCCCACCGCGCCGAACATCACGACCGGGTTCGTCATCGAGGTCGACCCCGACCGGATCGAAGAGACCGGCGAGAGCGTCGAGGAGGCGCTGACGCGCATCCTCAGCGCCGGGTTCGCGGAGGACGACCGCGGCATCGAAATCGCGGTCGAGGAGATGAGTGACGGCGGACGCGACGGCGGGGAGACCGACTGAGCGGGGCGGTCACAACGGGTGACCGACGGGCCACCTTACACCTCGACGTACTCGAACCACTCGTCGTGGTCGTCGGTCCGGCGTTCCACCAGATCGAAGAAGGCCTGCTGGATGTCGGTCGTCACTGGGCCACGGGTCCCCTCGCCGACGACGACGTTGTCGACCTTGCGGATCGGCGTGACTTCGGCTGCGGTGCCGGAGAAGAACAGTTCGTCCGCGGTGTTGAGTTCGCCGCGGCTGATCGTCGCGTCGTCGTGGACCGTGTACCCCTGTTCCCGTGCGAGCGTGATCACGGTGTTGCGGGTGATGCCGTCGAGGATGCCCTCCGCGAGGCCGGGGGTGTAGATTTCGCCGTCGCGGACGAGAAACAGGTTCTCGCCCGGCCCCTCGGCGATGTTACCCTCCTCGTTCAGGAGGAGCGCCTCGGTGTACCCCTCTCGCTTGGCCTCCAGACTCGCCAGCACGCTGTTGACGTACGGTCCCGTCGTCTTGGCGTTGGTCGGAATCTGCGAGGAGGCGTACTTGCGCCACGAGGAGACGGTGACTTCGACGCCTTTCTCCAGCGCCTCCTCGCCCAGATAGGCGCCCCACGGCCAGACGGCGATAGCGACCTGCTCCGGACAGCTTTCGGGGTTCAGGCCGAGCATGTCGTAGCCGTAGTAGGCGACGGGGCGGATGTACCCCGACTCCAGCCCCTGCCGGCGGATGAGTTCCTTCGTCGCCTCGGTCAGTTCCTCGCGGTCGAAGGGGATGTCGAGGTTGTACGGCTTTCCGGAGGCGTAGAAACGGTCGAGGTGTTCGTCCCAGCGAAAGATGGCGGGACCCTCCTCGGTGTCGTAACAGCGGACGCCCTCGAAGATGCCCGTGCCGTAGTGGAGGCCGTGGGTGAGGACGTGGATCTGGGCGTCCTCCCAGTCGACGAACTCGCCATCCAGCCAGATGGTGTCGACGTCGCCCGCCTCCAGCATCTCGTCGAAGCCCATCTCACGCACCCTCCGAAGCACGCCGTTCGCCTCTCGTCCGAGTCGCGTCGGTAGAAGTCATCGTATCGAGCGACATGAGTTGCTTCTGTTTTGGCCCAATCCGGTCTTAACAGTTTCCGTGCGGGGCAATGCTCGCCCGGCTTTTCGCGCCGTTCTCGATGATCGGTGGTGGCTCGTTCCGCCGACCTCCCGCTGAAGCTGAGAGGATTGCGGGGCTACGGCAAATGCCGATCAGTCACCCCGACCGTTCACGCGGCCTCGAATCAGTAGTATGCGGCGTTCCACATGACTTTGTAGTCGTCGACGGCGTTCGGGTCGTCCGTCTCGAATTCGACCTCGAACCGCCACCGCTCACCCGGACTTATCTTCCCGCCGCTGTCGAAGCCGGTCCCGAGCTGTACGTTGCCACTTTTGAATCGGACGGTCGCCTGTACGAACATCAGTTTTCTCGACGTTTCGTTCTTCAGCGTTCCCACCGCTCGGGCGCAGTCCGCCTCTCGGTGGAGGGGTTCTTTGTCGACGGTGACCATCACCTCGGGTTCGCTCTCCGTCGGGAGCGGAATCTCGAGGATACGAGCGACCGCGTCCTTCCAGCTGTCCGATTTGAACGTCGAACCGAAGTATATCTCGTTGATGTCCGCCGGGTCGATGTACACGTACTCACCCAGACTCTCGCGTCGCTCCTTCCCGTTCTCGGTTAGCACGCGTCGAGGACTGCTGAGCACTACCAGATTCGAATCCATATCCGTGTACTTCGCCCGTCCCGTGATGATGTCGTGATCGGTCACGACGCGGACCGGCATCGGCGTCCGAAGTCCTTCCACGAGGTACTGGAGCGGGTCTTTACGCATGGGAGTCAGTCCGTAGAGCGTCTTGTACACGACGACGAACCCTTGGCCGAGTACCGCCCCGGCGACAACCGCGACGGCCAGAACGATCACGTAGTCTCGTGCAGTGAGCTGTGTGGCGATGACGGTGCTCGTCTCGCGCTGGTCGATAGTGAGCAGTCGGGGGAAGACGACGCTGAATCCCGCGATGAGTACGATACTTCCGACGAGACTCCAGGCCGTTTTCTCGTACTCCGGCCAGTTCGCTGGACCGGCCCGCCGAGCGAAGTAGAGAATCGACCGCGTCGCGAGAAAGCCCGGTAGGAGGACGAGCACGAAGACGAACTCTTTCGGTACCGCGAGCGTGGACATGATGGCTACAGCGTGTCGAACGCGTCGAAACCCGCGTTACAGCTCGCCGCTGTCTCTCGTCCCTTCGTCGTCGATTTCAGCTCCCGTCTCGAGGTCGTGGAGTAGCGAGCGGATGTCCACGTCCGGAGCCTCCTCGTCCGAGAGTAACGTTCTGAGTGATTCGTTCGCCTCCGTCTCGATGGCTTCCACTTTCTCGAGATAGGACTCCCCGATGCGTTCGAGCGTCTCGTCGGAGAGCGCACGGACGGACTCGTCGTCGGATTCGAACTTGATCTCCTCGGCCCACCGTTTTACCATCACGTCCCGGTTGGTATCCGTCATACGTCGCATAACGTGTAATTTGAATAATATTCTTTCGGGCGAATCCGGCGCACCCGAGAGTTAGGTCGCGGTATCCCGGCTCACGCCAGCCCGCGCCGCAACTCTTCTCCGTCCACGAACGCCAGATCGTGTCGCCGCGCGTACGCCTGCGCGTCGGTCGTCGAGAGTGCGCCGCCGGTGTCGTCGTCGAGCATCTCACACCCGGCGACCGCGGGGGCGATGTCGGCTTCCTGTGCCAGCGCGAGGCCGAGTTCGGTGTGGCCGCGTCGGTCGGCAAGCAGGCCGGGTGCGGCCCGCAGGAGGTGGACGTGCCCGGGCGTCCGGAACTCGTCGGCGAAGGCGTCGACGCCGAACGAGTCGTCGCCGCTCACCTCGCCCAGCCGGCGGATGGTCAGCGCTCGGTCCTCGTCGGTGACGCCGGTGAAGCCGTCGCGGTGGTTGACCGTCAGCGAGAACGAGGGGTGGGCGTCGTAGCCGAGGTCGCTGTGGTCGTTCGCCGGGTGATCGAGCGTCTCGTGGAGGAAGGGCAGGTCGAACCGGTCGGCGACGGCGTCGGTCAGGGCGACGAAGATGAGGCCGCCACCGTCGTTGCGCATTCGGGCGACGGCGTCGGGCGTCACGGTGCTCGCGGGGTAGAGCAGGTCGGTCTCCCCCTCACGGTCGTCGTCGTCGTGGACGAGCACCGGGTCGCCGGTCCGGAAGGCGGCGACCGCGGATTCCAGCGCGCCCGTCGATTCGCCCTGCATCACGCCTCCCCCAGCGTGACGGTGAGCCGGTCGCCGTCGTCGAGATCGAGTTCGGTCCGGAGTTTCACGGGCGCGATGAGTTCGAGTTGCGTCGCGTCGTGGTGGGTGCGCTCGGGAACGATGATGTGCGCGCCGTCGTAGGTGCCGCCCTCGCTCTCGACGCGCGCCGCGTAACACGTCGCCGGGCCGAAGGTGCGGTCGCCGTCCTCCCAGCCGTCGATAGGCGTCGAGTCGCCAGCCAGCACTTCCAGTTCGCCCCGTGCCCGCGCGCTCTCGGTCGTGAGTTCGACGTTGAGCGTGCCCGGGAACGGTTCGTAGCCGAGGCGGTCGCGGAACTGCGCCATGTAGCCCGACAGCGAGATGTAGTGCCGTCCCTCGCCCATGCCGCTCGTGACGGTGCCGTCGAGCGACAGCGTCGCGTCGTCCTCGAACAGTCGCCGGTAGTCGGCGTACTCGCGTCGGAGGAGGGACGCCCCCGATTCGGTGACGGCGACGCGCTGGCCGTCCGCGAACACGTCTCGGTCCACCAGCCCGGCGTCGTCGAGTCGCTGTAGCCGCCGCGAGGCCGTCTGTGCCGACGCGTCGAGTTGCTCGGCCAGCCCGGAACACGAGAGCTCCGCCCGGCCGTCGAGGCCGCCGTCCAGCGCGACCCGCTTCAGGGCGGCGAGTTCGTCGGGACCGACCGTCGACGCCGTTGCGGTCTCTGCCATAGCCGGAGTTGCGGCTGGCTGCCTATAAGCATACCGAATACGATACGCATAACAAAATCGTGATGGTCTATCGGGATCGGTCGCGTATCGCGGGTTTTGGGCTTCGAGCACCCTATACGCGTCGGTCGGCGTGGCTCGGGCGCGTCGCCCTCGCTACGCCGGCAGGACGACGCCGGCGATCAGCGATCCGCCGACCGCCGACACCGCGAACGCCCCGAGACCGAGTGCGAGCACCAGAAACACCAGTATCCACCAGAGCGGAACCGCGTTCGACTCTGCCATACCACTCCGTCGTCGTGGAGGCCCCAAAGAACTTCCCGTTCACCGTAGCAGCCAGCGGAGGAAGCCCGTGCGCTCGTTCTCGGCGTCCGCGTCCCCGTCGCTCTCGGCCTCGACAGCGTCTCCGCCCGCCGTCTCGCCGTCCGCGGCGACGGCGTCATCACTCTCGTCGTCGGCCGCTGCCTCGTCTTCGTCGGCCGGCGCGAGCGACTCGTCACCGGTCAGGTCGGCCGCGAGTTGCCGGTACGCGTCGGTCGCTGGCGCGTCGGGGGCCGCGACCACGAGCGGTTCGCCGGCCTCCGCTGCGGCCGACACCGCCGGATCGTCGGGAATCGTTCCCCGAACCGGGACGCCGAGGCGGTCGGCGACGGCGTTCACGTCCGTCTCCGTCGTGGTTCGCGTCACCACGACGCCGGCCACGGGTGTGCCGAAGCGCCCGGTCACGTCGCGAGTCTTGGCGGTGTCGCCCAGCGCGCCCCGTTCGGGCGTCGACACCAACACGACCTCGTCAGCGATCCGGAGCGGCTCGACGCTGTCGTGGCTCAGTCCAGCGGAGGTGTCGACGAGCACGGTGTCGGCGTCGAGGGCGTCGAGTAGGGCCGCCAGTTGCGACGGGTCGGCCGCCCCGAAGTCGTCGAGGTCGTCGGAGGCCGGGAGCACCGAGAGCCCGACCGGTCCCTCTCGGACGGCGTCCGCGGCCGTCGCCCGCCCCGACAGCACGTCGTGGACGGTCGGGCCGTCGTCCGCGTCGACGCCGAGGACGCCCGCGAGATTCCCCATCCCGAGGTCGGCGTCGACGACGACCGTCTCGTGGCCGCCCGCGGCGAGCGCCGCCCCGAGGTTCGCGACCGTCGTGGTCTTGCCCACGCCGCCTTTCCCGCTGGCGACCGCGTACACCCGTGCCATCTGTCGTCAGGAACCTCCGCCGACGAGCATATAACTCTACTCCCCGCTGTGACCCAGTCGGTCGGCCCGTCGTGAGCCGGAGCGGGGCTCGTCGGATCGGTCGAGCCGCCCCCGACAGACCGCCACGACGGGCCTCATCAAAGGTTACTTCACCGCGGCCGGCGCTAGACACACCAATGAGTACCGACACGCAGGAGGCCGACGATGACCGTCGGAAATACGAGTTCCGGAAGGTCATCGAGGACCTAAAGGAGTACGAGGGCTCCGGCACCCAGCTCGTCACTATCTACATCCCGCCGGACAAGCAGATTTCTGATGTCGTCGCCCACGTCACGCAGGAACACTCGGAGGCGAGTAACATCAAGTCCAAGCAGACCCGGACGAACGTGCAGGACGCCCTGACGAGCATCAAGGACCGCCTCCGCTACTACGACACCTATCCACCGGACAACGGCATCGTCATCTTCAGCGGCGCCGTCGATTCCGGCGGCGGCCAGACCGACATGGTGACCAAGGTACTGGAGAGCCCGCCGGACCCCATCCAGTCGTTCCGCTACCACTGCGACTCCGACTTCCTGACCGAGCCGTTAGAGGAGATGCTGACCGACAAGGGCCTGTTCGGTCTGATCGTCCTCGACCGCCGCGAGGCGAACGTCGGCTGGCTCAAGGGCAAGCGCGTCGAGCCCGTCAAGTCCGCGTCGTCGCTCGTCCCCGGCAAACAGCGAAAGGGTGGCCAGTCCGCACAGCGGTTCGCCCGGCTTCGGCTGGAGGCCATCGACAACTTCTATCAGGAGGTGGCGGAGATGGCCAACGACCTGTTCGTCCCCGAGCGCCACGACTTGGACGGCATCCTCGTCGGCGGCCCCTCCCCGACCAAAGACGAGTTCCTCGACGGCGACTACCTCCACCACGAACTACAGGATCTCGTCGTCGGCAAGTTCGACGTGGCCTACACCGACGAGTCCGGCCTCTACGACCTCGTCGACGCCGCACAGGACGTCCTCGCCGATCAGGAGGTAATGAAAGACAAACAGCAGATGGAGGAGTTCTTCGAGAACCTCCACACCGGTGATCTGGCCACCTACGGCTTCGAGCAGACCCGCCGGAACCTCGTCATGGGCTCCGTCGACCGCCTGCTCATCAGCGAGGACCTCCGTAAGGACGTGGTGATCTACGACTGCGACGGACAGGAGGAGTTCGAGGTGGTCGACCGCCGCCACTCGACGCCCGACCACCAGTGTGCCGACGGGGGCGAGGCCGAGGTGAAAGAGCGCGAGGACGTGATCGAACACCTCATGACCATCGCGGAACAGCGCGGCACCGAGACGAAGTTCATCAGCACCGACTTCGAGAAAGGCGAGCAGCTCTACGACGCCTTCGGCGGCGTCGCCGGCATCCTGCGGTACTCGACCGGTATCTAATTCAGCTACCTTTTTCGGCCGTGCTCACGCAGTCTCCGTCGAGATGTCCCTCCTCCGTCGGCTTCTCGCCCTCCGCGACGACCGACCCTACTTCGTCGCCGTCTCCCTGCTCGCACTGGTCGCCCTCGCCACCTACCCCGCCGTCGACTGGTACCTCCGCGCGCTCGATATCGCTCCCCGCTTCGGCTTCTGGGACTTCGGCGCCTACTCCTCGGCCATGGATCGCTGGACTGCCGGCGAGTCCCTGTACGTGCAAAACGACGACGGCGGCTACCACGGCAGTTACCTCTATCCCCCGGTTGCCCTCCTCGCGTTCGCTCCGTTCCTCCTCACGCTCCCCTTCCGCCCCGCCGTCCTCCTGTGGACCGCCGTCACCGTGTCCCTCTGCTGGCTCGCGCTCCAGCGACTCGTCACCGCCCTCGGCGGATCCTTCCACCCCGCGGAACGCCTCGTGCTCCTCCCCGTCGTCGTCGGCTTCCATCCCCTCCTCCTGTCGGTGAAACTCGGCCAGACCGCGGCGGCGCTCGGCGCCCTCCTCACGTTCGCGGCGTCGGCGTCGCTCCGCGGGCGGGCGTATCTAAGCGGTGCCCTCACCGCCTGCTGTGGCGTGATCAAACTCCCCTACGCGCCAGCCGGCGCCCACCTCCTCGACAGTCGCGACCGCTTCCTCGGCGCCGTCGCCGGTGGTCTCGGGCTCCTCGTGCTCTCCCTCCTCGTCTTCGGTATCGACGCTCACCGCACCTTCATCGAGGTGCTCGCGTGGGGGGTCAGCGAGGGGAGTTCGGCTCGGTCGCCGACCATCTGGCTCCCGCCGTACTACCGGCCGCTGTACGGCGTGCCCTACGCGCTGGCTATCCGTCTCGTCGCCAGCCTCGCCATCGTCGTCGGCGTCCTGCGGGCCGAGGGCGCCGTCCGCGAGGTGACCGCCCTCGGCTTCGCGGCCGTCCCCTTGCTCGCGCCGCTGACCTACGCGTACTACTTCGTCGCCGCGCTTCCGGCCGTCGTCCTGCTGATCGCGGCGGAACTCGACCGTCCCGCTGGTCGACCGGTGATTCCGGTCGTCGGCCTCCTCCTCCTGCAGTTCCACTCGTACGGACTTCGGTGGCTCGGTGCCGCCGCGCCCGAGTGGGTTCCGGCCGTGTTGCTCCAGCCCGGCCTCTACGGCAACCTCCTCATCGTCGGCCTCGCGGGGGCCCGCGTCACCGCCGCGGGTGGGCCACTGACCGCCCGCTCGCTCACGTCGGTCGGTGGTCGCCGCGGCGACTAACGTCGCGGCGACTAGCGAAGCATCTCCGCCAACTGGTGTCGGCGGCGCTCGATGTCGAAGTGCGGATCGAGGCCGTCCGCGTCCGCCAGCCGATCCAGCGTCAGCAACACGTCCGCGCCCGCGCGCTCGGCGTAGGCACAGCAGTCGTCGATGGCGTCGCGACGGAGGGCGAGCGAGTCGAGGAGGCCGAGGGCGAGGGCGAACGCCGCGCCTGCCTCACCGCTCGGGAAGGATTCGTGGACGGCGTCGAACGTCGGATTCGCCGGCCCCTCGTCGGCGGGATGCACGCGAAGACAGCGAGAACAGAGGGTGGCGTGCGCGCTCGATTCGGGCGCGTGCTCGCGTAGGTCGGCCGGGACGGCGAAGGCGACGAGGTCGCCGCCGCAGGCCGGACAGGGCATTTAGTCGTCCGCAGTGACGACTTCGGGCGTCTCGGCTTCCGCTTCGGCCTTCTCCTCTTCCTCTTTTTTCGCCTTGATCTTCTTCAGCCGGAAGATCTCCTCGCGTTCCTGCTCCTCCAGCTTCTGCTCGATGTACTCCTTGTTCTCGTGGAGGTCGGGCAGGAGCTTGAACTCGAGGGCGTTGACGCGGCGCTTGGTCGTCTCGATTTCGGTCAGCATCTTCTTCATCGCCGTCTCCACCTCGGCGGCGAGGATGATCGTCTCCAGCAGCTCTTCGTAGGCGTCGGCGGCCTCGTCGATGCGACCGGAGGAGCCGAGCAGGCCGTAGCCGCGCTGATCGAGGCTCTTCTTGACGCGCGAGGACTCGATCTGCGGGACGACCACGCCCATGATGTTCTTCGACTGGGTGGTGATTTCGGGGTGCTCTTTGAGCGCCGCTGCCGCGCCGCGGACGGCCACGTCGCCTTCCATCGCCCGCGCCATGTTGATCTTGCGCTGGGCGGTCTGGTAGTTCTCGTCGAGGTCGGCACGGATATCCTGCGCCTGATCCAGGATGTCCATGAACTCCATGATGAGGCCGTCGCGCTTCTGTTCGAGCGTGTCGTGCCCCCGCTCGGAGAGTTCGATCCGATCCTCTATCGCCATGAGGTTCTTGCGGGTCGGTTTGACGTCCTCGGCCATTGGCGAAGGGTTGTAGACCGAGCCTGTTAACCTTTTACTGTTGCTCGTCGGGTCGCCACCCCAGCCCCACCCGCTCCACCCGATCCATCCACGTCACGACCACGACGTGTGGCAGCGTCAACACGGCGACGAAGACCAGATACAGCGCCGCCAGCACGCGTGGCTCGGTGTCGACCCCCGCGACGACGCCTACCCCGACCAGCAGGCAGAGAGAGACGGCGGTCAGCGGCACGGCGTCCCGCCCCGTCCGCAGGAGCGCCACGAGTGGCCCCCGCGTCGCGAACGCCTCGCGCGCGCCGTCGTCGACGCCCATCAGCCGCCCGACGTGCCGGAGCGAGTGCCACACGCAGAAGTAGATTCCAACCGCGATCAGCGGCGGGACGACGAGGAAGTACGTCCACAGGAGCCCCGTCTCGGCGGCGTCCAGTTTCCACCCCGGACCACCGGCACGGTAGCCCGCTGCGAGCGTCCCGACGGTCAGCGTCGCGAACCCTAGCCCCACGGCGAGACGCACGTCGGCGGTGAACAGCCACGCAGCGTGCAGGTCACGGCCGAACAGCGCCACCCACGCGTCGACGACGGTCCGGTATCGCTCCGGGTAGCGCAGGAGGGGGACGAGCATCGGCAGGCCGCCACGGACGAGGACCGTCCCCGCGCGGACGCCAACGTTATCGAGGTGTGTGCTCCCCAGCACGTCGAGCGCGTAGAGGTCGCCCTGTCCCCAGTGGAGGACGGTTAGCGCCACGAACAGCGCCGCCGACGCGACAGGTGCGACGACCCACAGCGCCGTGTAGGCGCCGCCGAGGAGGAGGTAGACGACGCCGACGGCGCTCAGCCACCGGATCGTCACCGTCTCCCCGGCGGCCCGCGCAGGCGCGAGGTGATCCACCGCGCCGTGGGGTAGGCCGAAGAGCACGAGACTCGCCGCGAGCGGGAGATATCGGAGCCACGGCGGGAGCGTGGGGTCGAGACCGCTCGCCGTCAGGACGACCGATCCCAGCGCGACGAGGGTGAGCGTGAGCCACGCGGGCCGACAGCCCACCGCCTGCATCAGCGCCGCCAGTTCCGGGTCGCGTTTCCGCGGTGCGCCGCCGTCGAAGTCGGGCATCTACGTCGAGTCTACGTCGGCCGTCTCCGTCGATGTCGAGCGGTCCGTGCCGTGTCCCACGCCCCGCCAGTCGAGCACCCACCGGTAGAGGATCAGTCCCTGCACGACGAAGAGGTTCGTCACGAGGAAGAACGTCGCCTCCTCGACGGGCAGGCCGGCGACGGTGAGGCCCGTCGTGTACCGCTCCGAGAGCACCCAGATACCGTACTCGATGGCGATGCGGTCGGCGACACAGAGATACGTCGTGGGGACGAGCGTCCCGAGCGCGACGAGCCGCCGGCGCGCCCAGAGCTGGGGGGCGCCGACCGCCCACTGGAGCGCAAGCACCGGCGCCGCCCACGCCAGAATCGCGCCGAGGTAGAACGTCGCGTCGGTCCCCAGCAGTCGCCACCCCGCAACGCCGAGGGCGACGGTGAGGCCCGTCGCGACGGCCCGCGATCCGAGCGGGTGCGAGGGCCTTGCCCACTCGCGCGGGAGCGAGAGGTGGGCGAGCCAGAGCGCCGTCAGCCACGGCTGGACGACGATGAAGACGTACTCCTCGACGGGCGCGTACCCGATGGTCGCGAGCGTGCTCCCCGCCCCGTATGACCAGACCCCCGTCGCGATGAGGTAGTTGTCCCACGGCGTCGTGTACGCGAGGGCGACGACGGTGATGATGGCGACACCGGCCCAGTACGTCCGGTGGGCGCCGAGGTGCCAGCGCCCGAGTGCCCGGAGCCGCGCCCTGCTCACGAACGCCGTCGCGATCATGAGCATCAGTGCGGGGAGGAGAAAGGCGAGATGGAACTGCAGGTAGGTTGGTCCGGTCATGGATACACGTTCGCCACTGCTGTGGCGCGAGGTTTCACGGTTTCCCGTATAGCTTCTGGGGTCGCACTATCACGCGCGGGAACGCCAGCGGTGGCGTTCAGTCGGCCGGTTGGGCGGTCGTCGATCCCGCCGCGTCGAGCACGTCTCGGCTCGACAGCAGGATGATGCCGAATCCGACCTTCGCCACTAGGTCGAGCACCGTGAAGCCGGCCGTCTCGACGTACAGCGAGATCAGCCCCAGTCCTCGTCTTCCCCCGATCTTCCTGACATGCTCTGCTACCGGAAGCGTCGAAAAACTGGAGTTGGAGGCGTCTCGGCGGGACGTGGAATCGGGCACAAAAAACGCGCGTTTCCGCCGAATCGGAAGCCCAGCGATCAGTCGGCGGTCGCTTCTTCTTCGACCGCTTCTTCGCGGTAGTACTGCTCGATGAGTTCCTCGTCGATCCGGTTGAGTTCCTCCTTCGGGAGGTTCGAGAGGAGGTCCCAGCCGATGTCGAGAGTCTCGTCGATGTCGCGGTTGGTGTCGAAGCCTTGGTCGACGAACTCGCGTTCGAACTCGTCGGCGAAGTCGAGGTACTTGTTGTCCCGGTCGGAGAGCGCCTCGCGACCGACGATGTTCACCAAGTCTCGTAGGTCCTCACCCTCCGCGTACGCGGCGTACATCTGGTCGGACACGTCGGCGTGGTCCTCGCGGGTGAGGCCCTCGCCGATCCCGTCGTCCATGAGGCGGGAGAGGGAGGGGAGCACGTTGACCGGGGGCTGGACGCCCTGACTGTTCAGGTCGCGGTCGACGTAGATCTGCCCCTCCGTGATGTAGCCCGTCAGGTCGGGAATCGGGTGCGTGTCGTCGTCGCCGGGCATCGTCAGGATCGGAATCTGCGTGACCGACCCCTCCCGGCCCTCGATCCGACCGGCGCGCTCGTACAGCTGCGCCAAGTCGGTGTACATGTAGCCGGGGTAGCCACGGCGACCCGGCACCTCCTCGCGGGCGGCACCGATCTCACGCAGTGCCTCGCAGTAGTTGGTCATGTCCGTCAGGATCACCAGCACGTGGTAATCCTTCTCGAAGGCGAGGTACTCGGCGGTCGTCAGGGCCATCCGCGGTGTGACCGTCCGCTCGACGGCCGGGTCGTCCGCGAGGTTCATGAAGACGACCGAGCGCTCCAGCGCGCCGGTGCGCTCGAAGTCGTCCATGAACTCGTTGGCCTCTTCGGCCGTGATGCCCATCGCGCCGAAGATGACGGCGAACTCGGAGCCTTCGCCTTCCTCCTCCTCTTCGGGCACGCTCGCCTGTCGCGCGATCTGGAGCGCGAGTTCGTTGTGCGGCAGGCCCGATCCGGAGAAGATCGGGAGCTTCTGACCACGGACGAGCGTGTTCATGCCGTCGATGGCCGACACACCCGTCTGGATGAACTCCTCGGGGTACTCGCGGGCGTAGGGGTTGATCGCCGCGCCGACGATGTCCTCGCGCTTCTCGGGTTCGATGGCCGGGCCGTCGTCGATGGGTTCGCCCGACCCCGAGAGGACGCGACCGAGGAGGTCCTCGGTCAGCTTCATCTTCAGCGTCTCGCCTTGGAAACGGACGAACGCGTTCTTGTCGATGCCCGAGGTCCCCTCGAACACCTGAATGGCGACGAGGCCGTCTTCGGATTCGAGGACCTGCCCACGGCGGATCTCGCCGTCGGCCGTCTCGATTTCCACCATCTCGTCGTAGCCGATGGGTTTGTCGACCTCGGCGAACACCAGCGGACCGCTAATCTCGGTGATCGTCTTGTACTCTTTCATCTCAGTACAGCTCCCGAATCTGCTCGGTGATGTCGTCTTTCAGTTCGCTCACGTACGCCTCGTAATCCTCCTGCACGCCGATGCGGTTGATGCGCGGCAGGGCGTCGATGCTCGTGATCTCGTCGACGGGGACGCCCGCTTCGAGCGCGTCGAACGCCTCGTCGTTGAACGTCTTGATCGCCGTGAGGATGAGGTACGTCTTGTCGGGTTCGCAGTAGGTGTCCACGTCGTGGAACGCGTTCTGCTGGAGCCACGCCTCGCGGATGTACCGCGCGACTTCGAGCGTGAGCTGCTGGTCCTCCGGCAGGGCGTCCTTGCCGACG
>Ga0207757_100236_pt1 | contig 43091 bp, 38 predicted proteins | sample A23P3SouthBayCA_2_FD_187752 | JGI IMG/M metagenome (GOLD analysis project Ga0207757, IMG submission 187752) | Aerobic enrichment media microbial communities from Eden Landing Ponds, California, USA - A23 P3 (2) (SPAdes) | ecosystem: Environmental > Aquatic > Marine > Unclassified | place...
CGACGACACCCCTGGGTTCCGGTCGCTGCTCGGCGAGGACTACAACCCGACCGCGGCCTCGGCGAGCGCGACCATCGGCAGCCTCACCCACGAGGTGCCGTCGGGACTGTCCAGTTCGGCGGGTCAGGGCGGCTCCAGCCCGCTGACGAGTATCCAGCGCGACGTGGCCGACATCGCCGACGCGGTCGGCAGCGACATCACGGTGTTCGGCAGCGGCATCATCTCCGGCGAGCTGTCGGGCGTGGTGGGCGACTCGCTGGCCATCGTCGTCCCGGCGGCGTCGCTGCTCATCTTAGCCTTCCTCGTCTACGCCTACCGCGACCCGGTCGACCTGCTGCTCGGGGTCATCTCGCTGGTGATGGCCATCGTCTGGACGTTCGGCTTCATGGGCTGGGCGGACATCCCGTTCGGCCAGATCCTCATCACCGTACCCGTCCTGCTGCTGGCGGTCGGCATCGACTTCGGCATCCACGCGGTGAACCGCTACCGCGAGGAACGCGTCGAGGGCCGTGAGGCGAAGCCGTCGATGCGGACGACGACCGACCAGCTGCTGGTCGCCTTCTTCATCGTCACCGGGACGACGGTGCTGGGGTTCAGCGCGAACGGGCTGAGCGACCTGCCGCCCATCCGGGACTTCGGCATCGTCTCGGCGGTCGGCATCGTGTTCACCTTCCTCATCTTCGGGGTGTTCCTTCCGGCGGCGAAACTGTACGCCGACGAACTCCGGGAGTCGGTCGGGCTGCCGTCGTTCGGCCAGCAGCCCATCGGCAGCGAGGGGTCGGCCCTGAGCGGCGCGCTCGGGGCCGGCGTCACCGTCGCCCGCCGGGCGCCGAAACTGTTCCTGATCCTGACGCTGGTCGTGAGTTCGGGCGCCGCCGCCTACGGGACCGGGCTGGACACCTCGTTCTCGAACGAGGACTTCCTGCCGCCCGAGGAGATGCCCGACTACGTCGAGGGGCTCCCCGCGGGACTGGCCCCCGGGGAGTACACCGTCACGGAGACCATCAACTTCCTCGAGGACGAGTTCCAGTCCAGTGAGGGCGGAGGGACGGTGATCGTCTACGTCAGGGGGAACCTGCGCCAGGAGGACAGTCTGGAGCAACTCTACCGCGCGAACGAGGACCCGCCCGACATCATCGTCGCGGAGGACCGGCGCGCCGACGCCCAGTCGCTGCTCGGCGTCATCGACAGCTACGCCGCTCGGGACCCCGAGTTCGCCGCGCTGGTCGAGCGGAACGACCTGAACGACAACGGTGTCCCGGACGACAACCTGGAGGACGTGTACGACGCCCTGACCGCGCCGGACTCGCCGGTCCGGGACCAGGCGCTCCGGTTCATCACGGAGGACTACTCCGCCACGCAGGTCCGCTACACCGTCGAGGCCGGCAACAGCGATGCCGCGGTGGTCGACGCGGGCGAGGAACTGGCGGGTCGGGTCCGCGAGGGCGGCGTGGCGACCGGGCAGACGGTCGTCTTCAAGGCGATCCAGGACACCATCCTGCTGTCGTCGCTGACCGGCCTGGCGGCCGCGCTGGTCGCTACGGCCCTGTTCCTGATGTTCATCTACTACGTCATCGAGGGACGCCCCTCGCTGGGGCTGGCCAATCTGGTTCCCATCCTCGTCGCCATCGCGCTGCTGGCGGGGTCGATGCGCTTCTTCGGCGTCCCGCTGAACGCGCTGACGGCGACCATCTTCTCCATCGCCGTCGGCGTGGGAATCGACTACTCCGCCCACATCGTCCACCGGTTCGCCGAGGAGTTCGACGAGACCGACGACCTGTACGGCTCGCTGGACGCCACCGTCCAGGGGACCGGCGGTGCGCTGCTGGGCAGCATGCTCACCACCTCCTCGGGAACGGCGGTGCTGGTGCTGGCCATCACCCCGATCCTCGGCCAGTTCGGGCTGGTCATCGCGCTGAGCGTGTTCTTCTCGTTCCTCACCGCGGTGCTCGTCACCCCGCCGGTGATGGTCGTCTGGCACGAGGTGACGGTCGCATGAGCGACGACGCCCGGGCCGACGCCGACGACGAGGACGCGGTCGTGGCGCTGGAGCGACTCGGCCTCTCGAACTACGAGGCCCGGTCGTTCGTCGCCCTCCAGCGGCTCGGCACCGGTACCGCACGCGATATCCACGAGGAGACGGACATCCCCCGCTCGCAGGTGTACGGTGCGGCCGACGAACTCGAGGAGCGGGGGCTGGTGAGCGTCCAGCAGTCCCGGCCGAAACGGTACCGTCCCGTCGAACTCGCGGAGGCCCGCGAGCGACTCACCGCGGAGTTCGAGCGCGACCGCGAGGCCGCGTTCGACCACCTCGAACGGGTCCGCCGGGAGCCCGGGCCCAGCGAGGAGCGCCAGGAGGACGTCTGGACCATCACCGGCTCGGATGCCATCGACACCCGGATGACGGCACTCGCCGAGGAGGCCGACGAGCGGGTCGTCGTCGCGACCGACGACGCCACGTACCTCCCGGACGAGACGTTCGAGGTGCTACGACACTTCCACGCCGACGGCGGCGAGGTCGTCGTCATCTCACGGACGGCGGCCATCCGCGAGTCGTTCGAGGCCGAGGGGATGGTCGCCGTCGCGCCGCCGGAGCGGCTCGTCGACCCCGAGAACGACCGCGGCGCCCGGCTGGTCCTCGTCGACGGGGACGCGCTCCTGCTGAGCGTGCTGGCCGACGAGGAGGTCGCCATCTGGAGCGCGCACACCACCTTCGCCCGCGTCTTCGGCGACCTGCTCCGCCAGGGACTGCTCGGCGCGGCCGACGGGGATGCGGTGCCCCACAACAGGGGCGACACGGCGTAGCCCCGAGGCTCGGGCCGCTACTCTCGTCTCGGTGCCGGTCCCGGCGCGACACTCCGGACACCGGGCGTATCTGTCAACTTATCAAAGGTTCCTATAGCCTCTCAAGTGCGGAAATATATACAATACTGTGCAGCATAGCCGTATTTAGCGAAGGATACGGCGAGGATGACTCTCGGTGGTACGCTACCGCAGAACGGGCCCGGGTGGCCCGGATGGGGGATGGGACAGGCGCGGGTGTGCCGGTCAGCGGTCGAGGAACCCGCGGTCCTCGTTGTAGTCGAAGTAGCGCTGTGCGATGACGTCGGCCGTGCGGAGCGCGAGCGCCTGGCCGGAGTTCGTCGGGTTCGGCCCGCCGACGCCGTTGGCGAGCGCGGAGTGGTCCGCGACGAACAGGCGCTGGACGTCGTGTGCCTCGGCACCCTGGTCCAGCACCGGACCGATGCGCATCGAGGACTGCATGTGGAGCAGCAGCGGCGGCCACTCCGACCGGTGGACGTGCTTGGCCCCGGCGTTGCGGTGGATGTTGGCCGCGATGCGTGCCAGCTCGTCGCGCCGCTCGTCGTCCTCGCGCCCGGGTTCGTACCGGACCTTCGGCACGGGACCGTGCTCGTCGGAGAAGGCGTCGTCCAGGGAGACCCCGTTCTCCTTGCGTGGCCGGTCGTCGGTGAGGACGAGCAGCGCCTTCGTGTTCTTGTAGTTCGACATCTTCCGCTTGAGTTCCTTGCCGACGACGTAGCCCCGGGTGTCCCAGGGCTCGCCCTCCGCGACGTTGTTCTCGAAGGAGTAGCCGGCCTCCGTGAACAGGTAGTCGGCGAAGGAGACGAGCCCCGGGGACATGCCGATGTCCTCGAGGCCGCCGACGCCGGGCTTGTCGAACCGAACCGCGGAGTTCTGCCCCTTGTACGGGTCCATGTGGCCGGCGTCGGTGATGTCCGCGACGGTGTCGTCGTCGTAGGTGCCGACGACCCAGTCGAACCAGTGGGTGGTCAGCCCCTTGCCGACCCAGCCGTTCGTGTTCGGCAGGCCGGAGTTGAGCCAGAGCCGCGGTGACTCGATGCAGCCCGCGGCGAGGACCACCGTGTCGGCCTCGATGGTCTCGGTCGTCCCGGACCAGGTGTCGCGGATGTCGACGCCGGTCGCCTCCAGGTCGCCCGCGGGACCGCTGTCCGTATTGATGTTGGTGACGAACGTGTTGGGACGGATGGCGACGTTGCCCTTCTCGGAGTCCTCGTTGGTGTCCAGCGCGATGGGGACGTAGCCGATGTTGCTGGATTTGCGGGCCTTGTCACGAACCGGCGCGTTGACCGGCGTCGAGGAGCCCTGGAAGTGGTCGGCCGCCAGCGTGTCCCCACGGAAGCCGTCCTCGTAGTCGAACGTGCCGGTGTAGTCCGAGTCGAGTTCCTCGCCGTTCGTGGTCTGGCGCCCGGGCACCTCGACGGAGTTGGCCTGGGGCCGCCAGCCCGTCTCCGTGACGTTCTTGGTCTCGATGAGTGGGTACTCGCCCTCCTTCTCCTCGCTGGCGCCGTGGATGAACACCTCCTCCTTGCCCGTCATCGGGGCCTGCTGGGTGGAGGTGTTCTCCTCGTTCTCCTGGTAGTACGGCACCATGTCCGCGTAGTCGATGTCGCCCCAGTGGGGCTGGTCGTCGAACGCGGTCGGGTAGCCGCGGGGGTGGTTGCCGAAGTAGTGAGTGGTGGTGCCGCCGACGGCCGCGACCTGCCAGATGAACGCGTTCTGATGCAGGTTCCGGAACCACGGCGCGCGGCTGTGGTCCGGTGGGCCGACGCGCAGGTAGCCCGCGGTCGGGTCGTTCGCACCGTTCTCGAGGTGGGTGTACTGCGAGTCGAGCAGTTTCCCGTCGAGGTCGTCCGGGTCGTTGCTGATGGTGCCCCCCTCGTCGGCGTGGGGGGTGGGCCACTTCGTGTTCCCGTGGAACGGGCCGGCCTCGATCATCAGCACGTCCAGGCCGTGCTTGTCCGCCAGCGCCCAGGCCGCTGCGGGGCCGTCCGCGCCCGCGCCGATGATGATGACGTCGGGGTCCTCGTGGGGGTTGCTCATAGCAGGTCACCTCCGAGGCCCTCGGTGGCGTCTCCGTCTGTCACGCCGTCGGTCAGACCGTCGGTCAGGCCACCCGTCGGGCTCTCCTCGTCGTCCTCGTCGTCGGCGACCGTCCCCGCAGACGCCTCGTCCGGCGGGCCGTTGCCGGGCGTGTCGTCCGGCGGTCCGCCGGCCCTGCCGGCGAGTTCGTCGTCCGAGAGGACGTCGTCGCCGACCAGGTCGCCCTGGTAGTCCGAGGGGTCGTCGTCGAACCCGCCGTCGACCGCGTGGAACCAGTCGGTCGCGTAGCCGTCCGCTGGCCCGGGATAGCCCGTCTGCTGGTGGCTCTGGGCCTCGCCGACCGGCCGCTCCAGCTCGCGCTCCTGGGGCAGGTCCGTCTTCGTGTCGCCGTAGGCGGACCATTCCGTGTAGTAGCCGAAGCCGTGGAGGCCGTTACAGGCCATGATGACGTACTTCAGGATGCCGACCGTGGGCAGCATCGGCGAGAGTATCGAGTCCAGTCGGTCGATGACGTTCCCGTCGACGATGTCCCAGAGGACGCGCAGGCGGTCCTCGCGGGAGAGCTTGGTGAACGTTCCGCCCGCAGGGAACTGCGTGTTGGGGGAGGGGGTGTCCTCGTTGCGCTGGCGGAGCAGGAACTCCGCCGCCGCGATGTCGAAGACGACCGGGAAGACCTCCGCGTACGGATAGTTCTGCTTGACGCGGTGGACGGTCTCGGTGCCGGCCTCGACGAGCAGTTCCACGTCGGCCGGGCCGCTCGCGTCCGGTGCGGCCGGCGCGTTCGGGATGCTGATGTCGAGCGTGTCGAGCGCGCCGAAGTCCGTGAGGTCGGCGAGCTCGCCGAGGTCGACTACGTCGGTCAGCTCCGAGAGTACGCTCTCGTCCACGAGGTCCAGCACCGCGTCCAGGTCGGTGCCCGAGCCGGTCGTGTCGAGGGTGGTCTCGAACAGGTCGAGCGGCATCCGGTCCTCCTCGTCGAGCAGCCCGGCTGGCCCGGAGACCGAGTCGGTGACGTCCGAGACCGAGCCGGTCGGGGACCCGCCCAGCAGCCCGTCGAGGCGCCCCGGTAGCCCCGACGTACCGCTACTCGGTGCCTCGAGTGTTCCGTTCTTGGCGGGCGTCTGGAGCGTCTCCAGGCGGATCTCCTGGAAGTGGTTGAAGTCGTAGACGATGAACTTCTCCAGCTCGACGTCCAGTCCGCCGGCGACGTGTTCCTCCCCGAGCTCGTCGGCCAGCCCCGGCGTCCGTGGGACGATGGCGTCCACGATAGAGCGGTAGGTATCCAGCGTGTGCGGGTCGGTCGGTACCTCCTGCTGGAGGATCTCCCCGACGTCCTCGAGCTTCGTATTGGACATCGAGAGGGCCGCGAATCCTCCCATGCCCTTCATCATGCCGCGGCGTGTCGTTGACGGTGTGTTTTTGTCGTCCATGTGGCTCGGTAGCTCCGTGCTCGACGCTGGGGGACACCATGGATAGGGCTGGTGCAGGACATACGCGTTCATTCAAGTGGGGGTCTGAATGAATGGTATCGGCCGTATTCGAGCGGCATGACCCACTAGATGAGTGTTTCTTGATTCGAATGAATCGGATTGATGTCCGGTATCGCCGGACAGATTGAAGTGGTAGGGGGTCCACGGGTCGGTATGGACACCGGCGACGACTACCCGGTGGGCGCGGTCAAGGTCACCCACGATGTCATCGAACTGCTGGCCGAACGGGGACCGACCGGCGTGACCGCCGTCGCGGAGGCGCTGGACATCCCGAAGAGCACCGCGTACGACCACCTCCGGACGCTGGCGGCGGTCGGCTACGCCGTCAACGAGGACGGGGCCTATCGTGCCAGCACCCGACTGTTCCACGCCGGCCGTCGCGCCCGTGACGACCACGAACTGTACGCTCATGGCCGGGGCGAGGTGTTGTCGCTCGACCGGAACACGGCCGAGGGCCGCCACGTCCAGCTCGTCGTGGTGGAACACGGACGCGGCGCCATCCTGTTCGCCACGCGGTGGCAGCGCGAGCGCCGCTCGGCTCAGCCCGCCCGCGCCTACCCCATGCAGGTCCGGCTCCACTCCAACGCCCCCGGCAAGGCGATTCTGGCCGAGCTGCCCGACGAGCGGGTCGATGAGGTCCTCGACGAGGGGCTTCCACCCGTCACCGACCGGACCGTGACCGACGGGCGTGACCTCCGCACGGAGCTGGAGACGGTCCGGGGCCAGGGGTACGCGACCGACGACGAGGAGCTCATCCGTGGGATGCGTGGTATCGCAGCCCCCATCGTGACCGAACGCGGCGTCCGCGGCGCCGTCGCCGTCTACGGCTCCGTCGACCGGATGCCCGCCGACCCGGCCACGGAGCTGGCCGAACCCGTGCGGGGGGCCGCCCGGACCATCGAGGCGAACATCATCTTCGGCGGGGACTGACGACCCCCGGTCCTGCACCGGCCGTCCGGCGATACCGGACAGATTCGCGCCGAATCGGCCGTGCGGGCGCGCACGGATCTGGGAAAATCGTCTTTACCTCGTGGGTGGAACCAGTATCGCATGAACTTCGCCAACCGCGTCGACCGCGCGGCCCGGAACGCCCCCGACAGGCGGGCAGTAGCGGACCCGGGCACGTCCCTGACGTTCCGTGACCTGTCGCGTGCCAGCGACCGGGTCGCGAGTGCGCTCGACTCGCTCGGTGTCGAGCCCGGTGACCGGGTGGCCGTCGCGGCGCCGAACGGGGTCGCCTTCGTGGCCACCCACCTCGGTATCCTCAAGCGGGGCGCGCTGTCGGTCCCGCTCAACCAGCGCTTCGACGAGCGACAGGCCGAGTACGTCCTGTCGGACGCCGATGCCGAGCTCGTCGTCACCGCCGGCGACGACGCGACCGTCGGCGGCACCCGCCCGGTCTACACCTACGCCGACCTCCGCGACCGCGGGGAGCCGGCCCACGAGACGGTCCCCCGGAAGACCGACGACGAGGCCGAACTGCTCTACACCAGCGGCACCACGGGCGCCCCGAAGGGCGTGTTCCACACGCACGGCAACCTTTCTGCCAACGCCTGGGCGCTCGTCCACTACAAGGAGTGGAGCCGCGAGGACGTCGCGCTGACCGCCTGTCCGTGCTTCCACGTCACCGGGCTCAACATCACCACGACGCCGTTCCTCGAACTGGAGGCGACCAACCACCTCCTGCCGGAGTGGGACCCCGAGACCGCGCTCACCGCCATCGAGCAGTACGAGGTGACCTACACCTTCCTCATCCCGACGATGGTGCTGGACCTGCTGGAGGCCGACACCGACGCGTACGACCTGTCGAGTCTGGAGACGGTCGGCGTCGGCGGGTCGCCGATGCCCGCCGAGCGTATCGACGAGGTCGAGGACGCGCTGGACTGTGCCCTGTTGCAGGGGTACGGCCTGACCGAAACCACGCCACTGGCGGCGTTCACCCGTCCCGAGGAGGCCGGCCAGAAACCGGGGAGCGTCGGCCAGCCCGCTCACGAGGTCGTCGACCTCCGCATCGAGGACCCGGACACGGGCGCGGTCGTGGAGCAGGGCGAGCGCGGCGAACTGCTGTGGGCCGGTGACACCGTGACGCCTCGCTACACCCGCGACCAGCTCACCGCCGACCGGTTCGTCCGGCGACCCGCCGACGCGACGGCCACGAGTGACGACACCGGCCCCGACACGGCCACGGTCGGCGACGGCGGCACCGGGAGCCACCGACGCTGGCTCCGCTCGGGTGACATCGGCTGGGTCGACGAGGACGGCTTCCTCCACGTCGTCGACCGGCTCGCGGACATGTTCACGACGGGCTGTGGCGATGTCCATCCCCGCGAGATCGAGTCGGTCATCTACGGGCTGGCGGCCGTCGAGTCCGTGGCCGTCGTCGACAGCCGGGACGACGTCCGCGGGACGACCGTCACCGCCGTCGTCCGGACGCGCGAGGGGGGCGACCTCGACGGCGCGACGGTCGTCCGTGCCTGCGAGCGCGAACTCGCCGACCACGAGGTCCCGGACCGCGTCGAGTTCGTGGACGACCTCCCCACGACCGCGACCGGGAAGGTCGACCGGCGACGGCTTCGTGAACTGGTCAGATAACCCCGGCTTTCCGAGTCATCACCGTCGCGTGTTACGGTTCTCCAGCTCAGGTGCGGGCGGAGATAATCCGGGCCTATCGAGGTATACTCGTTTTAATGGGCTCGTTAAACCCGGCACGGTGGTAATTTTTAAGTCTTCAAACGGGGTAAGAGTACTACCATGTTATTCGAACAGGTGGGGTGCGGAACCGGGTCCAGCGCGGCCGACGACGGCCGGAGTGGGGGTCGGGGGCAGTCCGAGGTCATCGGCGCCATCCTGACGGTCGCGATCGTCGTCATACTGGGCGCGCTGGTCGGACAGTACGTGTTCGGACTCGATATCATCCAGGCCGGGGAGCAGAACGTCGGCCCGCAGATCAGCTTCGACACGACGGTGGAGAGCAACGGTGACCTCGTGATTCGACACGAGAGCGGCAACAGTGCCGAGACCAGCGAACTGACTATCGTCGGCTCGGAATCCGATGTGCTCCGCGACAGCTCGGCGCTCAAATCCGCGCTCGACGAGGAGTGGACCTCCAGCGAAGCGATAACGCTCACGGAATCGGAACTGACGGACGGCGAGACAATCAGAATCATCTGGGAGTCGTCGACCACTGGTGACAGTACCGTCGTGTTGAAATACACCTACCAGCCCTGAACGCCGCGCGGCTACTCCCTGACCGCGTCCAGCCGCTCGCGCAGGTCTCCGAGTTCGACCGGCCCCCACGTCTCCAGGTCGTAGCTCACGTCCAGCAGCCGTCCGACCAGCACCTCGTCCTCGTCAGCGACCGCGCGGGCCACGTCGCCCCGGAACCGCTCCTCGACGGCGCGGCCCAGCTCGTCGCGGTCGACGCTCCGTGACTCGATATCGAGGATGTGGGGGAGGTCGGCGGCACCGTCCGGAAGCGTCGGGAACGCCGACGGGCCGGGGACGAGAAGGGGGTCGACCGCGTCCCCGTCGTCGCTCTCGCCGTCCCCGCGCGGGTACTCCACCAGCGAGTACGCGCGGACCACCTGGTCGATGCGGTCCTCGGGCGGCGGCTCGACCCCGCGCCTGAAGGCGAGCTCCTCCAGGGCCTCGGCCAGCTCCGCCCGCGTGAGCCCGCCGAACAGGTCGGCGATGCCCGCGACCTCGTCCAGCGAGAGCGAGAGCCGTTCGGGGTCGTCCTCGCCCGCGTCCTCACCATCGTCGCTGTGGTCGCTCATCTTGCTGTAGCGAGGAAGCCCTGCCGTTCACGGCGGGGGGGAATCGCATTCGTACAGGCCACCCCTCGTTCTACAGCGGGCCCTCGGTGTCCAACGCCTTCGCGCCCTGAATGACGAGTCCTCGCCACGTGAGGCCGTGTGCGTCTTTCACTTCGCTCAGTCGTTCGTACTCTTCCTCGCTCACTTCTATGTTTAGGTTTGGCATCGCTATTTAATAGCGATTGGTTAGTCTTAACTTGCATTGGTTCGTTAATACTGATGTGACCGTCACCTCCACGAAAACGCTCGAAGCCACGCTCGCGCCGCCGACCGCGCACAAAGAGCGTCGGCTTCAGCGGACCGTGGCAACGTACCGCCGCGCTCTCGCCGACTCGTTCGAGAGTGGCGCGGACACGCAGACGGCGGTCAACGATGTCGTCACCGGCTACAATCTCACGTCCTACGCGAAAGACGCTCTCAAGAACTACGTCCCGCAACTTCGGGACACGTACAACGCCGAGGAGTTGGGCGACGACCATCCCGTTCGGTTCACGAATCGAGGGTGGCGTCTCGACCACTCCGAGGAGCGAACGCATGAGTTCTGCTGGCGTGTTCCGCAGGCCGGACGTGGTAACGCCTTCTGGATTCCGCTCCGCATCAACCCCGCTCAAGAATCGCTCTGGGCGGACTTGCTCGACGGCGACGTGTCGGTCGGAGAGTTCCGACTGCAAGAACACCGCACCAACTGGGTGCTTCACGTCACCGTCGAGTACGAACTCGCGGAACCTGAAGAGCCGGACGACCCGACGCCGGTCGGCTTCGACATCGGAGAGTCCAAACTCTTGACGGGCTGTGCCTGTCGAGACGGGACTCCGACCCAACCGTACATCTACGACGGCGGGCGTGCCCGATATCTCCGCAAAGAGATGTTCACGACCCTCCGCCGTCTCCAAGAACGCGACGCCGAGTGGCGAATCGACGAACGCTTCGACCACTACCAGAACGCGCTGACGGACATCGTGGAGAAGGCGTCCCACGAAGCCGTCCAATACGCCCGCCAGTTCGAGAACCCGGTTATCGTTCTCGAAGACCTGTCGGCCATCCGCGAGCATCTCGACTATGGGACGTGGATGAACCGCCGGCTCCACAACTGGGCGTTCGCGCGTCTCACCGGACGCATCGAGGACAAAGCCCTCGAAGCGGGCATCCCGGTCCGGAAGGTGAACCCGGCGTATACGTCCCAGACGTGTCACGCCTGCGGCCACCTCGGGTCGCGGTCGTCGCAGGCGGCGTTCCGATGCACGAACGACGAGTGCTGGGTGACGGAGTACCAAGCGGACATCAATGCGGCGGCCAACATCGCCGGTCGCCTCAACCCGTGGGGAGAGAGCCTGCCTTGGAAACCGGCAGGCGATGACTCGCCACGGGACGGGAGTGGCTGTGACACCACCACAGGACACCGCACGCCGAGTCGGCAACCCCGACAGACGACGCTTGCGGCGTTTCAGTCCTGAAACCTCCCTCGACGCGAGGCTTCCCCTGGAGAAAGCCCCGCCGTTCACGACGGGTGAGGATGTCACGCGTGCTCCTCCGCGGCGGCGTCGAGGTCCGCCCGTACGGCCTCGCGCACCTCCGCCGTCGTCACGGGCGCCTCGTTCCACGGCGGGAGCCGCGTGTCCTCGCCCGGTGGTGCGATGCTGTCGGCGTAGGCCGCCACCTGCTCGCGTTCGTCCGCTCTGTCGTACTCCAGCCCGTTGAACGCGGCGTCGGTCGCGTACGCGTCGACGAACCCGTCGGCCGCGTCGCGGTAGCGCGCCGGCAGCGTCTCGTAGTCGGGCGTCACGCCGCCGTTCTCGACGGCCCGCAGCAGCGCCGCCCCGACCTCGTCGGCCATCGTCGACAGCCCGGCCGGGCCGGAGACGGCGCGGTGGTCGTGCTCGTGCAGTCCCAGGTCGACCTGCACGCTGCCGTCGAGGCCGGCGGCGTGGAAGGCGTCGCCGAGCGTGCCCACCTCCAGCCCCCAGCCCCGCTGCACATGCAGTGAACGGATCACGTCGCTCGTCGCGGCGAACTCCCCGGCCAGCGCGTACCGGAACGCGCCGAGGTAGTCCAGCACGGCGGCGTCGTGGGCGTCGCTCAGCGCGCGCACCAGCGGCGCGTAGAACAGCCGGAACAGCCGGCCGTACAGCCGCCGGTTCTCGACGCGGGCGTAGAACCCCTTCGAGAACGTGAACCCGTGGGCCAGCGGGAAGAGGAGCCGCGGGACGTGGGCCCTGCTGTAGGTGGAGGCGTCGGCGTCGTGGACCGCCACGAGGTCGGATTCGGCGGCCCGGCCCAGCGCCAGCCACACGTCCCGACCCTTCCCACGATGGCCGTTCAGCCCCTCGCTCTCCAGCAGTTCTGCGAGCCGCGGGCCGTCACACCACAGTGTCTCCACGTCGAGGTCGAACGAGTCCAGCCACTCGCGGACGGCGGGGACGCGCTCGGCCTCGGCACGGAGTGCGATAACGACACGGGCGGGCGCCACGTCCTCCAGCGCGGTCAGGACGCGCTCGGCGGCGAGGCTGGCGTGTTCGCGTTCCGTCATCGGCACGACGACGGCGGCCTCGTCGACCGGTGCGTCGGGGACGGGGTCCGTGAAGTCGTGGAGCGTCGTCACCCGCTCCTGGACGTACTCCATTGCCGGGCTGTAGTGGCGGCGTGCGTATCAATCCCGCCACTCGACGCCGTCCGCGTTGGGTCCACACCGTCCGCATTGGGTCCACACCGTCCTGGCTCGTGGGTGCGCTCGGCCGAGAACTCTGGTCGGGTGGGACTGAAAGGGGCCGCCTGCTGCGGGAAGCACGGCGACGTAAGCACTGCAGCACACGCCCGGAACGGCGGGTGAGCGATAGCGAACCCGCCGCATGCCCGGACTGCGAAGCGCGCAGCGAGCCGCGCGACCGCAGCAGGCGGGGGCTTTCTATCCGTCCTCGCGGCCGCTGCTGCGAGAGCTCGACAGACGTAGAAAGCCCCCGCCCGCTCGACCGCTCCGGGACCTGCTCGCCTCGCTCGCACCGCCTTCGGCGGCGACTGCGCTCCTCGCTCCCTGCGGTCGCTGCGGTGCTTGTCGGGTCCGGGAGGGTTCGAGCGGGCGGCCCCTTTCAGTCCCACCCGAGTCGGTTTCTCGCACGGTCGCTCCGCAGTCGAAACAAGGGTGTGTGCTATCCCTGGTCGGGCTGGAAGCCGATGCCGTCGGGCCAGCCCGTCGGCGCGGCCGCGCTCGGTTCCGCGAACTCGCGCTTGACGACCATCGGCGTCCGTTCGAGCGACAGCACGAGTTCGTCGTCCTGGTTGAACGCCCGGAGTTCGGTCGTGACGATGCCGGAGTGCTCGCGTGACTCCAGTTCCCGTTTCGAGAGCACCTCGCTCTCGGCGAAGATGGTGTCGCTGTGGTAGACTGGGGCGTGATGTCGGACGTTGTCGTATCCGAGGTTCGCGGTGGCGTTCGCGCTCACGTCGATGACGCTCATCCCGACGGCGAGTGCGAACACGTAGGTCCCGTCGACGAGGCGCTCGCCGAACTCCGTCTCGGCGGCGTACGCCTCGTTGAAGTGCATCGGGTTGACGTTCATCGTCAGGTTGGTGAACCAGACGTTGTCCGTCTCGGTCACGGTGCGGCCGTAGGGGTGCTTGTACACGTCGCCGACCGCGAAATCCTCGTAGAAGCGGCCCTGCCAGCCCTCGACGAGGCGGCGGTCGTGGTCCGAGTCGTCGGTGGGGTCGTCGGCGGTGTCGGCGTCCGTGTCGGTGTCGTCGGCCATACCGCGGCGTCGTGTGGTGGGGACTAACCGGTTGTGGCGGGGTCGGTCGTCAGGCCGGGAGCCCCTTCCCGAACTCCCGCGTGAACGACAGCACGTGCGAGTAGTCCTCCTGCGAGAGCGTGCCGACCACGGCCCCGTCGCGGACGACCAGTGCCGAGCCCTGGGTGCCGAGCAGTGCCAGCGTGTCGAAGGCGTCCGCCTCCGCGTCGATCCGGGGGACGTCATGGACCACCGCCGAGACCGGCGTGGCGTCGCGGTCGGCGGCGTCCACACCCCGGAGGTCCGCCAGGCGGACCAGGCCGACCGTCTCGCCGCCGTCGGTGACCGGGAACGCGGTCCGGCGCTCCCGGATCATCCGGTCGACCAGCCCGGCGACCGTCTCGTCCGCGTCGACGGTGGCGGTCGCCTCGGTCATCACGTCGCCGACGACCAGCCCCTCCAGCAGGTCGTCGATGACGACCGTCCGGGATTCGGTGGTCGCGGCGCCGTAGACGAACAGTGCCAGGAGCAGCAGGATGGGGTTGAACGCGAGCACGCCGACGACGGCGAACAGGATGGCGAACAGCACGCCGACGCGGCCGGCGATGCGGGTCGCGCTGGCGTACGGCCGGTTCCGGGCCAGCAGCGCCCGGAGGATACGGCCCCCGTCCATCGGGAACGCGGGCAGGAGGTTGAACACCACGAGGATGACGTTGACGATGGCGAGGTAGCCGACGACGAAGCGGACGATGGGCAGCGACTCCGGCGTGACCAGCAGGACGGCGTAACAGCCCGCCGCGACCAGCACGCTCGTGACGGGGCCGGCGATGGCGATCCAGAACTCACGGTCCCACTCGCGGGGAATCTCGCTCAGCGAGGCCATTCCGCCGAGAATCCAGAGGGTGATGGACTCGATGGTGAGCCCGTACCGGAGCGCGACCCAGGAGTGGCCGAGTTCGTGGAGCGTGACGCTGGCGAACAGCCCGACCGCGGCCAGCGTGCCGACGAGCCACGGGGTGGTGCCGGCCCGCAGGACGCCCGTATCGAGCGCGACGCCGGTGAGCCGCTCGATGTAGCCCGCGTACAGCTCGATCTGTCCGCCGCTCCCGATGAGCCACGCGAGGAGCGGGAGGAAGACCAGCAGCGAGACGTTCACCCGGATCGGAATCGACCAGACCCGGAAGATAGTGAAACTGCGCATGCACTACTCTGGGGCCAGAGACGTAAATGGACGTGTACCTGCGGCATCGGTCGCACAGCTGCCGGAAGTGGCTGCAGCGGTACCGACCTGGCCGGCCGGGGGTCGCAGACGCTGACGTGGTGATGGGCTTGTGGCGCGAGTCGACGAGTGACCGCCCCCGGCTTCGACGCCCCTGCTCTCGCCGACTGTCTCCCTCCCTCGCCCCGGCATTTTCCGAATGGTTCCGGAATTACGGTAGAACACTCGGTTCTTGATCTAAACAACCGACATTATGGGGGTGCCGGTCATGGAAAGTACAAATGCATGCGGGTAGCAAGCGAGACGGCCTTGGGAACAGCGTGGGCCGCCGGTGTCAGTCGATGTAGCCGAGCGCGTTCTCGATGCGGCCCAGTTCCGGGCCCGACGTGTCCTGCCCGACGACGAAGCCGTTCTCGTTGGCCACCAGCCCGGAGCCGACGAGCGGCCCGCCGTAGTTGATGGTGCCCAGGTCGGCCGGCACGTCCAGCAGGTCCTCGAGGAAATCGAGTTCCTCGTCGGTCGATTTCGGATGACAGAGCACGCCGCGGTTGGTGGCGACCGCGGCCGTCCCGACGGTTCGGACGCCAGCGAGGTCGCCGCGCTCGACGGGCACGTCCAGCGTGTCCTCCACGGCCTGCACCGCCTTCCGGGAGAGGTCCGGGTGGACGTAGGCGCCGTGGTCGTTGCAGCAGACGACGTTGCCGGCGGCGTTCACCCGCCCCGGGAGTTCGCCGACGGGGAGGTCCGTGGCGTCCTCGATACGCTCGATCTCGCGCTCGTTGGCGCGGCTGCTGACGAGGATACCGTTGGCGTTGCCGGTCGCGAGCGCGCCGACGGTCGCCGAGCCGCCCACCGTCGTGGGGACGGCCGGCACCTCGAGTTCCTCCGCGAACGACTCGCGGACATCGTCCTCGGCGTCTCGGCGGATCAGCAAGCAGTCGTCGGTGGCACGGCTGAAGACGCCGATGTACGACGAGCCCCCGAATGCCGCCCGGAGCACGTTACGCGGTCTCTGCTTCGACGACGGCCTCGCCGTCCTCTTCGAAGCGTGCGGCGCGGACGCGGAGCTTGGACGGCGGCTTCTTGCGACCGCGCGACCAGACCTCCTCGTTGATGGAGGGGTCGAGGCGGACGTCCTCCTCCTCGACCTTGAAGTGCTTCGCGAGGTGGCCGCGGATGATGCTCATCGCCTTGTCCGCGCGCTTGTGCTTGGCCGTGGCCTGCACGTCGCGCAGCGGCACCGTCACCACACGCTCCTCGAAATCACTCGCGCTCATCTACTCGTCCGTGTCGTTCCGCCGCCAGTTGCGGCGCTTGGGGTTGCGGGTGGTGTCGCGGTCCGTCTTCATGATGACCCACGCCGGGACCCGGCTGTTCTGCTTCTCGAGCTTGGCCAGCCGCTTCTTGGAGGCCTTCGACTTCTTACCCATGGTACGCCCACTTCCGACGCGGCGGTTAAATTCTTGTTCCTTTGGGCGTCCGCCCGGATGGCGACCAGTCCCGCCCTGACGGGGTCCACCCCCGGCGCTCAGGCGACCTCCGTCCCCTCGACCTCGCCGGCGTCGTCCTCGTCGTCGCGGAGGCGGAACTTCTGGACCTTCCCGGACGGGTTCTTCGGCAGCTCGTCGACGAAGTAGTACGCCCGCGGTCGCTTGAAGTCCGCGAGGTCGTCGCTATCGAGGCAGAACGCGTCCAGCGTCTCGGCGTCCGTCTCGCCGACGACGTACGCGACGACGGCCTGCCCCCACTCCTCGTGGTCCTCGCCGACGACGGCCGCCTCGACCACGTCCTCGTGGCGGAACAGCACGTCCTCGACCTCCGCGGGATACACGTTCTCGCCGCCGGAGACGATCATGTCGTCCTTGCGGTCGACGACGTAGAGGTAGCCGTCCTCGTCGCGGTAGCCCAGGTCGCCCGTGTAGTACCACTCACGGCCCTCGTGCTCGCGGAGCGACTCGCGGGTCGCCTCCGGCCGGTTCCAGTACTCGCGCATCGTGCACGGCCCGGCGAACAGGATCTCGCCGACGGCGCCCTGCTCGACGGTCGCGTCGGGGTCGGCGTCCGGTTCGACGATGCGAACGCGGTGGTTGAGTGCGGGTAGCCCCGCCGACCCCTGCTTCGTCAGCTGTTCCTCGGGGCTCTGGAAGGAGCCACAGGGGCCGATCTCGGTCATCCCGTACGCCTGGACGTAGTCCTCGCAGAGGTGTTCCATGCAGGCGTCGAGCACCTCTTCGGGCATCGGTGCGGCCCCGTACAGCCCCAGCCGCAGCGAGGAGACGTCGTGGTCGGTCTCGGCCGCCGTGCGGGCGACCCCGTTCCACGCCGTCGGCGCCGCGAAGAACACCGATACCTCGTGCTCCTCGAAGGCATCGAGCACCTGCACCGGGTCGAACTCGTGGTGGATGACGCTGGTCGCGCCGCGCTGGACCCGCGGGAACAGGTTGGCGTGGAGTTCGGCGCAGTGGTACAGCGGGAGCGCCGACAGCCCCACGTCCTCGGTGGTCAGGTTCATCTCCGCGATGCAGAGCAGGTTGTGCTCCATCATGTCGCGGTGCTCGTGGACGACGCCCTTCGGCCGGCCCGTCGTCCCCGACGTGTAGATGAACGCGTACGCGTCCGTCTCCTCGACCACGGTGTCCGGCCGCTCGGCGCTCGCACCGTCGAGCAACTCGTAGAAGTCCCGATCCGTCTCCGGCACGTCCTCGTCGACGTAGACGTACTCCTCGACGGTCTCGAGGTCGTCGCGCGCGCCGTCGATGGCCGCCTTTGTGTCCCGTTCGTACAGGAGTACCGTCGAGCCGGCGTCGTTGACGATGTACTCCACCTCGCCGGCGGGCAGCCGGTAGTTGAGCGGGTTGAACACGGCGCCCAGCTTCGCGCAGGCGTAGACGGCGAGGCAGATCTCGGAGCCGTTGAACAGCATCGTCGAGACGCGGTCGCCCTGTTCGACCCCGAGGTCGGCCAATGCGTTCGCCAGCCGGTTGGCCTTCGCGTCGAACTCGGCGTACGTCCAGTGCTGGTCCTTCCGTGGGTAGACGATGGCGTCGCGCTCCGGGTGGAGCTCGGCGCTTCGCTCGAGCGTGTCGGCTATCGTGGCGTGAGATGCCATACCTGTACAAGAGGTAGCCGTCACAAAACGGTATGGGGCGTCCCGGTTCCGTCGGGTGGATTCGACTGGTGACGTGCGCCCGGAGCGATCACCCTTGGTCGCGTGGCGTGTCTGCCCCGGCGTCAGTCCGCGAGGGCGCTGAACGTGGCGACCTCGCTCGGTTCCTCCGACTGCGAGGCGTTCGAGAGGCGCACGGCCACCCCCTCGGGCCCCATCGTGACGACGATGTCGTCGACGGCGCGGACGTACTCGCTGGCGTGCTTGCCGGAGCGGCGGATGCGGACGCGCTCCTCGACGAGCGAGGCCTCGGCGAGGATGTCGAGCTTCCGGTAGGTCGTGGAGGTCGGGAGGTCACAGGCGTCGGCGACCTCGCTCGCGGTCAGGGCGCCTTTGCCCGTCTCGTCGAGGATGGCGCGGCAGTCCGGGTCCTCGAGTGCGCCGAGCACCGTCTCGACGGCGTCGTCATCGAGGAGGGTCGTGGCGTCGTTCTGCGTGCGGAGCGTCGGGGTGGACATCTGGGAACCGTTCATACCTGTAGGTCGATGGGAACCGGCAGGTATCCCTACCCCCAGCAACGGGGTGGTTTATATACACCTGGCAGTGTGCCGGGGGAGCCACGGACCGGAACGGGGGCGGTGACGGGCTCAGAGCACGTCCGAGAGCAGCTTCCGTTCGGCGGCCGCGAGGTGCTCACTGAACGTCGAGGGGTCGATGCCGAGGGCGTCGGCGACCTCCCGGCCGTTCGCCTGCCGCGGGCGCTCGAAGTAGCCCATCTCGTAGGCGGTCTCGAGTACCTCCAGCTGGCGGGCGGTGAGGCGGCTCCGGTCGACGAGGACGCTATCCGCCCGATGGTCGTCGGTCGGCGCCCGGACGAACCGCTTGATGTCGAGGTCCGAGAACCCCTCGCGGAGCGCCCCGACAGCCGTCTGGAGGTCGTCGTAGTCGGCGGCGTGGAAGACGAGCGTCAGCGTCGCTCCGTCGGCGACGTAGCGGTCGACCGGGCAGCCGAGCCGACCGAGGCACTCGCACGGGCACTCGATGTCGTCGTCGTGGGGGAACCGGTACCACCGCCTCGCCCCGTACGCGAAGACCGGTTCCAGCCCCGTTTCCGGTGCCTCGTCGCTCTCGACGGCGAACTCGGTCACGCAGTCCGAACAGTCCCCGGGGCAGGCCGTTCGCGACACCGAGTCCACGGTCGCATCCACCGACGCCGCGATGTCCACCACCGGACACCCCGCCGGCTCGGTGACCTCGACGGTGGCACGGATTCCTCCGGTCATCTGAGACCGGATGTTCAGGCCCACCACACTTCAATACGGTCGGTGTCTCGCGCGCGCTGATGTGCGTGAGTAGGGTCCGCGGCTACACCGTGGATCCGCGGGTGGTGATCCGCGGCTACGTCGTCCCGTCGTCGCGGTCGACCTCGATGCGCCGCCCCTGGAGCTGGCCGGGGTCGAGCCGGTAGAGGGCGATGTCGAGGTCGTGTTTCCCCTGGCCCCAGATCTCGAACAGCGGGCGCTTCGCCTCGCCGTACTGCTCGATATGTTCGACGGTGAGTTCCTCGCGGGGAATCTCCTGGAGTTGCCCGGTGGCGACGACGCTCCGGTAGACATCGCCGTCCTCCTCGTAGACGACCAGTCGCGACTCCGGTTCCGAGGCGAGGAACCGGCGCTTCTCGCTCTCGGGCGTGGAGACGAGCCGGAGGTAGAACTGCCGCTCGCCGGCGTCGTAGCCGTAGGAGATGGGAATCGCGTAGGGTTCGTCGTCGCGCGCAAGCGTGAGGACGCCGGTCTCGTGGCGGGCGAGGAGGGTGTCGGTCTCGTCGGGTGACATGGTGCTCTGTTCGTCCAGCGTCATTCGCTCTCGTCAGTGACGGGTGCGGGGGTGGATAAATAACTCTCGGCGTACCGGTGTGGTCCGGTCACCGCTCGGCGTACCGGTGTGGTCCGGTCACCGCTCGGCGTACCGGTGTGGTCCGGTCACCGGGTGAACGCTGCCTCGGTCACGGTCGCGCTACAGATGACGCATCCCCGCTCGACGAGCGTCTCGCGCATCGGACCGTTCACCTCCAGCCGTTCGCCACACTCCGGGCACTGGAAGATGTACTCGCGTTCCTCCTCGCAACTCATGATACCTGATAGGAGGCGTCCCTACCATAAAGCCGATACTCTCGTTCCGACGCCGTGAGAACTACCCGCTGGTGCCGGCGCTCAGCGTGCGCTCAGCCGTCCGCTCAGCCGTCCGCTGGCTCCGTGGCCGGGGCGTCCGTCGGGCGTTCGACACCCATCGAGAGGCCCATCTCCATCTCGTAGCCCGCGTCCTCCGTGACGACGAACCCGACATCGCGGTAGAGGCGGACCGCCGGGCGGTTGCCCCGCTCGACCAGCAACCAGACGTCGTCGATGTCGTGCGTGCGGCCGTAACTCAGCATCGCCTCCGTCAGCCGCGTGCCGATGCCGGCGCCCTGGTACTCCCTGTCCAGGAAGATGGCGAACTCGTGCCCGTCGTCGCCGTCGGGCACCAGTACCGCCTGTCCGACCGGCCGATCGCCGTGCCACGCCAGCACGCAGTGGCCGGCGAGCATGTGGTCCTGCCACTCGGCGATGCGTTCCGGCGTGACCGGCGGGATGCCCAGTGCCCGGTCGTTCGGGTCGTAGCCGCGGTACATCGCCACGAGCGCCGCTCGCTCGTCGTCGACCGGGCCCTCGCCGTACGGCAGGAGGTTGATGCGGCGCCCCTCGCTGTCCGTGACCGAGCGCGGCGGCTCTCGGAGACGGTGGCGCTCGCCCAGCGGCGGGAAGTGCCCCCGGTACACGCTCGCTGTCTCGCGGGGCAGCACCCTCAACGTTCGGGTGGTGCCAGCGTTCCCCGAGGCTCCAGCGCGCCCGCCAGGAGCGTACGGAGCGGGACTCACGCCCCGGGCTACACCCGTTCGAGCACGTCCTCCGCGAACCGCGTCAGGGCCCGTTCGGGGTCGGCCGCCTCGCCGTCCGTGTCGACGCCGACGAGGACGTGGTCGACGCCCGCTGATTCCAGTCGCCGGAGGTAGTCAGTGAACCACTCCGTACCCGCGCGGAAGCCCTGGTGGACGGGTTCGGGGTCCGCGCTGGGGTCGTCGGCCAGCGTCGCCCGCAGTGCCATCACGAACGGCTTGCCGCCGGCCGCGGCACGCCAGTCGTCGAGGTACGTCTCGAGCGTATCCTCCGGGAGGTGGTAGAACAGCCAGCCGTCGCCGTTCGCGCCGAGCCACTCGACGGGCTGTCGCGAGTGGCCCGTCGGCAGGAGGGGGAGCGTCCCGGCCGTCGGCTTCGGGACGAGGTCCAGTTCACCGTCGAGTTCGCCCCACCAGCCCGCGCGCTCGGGGAACTCCCCGCGCCACAGCGCCCGCATCGTCGCGACGGACTCGCGAAAGCGGGCGCCGCGCTCGTCCGGGTCGACGCCGAACGCGTCGTACTCCGGGTCCCGGTCGCCCGTGGCGACGCCGAGCACGAGCCGGCCGTCCGAGAGCCGGTCGACCGAGGCGGCGGCCTTGGCGACGTGGGCCGGGTGGCGGATGGGCAGGACGACGCTCGCGGTCCCGAGCGCCACGTCGTCGGTGTGGGCGGCGACGTGGCTCAGCCACGGGAAGGTGTCGTAGGTCTGGCCAGTGTCGCGGAAGCGCGGCCAGCGGAAGGGTACGTCGCGGGCCCACAGCCCGTCGAAGCCGACGGCCTCGGCGTGTGCGGCGAGTTCCAGTTCGCGCTCGACGGGCGGGCGGGACTGCCGGCTGTCCGTCAGCGGGAAGCCGGTCCCGACGGTGAGGCCGTCGCCGCCGAACAGGCGCTCGAAGCCGGCGTTGCGGTGGTCGTCGGTCCGGCCGCCGCGCTCGGTCACGGCGGTCCGTCGGGTCGCTGTCGGTATGGACCCTCCGGTCGCCCGGCTCGGTCAGTCCGCCCCGTAGAGGTCCGTCGAGAGGTACCGCTCGCCCGAGTCGGGCAACACCACCACGGTCGTCTCGTCGGGGTGTTCGGTGGCGTATGCCGTGGCAGCGGCGAGCGCCGCGCCCGACGAGATGCCGACCAGCAGTCCCTCGCTGCGTCCCAGCTCGCGAGCGGCCGCCTTCGCTTCCTCGTCCTCGACGGCCCGGACCTCGTCGACGAGGTCGGTCCGGAGGACGTCCGGCAGGAATCCGGGGCCGATACCCTGGATGTCGTGACTGGCCCCGCTCTGCTCGGAGAGCGTCGGCGAGGCTGCCGGCTCGACCGCCACCATCGTGCAGTCCTCGCGCCCGCGGTCCTCCGTGAGGTACTCGCCGACGCCGGTGATGGTCCCGCCCGTGCCCACGCCCGCGACGACCGCGTCGACGGTGCCGTCGGTGGCGGCCCAGATCTCGGGTCCGGTCGTCTGCCGGTGGGCGGCCGGGTTCGCCTCGTTCTCGAACTGGCGTGCCAGCACCGCGTTCGACCGTTCGGCGACCAGTTCCTCGGCCCGCTGGTTCGCCCCCGTCATCCCGTCCTCGGCGGGGGTGAGCTCCAGCTCGGCCCCGAGCCCGCGGAGCAGCGTCCGCCGCTCGGCCGACATCGAGGCCGGCATCGTCAGCACGCAGTCGTACCCCCGGGCCGAACAGATCGCCGCCAGCCCGATACCGGTGTTCCCGCTCGTCGCCTCGACCACGACCCCATCCGGGCCGAGATCCCCTTCCCGTTCGGCGGCGTCGAGTATCTCCCTCGCGATGCGGTCCTTGACGGAGTAGGGGTTCGCCGCCTCGACCTTCCCGAGGAGGTTGTCGGCGAACGACCGGAGCCGGAGCAACGGCGTCTCACCGACCAGGTCGGCCACGGACTCGGCCACGGTCAGCTCCGTTGCGCGTTCCTCGAGTGGCGCCATCATCCGAGGCGAGTAACTCGGACGGATTACCCATACGGGATGATTCCCGTTCGCCGAGAACGGCGGGTTCGTTCCGGGTACCCTGCCCGTCGCGGCCCGCTCGCTGGTGGGCAGGGCGGCAGTCGTGCCCGGTGAGGTTCCCCCCGGCGGAACCGTGGCAAACAGGCACACGATTTTGGGTCAGGGGGCCATCAGCTACTGCATGGTCGACAGCCGAGACTACGCGTTCGAGGGAACCGAGCCCGACATCCACGAGGACGCCCACGTGAGCCGTGAGGCGACGCTGGTCGGCGACGTGACCGTCGATGCCGACGCGAGCGTGTGGCCGGGCGTCGTCCTCCGCGGCGACGTGGCCCCCGTCCGCGTCGGCCGCGCCGCCCACATCGGGGACAACGCCACCCTCCACGGGTCGGAGGTGAGCCGCGGGGTGATGGTCGGGCACGGCGCCGTCCTCAACGACACGTTCGTCGCGGCGGGCGCGATGGTCGGGTTCAACTCCACCGTCACCGACTCCACCATCGGCACGCGGAGCATCGTCGCCTCCGGCACCGTCGTCCCGGCGGACTACGAGGTCCCGCCGGAGTCGTTCGTCCGGGGGATGCCCGCCTCGGTCACGCCGCTGGAGGAGACGACCATCGACCCCGACGAGGTGTTCGAGGAGTACCACTCGGGGGCGTACACGAACCTCGCGGAGCGCCACGAGGAACTGTTCGAGCGTGGGTAGTCGCGGGCCGTGGTACGGACCGTCGCAGGAACCAGCCGCCGCTCAGCGGTGGTCGGGGACCAGCGGCGCGCCGAAGGTCCGCTCCGGGAGCGACCGCTTGGCACCGCCGTCGGTCGCACGGCCGGTGTACTGACACGATTCGGTCGTGACTGTCGGCATCTCCGGGACGAGCGGGGCATGGGCCATCTGTTCCATCGTGTCCCGTCCCACGACCTCCCGCCGAATAAAGATAATGATTGATAATGCTGTTTAGTGGATACGTAACCGCGTCCTCCCGGTCGGGGTGCCAGCGGCGACCACCGCGATGGCCGCTTCAGGCGGGTCGGTCGCCGTCGACGACCTGTCGAGCGTCGAGGCGTGCTCGAATCCCCGGAGCTACCCGGTCCCGTCGGCACACGAGCAGTCCCCCGACCGCGAGGCACCCGCCACAGAGGAGGGCGAGGTTCACGTCGGGGTTCCGCGCGGCCACCAGGTCCAGCGAGTAGGTGGTCGAGACGACCGGATGGAACGGGCTGATCCCCATCGGGGTCACCACGTCCCCGAGGAGGTGCGTCAGGCCGGCCACCACGCCGGCCACGAACGCGAGCGTCACGGTGGCTGTCCGCTCCGTCCCCCGTCGCCGGGTCCACAGCCCGGCGACGACCGCGAGTGCCGCACCGAGACCCAGCGCTGCCCACGCGGTGTGGGTGACCCCCCGGTGCGGGATGCCTGCGAGGTAGATGTCGACATCGGGCGCTGTGGCGAGAACCACCGGGGCGCTCGCCGCGACGGTCCCTCGTCCCCCGCGGTAGCGGACAGCGAGGACTGCGCCAGCGAGGAGTCCGAGCCCGAGGTGTCCTGGCAGGTACATCCCAGTTCCAGCGTGCCCGGCTCCCTGCATAAGCATACGCTGAGCGGACAGGAAGCGCACCCGGTTACTGGCCGGTGAGTGCCACGCGGAGCTCGCTGGTGTTCCGAATCTCCGGTGTCCAAAAGGTTGGCGCGTGGCGGGGGGGTGGGGGGAAACCACACGCCGGGGATACACCCTGATGGGTGTACCTCCTCCTTGTACATACCTGCTTAAATATCATGTGGATATAACCGGTTCTCGTGTCGGGCGGCGCTGTCCCTAGACGGGTCCCGTTCGTGGCGCGCCACTGCGCGCACCCGCCCGAGTGGCCCGGTCCCCGGTGTCCAGGTGGGTTTTTGTCCCCGGATGGTGCAACCAGGGGTAGACGTCGATGTTGGACCTCGCACTCGCGCGGCAAGCGTACCTGGAACGGCTGGCCGAGCGGCCGGCCTGGAAGCGAGACCTCATCGACGACCTCGGGGACTCCCGGTCCACGGTCGACCGTGCCATCGAGGCGCTCACGGACGCGGAGCTCGTCACCGAACGGGACGACGGGTTCGTGACGACGTACGCGGGCCGGGTGATGCTGGACACGGTGACGGAGGCCACGGCCATCGCGGAGACCGCCGGGGCGGCGACCGGGCTGGCAGCGAACCTGCCGGCCGACGCCCCCCGCGCCCACCGCTTCTTCGCCGGCGGCGAGGTCGTGAGCATGGACCGGTTCCCACCGGCGCAGGTCGTCGAGCGTATCACCGAGTCGCTCGCCGCGGCCGACCGCGTCCGCGGGGCCGCCGTCGCCCCCAACAGCGAGCAGTTCATCGAGGTCCTCTACCAGCGGACCGTGGTCGAGGAGGAGCTACGGATGGACCTGCTCCTCCCCGCGTCGCTCTTCCCCGCGCTCTTCGAGGGGTACGCCGACCGGCTCGCCGCCTCGCTGGAGAGCGAGTGGCTCACCTTCCGGGTCGTCGACGACCTCCCCTACGCGTTCTACCTGATGACCGACGACGACACGACGACGGCACAACTCGTCGCCCACGGCCCTCACGACAACTTCCTCGGGTACGTCGCGAACGACGACGCGGCCGCCGTCGAGTGGCTGGAGGGCCTCTACACCGACTACCGCCGTCGGTCTCGGCCGCTCGGTGACCTCGCCGCCGAGCGACCGGAGTGGCCGCTCGGTGGCTGACCACGGGCGCTCCGACCGCTGCTGTCGCCCGATGGCTCCCGTCACCGGGTGACGAAACTCGTCGACCGCTGAACCGAAATCCGGGTCCGACGTAGCCCCCCGTGTAACGTCCGGTATCCGACTGGGGGGTCGGATTGCGGTTCCGGGCGTTGCCCGAGGGGCCGGGCGAGGGATGCGCCCGCTGTGGTCAGGAGTTCCCGGTCCCCGACCGATGTCCATCCCGATTGTCACGTCCGATGACGATAGCTCCGCTTTCGGGGGTGCCCGGGCAAGTATATATTTTATGCGTGTGGGCAGATGAGATATGGATGTTGCGAGAACATATCGGATGAGACTGGGAATATCATGATATGGGGACAGATATAAGCTATAAACATTATGATTGGCAATTAGAACAATTACAGTAAAATATAATGGCTTATTGGTTCTGAGCGCGGTCCCGATGAGAGGGGCTAGAAATAGAATAGATTTGGTATATAAGGCAATATTAGAGGCTAATTGAATTATTTGGGGGTTATAGTGTCTTAAATAGGAATAGGGTACGATATTGTCTGTATAACTTGGCAATGTCGGCTACTCCATGTTGTTATATTTTGTGCAGTATTCTAAAGATATTGCGGTTTTTGAACTGATATGGTGGTTGTGATGGTCTTCGAGTGGCCCCCCGAGGGCTCGGTACTATCGAGCGGAAGAGGTATGCAGGGGGGTCACGATAGCCTCAGCCATCACCGATGTCTGAAGCGACGGATGTCTGCGGCTGCAAGGTCGGTCGGGGTATCGAGCGCTACGGGCTCGACGGCCTCGACGCGGAGCTGGTACGTCGGCGCCGCGAGTCGGACGCGAGTCTTCGCGAGCTGGCCGACTACACCAACCGGCAGATGCTCGCGGCGGCGCTCGACGCGGCGTCGGTCGACCTGGACGACACCCTGTACGGTGCCGTCGACGACGAGGACGCCGTCGAGGTACTGTACGACACGCTCGCGGACGACGAGACGCCGACCGAGCGGGTGGCCCGGGTCCGGACCCGGTTGGTCCAGAACGGTGTCGATGTCGAGGCCGTCCAGTCCGACTGGGTGACCCACACCACCGTCCGGTCGCATCTCCGGGAGTGCCTGGAGGTCGACACCTCGCGGGAGGCGTCCATCACCCCAGCCGACGGCCGTGACACCATCGAGTGGGCCCGGAACCGCTGTGCGAACGTCGTCGGGGAGACGCTCGAACGGCTACGGCGGGCCGACCTCCTCTCGACAGGGTCGCTCGAGACCTCGGTCACCATCCAGGTCACCTGCACGGACTGCGGGGGGACCTACCGGCCGGGGCAGCTCCTCTCGGAGCAGGCCTGTGACTGTGGCGGCGATACCTCCGGGTAACGGCTGCTCGAGCCTGCTCCACGGCCACCTCTCGAACACCTACGGACCGGTTCCTCGGCGGAAGGATTGATTACAGGGGGCGTAGATGTGGAGATAGGACCAATGACTGACGGGCCACAGACAGATACCGGGGTGGTCACCGGCGATGCCACGCTGACCGCCTCGAACATCGGTGGAATCGACACGGCTCAGGTGGAGTTCTCCCCGGGCGTGACCCTCCTCACCGGCTACAACGCGACCAACCGGACATCGCTCCTGCGCGCGGTGAACGGCGTGCTCGGGGGGACCGAGGCGACCCTGAGGAGCAGCGCCGACGAGGGGGAGGTCTCGCTGACCATCGGCGACGAGACCTACACCCGGTCGTACCGCCGCACGGGGTCGGGCGTCGTCGCCAGCGGGGAGCCGTTCACCGACTCCGAGGCGCTGGTCGACCTCTTCGTCTCCCTGTTCGAGGACAACGAGGTCCGGCGGACGGTCGCCCGGGGGAAGAACCTCCACGACGTGGTGATGCGGCCGGTCGACACGGCGGCCATCGAGCGGCGTATCCGCGAGCTACAGACCGAGCGGGAGGAGCTGCAACGCGAGCAGGAACGCGTGGCCGAGCGGCGCAACGAGCTCCCGGAGCTGGAGCAGCGCCGGAGCGAGATCGACGAGCGCATCGAGACGATCGACGAGCGCATCGCGGACCTCCGTGCGACCGTCGCCGAGTTCGAGGAGGATGCCGAGGCCGCGGAGGACGCCAATGAGATCGTCGACGAACTCGACAGCCGGCGCCAGGAGCTGAGCGAGACCGAGGACGAGATCGAGCTGGTCGAGTCGGAGCTGTCGGCCCTCGAGACCGAACTCGAGGAACTCAGGGAGGAGCGGGCGGCGCTCCCCGGGGGGTCAGAGGCCGACCGGAGTGACCTGGAGCGGACGCTGACCGACCTCCGGCAGGAGAAACGGGAGCTCGACGCCGAGATATCCAGCCTGACCACCATCCTCGAGTTCAACCGGGAGATACTCGCCGACGAGGACCACCAGCTCCCCTCCATCGAGGCCGAGGACGAGGACGTGACGGCGGCGCTCGCGCCCGAACCCGAGCAGGGCGTGGTCTGCTGGACCTGCGGGAGCCGCGTCGAGCGGGGCGCCATCGACGACCGGCTCGCGGAGCTGGAATCCATCGTCGAGGGCCGCCGGAGCGACCGCGAGGACGCCGCTCAGCGGATCGACGAGGTCGAGGACCGGCTCGCGGAGCTGGAGCAGCAGCGCCAGCGGAGCTCCAGCGTCGAGCACGACATCGAGCGGACCGAGGAGAAGATCGACCAGCGCGAGCAGCGCCTCGAACAGCTCGAGTCGACGGCGGCGACGCTCCGCGAGGCCATCCAGGAGCTGGAGGTGGAAGCGGCCGAGACGGAGGCACTCAGGGAGAACGACCTGCTGGAGACGTACGAGGAGCTGAGCGAACTGCAGTACGAGCGCGGCCAGCTCGAGCAGGAGCGCGACGACATCGACGAGGAACTCGCCGATATCAGCGACCTTCCCGACCCGGGCGACCTGTCGGAGCAGGTCGACGAGCTGAGTCGGGAACTGGAGCAGCAGCGGTCCCACATCACGGACCTCGAGACCGCCGTCGTCGAGGAGTTCAACGAACGGATGGCCGACATCCTGGGCATCCTCCAGTTCAGCAACATCGCCCGCGTCTGGATCGAGCGCAAGGGTGGGGCCGGCGACGCCCGTGGGTCGGAGACGACGTTCGACCTCCACGTCATCCGCGAGGACGAGGGGGGAACCGTGTACGAGGACGTCATCGACCATCTGAGCGAGAGCGAGCGCGAGGTCATCGGACTGGTCGTCGCCCTCTCCGGCTACCTCGCGCACGACGTCCACGAGACGGTCCCGTTCATCACGCTGGACTCGCTCGAGGCCATCGATGCCGAACGCATCGCCGACCTCGTATCGTACTTCGCCGACTTCTCGTCGTATCTCCTCGTCGCGCTCCTCCCGGAGGACGCCGACGCGCTGCCCGACATCCACGACCGGATCTCCCCCGCCGAGTTCCGTCCGACCGGATGAGCCGTCCCCTCGGGCCACCGCATCTGCCCGACGGCCCCGCAATCTCTTTCCAACCGTATGGATGTAAAGCAGAAGTTTACAACAACATGGATGTAAAGAGCATCGGCCGGCTCCGATGGCAGGCCGCTCGAACACGGTCCCGGGCCGGTCGGCCGCCGCGAAGACGCGATACGTGTCGGCTCTTCTTCCCGTCCTGATGGCTGGGTATCCACGACATATCGACGTTCTGGGTATCCAGATATGGGCGTTTCTGGGTCTCTGTGGCCGATATTGGTCTCCTATTCGACTTTACGAAATCTCCACCGGGGTGAGCTGTGTCTCAGGGACTCCTGGTTCGCAATCGCCGAACAGATGTCGGCCAGCGAACGGGATCTCCCGGGATTGATTTCGGCATATGAATATATTCTTTGCTCAATCATATCGCAAAATACTCGTCAAGTTCGGCATATCTGAATATTCTCTAGTTGTATTCTTGTATGGTAATCTACCGGAACTTCGGCACGTCGAACCGGATCTTCGAGCGCCCCAGCTCAGCCGAGGTCACGACATAATGTCCCGGGTTTGCCCACCCCGTGGCCGGGTGGGGTCCGTTCGGTTGTCCCAAATCGTATGCCACTACGAATTCATAACTAGTATTATGTGTTTGGTGATGGCTGTCAACGTTTCACACGGTCTGCGGCGATGTATAAAACGGGCTATTCACGATGTTCACACCGATTCGCGCCGGTCATGGATGGTTGTTTATTAAATAACCGAAATTATGATAATGGGTCCCCCGTTCCTCGTTGTCATGGCACTCAGCGAGCCCGGGCGGATGGTGAAGTCGGCTCGAACCGCGTTCGAGATCATCGAGTACATCCACGAGCAGGATGGCGCGGAACTGGGTGAACTGGCGGACCGGCTGGACCTCGCGAAGAGCACGATCCACGGGTACCTGGCGACGCTGGAGTCACTGGAGTACCTGGTCAACGAGGGCGGGCGCTACCATCTGAGCCTCAAGTTCTTCTACCACGGGACCGCGGCCTGCAACTCCGTCCCGATAGCCGGCCTCGCCGACGAGACGCTCCGCTCGCTGGCCGAGGAGACCTCACTGGTCGCCTGGCTCGTCGTCGAGGAGCACGGTCGGGCGGTCTACCTCGACCGCGTCGTCAGCGACGACGCCGTCCGGACGTACGGGCGGGTCAGCAAGCGGACCCACCTCCATCGTCCGGCCTCGGGCAAGGCTATCCTCGCACATCTTCCCGACAGCAGGGTCCGGAACATCGTGGACAGCTACGGCCTTCCGGGCCGGACCGAACACACCATCACGGACGAGGAAGCGCTGTTCGAGGAGCTGGCGGCCGTCCGCCAGCGCGGGTACGCCATCAGCGAACACGAGGTCGCCCTCGGCGTCCAGTCGGTCGCCGCGCCGATCCACCACCGCGGTGAGGTGCTCGGGGCGGTCAGCGTCTCCGGGATGTCGAACCAGGTCGACGACGAGTACTTCCAGTCGGAGCTCCCGGATGTCGTGGCGCTCGCCGCGGCCGACATCGGCGACCGGTACGCCGAGCGACACGGCTGACCCCCGGCGTTCGGCGTAGTTGCGGATGGTTCAGGTGAAGCGGGTTGTTAAACCGCCCGTGTGTTACGGCATCACGCTTAGTGTGGGGGTGAGACACATGCTGGCACATCCGCTCGAAGGACAGCGGATTGATCAGTCAGACATGCACCGGAAAACGCTCATCCTCTGTGTGGCGCTCGGCATGCTCGCCGTCGTGGCGGTCGCTGGGTCCACCAGCGCGCTGTACGCGGGCGCCAGTCAGACCTCGATGGAACTGCAGGAACAGAACTACGACGGCTCCAACGAACCGGACAACCCGGACTGTCCGGACCCGAGCGAGTACTCGGAGTACAGCAAGTACGGCCACGACTGTGCTGTGCCCAACAGCCCGAACCCCAACGACCACCCCTTGATGTACGGGGGGGACTTCACCGAGGTCAAATGGAACTCCCATTTCTTCTTCTACGGGCAGGGCCAGCACGAACCCGGCTACCAGGGTGCGAGCTACGCCTTCCGCTCCTGGCCGGTGAAGGAGGACTTCGACATGGAGTACTTCGAGTACGTGGCCATCTACGCGCCGTGGGGCCGGTTCGGGGGTAACTCCGCCGGCGAGTGTACGGTCGCCGACACCCAGGCCGCCGGCATCGACCGCGGTAACGACGGGGCCAGCGAGTACCACTCCACCAGGGGCGGCGGCGACGACAGCCTGGTGAGCGCGATCCAGAACTCGAACGTCAACGCAACGTACGGCTACTTCCAGTTCGCCGGCCCCGACAGCTTCGGTGACCGCAACATCCCGCTGAACAGCAGCGACGGCTTCGTCGCGGCGCTCGGTGACTGCTGGGCGAACCCCGAGGAGGAGGGCTGGTACCGGATGACCGTCTGGTTCAACGGGACCGCCTACGACGGGAGCGATGTCGGATGGAAGGGGTACAACCACTGGCAGTACATCTGCAGCGACTGCGAGAACCGCCAGGACGCCATCGAGAAGTTCGGCCCGCCGGGTACGAACCCGGACAACCCCTGGAAGGACACCACGGTGTCGACCGCGTCGACAGCAACTGCGACCGCGACACCGACAGCGACCGTGACGCCGACGACCTCCGGGGCCGATAGTACGTCGACCCCATCACCCACCCCAGGGTCCGGGACCGAACAGACCGCGACAGCGACTCCACCACCGACGGCGACACCGACTCCAACGGCGACGGATACGCCGACTCCAACGGCCACGGCAACCGCGACGGAGACGGCGTCGCCGACGCCGGCCGACCAGAGTGGGGCGAACACGCCGACGGAGACGGCGACAGCGACCAGTGGCGGTGGTGGTGGCTCGAACGACGCCCAGCAGGCCCCGGATGAGGGGTCACCGACCGCCCAGAGCGGCCCCGGGTTCGGGTTCGTCGTCGCGCTGCTGGGGACCCTTGTGGCCGCCCTGCTGGCCGTGAGACGGTCGTAACACCCGCTGCACCGTTCACCGCCCGAACATTCTTGTCCGAACACGTCCCGTGACAACTCATGACACGACGAGCTGACGACGACGCGTGTGCGGTCTGTGGCGACGAACTCCCGGAGGACCCGCCGGATGTCACGCTCCCGACCAGGTTCGCCCCTCGGATGACGCCGCTCGCCGGTCCGGGTGTCCGTCGGGTCGAGTTCTGCAGCGAGCGCCACCGACGGGACTGGCTCGACGCTCGTCGGGGCGAATGGCCCGATACCGACGACGAGTCCGATTCAGGCAATTAAACACCCGGTGATTGCCCGCAGAATCATTTTATGCACTGTTCTGGTTACCGCTACCCATGCCGCGAGACAGCGGTGACACCAGAGACGGAACCGTCGACCGTCGCGATCTACTGCGATCTGCCATCGCCGGGGCGACGACAGTTGGCATCGCCGGTTGTCGGAGCCTCGATGCGGCGGGTCCGGCGGGCACCGGGAACGAGACGGGTCCGGGCACCGAGGTACCGAACGACCTGTTCAAGGGTGAAACGCTCAAGATCGGCGGGATGTGGCCCCTCCCCGACGACTACACCATCGGGCGCGACGCACAGCGTGGTGCGGCGCTGGCCGTCAAGGAGCACAACCAGTCGTCCAACGGCGTGCTGGGTGCCGACCTCAAACTCCTCAACCGGAGCACCGACATCTCGCCCGCCGCCTCACGGCAGAACACACGGGAGCTCTGTCTGGACGAGGAGGTCGACGTGCTCAACGGCGGCTTCCTCGGACAGTCGTACAAGCTGATGATGGAACCCATCGCGAGCACGCAGACGCTCTCGTACTTCTCGTGTGGGGCGTCGGTGCCCGTGGTCGAGAAGATCGCCAGCAACTACGAGCGCCACAAGTACAACTTCCGGTCCATCGGGAACATGGCTCAGGCCCGCGACGCGGAGCTCAACTTCCTCGAGACCGCGGCCGACCGGATGGGCTGGGACCGCATCGCCGTCTTCACCGAGAATCTGGAGGTGTACGACGCCGTCGCGGACCCCCTGGTGCAGGGCATCCGTGACCGGGGAATCGCGGAGGTCCCCATCGCGAAGCGGACCTCGCAGTCCATCATCGACTGGAAGCCGCTGTTCGACCAGGCCGAGGAGGCCAACTGTGACCTCGTCTGTGCGAACCTGGTCCTCACCGGGATGACCGCAGCCCGGCAGTGGGGGACCTCCGAGCGCCCGTTCGACTTCGGCGGCATCCACCTGCTCGCGATGGCGCCGGACTTCTGGGAGGCCGTCGGTCGGGTCTCGCCCGGCCTCTGGACGCTGAACATGGGGGCCTTCGACAGCCAGCAGACCCCCCAGATGTCGACGATGCAGGACCGGTTCAAACAGGAGTACGGCTACAAGACCAGCGCCTACTCCTGTTTCTGTGCGTACGATGCGGTCAACAACTGGGTGGAGGCGGTGAAGGCGACCGGTTCCACCGACCCGGAGGACCTCATCCCGTACCTGAAACAGCGGACCTGGAACGGGAGCATCCTGAAACCGACCCTCGAGTACTACGATGAAGACGCCCAGTACCCGCACGACATCAAGTGGAGCGCACCGGACATCGAGACCTGGAACGAGCTGGGGTTCCCGCCCGTGATCCAGTGGCAGGGCGAGAAGAACGGCGAGGCTCGCATGGAGACCATCGCCCCCAAGCGGGCGGCGGGTGGCGAGTACAAGATCAAGAAGACGCCGTGGCTCCGCTAGGAGGTGGACAGGAATGGTCAACATCACCAACATACTGATAAGCGGAATCGCGATCAGCTCGCTGTACGCACTCGTGGCCATCGGCTTCACCCTCATCTTCGGTGTCGGTGGGGTGTTCAACCTCGCCCACGGGGCCTTGCTCGCGCTCGGGGGGTTCACCTCCTACTTCATCTCCTTCCGATACGGGCTCTCCCCGATACTGGGCCTCGTCGGCGCGGTCGTCGTGACGGGGCTCGTCGGCGGCGTTCTCTACCTGCAGGTGATCGAACCCGTCGAGGACAACACCGTGGCGGTGCTGATACTGACACTGCTCGCCGGCTTCCTCATCCAGTTCGGCTTCGGCATCTTCGTCACCAAGCAGACCATCTCCATCCCACAGATCGCTCCCGGGTCGGTCAGTATCGCCGGCACGGGCGTCCAGAACAACACGATATTCGTCTTCGTCTCGTCCGTCGTCCTCATGGCCGGGCTGTTCGTCCTCGTGGAGCGGACGGATATCGGGAAGGCGATCATCGCGATGAGCATGAGCGAGAAGGGCGCCTCCCTCGTCGGCATCGACCAGCGCCGGATGAAGCTCTACACCTGGATGCTGGCGGCCATGTTCGCCGGGTTCGCCGGCGTCCTGCTGACCTCCTACCAGACGGGGCAGTGGAACATGGGGCTGCAGCCGTTGTTGCTGTCGTTCACCATCGTCGTCCTCGGCGGGCTGGGGTCGATCAAGGGGAGCATCATCGCCGCCTACCTCATCGGCTTCGTCGAGACCATCACGACGTCGGTGGTCAGCTCGCAGCTGACCGGGGTCGTTCCGCTCTCCCTGCTCATCGTCATCCTGCTCGTGCGGCCACAGGGACTGTTCGGACGGGGGGTGGACACCGATGTCTGACGGCTTCCTGCGGGGGCTCCCGCGCCGATACTACCTCGGCCTGGTGTTCCTCGTCGCCCTCGGGCTCTCGCCCGTCGTCACGACGCAGACCCAGCTGATCACCATCATCGGCATCCTCTACCTGATGATGTTCGCGATGACCTGGGACGTCGCCTCGGGCTACACCGGGCAGCTCAACCTCGGACACGCCGCGTTCATCGCTGTCGGGGGGTACACGACCGCGATCCTCAACATCACACACGGGGTCTCGCCGCTGGTCAGTATCCCCGTCGCGATGGTGCTGTCCGGGCTCGCCGGGCTCGCCATCGGCATCCCGGCGCTCCGTATCCGCGGTGCGTACCTCGCCCTGGTCACGCTCGTCATCCCGACGATATTCTTCCAGATCGTCATCCTGTTCGACGGCGTGTTCAAGGGGTCGTTCGGCTTCAAGAGCCCGCCGACGAGCCTCGCCGGCACCGGCGGGAGCACCGGCGCCCTCGTCACCGTGAACCGCTCGGCGATGGCCACCATCATCGACTTCTACATCTCGTACGCGGTGCTGCTGGTGCTGTTCCTGGCGCTGTTCGCCTACACCCGGAGCGACTCCGGACGGATCCTGTCGGCCATCCGCGAGGACGAGGATGCGGTCGTCGCCGCCGGAATCGCCCCGGCCAAGCACAAGGTGTTCGCCTTCGTCCTCAGCGCGATGACCGCCGGCCTCGCCGGCGCGCTGTTCGTCCACTCCACGGCCGGCTTCCCGCACCCCGACCAGCTGCTCGCCGACACGCTGAGCCTGAACATCGTCATCGTCAGCGTGCTCGGCGGCCTCGGGACGATCATCGGGCCGATGGTGGGTGCGCTCCTGTTCGGCGGGCTCCAGTTCGTCGCCGGGGAGTTCGATGTCGCGCTCCCGATGCTGGAGCAGACGTTGAGCGACGTCATCCCGGTCGTGCTGTTCGTCCTCGGCATGGTCGTGGTGTACTACCGGCCCGAGGGGCTGGTGCCGGCGTTGCTCCAGCGGAGCGAGCCGGAGCTGGAGGACCCCGCGAGACGCCCGTCGGAGACGGCCGCCGACGGCGGGACGACCCCGGTCGAACAGGTCGCGGAGAAACAGGCGGAATCGCTCCCGAACAGCGGCCAGTCACAGGACAATGAGTACTGATACCCCCGAGACGTCGACCAGTGGACCAGGGTCACGAACAGCACGCGACTCGGACGACGGGATGCTCGTCGTCGACAACCTGCGCAAGGAGTTCGGTGGACTGGTCGCGGTCGATGACCTCTCCTTCACCGTGCAGGAGCAGGAGATACTGGGGTTCATCGGCCCGAACGGTGCCGGGAAGTCGACCACGTTCGACTGCATCATGGGCGCCCACAAACCGACCAGCGGCACCGTCCGGTACCGGGACGAGGACGTGACGGGCTACCCCGGCGACGCGATGATAAAACGGGGAATGGCCCGGACGTTCCAGGATTTCGCCCCGCTCGACGACCGGACGGTCGTCGAGAACGTCGCGCTCTCGTTGATGCCCGACCGGCTCGTCTCCACCTCCGGGTTCCAGCAGGAGACGGAAGACATCGCTGCCGAGATCTGTCGCCGGGTCGGGCTCGGGAACCGGCTCCGGTCGACTCCCGGCGAGCTTCCCCACGCCGGGCTCCTCCGGCTGGAACTGGCGCGTGCCATCGCGACCGACCCCGACCTGGTGCTGGTCGACGAGCCGTTCGCCGGCCTCTCGAGTCAGGAGGTCGCGGAGATCTCCGAGCTGCTCGAGTCGCTGCGCTGGCGGGGCATGACGTTCATCGTCGTCGACCACAATATGCGCGGGCTACTGGATCTCATCGACCGGGCTATCGTCATCCAGTTCGGGTCGAAGATCGCCGAGGGCCCCCCCGAGACCATCACCGACGACGAGGCCGTCCAGGAGGCCTACCTCGGGGACGGGATGTGAGTCCCGTGTCGTCGCTCGCACTCGTCGGCGCTACGGTGGCCGGGGTCCCTGGCAGGGGTAGATTGATTACGATCCGTGATACACAGCATGGTGTGTTAACACATGTCGCCTGATACGGAGGAACTGAGAGCCGCGGTCGTGGGTGCACTGTTCGGCGGAATCACGCTGGGCGTCGTCATCCAGTTCACGACCCCCATGATGCCCGCGATGGGGCGGGTGTACATGGTCGACCAGCCGTCGCTCGTCGGCGGGTGGGTGGCGTTGCTGTTCCTCAGCGTCATCCTCGGCATCCTCTTTGCGGCCATCGTCACGCGGTACATCGACGACTACATCGCGACCGTACTGTCGCTGACGACCCGCTCGGAGGCCGCGAAGAACATGGTGATGCCGCTGACGAACCGCTTCGGGATGGCGCTGGTCGTCACGACGGCGATGGGGCTCGTCTACGGGCTCGTCGTCGGCTTCGGACTCGGCGCCGTCATCGTGCCGATGCTGGCGCCGGTCGTCGTCGTCCCGTATCTCGACGGCTCGCTCCTCGCTGGGTTCGTCCTCTTCGGGGTCATCCTCGGGGGGACGTACGGCGAGCTGGTCATGGGATAGTCGCGGTCGGCCTCTCGTGCCGTCGTGGCCGGACTGGTTCTCCGCACGCTGCATCGACCGCGGACACGGGCTGGTATATGTAGCACACCGTCTACTGATGGGCAAATCTTTAGTGAGGGGGTTCCGTGGGTCCCTGTGACGCGGGAGGAGTGCGAACACTTCCCGTGAACGGAGGTCAGCCAATCGATGAGCACTGAAGACCAGTCAGAACACGAACCGCGTCTCCTCGCCCTCGACACGGGTGGGACCATGACGGACTCGTTCATCGTGGACGAGGAGGCCAACTACACGGTCGGAAAAGCACAGACAACGCCGGACGACGAGTCGGTCGGCGTGAAGAACTCGTTCGACAACGGGCTCGGGTACTGGGGCACCTCGTTCAGCGAGAGTGCGGCCTCGCTCGACGGCGTCGTCTACGCCGGGACGGCGATGCTCAACCGGCTCCTCGAGCGCGAGGGGAAGGGTGACATCGGCGTCATCACGACCGCGGGCTTCGAGGACCACCACCGGATGGGCCGTGGTATCGCCTGCTGGGCGGACCTCTCGTATGCCGGACGGCTCCACGCCCGCGAGCACGAGCACCCGGAACCCATCGTCCCCCGTGAGAACATCAAGGGCGTCCGCGAGCGCGTCAACATGCTCGGCGTCCCGATCATCAGCATCTACGAGGACGAGATCCGGGAGGCCGTCCACGACCTGCTCGACCGCGACGTGCGGGTCATCGCCGTCTGTACGATCTTCTCCTACGCGAACCAGGAGCACGAGCAGAAGATCAAGGAGATCGCCGAGGAGATCAAGGACGAGCGCAACGACGACACGCCGGTGTGGCTCTCGAGCGAGCAGAACCCGGTCCGTGGGGAGACCCCGCGACTGAACACGCTCATCCTCGAGGCCTACGCCGTCGAGCCGTCGCGCGAACAGCTCTACAACATCGAGGACACGCTGCAGGAGGAGGGACTGGACTCGCCGTTCCGGGTCCTCACCTCCTCGGGCGGGACCATCGCGCCGGACCACGACTGGCTGGCCGAGACGATGCTGTCGGGCCCCATCGGCGGGGTGTTCGGCGGCGAGTTCCTCACCGACAAACTGGGCATCGACAACCTCGTCTGCTCGGACGTCGGGGGCACGAGCTTCGACGTGGCGCTCATCACCGAGGGCCACTACCCGACGCGCTGGGACCAGACACTGGCGCAGATTCCGACCAACATCCCGATGACCGCGCTGGACTCCATCGGCTCGGGGACGGGGTCGTACCTGCGTGTCGACCGCGCCTCCGACCGCATCGAGGTCGGGCCGGACTCGGCCGGGTACGAGGTCGGCGTCGCGAACCAGAACGCCGACCTGGATACGCCGACCGTCACGGACTGCACGGCGCTGCTGGGCTACATCAACCCCGACTTCTTCCTCGGTGGCGACATCCCCATCGACGTCGACGCAGCGCGGGAGGCCATCGACGAGCAGCTCGCCAGCCAGCTCGGCGAGGACCCCGTCGAGACGGCCCGTGGCGTGCTCAACATCGTCGAGCGCGACATGGCCAACGAGCTCCGGTCGATGGTCCACGGGCTGGGCTACGCACCCGAGAACTACAACCTCATCAGCTACGGTGGCGGCGGGCCGCTCCACGCGGCCGGCTACTGCAAGCCGCTGAACTTCAAGGACATCCTCGTCCCGGACTGGGCGGCCGCGTTCTCCGCGTTCGGCACCGCGTGTGCCGACTCGGCGTACCGGCACGACCAGTCCGTCGACGTCATCCTGCAGCCCGACTTCAGCAACGCGGACGACGTGGCTGACACCCTGACCCAGGTGTTCCACAAGGTGCGCGACAAGGCGGCCGGCGCCTTCGAGCGCGACGGCATCGACCCCGATGTCATGGAGTTCCGTCCGGCCATCCGTGCACAGTACACCGGCATGCTCGACGACCTGGAGGTCCAGATCGAGGACTTCTGGGACGGGGGCCTGGACGGCGATGACATCGAACAGATCATCGAGCGGTTCGAGGACGAGTTCGGCCGCGTGTTCCAGCGTGCGGCCCGCTCACCAGAGAACGGCTACCAGTTCACCGTCGCCATCGGGACGGGTGTCGCGCCCTCGACGAAGCCCGAACTCCCCGAGGAGGAGCCCGTCTCGGCGGACACGCCGCCCGAGCAGGCCCACAAGAACGAGCGGGCCATCTACTGGGAGGGTGACTGGCACGACGCCGACATCTGGGACATGAATCACATCCAGGCCGGCAACGTCGTCGAGGGGCCCGCCGTCACGGAGGCCCCGGCGACGACGATGCTGGTGCCGCCGGGCTGGGAGGCATCGCTCGACAACAACCGCATCTACCACCTGACGCCGCCGGACCAATGAGCAAACCAGAATCAGAACTCCACGACCCTGGAACGACCACTCGTGAACGCGAACACGACAACGTAGAACCGCCCCTCGGCTGGAACGGTCGGACACTCCAGGAGATGCTCGACGAGAGCGAGGAGCTCCTCGAGGAGACCGGCCGGTACCGCGGGCTCGAGGAACTCGAACTCAAGGAGAACGACCCGTTCAAGTACGAGCAGATGTACTCGCGGCTCCGGGGGGCACTCGTCAGTGCCCGGGAGACCGCCCTGCACGTGAGCGCGTCGCCCATCGTCCGCGAGATCGGGGAGCTGTGCTTCCAGATCTACACGCCCGAGGGCGACTCGGTGGCCGTCTCCACCGGTATCATCGTCCACGTTCACACGGGGTCGCTCGCGATCAAGTACATGATCGAGGAGGATTACGAGCACAACCGCGGTATCCAGCCGGGGGACGTGTTCTGCAACAACGACAACGACCTGGGCAACGTCCACACGACGGACGTGCACACGTTCGTCCCGATCTTCTACGACGACGAACTCGTCGCGTGGGCCGACGGCGTCACTCACGAGATCGACATCGGCGGGATGACCCGCGGCCACGACCAGGTCGCCTCGACCAACCGGCACGAGGACGGGCTGTACGCGACCTGCGAGAAGATCGGTGAGGACGACAAGCTCTACCAGGACTGGCGCGACCGCGGCCAGCGCGGTGTCCGCACCCCGATGTACTGGGACCTGGACGAGAAGTGTCGGCTCGCGGGCTGTCACATGATCCGCGAGGCGATCCACGAGATGATCGACGAGGTCGGCGTGGATATCTTCAAGCAGTTCCTGCAGGAGGCGGTCGAGGAGGGCCGGCAGATCATGGAGTCCCGCGTCCAGGAGCGGATGTTCCCGGGCACCTACCGGGAGGCCGGCTTCCACCCCATCCAGTGGGAGGACAAGGCTTGGCAGCCCGGCGCCCAGCAGAACATGATGAACCACCTCCCCATCGAGATGACCATCGACGCCGACGGCGGGATGGAACTCGACATGGAGGGCGCGACGCCCCCCGGCCCGCACCCGTTCAACTGTGCGAAGGGGTCGATGGAGGGCGCGCTCTGGGTGTACCTCACCCAGTCGATCCTCCACGACGGGAAGGTCAACGACGGGGCTCACTACGCGGTCGACACCCACTACCCCGACGGGACGGTCGTGAACCCACAGGACCCCGAGTTGTCGTACCACACGCCGTGGCTGACCATCTTCCCGACCTACCTGGCGGTGTCGCGGGCACTCTCCAACGGGTTCTTCTCGCGTGGGTTCCGCGAGGAGGTCATCACCGGCTACGGGGAGCCCTGTGACGCGCTCCAGGGCGGCGGGAAGCTGATGGACTCGCTGGCCGATGCCATCCCGGACGCGCTGGGTGACTACTGGCCGGTCGGTCCGTTCGACTTCTCCTGTCAGGGGCTCGGCGCCTCGGCGTGCCGCGACGGCCTCGATTACGGGTACGCGATGTTCAACCCGGAGGCCGACCTGGGCGACGTCGAGGAGTGGGAGCAGACCCAGTGGGGTCTCATCCAGCTGGCCCGGCGGGTCAAGCCCAACACCGCGGGGCACGGCAAGTACCGCGGCGGCTCCGGCTGGGAGGGCCTCCACACCGTGATGGGGAGCGAGGACGTCTCGATGTACGCGCTCAGCATCCCGACGGTGACCTGGTCCGGCGCCGGCATGTCCGGCGGCTACCCTGGCGGAACCAGTTACTCCGTGCGCGCACACGACACGGACCTGGCCCGACGGACCGTCACGGACGAGCCGTACCCGCTCGACGACATGCCGCACAACGGCCGCATCGAGGACCAGATAGACGCCGAGGAGGTCATCCGCGACCACGACGGGATGTTCTTCCCGGAGGAGTTCGAGAACTACGACCTGCTCCGTTACCAGACCAGCGGGGGGCCCGGCTGGGGCGACCCGCTGGAGCGCCCGGTCGCGAAGGTCAAGGAGGACGTCGAGGAGGACGTCTTCACGCCGGATGTCGTCGAGGAGGTGTACGGCGTCGTCGGCGACTTCGACCGGGACGACCGGGAGTTCACGGTCGACGAGGACGCCACCGCGGAGCGGCGCGCGGAGATCCGCGAGGAGCGCGCCGAGCGGACCCAGTCGTTCGACGAGTTCTTCGAGGAGGAGCAGGCCCGCGTCAAGAAGGGCGACTGGAACGACGGTGTCCAGTACATGTACGAGGGCGTCTTCGAGACGAGCGAGGAATGGGCCCAGGACTTCCGCGAGTTCTGGGACCTCGGTGACGGCTACTCACCCTAGGTGACATACAATGACTGATCTCGACCAATCACGCGTGGAATCGCTGATCGACGGAGAACTGTCGTGGAACGAACTGCGGAACGAGGTCCTGCCGGACCCGAAGGACCCCGACCGCTTCGAGAAGACGCGGGAGGTGCTCCAGGAACGCGTCGACTGGGACGACCCCATCCTCGTTCCGCTGAACGACCACCTCTACGTGGTCGGCACCGACGACGGTCGCGTCATCAGGACCGACTGCGGCGAGGACCTGTGTGACGCCGAGGAGAACTGGAAGCGCTCCTGCCAGGTCTTCGTCCGCGAGGACGAGGACGAGCTCGAGGAGCTGTACGAGGAGTACATGCACGTCTCTCCGGAGTGGGCGTTCGAGCTCCGGGAGTGGTACTGTCCGGAGTGCTACCAGCTCATGGACGTCGACGCGGTCCCGGTCGGCTACCCGGTGATCAAGCCGTTCGAGCCGGACATCGACACGTTCTACGAGGAGTGGCAGGGCCGGCCCGCACCGGACCGGGAGGGTGAGCAGGCCGCGGACTGACGCCGCTCCGCCCGTCTCCGTCGCCCACTCGTGACCGCCCCGATGCACCGCTCGACGACAACCCGATGCACTACCTTCGACGACCGAATCCACGACCCGAACCCGACACATGAGTAAACAGGAATCCGCCGACACCGAGCTTCACGACCCAGGTACGACCACCCGCGACCGCGCGTTCGACAGGGTCGACCCACCCATCGGCTGGGACGGCAAGACGCTCCAGGAGATGCGCCAGGAGAGCGAGGCGCTTCTCGAGGAGACCGGCCACTACCGTGGGCTCGAGGACCTCGAACTCAAGGAGGAGGACCCGTTCAAGTACGAGCAGATGTACTCGCGGCTCCGGGGCGCGCTCGTCTCCGCTCGCGAGACCGCCCTGCACGTGAGCGCGTCGCCCATCGTCCGCGAGATCGGGGAGCTGTGCTTCCAGGTCTACACCCCGGATGGCGACTCCGTGGCCGTCTCGACGGGTATCATCGTCCACGTCCACACCGGCTCGCTCGCCATCCAGTACATGATCGAAGAGGGGTACGAG
>Ga0207757_100237_pt1 | contig 42921 bp, 45 predicted proteins | sample A23P3SouthBayCA_2_FD_187752 | JGI IMG/M metagenome (GOLD analysis project Ga0207757, IMG submission 187752) | Aerobic enrichment media microbial communities from Eden Landing Ponds, California, USA - A23 P3 (2) (SPAdes) | ecosystem: Environmental > Aquatic > Marine > Unclassified | place...
TTCGGCCGTGGCCGCGAGCCGCAGGACATCCTCCTCACCGAGACGGTCACGAGCGGTCAGTTGGCCACCATCGGCAGCAGTATCGCCGCCATCCGTGAGAGGCTGTCCGTCACCGTCGAACACGACGACGTCAGTGAGCTCCATTTCCCCTTTCGTCAACGTCCCTGTCTTGTCGAAGACGACCGTGTCGACGTCCTTTGCGCGTTCGAGGATGTCACCGCCTTTGAACAGGACACCGTTCTGTGCGCCGATGGTCGTCCCGACCATCGTCGCCGCGGGCGTCGCCAGCCCGAGCGCGCAGGGACAGGCGATGAGTACGGCCGACGCGAACACGATGATCGAGAACTCGAAGACTGTGACGCTCCCACCGGCGATTGCAGGTCCACCTGCCACGGCACCCCACAGCGGGAGCCACTCGACGAAGCCCGCGAGGGCTCCGGGGAACAGATACCAGACAACACCCCAGAGAACGGCGTTGGCGATGACTGCAGGCACGAAGTACGCCGAGATGCGGTCGGCGAGGTTCTGGATGTCGGGCTGCCGAGATTGGGCTTCCTTGACCGTCTGAACGATCTGCTGGAGGGCGGTGTCCTTCCCGACCTTCGTCGCTTCCACGACGAGCACGCCGTTCTCGTTGATCGTGGAGCCGACGACCTCGTCACCCTCGCTCTTCTCGATGGGGACGGACTCGCCGGTGACCATCGACTCGTCGACTGCGGACTGGCCGTCCACGACCACGCCGTCTGTCGGGATCTGTTCGCCGGGCCGGACCTTCATCCGGTCGCCGACCTCGACGTCCTCGAGCGGGATCTCCTCCTCGGCGCCGTCCTCGTCGACGACGGTGGCCGTCTCGGCTTCCATCTCCAGCAGTTTGCGGAGCGCCTCGCCGGCCTGACCCTTCGAACGGGCCTCGAGGTAGTTCCCGAGCGTGATGAACACGAGGATGAGCGCCGCCGTGTCGAAGTACAGCCCGCCGGCGATCACACCGAGCAAGACTGCGACAGAGTAGACGTACGCGGTGGTCGATCCCAGCGCGATCAGCACGTCCATGTTGGCGCGGCCGTTCTTGACGAGCGCCTTGTAGGAGTTCTTGTAGAACGGCCAGCCGAGTACCAGCTGGACGGGCGTCGCCAGCAGGAACTCCGCCCAGCCGAACTCGATCCCGAGAATTGTCTCTGGGAGGACGCCACCGCCGAGGAGGAACTTCTCGGCGAGAAAGAACAGCATCGGGGCCGCGAGCGCCGCGCCGAACAGCGTCAGTCGCAACTGGCGCCTTATCTCCTCCTGTCGAGCTGCCTCTCTCGCGTCACCTCCTGATCCGTCCGCGGCGTCAGCGTCCTCGCGAACGGGTGAATAGCCAGCGTCCTCGATGGCGTCGTAGAAGTCCGTGAGGCTCGCCTCGGCCGGGTTGTACGTGACCTGTGCCTCGTCGGTCGCAAAGTTCACGTCCGCTGAGACGACGCCCGGCGTTCGCTCAAGCGCATCTTGAACTGTCTCCGAGCAGTTCGCACACGACATGTCCGTGATACCGATACTCACTGAATCCGTGACCGGCGAGTAGCCGGCGTCCTCGATGGCATCGAAGATCCGAGCGAGCGACGTTTCGTCCGGGTCGTACTCGACGCTTCCCTCGTCGGTCGCGAAATTGATGTTCGCGTCCGAGACGCCATCGAGGGACCTAACGGCGTCGGCGATGGTCTGCGAACAGTTCGCGCAACTCATCCCCTGGATGTTGATTTGGCTTCGGCGCTGACTCATTACATACTCATACGGCCCCCTTGTTCAATCGATTTGCTCTTTCAAGTGTTCGGAAAATTGGGCTGTGAAACTTCGAATCTAAAGTGACCTAGCAGACATCCCTCATCAATCAGCACCTTGCTGGAGCTGCTCGTATTTCTCCTCGAATCGGGATTCACACGACGGACAACAGAACTGGTACAACTTCCCGTCGATACGGGTCGCTGTCCCCTCGGTATCGACCGTATTCCCGCACTGAGCACAGGAGAGGGCGAACTCCGTCCCGCCCAGATCAGGCGACCAATCAGCGCCTGCTAGGAGCGTCACTCCGAAATCTGCGATCGCTCCGTCTTTGAGCGTGTCGTCCAGCCAACTCGCAACATCGTTGTCCGGCACTCGTGCATAGACGACCAGATCGGCTTCAGCGGTGGTAAATACGTGTTCGACCGCTCCCTCGTTGAGCAAGATATCTCTGAGTGATGGGACTCCCGGCCCCTCAGAGGAGACATCCAGCGTCAGCAACACGGGAATGCCCTTCCGAAGCTGCGAGCGGTCGACGTCGAGCGTGAACCGGTTGATGATTCCCATCTCCTGCAGTCTCGCCACCCGATCCGAGACGGCCGGTGCCGAGAGACCAACGACGTCCGCGATGTCACTGTACGGTCGACGGGCGTTCGACATCAGGAGCTGGAGGATTTCGAGATCGGTTTCGTCGAGATCGCGCATAGTGAACCCACGGTGACAATCAACTAAAGCATCTCGGAGGGACCTGCTTAGTTTCCAAGCTTTGGATTGGCCATCATCCGCTATATCGAAGGGAAAATCCGTATAAGAAAGGGGAGCGTAGGTATTCTTGTATGTCGATGGCCATCACCGTCGAGGGAATGACTTGCGGCCACTGTGAACAGACGGTCGAAGACGCGCTTCGAGAGGTGAGCGGCGTGACCGACGCGACCGCCGATCGAGAGGCCGAACAGGCGAGCGTCGATGGCGATGCAGACGTCACGGCACTCGTCCAAGCCGTCGAGGACGCTGGCTACACCGCCCACGCCTGAGAAACGCCGAAACGTACGTCGACGAACGCCCCGCCGTTCTCGTTCGATACCGGCCCTTCCGATGGCACCGCGCAGTGTCAGGTTCTGGACAATATAATGAGGGACGGCACCAAAACCCACGCCATGAGCAACAATCCAGACCACGAGAACTCCGAAAACCCCTCTGTAGAGGGTAACTCCTCGCATCAATCCGAAGGATCCGTCTACTGTTGTCGAATTTGCCAGCTAAAAGCAGATTCGGAACCGCGAGCATTAGCCCACGCGTCATCCGAGCAGCATTCCCACCCCCCGGAGCACAAAGCACACACTACGGCGGATGAGTCCACCACGGAATCCGAACCTCCGGACGAACACGCGCATCACGAGCACGAAACCGAGCATACTGACCACGTAGAAGCAGAGCACGACCACGGTGCGCACGGTCACGAAGGGGGTCCACACGAGGACCACGGCGCACATACGGACCATACGGGCCACGAACAGATGTTCCGCCGGCGGTTCTGGGTGTCGCTCGTCCTCTCGGTGCCAGTCATCTTCTTCAGCGAGTTCATCCAAGACGTCTTCGGCTACACCGCGCCGACATTCCCTGGTAGTGTCTGGATCACGCCCATCCTCTCGGTCGTGGTGTTCGCATACGGTGGGGTACCGTTCCTCTCGATGGCCCGGACGGAACTGGAAAACCGTGAGCCGGGGATGATGATGCTCATTTCGCTGGCGATCACCGTCGCGTTCGTCTACTCGATTGCGAGTTTGTTCCTCGAGGGGACGACGCCGTTCTTCTGGGAACTCGTCACGCTGATCGACATCATGCTGCTCGGCCACTGGATGGAGATGCGGTCGGTCCGGCAGGCCTCCGGCGCGCTCGACGAACTGGCGAAGCTCATGCCGGATACGGCAGAACTCGTCACCGAGAGCGGAGACACGGAGGAAGTGCCTGTCTCCGAACTCGACGAGGGCGACGTTGTTCTCGTTCGTCCGGGTGCGAGTGTGCCTGCGGACGGCGAGGTCGTCGAGGGGGAGTCCTCGGTCGACGAATCGATGATCACCGGCGAGTCCCGGCCTGTGGACAAGGACCCCGAGTCGGAAGTCGTCGCCGGCACGGTCAACCAGGACGGCAGCCTCCGCGTTCGCGTCACGAAGACCGGCGACGAGACGACGCTGGCGGGCATCATGCGACTTGTCGACGAGGCCCAGAAGTCGAAATCTCGAACCCAGTTGCTCGCCGACCGGGCAGCCGGCTGGCTGTTCTACGTCGCACTCGGCGTCGCGGCGATTACGGCCATCGCGTGGGTCGTTGCAGTCGGGTTCAACATCGGCGTCCTCGAACGCGTCGTCACCGTCCTAGTCATCGCGTGTCCCCACGCGCTCGGCCTAGCCGTCCCGCTCGTGGTGGCGATCAACACCTCCACGGCTGCCCAGAACGGGATGCTCATCCGTGACCGCATCGCCATGGAGGAGGCTCGGAACCTCGACACGGTGATGTTCGACAAGACCGGGACGCTCACGAAGGGCGAACAGGGCGTCGTGGGCGTCGAGAGGGCGGGCGATTGGGACGAAGAGCGGGCGTTCGAGGTCGCTGCGGGCGTCGAGGGCGACTCCGAGCATATGATCGCTCGTGCCATCCGGAACGCCGCCGCCGAACGTGATGTCCAGCGAGCGAGCGTCTCGAACTTCGAAAACCTCCGTGGCCTCGGCGTCAGAGCAACTGTCGACGTTCGAAAGAGCGACGCTCTTTCGAGCCAACCAGAACCCGGACCGGGTTCTGGTGACGGCGAGACAGTTCATCTGGGTGGTCCCAACCTGATCGAGAAACTCGGCATCGACCGACCCGACGACATCACTGTCTTTGCTGAGGAAGCCGGCTCGAACGCACAGACGGTTATCTACCTAGTTCACGACGAATCTGAGGTCGTCGCGGCGTTCGCGCTGGCCGACGTTATTCGGGAAGAAAGCAGGCAGGCAATCGGGGCACTGCACGGGATGGGCATTGAGGTGGCGATGTTGACCGGCGACAGCGAAGACGTCGCGAAGGCCGTCTCCGAGGAACTCGGCATCGACCAGTATTTCGCTGAGGTGCTCCCGGAGGAGAAGGACACGAAGGTCGAACAGCTCCAGTCGGAGGGGAAACTGGTCGCGATGGTCGGCGACGGCGTCAACGACGCCCCCGCACTCACCAGAGCTGACGTGGGCATCGCCATCGGATCCGGGACCGACGTAGCCATCGAGTCGGGCGATATTATCCTCGTCGACAACAACCCCCTGGATGTCGTCCGTCTCATCAAGCTCTCGAAGGCGAGCTACCGGAAGATGCAGGAGAATCTCGTCTGGGCGACCGGCTACAACGTGTTCGCGCTGCCACTCGCTGCGGGGGTGCTCGCGCCCATTGGGATTCTGCTGTCGCCGGCTATCGGTGCCGTGTTCATGTCGCTGTCGACGATCATCGTCGCAATCAACGCCCGTCGGCTCCAGGGGGTCGATCTCTCGGCATGACTGAGCCGTCCCATCCAGTATTCGCACGCTTGTACGACCCGGTGATGAAACCGGTAGAGTGGACCGTGCTCGACGAACATCGCCGCTATCTCGTGGACGAGATTTCTGGGGCGGTTCTGGACCTCGGTGCGGGGACGGGTGCGATGTTTCCGTACTTCGGGGACGTCGTTGCTGATGGCGGAGATATCACGCTGTACGCGATAGAGCCAGACCCACATATGCGCCGCAAAGCGGTCGAACGCGCACGCGACCTCGGACTCGACATCGAGATCGAAAGCGCCGGTGCAGAAGCACTTCCGTTCGCAGACGACTCCTTCGACGTCGTCATCGCGTCACTCGTGTTCTGTACCATCCCCGATTTTGACGCCGCACTTTCCGAGGTGGCCCGGGTACTGAAGCCAGGCGGCGAGTTCCGGTTCCTCGAACACGTCCGCGGAGAGGGCGCCGTGGGTATCGCCCACGACGTACTCGCACCGGCGTGGCACACCGTCGCTAGCGGTTGTCACCTGAATCGCGAGACGGACGAAATATTTCGAGACGACGATCGGTTCGAACTCGTAGATTACACACGGCTGGAGGACATCCCGCGAATCGTTCCAATCGTCCGTGGGACGCTCGAACGCCGACGTAAGGGCTCGATCCTTTCTCGTTTCGTGTGAGTAGCGACGTCAGAGCGCCTTCGCTTTCGTAACGAGGACGACGTGCTGCAGGAACGGCAACGCACGGTGCGCGGCTCTCACCTGTTCGGTAATCGCCGTTGGATCGAGGTCATACGCTCGTAACAGTTGTTCGAGGAGCGCCCGGATCGGACTTTCGAGTAGCTGGAGGTATAGCGATGTCCACTTCCGGAATTGTCCGACGCTATGTCCCGTGATGTCTTCAACCGCTTCAAGGACAAACCCCGCGTCGTCGAGAGTGGCGCTGTATCCTTCGACAGTCCCTAACGACGGCATATCCCACGCCTCTGCAAACGAGTCGACGGCACTTCGTTCCCGTTCGCTCACGTCGGACCGCATCACGAGATCGGAAAGGACAAGCATTCCCTCAGGTTCGAGAACGTCTGCGACCGCGTCGAAGACTCTGTTTCGGTCGGGGAGATAGACGAGCGCATCGATGGCTGTACAGGCAGTAAACGAATCCGTCGCGAACGGGAGTTGCGTCGCGTCGCCGACGACGAATTCGGTCTCGACGCGCGTCCCGCGTGCGTTCTCGCTTGCCCGCTCGATGTTGTACGGAACGAGATCCAGTCCAGTAACGCTGAATCCGAATTGATCGGCGAGGTGGATCGCTGGACCGCCTCGTCCACAGCCGACATCAAGGAGCCGTGCCCCATCCGTGGCGGGCAGGTGCGACGTGATCCTCGATCCGATTTCCGTGACGAGGCGGCGCTGACTCGATCCAAAGACGTGTGGTTGGTACCACTCCGAATAGCCGAGATTAAGAAACGCGTCAGTGTTGAGCAGGAGATCGAACGCCCGCCAAATGTCGGCTCGCTCGCCCCGATACGAGAACTGGTCGGTGATACGCTTACGGAGAGGGTTCTGATTCATAACTGACCTACTCGAGTTCGGAAACCTCCGAGTAACAGTACTCGGACTCGTCGCAGTACGCGAGGTCGGCACACCCGCGGGGGCGCTGGTAGTCAATTCCCTTGTGCCGGCGGAGATACGTCACGTATCCGTCGTCGACGCGGTCGAGAATGTCGTGACAGATCCACTTTTCCCCGAACCATGTGGCGCCTAGATTCCGGTATGGACACAGGAATATTGTCCGTTCGACTGAATCGACCTGTGGCGTCTCAACGATCCGGACGCCGACGAGGCGGTACGCCACGCGGAGGCGCTCGACGACAGATTCCGGTGTATTTGCGCCGACGAAGAGAACATACGCAATCACGTATCCGAGGTCGTGGAGGAGTCGTCTAATCATCGTTCAGACAATCGTCTGCCGTCCCAAAGTATCTTGACCACTTGCCCACTCGATCCGGATCCTAGATTTCGGCGTACACCTCACCCGTCTTCTCGCCGCCGAGTGCGTAGACGGTGAACGAACCGGACTTCGTCCCGCCCATTCCAGGTGCCCCGGCCGGCATCCCGGGCAGCACGATACCGTCGATTACCGGTTCTTCATCGAGCATCGTCGCGATCACCCCGGCAGGAACGTGTCCTTCGACGACGTACTCGTCGAGAACGAGTGTGTGACCACTCTGTAGGTCCGTAGGAATATTGCGTCGGTGCTTGAGGGCAGTCACGTCCTCAGCCTCGGTTTCCCTGAGCGTCGTGTCGACTTTCGGTTCCAAACAGAAAACAACAAAAGACAGCGTCCCATAGTGTCCCATATGAGGCGAGCCTCACAGGTCGAGGGTGTTCACGTGACGGTGCCGTCACGGCATCCCCGCGACCACGGCTCGACGTCCCGCCGGCAGCGGCGGGTGACACAGCGACCGCACTCACGTACTACTCTCGTCGCGAACTGTTTCTGCGCTGGGTCTCCGGGCTGTCGCTGTTGTTGACGGTCCTCCGTCAGCGAGCGCACCGGCCACAGATTGCTTACCACACGACCCAGAGACATGACTCGACACACCGACTCCGACGCATCGCTCCTCGAAACGATCGGTAACACCCCACTCGTCGAACTCGACGCGACGCCCAACGACGTCTCCGTACACGCCAAACTGGAGACGTTCAACCCTGGCGGCAGCGTGAAAGACCGCATCGGCAAGCACATCCTCGAACGCCTCATAGAGCGTGGCGATGTCCAACCCGGCGGTACGATCGTCGAACCGACCGCCGGAAACACCGGCATCGGGATGGCGATCGCCGCCACCCGACTCGGTCTCGATGCGGTCTTCGTCGTTCCGCGGGGATTCAGCGAGGAGAAAGAACGACTGATGGCCGCGCTCGGCGCAGAGATCGTGCACGTCCCTGGAGACACGGGGATGGGCGAGGCCGCCGAAACGGCCCACGAGATCGCCGCCCGGCGCGACGACGCTGTCGTCCCCCAGCAGTTCGAGACACCGCTGAATGTCGAGGCCCACTACGAGACGACTGGACGGGAGATCCTCGATGTACTCGGCGAAGACATCGGCGCGATCGTCGCCGGCGTCGGCTCCGGCGGCACGCTGATGGGGATCGCCCAGGCTGTTCGCGAGCGCGTTTCCAATGTTCACGTCGTGGCCGTCGAACCGGAGGGATCGACGTTCGGCAAGCTCATAGACCGAGAGCGGGAGGAGGCGGCCTACAAAACCGAAGGAATCGGGACGCACGACCCGGCGGTGACCGAGCTGGTCGATCCCACCAAGTTGGACGATGTTCGGACGGTCAGCGACCGGGCGGCACACGGCGAAGTGAAGCGCCTTGCCGCTGAGGAGGGGCATCTCGTCGGCTCCAGTTCGGGTGCGGCGAGCGTCGCTGCACGCGAGATTGCCACCGAAATCTCCGTTGGCGACCTAGATGTCCCGGCTAGAACTGTCGTCACGGTGTTTTCCGACGGGAGCGAACGATATCTCTCGAAGAACATCTACGGCTCGTTCGACGCTTGGGAGGGGAAGGCATGAGCGACGAGAACATCACTTCCGAGAGGAGGTTCGCCACGCGGGCGATTCACGCTGGCCAAGAACCCGACCCAGAGACGGGCGCTGTCATGACGCCGATCTATGCCTCCTCGACGTTCGCACAGGATGCTCCCGGCGACCACCGGGGTTTCGAGTACTCGCGCACTGGAAATCCCACCCGACACGCTCTAGAGGTGAATCTCGCCAACCTTGAAGGAGGCGAGTATGGACGAGCGTTTGCCAGCGGGATGGCTGCGATCAACACCGTGTTAAACCTGCTCGAAGCAGGCGACCACGTCGTCGTCGGGCAGGATGTGTACGGGGGAACACACCGGCTGTTCACGCAGGTCTACGACGACTACGACCTCGGGTTCGACTTCGTCGACACGACCGATCTGGACGCAGTAGCCAACGCCGTGACGCCGGCGACACAACTCGTGTGGGTCGAGACGCCGACGAACCCACTCATGCAGGTCAACGATATCGCCAGCGTCGCAGACATCGCTCACAGTCATGATGCACTCCTCGCTGTCGACAACACGTTCGCGACGCCGGCACTCCAGCGCCCATTGGAGTACGGCGCGGATATCGTCGCCCATTCGCTGACCAAATATTTCGGTGGTCATTCTGACGTGGTCGGCGGCGCGTTAGTCACCGACGATGAGAACCTAGACGAACGGCTCGGGTTCTACCAGAACAGCGTCGGTGCGACGCCGGACCCATTCGCCTGCTTCCTGGTGCTCCGAGGAATCAAGACACTTCCTATCCGGATGGAACGCCACAGTGCGAACGCCCGAGAACTGGCAACGTGGTTGGAGGGCCATCCGGATGTCAGACACGTGTACTACCCGGGACTCGATTCACACCCCCAACACGACATCGCGGCCGCGCAGATGGACGACTTCGGAGGGATGGTAAGCTTCGAATTCGACGGCTCGTTAGAGGCGACGCGCACGCTCGTCTCCAGCACCGAAACCATCACGCTGGCCGAGAGCCTCGGCGGCGTCGAAAGCCTCATCGAGCACCCGGCCACGATGACGCACGCATCGATTCCACGGGAGGACCGACTCGCGGTGGGGATTACCGATGGGCTCGTTCGCCTCAGCGTCGGGCTCGAAGATCGTCGGGATCTCCGAACCGATCTGCAGCAGGCATTCGACGATGCGAAGGGAGTAGAGTAGTGAATCCAGCGTTGTAGACGTGATTCGGGGGGTGATTCGATTTATGAGGTGGATATCTCCCAGCCAAGAGCATCCGCATCTTGATGACGTTTCCGATGTGGATTGCTGGATCGGTCAACAGAACGGCATCGGCGTCCAACTGAAGGCTATCTCTACTGGCGTTGTATGCTCCATCGGGATCTAACTATTGATAGATCAGTCTGGAATCGGCTACGTACGCACAATGTCGACCGAATGCGGTAGCCCGAGTTAGAGAGTCCTAGTATCGGGTCACCAAAGAAAGGATCGGAGGAGTATCACGAAGCCAAGACCGATCGCGACGGACTCGATAATGTGTACGTGCGTGAGTCCGATCGGCGTGAGCTGATAGAGAGCCCCTTCCACGAAGACACCGAACGTCATAACTCCAAATCCGAGTGTGGCATCCCGGAGATAGCGTGCGTTGGTTCGTCGGTACGCCCGGAAACTAATCGCCGTTGTTGCGAGTCCGAGAAGCAAGACTGCGATTCGAGCAGCTATCAGCGTCCCCGTCCAGAAATCAACCATTATTGTTTCCCTCCGGGATTTGTGTCGTCCATACTTCCGTGTAATGAGTAGAGAATGACGACCATCCCGATTGCAACGATCGCCGTTTGGACAGTCCCCGCAATGAAGATTTCAAGGCCAACCACCTCGAAGAGGACACCCTCAATTACGGCGCCGATGCTGATGAATATAAAACCGACCGCAACGTAGAGCATCGGCTTGCTGTCGTGGACACGGTAGCCTCGGTATGCCTGATGAGCAATCAGAAACCCTAGTACCATCGTGACAAGTTTCGCGATGACGAGTTCAATGTGCATGGTTAGCTAGGTTTCTCGAATGTCATCCCAGATGCGGGTGAACCGCTCTGCGGGGGACTCGTGCACTTCGACGCCGACGGCAAACTCACCATCCTCGATATCGATGTCGATGTGATCGATATTCGCTCTGTAGACGCTGTGGTGGCTCCCGTCTTCGACGATTTGGGTTCGTTCGACGAGGAGGTCGTACTCAAGCATATCGTCGACACGTCGGTAGATCGTCGAGATATCGGAATCGAGTTCCGTACTGAGTTCCTTGGCAGACATCGCTCCCTGACTAGTGGCGACCAGGATGTCCTGGACATACGTATTACCAAGCAACTCGAGTAGCTCGGCCCCGTCATCTGGTGATTTGGTTGACACACGTGTGCTGTGATTGGACGTTGGTGTAGGCCCCTATTTATACAATTGGCTGTTTTGCTCGTTCGACAAAACAACTCTCCGTTATACCATAACCGGCCACCTATCTCTATCTGTAGGCGAGAACCAATGACCGACGACGTACTCACACGGCGGAGGGTTCTGAAAGCGAGTGGTATTGCCCTTGCAGGGTTAGCCGGATGTACGGGATCACAGAGTGGCAGTGACGGCGGTACTGACCCAACTTCCCAATCAACTTCGACGAGTCAGCCTCACGAAGAGGGGGGACACGACGAAAGTGAGCAAGAAGGAGAGGAGCATGAAGACAGTAGTGACGAAGAGAGTGGCCATGGACACGATGAAGCGGTCGGTGAACCAGTTGACCACGCCACGGTCACTATGGTTACCAACGAGAGCGGAACCCACTTCGAGCCCCACGTCGTCCGGGTTAAGCCCGGCGGATCGGTCACTTGGGAACTCGAAAGTGGCTCTCACACTGTGACGTCCTACCATCGGGATAATGGCCGGCCGCCCCGGATGCCGGAAGACGCAACGCCATGGAATAGCGGGATGCTAACCGAACAGGGTGCGACATTCGAACACACGTTCGAAACGGAAGGGGTCTACGACTACTTCTGTGCACCGCACGAATCGACGGGGATGCTCGGTAGTGTCATCGTGGGTGAACCGGCTGCTCACGACCAGCCAGGGCTCGCCGAGCCCCAAGACAATCTCCGGGAAAAGGCCCAGACAAAGATCAAGGACCTCAACACGACGGTCAATGAGGCTCTCGGGCACACCCACGACGAGGAGACGACCGAATCCGGTGATCTCCACGAGGAGTAAGAAACAACGGAACTCTACAGTGAGTCCACCGGTGTGAACTTCCCGTTCCCTCGTCGGAACACCGTGGAACGTGCTCTTTCGGGAGTAACCCCAGAAATCGGGACCGACCATCCAAAACATGAAAAGAGGATCCACTGCTTCTAACACAGGGCCACGGCTGGTTGGTGCGGTGTTGCTCGTAGCGCTGGCTCTCCTCGTCGGAGGATACTCCGTCAGTCACATCATGTCTTCTCAAGAGCCGATGTCCGGTCGGATAATCGGGGGGCTCGCAGTTCTTGGACTTACTTTACCGCTTGCAGGGGGTGGGCTTTGGATCTGGACAACGGAACACTCTCTCAACGGCGAGGGATTATTTCGGATATTGGGTTGGTGCGGTGTCGGAATGGCCCCTCTCGCCACATTCTCGATATTGATCATCGTCTACCAAAGACAGCATGGCGTAGCACTTGTGGAACCGTTTGGAATTTTACTCTGGATTGCCGGTGGAGGGACGGTCGGTGGCCTGATCACGGGTGTGTATGATGTCCGACGTCGAGAAGCCTACCAGCGCCAACAGAGGACGGCTGATCGGTTGTCGAGGCTTATCGAAGCAGCGCCTGTCCCCATTATCGAACATGATTTAGACAGGAGAGTTCGCCGATGGAACGATGCGGCTGAACGCGTGTTCGGTTGGAGTGCCGACGAAGTTGTTGGCGATCGGTTGCCGTTCCTCTCTGACACGTCCCGAGAGGAGTTTACCACCCTCCGGAATCGGACACTGGCAGGAGAACGGTTGACCAACGTTGGGATCCAGCGCCAGACCAAAGACGGCGAGCTGCGTGATTTTCTCCTTTCGACGGCATCCATACCCACTGAAGACGATAGTAGTCCGATGTCTGTTATCGGCATCTTAATCGACATCACTCACCGAAAACGACAGCAGAAGCGACTCGAATTGTTCCGGACGCTACTCGACCACTCCAACGATAGTATTTTCCTCGTCGACGCGGAGACGGGCGATTTCGTCGACGTAAACGAAACGGCCTGCGATAGCCTCGGGTACGATCGAGAGGAACTCTTGGAACTATCGGCCACAGATGTCGAGGAGACTCTCTCGACGAAGGTAGACTGGCGATCACATATCGAAAAGATTCGCGAAGAGGGGTCGGTTCTCTACGAAGGCAAGCAAGAACGGAAAGACGGGTCCACGTTTCCTGTTGAGGTTAACATCGCACATGTCGTGCTTGATCAGGAATACACCGTAGCGATCGCTCGAGACATTACGAATCGTAAAGAACGGGAAAGAGAACTCACCCAATTTCAGAAGGCTGTCGAGCACGCAGGATACGCGATCTATATCACGGATCGCGACGGGACTATTGAATACGCCAACATCGCATTTGAGGACGTTACCGGCTACGCTCCCGACGAAGTCGTGGGGAACGATCCGAGTATTCTCCAGTCGGGGGTACACGGTGAAGGGTACTATCAACGACTCTGGAATACGATCTTGGCTGGTCAAATCTGGGAGGAGGAAATCGTCAACCAACGACGCTCGGGCGAACGGTATACTGCCTCTCAGACGATAGCGCCCATTTATGAGGACGATACCATCGTTGGATTTGTGGCAATTCAGAGTGACATAACTGCCCAGCATCTACGTGAACAACGAATCAGCGTCTTGCATCGTATACTGCGACACGATCTCAAAAACGCAGTAAACGTGGTTGCCGGTCATGCGGAGCTACTACGTGCAGAACTTGAGGAACCAGAATATCAGACGTATGTGAATGAAATCGACAACCAAGCACAAACATTGATCGCCCTCAGTGAGACGGCACAGACGGTCACGAATGCGTTTGAAAACACTCGACCTCCGGTACGCCCTGTCTCCGTGGGCGATATCCTCAGCCGAGTCATCGATTCATTCGGAGACACACATACAGATATTGATATCAGTATCGACGACCAAACCACGGATTCGATATTGGTTGATTCGAGCATCAAACCCGCACTCGAAGAACTCCTTGAGAACGCAATCAAACATAATGATCAGCCAGATCCCGTGGTGAAAATTTCTGTCCAAATCGATCAGGATAGCGATCACGTGTCGATTGCTGTCGCAGACGACGGCCCCGGTATACCGGAACTCGACCGACAGACGATCTGTCGCGATGTTCCCGAGGAGCCACTCCAACACAGTAGCGGAATGGGGTTGTGGCTCGTCAAATGGGTCGTAACCACTCTCGGAGGGACGGTAGACATTACTAATAACGACCCCCGGGGAAGTACGGTCACTCTAACACTCCCCGTCGTCTCCGAATCTGGCAGCACAGCTGTCAGACAGCCTTTCACAGACATTTCTGGTTCAGAGTACGAGCAACAGAACTCGGAGACCGAACACGATGACTGAACAACAAATTGGCTGTTCGGACGTCCATGTCGTCGAAGACGAGCGTGGCCTTGCGGACCTGTCTGTCGAGTGGCTGGATGGTGAGTACACTGTCCGGACTGGGTACAACGGCAAACAAGCGATAGAGGAACTCGGACACACAGTCGACATCGATCTTCCCGAGCGTAGCCAGCCTGAACGCTCGGACGATGAGATCCTCGCTCACATCCGAGAACAGGACTTCGACTGTCGCGTCGTCATGGTCAGGGCGGTCAAACTCGACATCGATGTACTCGACCCCGAATTCGAGGACTATCTGACCAAGCCGGTCGACCGTGACGGCCTCCGAGCAACGATAGAACGGATGGAACGGCTCGCCACGTATGACGAGTTGCTTCAGGAACTGTATCAGTATGTTACCACTCGGTCGATCCTTCAGGAGGAGAACGATATTAGTATAACCGAACACGAGTCGTGTCGTGACCTTTTGGATCGCATCGCAACGCTCCAGGGGCAGGTTGACGTAACGATTAAAGCGTTCGTTACAGCATTCCGCGACGAGGCGGACTCATACAGTCATGACTAAGTCGGACGATCCATTCGAGCCGATGCTACGAAGCATAGACGATATGAACAAAAAGCGGCGTTTCCTGTACGCCGGCTTACTTGGTGTAGCTGGTATCGTCCTTGCTGGATTGCAGCTTCCTCATCTCATCGCGGATATTGTCGAAGGTATGGGTCTACTGGCGCTCATCACGGGAGCTGTCTTTCCACTTGCACTTGGGTTAGTGGTTGTTGGGTTCGCCTATAGATTGTGGCAGAGTGATCTTCCGGCTGACCAACTGCGACGCGTCAACGTCTGGTTTGTGCTTGGAGTGGGGGGAATGACGGTCGTTAGTGGGGCACTCGTTATCTACGAACTCTTAGAGGGTGCAATTTTGAGCCACATCGGGTATCTCTTGTTGGATTTTGCCACCGCTGGTGGGATCGCCGGCATTCTCGTAGGATGGTATGACGCACGGAATAAGCAGCAAACGAAACAGTTGCAAATATTTCAGCAGGCAGTCGACTGTGGTGGTCACTGCGTCTATTTGACGGCTCCTGATGGCACTATTGAGTATGTGAATCCGGAGTTTGAAACTCGAACGGGGTATTCGCAAGAAGAGGCACTCGGCAGAACTCCTCGACTTCTAAAATCTGGCGAACACGATGAAGAGTTGTATGAGGAGATGTGGGAGACGATTTTGTCCGGAGATGTATGGCAGTCGGAACTCGTGAATAAACGGAAAGATGGGACCCGGCATTACGTCGATCAAACCATTGCACCTGTGATGGATGATCAGAACGAGATAGAGCATTTCGTGGCGATCAACCGGGATATCACAGAACGAAAGAAACAAAAGGCAAAATTAGAACGGCAGACTAAACGCCTCAATGAATTTGCAAGTGTCGTCTCGCACGATCTTCGGAACCCATTGAATGTTGCTCTTGGACAGATAGATATAGCTCGTAACGACCGTGAAAATGAACACATAGATGCGGCCAAAGGAGCACTTGATCGGATGGAACGGTTGATTGATGACGTGCTGGCCCTTGCGCGCCAGGGGCAAACGATTGGCGACGTTGAGCCGGTGTCGTTACAGGCTGTGTGTGACGATGCCTGGGCCCAGATTGACTCGGGTGACGCCGATCTCTCAGTTCAGACTGAGCAATCGATACCCGCAGATCGGAGTCGTCTCCAACAATTATTGGAGAATCTCTTTCGAAACGCGATCGAACACGGTGGCAGGAATGTTACAATTAGCATCGGCAGGTGTGACGGTGGATTTTACGTTGAGGACACCGGAGAAGGGATTCCAGCCGAAGCCCGAGAGAATCTTTTCGAATCAGGATACACGACGGCAGAAGATGGAACCGGCCTTGGGCTTGCCATCGTGCAGCGGATAGTCGAAGCTCACGGTTGGAAAATTACAGTAATGGAGGGGGAGAAGGGGGGTGCCCGGTTCGAAATCATAGGGGTTGCAACCTCAACCGACACCCCTGCAACTCAGAGTAGTACTCCTGAAATTAGATGAGAATATTGTACAGTATATGCCCCATCGCCAACAAGAGATAGCCAGCCACAAGCAGCGCAAGGGTCCGCCGTGAAACGGAGGGGCGAGAGATAGTTTCCGTTCCGTGAATTCGCACACCTACGGCGTAGGCGAATCGCCCTGCAACAAGCGCGAACGGAAGATGAACGAATAGAATCGGCAATACCAATGCGTCGAAATGTGCTGCCATCTCAAACTGCGCGAGATACTGGAGTTTGAAGACGAGTTCGAGTCCAGCGACGACCACCCCCGACAGGACCGCCGCGAGAAATCCTTCCGTTTTCGAGAGGAGGTGCCCCCGAACGTAGCTCCAGAGATAGAAGGTTGCGATCAGAGGAACAAGCCTCACAAACGCTTCCTCAATGAATCCGACGAGAATCAATTGGTTGGATGACGGTGTTCTCGGCAGGAGCATAAGTTCCAACTGGTAGGCAATACCGACCCCACCAGCCGTCATCAGCGCACTCAAGCCAAAGAGACCGATGAGTGACTGAGGGTGAGTATCTTCCATTTGGGTAGCTCTTGCCAAGCAGCGCAAATAAAACGCCTATATCCGCCGATGAGCATCTTCGCAGTTATCCGAACAGTGTTTCATCGTGGAACCCCTGTATATCGGGTCATGTCTTACCATCTTCGACCGTGACACCGGAGTGAGTCCCTGTATATCATGGGTATCGTCAACAGTGAACTTATGGGCTCGGGGAAGAAAGTGATACTCAGAACGCTGGAAACGATCAGCCCCATAGTATGGCATCTGATTCGACAACTGAGGTAGACGAAACACACTCGTCGACGCAGGTAGATACCTCTCTCGTTGAGGCACTCGAACGAAAGATCATCAATCGACGGCAGTTCCTGAAAGGGGTCGGCATTTGTGGGGCGACAGCCGGTGGAGTCGGTATTGGTGCTGCACGACTTTCCGACGGAGTTTCGTTTCAGTCACTCGCGACGCTCACTGGAGGGGAGATCGTTCCGCCTCAAACGACGTATTACCTCCCGGCGGTCGATGGATCAGAACAGGAGCTACTTATAACAGTCAATATCGAATTCACGGATGCCCGTGAGGGGATCTTCGTTAATCTGGATGGCATGGAGGTTCGCCACGATCTCCAAGTTGCGCTCCGGGAAGCAGTTACGACGGCACGAGATCTGACGGGAAGACGCTCCACTAACCCCGGTATCCTAGTATCGTTCACAGCGCTTGGTGACGGGATTCTCGCACTCCGAGGAAAGAGTTGGGAGGCCGGGTTGACGGTTGTCCTCGCAGCGGCGTTGTCTGGAGTCACACCAAGTCAGGAGACGCTCATAACGGGAGTCGTTGCTGACGACGGGAGGCTGCTACCTGTCGGCAGCATCGAATCGAAAGCGCGTGCTGCTCGTGCGTTCGGGGCCCACCAGCTGCTCGTTCCCGATGGACAGGAACAACTAGTGTCTGGAATCACCGTCGAAGGGGTCGCATCCATCGAGCAAGCGGTGGACATCGTGTTGAACGAACAGTAGCTAGCGTCCGCCGTTTGCGGGTGTCCATCTCGATTGCCGTGCTTCTTACGGGATGTCGTGGTCTACTTTCGTTTCCCCAGCGGGGAGATATCCCCGATCCCGTCGTGCCGGAAATTTCGCGTCAGGTCGTTGTGTTTGTTACAGTCTCGATGGCTTGTTCGAGGTCCGCGATGATGTCTGCAGTGTCTTCGAGTCCGACCGAGAGGCGGACGAGTTCCGGGGTCACACCGCTTGCACGCTGTTCTTCCTTCGTGAGCTGCTGGTGAGTCGTACTGGCAGGGTGGATGATCAGTGTTTTTGCATCGCCAACATTAGCGAGCAAGCTGGCTAACTCGGTTGCTTCGGTAACGCCCCGAGCAGCATCGTAGCCTCCCTCAAGCCCAAATGTGATCATACCGCCAAAGCCGCCGTCCAGATACTTTCGGGCTGTGTCGTGGGTTTCGTGACGTTCGAGCCCGGGATAATTTACCCAGGACACAGCGTCATGCTCGTCGAGGAATTGTGCAACTATGTGCGCATTTTCCGAATGCCGTGTGACGCGTATCGGAAGCGTTTCCAGCTTCTGTAATGTCACCCAGGCGTCGAATGGCGACTGCTGGTTCCCGAGGTCACGGAGCCCCCGGGCACGGGCGACATACGCAAACGCTGCATCGCCGAATCGCTCGCGAAAGTTCACGCCGTGGTAGGCAGGATTGTCCGCTGTGAGTTCCGGATACTCGCCGTCTTCCCACGGGAACGTCCCGCCATCGATCAGTATACCGCCAATCGTCGATCCACTGCCGTGGATCCATTTCGTGGTCGAGTGCCAGACGATATCCGCTCCGTGCTCGATCGGATTGCAGAGATGCGGAGTAGCGAACGTGTTGTCCACGACCAACGGGACATTGTGTTCGTGAGCGATATCGGCGATGCGTTCGATATCCGGAACGTCGAGCGATGGATTCCCGATGGTCTCCACGTGGACGAAGGCCGTCTCCTCATCGATTGCCGCTTCGTACGCGTCGTAGTCTAGCGTCTCAACGAAGCGAGTGCCGACACCACGCCGTGAGGCCGTGTGTTCGAGGTATGTATAGGTCCCGCCATAGAGCGACGCTGCTGTTACGATGTTATCCCCAACAGACGCCAGCGTGAACGTCGTAAGGTCGAATGCAGCCATCCCACTGGAGGTTGCGACGGCCGCAATCCCGCCCTCGAGCGTGGCCAGTCGCTCCTCGAGGATGGCGTTTGTCGGGTTCATGATCCGACTGTATATATTCCCAGCCTCCTCAAGAGCGAAGAGCGAGGCGGCGTGCTCGGCGTCATCGAAGACATATGACGTAGTCTGGTAGATCGGTGGCGCTCGTGCGTTCGTCGTGAAGTCCGGATCTTCCTGCCCTGCGTGCAAGCTTCGGGTATGGACACCCCAATTATTCGGATCAGTCATTTCCAGTTGATGTATTATGCTTTCTAATAATTAGTTTCGGGCCTAGATATGTTGGGAATTCATAAACCGAAGATGATCAACGTGGGTATTATCGACCAACGAGTACACATCAATCACCGACAACACTGATAGCAGTAATTCGGACCGCGTTTATGATGCGCATATCGGAGATTGACACTTGGAACGGGTTCGTCCGTGTTGATGGACGAATCCGTATCTGCGACGAAACCCAACCCACTGATCCAGAACCCGTCTTCAAGAACTGTAGGACTTGAGAATATTATCCTCCAAGAATCTGGTTCGAGACCGCTTCAAAAATGTATTATAACTATTAATTTTTGGAACTCCTGATTCCGGACTTGGGAGAGTCAACCAGAAGATAAATAGCCAATTCAGGACTGTAGAATATTCTCAAGCAGCTTTCGCTGGGCGGCAGCGAGGTGTTCGCTATATGTAGACGAGGCAATATCGAGGGCCTCGGCAACATCACCAGCATTCGCACGTTTGGGATAATCGAAATACCCCATCTCGAAACTCGTTTCCAGTACCTCGCGCTGTCGGGCCGTCAATTGCTCCCGGTCGACGAAGACGAAGTCGTGATCGGCCTGTTCGTCGGCACGGGTGAGTTGCTGAACTTGGATTTCGTCACACCAGTCGTGAAGGCAAGTGACAATCTCTTGGACTGTCTCGATATCGGGGGCGTAGAACGACACCACCAGCGTTCCGTCGCGGGCATGAATGTCGGAAACCGGACAGCCGTAGTGTTCGATAGACTCACAGACACACCCGCGATTTTGTTCGCGGTCGAAGCGATAGACACGACGTGAGTCGAATTCGAATACTTTCTCCACGTCGGACTGGTCAAACGATGCGTCAGCATCAAGTGTGAACTCTTCAGTCAGCATCCCCTCAGGAGTGACGCCCGACGATCGCGCGACGTGACTGATCGTCTCTCCCGTGTCGGCAGAGGCCGTTGCAATCGGGCAGTCCCCCGGCGCCCCTATCGCGAGTTCTGTTCGGATGCTGCTCATCATCACATGTGACTTGTCGTCTCTTCCGTATAAACGAGTCCCTGATTTGCAGGGCGAACAAATTACTCTCTTACGTTATCATTCGGATGCCCTGAGTGCGATTCTTAACGTCCCCTGATATACCGGGACGGGATTCGTAGTTCCCTAAACGCTTGTATCCACTGTATGGAACATAGTGGACTTCGGTATGCAGCGGGACGTATCTCCCGACAGTTCGACCGGATTTTTCGATTGAATTTCGGTAGCACAAGAGGGGAACGGAGGGCGTGATCATGGGCCAGACGATGACCGAGCAACTCGTCAGTGAACACGCTGACGGTGATGTCTCGAGTGGAGAGACAACCACCGTCGACGTCGACAAAGCCCTTCTTCAAGACGGGACCGGTCCGTTGACAGTGCGACAGCTCCGTGAACTCGACCTCGAACGGTGCGCAATTCCCGAGGGGACGGTCGTGTTCCTCGATCACCAGGCACCGCCGATGAATGAGGCGATGGCCAACGAACACGCTCTCTTGCGAGACTTCGCGACTACCGTGGACTGCCAATTGAGCGAAATCGGTGATGGGGTCTGCCATCAGATCATGACCTACGATTACACGGCTCCGGGGGACATTCTCGTCGGGGCCGACTCTCACACGGTTACTGGAGGGGCGCTCGGTGCGCTCGCGACCGGGATGGGTAGTACCGACGTCGGCATCGCGTTAGCACTCGGTGAGACGTGGCTACGTGTTCCCGACGCGGATTACTTCCGCGTTACGGGGGAGTTCTCCGAGGGGGTGTACGCGAAGGACCTCATTCTGCGGATCATCGGTGATCGCGGTGCGGACGGTGAGACCTATCGGGCGATGGAGTTCGGGGGTCCCATCGTCGAGGGGATGCGAATCGACGAGCGCATGACCATTGCGAACATGGTGGTCGAAGCCGGAGCGAAGTGTGGGATCTTCCCGTCGGACGAACGGACGCGAGAGTTCCTCGAAAAACGAGGGCGCGGTGGCGACTGGCGCCCACTCGCTCCCGACGAGGGCGCCGACTACGACAATCGATTCGAATACGACGTCTCCAATCTGGAACCACAGGTCGCCTACCCACACCAGGTCGATAACGTCGTCCCAGTGAGCGACGATCGAGTCCGAGGCGTCGAGATTCACCAGGCGTTCCTCGGCTCGTGTACGAACGCCCGCTACGAGGATCTGTGCATCGCTGCTGACCTCATCGAAGCAAACGGGTACGACCTCCATCCACGTGTTCGGCTCATCGTCAACCCAGTATCACGTGAAGTCTATCAGGAAGCAATGTACGACGGACTCATCGATGTCTTCAACAAAGCCGGAGCAGCGATTAACACCGCTGGTTGTGGGATATGCTATGGAGGCCACCAAGGTTCACTCGCCGATGGTGAGAACGCCATCGGGGCGAACAACCGTAATTTCAAAGGCCGCTTCGGCAATCCGGACGCGAACGTCTATCTCGGCAGTCCGGCGACCGTCGCGGCCAGTGCTATCACCGGTGAGATCACCGATCCACGGGAGGTGATTTCGGCATGAGCCAGTCGACAGACGAGATCACCCGGACGGTCAGAGAGGGGAAGGATTTCGAGCGTAATCTCGAAGCATTGAGTGGCCAAGCGTGGTGTGTCGGAGACGGCGTCTCGACGGATCTCATCGCCCCCGGCCGATACTTCGACCTTCGTTCGAATCTCGATACACTTGCCGAACACACATTGGAGGACGCCACTCTCGAAACGACCGATGCACGATTCATGGAGGTTATGACGCCCGGAGACTTCGTCGTCGGCGGCCGGAATTTCGGCCAGGGATCCTCTCGGGAACACGCGCCAGCGATTATGGAACGGGTTGGCGTCTCCGCGGTGATCGCAGAGTCGACTGCTCGAATCTTCTATCGCAACGCTGTGAACGTCGGCCTCCCGATTATTACGTGCGACACGAGCCAGATCGAGGAGGGCAACGAACTTCACGTCGATCTCCTCGACGGCGTACTCGTCAACCGGACGACCGGCGACGAACTGGTGATCGACCCGCTCCCGTCCGTCATGATGCAAATCCTTCGCGACAGCGGACTCAAAGCGCACGTCCAGACACACGGCGCACTCGAACTCGACTAAGACGATGGTTCCGAATCATCCACATTCGAATCACGGCGCCTCACGTCCGAATCACGACGGACACACACCCCACGAGCGCGACTACAGCCAAACACCACTCATCGTCACTTGGGAGGTCACACAGGCGTGTGAACTCTCGTGTGACCACTGCCGGGCGGATGCTAACCCTGATCGTCACCCGGACGAACTGACCACGGCAGAGGGCAAACAGCTTCTCGATCAAATCGCCGATTTCGGCTCTCCACAGCCGATTCTCGTCTTCTCGGGGGGCGATCCGCTCGAACGTCCGGATCTCTTCGAGTTGCTGGAGTACGCGGCGACGATCGGCTTGCGGACGGCAGTGACTCCTGCACCGACATCCGCGCTCACCGAGTCGGTACTCGATCGATTCGCCGACGTGGGCGTGCGTCGCATTGCACTGTCGCTGGACGGTGCGACCGCCGACCGCCACGACGCATTTCGTGGCGAGGACGGCTCGTTCGAGACGATTCGCCATGCCGCGGAATACGCGGCGGACATCGGGCTCTCGATTCAGATCAATACGACTGTGACAGCGGAAACCGTTGAGGATCTCCCCGAGATCGCCGCTCTCGTCGACGAGTTCGGTGCAGCCATGTGGGAAGTGTTTTTCCTCGTGCCGATCGGCCGCGGTGCTGCCCTCGATCAACTTTCCCCTGCGAAAGCCAAAGAAACGCTCGAATGGCTGTATCGACACCAACGCACGGCTCCGTTTCGCGTGATCACTGTCGAAGCACCTCACTACCGTCGGATCGCGCGACGTGTCGAACGAGACGAAGGGCGGAGTGACCCACATGTGGGCTCGACCGGTGACGGGAACGGGTTCGTGTTCGTCAGTCACACCGGTGCAGTCTATCCATCCGGATTTCTACCGATCGAACTCGGCAACGTCCGGAACGATGACCTCGTCACCCTGTATCGGGATGCACCGTTACTTCAGTGGCTCCGTGATCCCGACCAATTTCACGGGCCCTGTGGTCGGTGTCCCCACCGAACACGCTGCGGTGGATCACGCGCACGGGCTCACGCGACGACCGGTAATCCGCTGGCGAGCGATCCACTCTGTGCCTATGTGGCTGAGGACGCTTCTAGCACTGCAAACGACTGACGCACCTGACCACGATCATGACCACAGGAATCATTCTCCTCAACTTCGGTGAACCGGCAGTCGCAGAGCGAGATCAAGTCGTGAGCTATCTCGAACGGATCTTCCAAACCAACGCCGCGATAGAGGACCACAGCGGCGAGGATGCTCGTGAACGCGCACGAGCGCTCGCAGAACGACGCGCCCCAGGTCTCATCGAAGAATACGACGCAATAGACGGGTCGCCGCTCAATCAACAGTCGGTCGAACAGGCCACAGCACTTGAGGCAGTCCTCCAGGACCGCGGATTCAACACCGTCACGACGTACGTCGGAATGCAGTACACGGAACCCTTTATAGAGGACGCCGTGGCACAGGCACAGGCTGACGATGTCGATACTGTCGTCGGTCTTCCAGTGTATCCGCTCTGTGGCCCGTCGACGACCATCGCCGCGCTGCAGGAACTCACCAAGGCTATCGACGAACGCGATTGGGACGTCGACGTCGTCAATCTCACTGGGTGGCATCGGCATCCGACGTACCTCCGCCTGCGTACCGACGCCATCCGTACGTTCGTGAAGGAACACGAACTCGACCTTACCGAGAACACGACCGAACTCGTCTACGCCGCCCACGGCACTCCACAGCGCTACCTCGAGGACGGAAACCGCTACGTCGAGTACGTCGACGAGTGGTGTGAACTGAGTTCCGGACTGCTCGGTATCGACGCGTACACCCTCGGCTACCAAAATCACGAAAGTCGCAATGTCGCGTGGACGGTGCCAGCCATCGAGGAGGCGATCGCGACGATCGACGCCGAGCGAATCGTCGTCGAGCCGATCAGCTTCATGCACGAACAGTCCGAAACGCTCTGGGACCTCGACAACGAGATGTGCGATGTCGCAACCGACGCTGGCCTCGACTTCTATCGCGTTCCGATCCCCCACGACGACGAACGGTTTCCGGGCGTTCTCGCAGATTTGGTCGAACCGACGATAGCTGGATTCGATCCCGCCCGCTATCACTTGCGACCATGTACGTGTCCTGATCGTCTCGATGCACGCTGTCTTATCTGTCCGCAGCGGCCATGATCGACATTATCCTCTCGATTGGATTTGTCCTCGTCAGTACCGCTACGGTATCGAAACGATGCTGTTCGAACCGATTCGCGTAGATATCTATTCGCTAGATGGTAAACGTGGACCACGGTACTAAATGAACGTTGAAGATGGTTCGACCAGCGGATTGGTTCCGAACACACCGGATCCGCCCTTGAATACCCAAAATACGCTGGTACGATTCTGAAGGCAGTCACTTCCTTTTGCTACTACGATGGATATTGCAAACGACGTAACAGACTTGGTTGGTAGTACACCTCTCGTTCGTCTGAATTCGTTCGGTGAGAACATCGTCGGAAAACTAGAGTCGTTCAATCCGGCTCATTCCGTCAAAGACCGGATCGGGGTTGCGATGATTGGGCGGGCTGAGAAGGAAGGCCTTCTCAGTAGTGAGACAACGATTGTCGAGCCAACGAGCGGAAATACTGGTATCGCGCTTGCGTTCACCGCGGCTGCAAAGGGGAATGACTTGATCCTCACGATGCCCGATTCAATGAGCCAAGAACGTCGTCAACTCCTTACAGCACTCGGGGCAGAAATCGTCCTCACTCCTAGTGATGGAGGCATGGATCGTGCAATCACGAAAGCAAAAGAACTGGCGGACGAAATCGAGAACTCCTTTATTCCTCAGCAGTTTGCGAACCTCGCTAATCCCGGGATTCATCGGACCACGACCGGTCCGGAAATCTGGGAGGATACCGACGGCGAGGTTGACATCTTCGTTGCAGGGGTCGGAACAGGTGGAACGATAACCGGCGTTTCAGAGTTTATTAAGGAAGAACGCGGAGAACAGAATTTCCGGTCGGTTGCTGTCGAACCCGTCGAATCAGCAGTACTATCAGGCGAAGAGCCAGGCTCGCATGGTATCCAAGGAATTGGAGCAGGATTCGTCCCGGACGTACTCCGTACTGAACTAGTCGATGACGTAGTCACCGTTCGTCAAGAAGACGCCGTCGATATGGCCCGTAAACTCGCAACGGACGAGGGGATTCTTGCAGGGATTTCCTCGGGCGCCGCTGTCGAGGCAGCGGTCCGTCTTGCCCGCCGAGAAGAGAACGAGGGAAAAATGATCGTCGTAATCCTTCCTGATACTGGCGAACGGTATCTCTCAACCGATCTGTATACCTGAAGTGGGGCCATGAAGTCGAATTCGTTCTTGAGAAATCGTAGAGGACAATCTGCAGCGAATTCGGACTGTTCGACATGTGCCATCGTAGCTCAAAGGAGAGTATTCCAGTCTCTCTTCTGCTGGCAGCCGGTACAACCCTCGAAATACTCAGGGATCGGGTATTAGGATGACGAAAAGGAGGAGACACGTTTATGAAGGATATTAGCATGGAGATCATCGATAGAATCGCTAAACGAGAAGAAATTCAACCAGTAGAGCTCTCTCCGCCGCTGTACAATGTTGTTGATCCAGAGGCTTTAGAGGCTCTCTTGGAGAGTGACTCAGTGGAAGTAACGTTCACGTATGCTGGATACACCGTCACTGTGCATAGTGGCGGTACTGTACGAGTCAAGCCACAGACTGCTGATGCGTAGGAATGGGGGAGAATAGGTAGTCAGCCTCTTTTACTGATGAGCGATTTCGATTGGATAAACATCTAACAGGAGTCGCACATCTATGTGCGGAGATACATCTCTCTCCATTCAAGGAGTAGCTTGAGCCGCTTTCGAATCTCGTAGCCGTCCTCGGAGAGTGCGTATTCGACCCTCGTGAAATCTCATTGTACTGTGTGCGCGAAATGTGTCCAGCGTACTCGAACTCGCCCAACCGTTTCGAGATCGTCGACGTACTGGCACTCGTGGGGTGAGCTTCGATCTCGGCAAAACGAAGCGAGTCATGAGCGTCGATGATACTCACTAGTTGCATCGCATACTTCCGACTGAGTGACCACTGTGGCCAAACTCGATCGCCGGGTCTGGACCTAGACGGTGCAGTATCTCCGGTCGCCCGATCTCGATACCTGAATGGGTGCCGGTTCTGGGAGCGACCCACGAACATCGTCGAAGCGGACGTATGCCGGTGGGAAGGCTGGTGGCGTCATACTATGTCACCACTTCGATGAAAACGAACGGACTATCCAGCGGAGTGGCTACTTCGAAGGAGGTCTCGAGGAGCAACAACTATCCTCGGTGGTGTTGGTCGAGTGAGGCCGGCGACATGGCCAGATCATTCGTCATCGCGGAGGGTACTCCGATTCCAGATCAGGGCAAACAACCCACCCATGAGAGATCCTGCGATGAACGCTATCGCGAGGCCGGCACCAGTGAGCGAGAGGTCGAAATCGGCCGTATCCTTGTACTCGACGAAATTCGTCCGTGCAAGATGTCCGTATTCATGTCGTGGCGGGCAGCCTCCGGAATCGTGCCACCGTCCTTTTCGACGCGCTGGAAGCGGTGGTTATGGATGTGCATCGGGTGCGACATGTATCCGCCGTTGACGAGGTGGACGCGGACGGTATCGCCCTCGTCGACGATGATCGGCGACCCTTTTTCGGGGTGCAGCGTCCGGGGCGTGCTCTTCCCGTTGACGGTAAACACGTCCGGATTGCGACTGGCCGAATTGTAGGTGAAATCTGTTTCACCGGCCCACTTCCGTGGAACCCGCGAGTCCCAGTCTTTGATCGTCATGAAGTATTCGCGGTCCGCCGATTCGTAGCCTTCGGGATCCACTCGGTAGATCCCGTACATCCCCATGTCGATGTGGCGGTGGGTCTGGAAGTGGCAGTGATAGAAGTGCGTCCCCGGGACGTTCGCTGGAATCTCGTAGGTGTGCTTCTCGCCCGGTGGAATCTTGATACCGGTCGTCGTCGGGACGCCGTCGTTCTTCCACGTCTTGCGCACGCCGTGGAAATGAATCGTATGGGCACGTCTCCCGCCGGTGTTATCCAGTGTCACCTCCATTGCGTTGCCCTCCGTCGTTCGGAGTATCGGACCCGGAACGCTCGGGGCGTTGTCGTCGGCTTGGAACGCCCAGACGCGGGGAAATTCAACTGGACCGCCCATCGTATCGATGGGATGGACCGCATGTCGGGCCTGTTGGGTTCGCATCGTAACCTTGCCTCCTTGGTCGTCAACGTTGACGATCGTTGGCGAACCGGTGTAGGGGAGATCACTCCCGTCAGACTGCGTCTGCGTGGGCGTATTCGTCGCAGCCGTGGTATTCGCTCTCCCTCCGGAACAGCCAGTGACGAGACACCGGTTATACCGGTTGCGGCGAGGAACTCCCGTCGTGACAACCCCGTCCCAGGGGCGCCGAAACGTGTAGTCATGATACAGCCGATGTTTTGGCCGCCCTAAACATAGGTCGGCGGCGAAGTTCCAATTCACGGGACAATGCGTGTATATGTTCGACAAAAGTCGGATGGTCATACTAGTCGAACCTTTCTGCTTATACTGTTGGCTGTAAGTCAATCCAGATATTCGTCACCTCAGGATGACGAATATCTTGAAACAGTTACAGCCGCCAGTATTAGTCGTCGGTCGTCGAATCGTGTACTACGGAGCGGTTAAATGTTTACAGGCCGCCCGTCGCCGTCAGGTATGCGCTTGCGAACTGGACCGCGTTGTACGCCCCGTGAATCATGGCGGGGACGGTGAGGTTACCGGTGTACTCGTAGGTTGCGCCCAGTACCAGTGCCAGAACGAACGCAATCCCGATGTACACCAACTTTCCTTCCCCTGTTAGTGAGAAGAGATGGATCGACGCAAAGAGAGCACTCGCGAGGACAATCGCACGGGCCGGATGAAGCGTTTCTCGGAGCGTACCCTGTACCAAGCCGCGGAACAACAGTTCTTCACCTGGACCGACCAACAGAAATGACAGTGGAACGAGCAGTAAAAATGCAACAGGGTTCTGCTGCCCGACCGTCACGACCTGATTCTGTGCGGACTCAAGTCCGAGCGATGAAATAATAGTCGACGCAACGACGAGCAGGCCCACGAGGGTAAGTATACCGACGATGATCACGGCGACGTCACGTTTGTCGGGAATCGCGAATGGGACGAAGCCGAAGCCGAGATCGCGGAATTTGACGTAGAGAACAGCGAACCCTCCGAATGTTACACCTTGCAACAGGACCGTACTCAGCAGGAGACGCCATGCTGGGCGGGACGAAACATCCATTCCGAGCACCGTCAGGAGTGTGGTCGCGACGAGAACGACGACGGTTCCAATCACGATGGAGCCGTAGGTGAGCCCGACCGCGGTTACAACTGAACGAATCCGGGATGTTGACTGTCTCATCTGTTGTCGGTGAAGCTTACAAAACGGTGATTTGTGCTGGCCGTACAATCGAGTTCCGGTATCGCGACCGAGTCGGCGAGTGATCTGCAGTAGCTTTCTGTCATTATACGTGAGTTGTTGTACTGTCTGTCGACCCGCTGTCTCCCTCTACTAATTTCGCACAGGCGAGGAGCGCCCCCGTGATGAGACTAAACGCAAGTAATGAGAGATTCGGAATCGTGAATCCGAGTACCGGTGCTTGCCACTGGACAGCGGTACACGGTCCGTTGAGTGAACAGGTAGTCGACGTTGCCTGTAATACCGAATGATAGGCTGCGATTACTCCGCCGAAAACCGAAAACGGGATCGCAGTCCGCCAGACTGCCGCCCGAGATTCAATCGTAGCGACACCAAGCACGATGACGAGCGGATACATCAGGACTCGCTGATACCAGCAGAGGTCACATGGTACTAATCCAAGGCCGAGGCTGAACCAGAGACTGCCGGCTGTCGCGATTCCGGCGATGAGAGTTACACTACCCAACAGCAGTTGGCTCCGGTCACGACCCATCTGTGAGTTGTTCGATGAGAGTGCGAGTCTGTTGTTCGTCACTCAGCGGATTGACTGTCTGCCCATCGATCACGAGGGCTGGTGTGGCAGAGACCCCGGCGTCAACCGCTACCCGACTCGTCTCCTGAATCGCTGATACGTACGCTTGCTCTTGGATCTTCGTCCGTATCTGTTCAGTTTTCGTTACTCCGGCCCCCTCGGCGAATGCAACGAGTTTGTCAGTGGTCGCCCACGTCTCACTCTCTGGTGGTTGGTTGGTGAAAACGTATTCATGGTATCGCCAGTAGGTTTCGGGGTCCACATTCCAGACTGCGAGCCCGGCTCGCGCCGCACGAGGGGAATCGGGACCCAGAAACGGCTCGCCGTCAACGTACGATAACGAACGAAAGCGCAGGCTGATGTCACCGGGCGCAACGTAGTCCCTGATGATGTCACCGAGGAATCCCGTGCTGAACTCCGCACAGTACGGACATTTCCAGTTTCCATAATAGGTCACCGTCCGTCGATCGGCTGTCCCTGTTCTCGCATAGGTGAACGAAGCTGGCGCACTCGGAATCGGTGCGTTCGCCACCGTGCCATCGACAGTGTTTGATGACTCGTTGCTTTCACTCCCAAGACAGCCACTAAGTGCGACGATGCCACTCGTAGCGAGGAATCGGCGCCGTGTCATCGTGCCACGTCCATTATCGGACGATGTACGCCGAGTTGGGATGCGTTCGCTATCGACCATACACCTTGATCCCACTTTGAGGTAATTGACTCATGGATCGGATTGGGATGATCTCCAGTCGTCTCCCTCGTTAAAGCCCTGCTGACAAGGGTACGGGTCGGATTCCCATCGTATGGGATTCCGCCATCTATTCATTTTGAAGCCATCCCACGGTATTGGCACGACGACCCACGGTTTGTTGGAAGCCAGTCTACTTCAGGGAATCCATGACACACCAAGAACATCCCCACGAACGGTCGCCAGATGAACGTACCGCCGACCGGGAATCCGTTGCGGAAGACCGGTGTCCCGAGTGTCAAGGCTCCATCACCCAGGATGGCGACCGGAGTGAACGGACCTGTGAGAGTTGTGGATTGGTTTTCAAGGAAAATCGGGTTGACCACGGCCCCGAGTGGCGCGCGTTCACGTCGGATGAACGCGATGAAAAGAGTCGTGTCGGTGCTCCGACGACGCCGCTACTGCACGACAAGGGGCTGAGTTCGACTATTGGCTGGCAGGACAGGGATGCCTACGGACAAGCCGTCTCCGAGCGCAAACGCGCTCAGTTACACCGTCTCCGGACGTGGGACGAGCGGTTCCGGACGAAAGATGCCCACGAGCGGAATCTGAAGCATGCGCTCGGCGAGATCAGCCGTATGGCGTCTGCTCTCGGACTTCCGGAGTCGGTCCGGGAAACCGCCGGTGTCTTATATCGGCGTGCTGTGGAAGACGATCTGCTTCCCGGTCGCTCGATCGAGGGAATGTCGACAGCGTCGTTGTATGCGGCTGCTCGACAGCACGGCGTGCCACGTCCGCTAACTGAATTCGCTGACGTGAGCCGCGTCGAAAAGATTCGGATCCAGCGAGCATATCGGTTTCTTTCCCGTGAGCTCGGATTAGAAATCGAGCCGGAAGAGCCGGCACGATATCTTCCCCAATTTGCGTCATCACTGGAAGTGACCGACGAAACGGAACGAATCTCTCGAGAGATCCTTGACGTGGCGACCAGTAACGCAGTTCATAGTGGAAAGAATCCGGCAGGGTTGGCGGCTGCCGCGCTGTATGCTGCGACCCATCTTACAAACGAGAGGCTCACCCAGGACGTAGTGAGTGATGTCGCTAACGTGAGCCAAGTGACTATCCGAAACCGATACCAAGAGCTGCTTGAGGTGTATGAGCAACGTGATTGACCGCTCAGTATTTCCGGTCAGAGTGCGGCGAAGCCGTTTATTCGCCCCCGTGTGTTACGAAATTTGCCGTAGAGAAGAGACGACAAGACGAAACTCAACACCAGGCACAACAACCTGCTAACAGTGCCATTATGCTCGTCTTTGCCTCACGCGCTTTCGGGAACCTCATTCGCTATGAACCGAGAATCGCAACAGGCCTTGGTTCCGTGCTGTCACGAGTATATCCGAACGGAAATCAGACACCCTATCCCGACGTACATATATGAGCAACTAATGGGGGACGATTCAGCGACATCGGGGGACACACCACCGGTTCAGGATGTCCTTGATGCGTTGGATGATCCTGACTGCCGGGCCATTCTCCGCAACACGGCCGAACCAATGACTGCAAATGAACTCATCGATGTCTGTGACATCTCGAAATCAACGTTGTATCGGAAGTTGGATCTTCTTAGCTCGGCGTCGCTCGTTCGCGAACGGGATACGATCGGTTCCGGGGGAGGGCGTATCACGAAGTACGTGCGTGACTTCGAAGATGTACGGATCTCGATGGAGGAAGACGATACGTTTTCGGTCACCGTCGAACGACCCGACCGAACTGCAGACCAACGGCTTACCAATATCTGGTCCAAGATGGGTGACGAACTATGAACGAGATCATCACGGCTATCGCCGCAACCAAGGCGATCATTCTCTTCTTGGGTGGCGGAATAACGTACATCGCGTTCAAGGCGTATCATCGATCAGATGATCTCTCTATCGGGGTTCTCGGCATCGGATTCGGGGTGATTACGGTCGGTGCGCTTCTCACAGGTATTGCCAATCAATTCTTTTCTGTTTCGCTCGAAATCGGCGTACTCGTCAATAGTGTCTTCGTCGCTGTCGGCTTGGCAGTCATTATGTATTCGCTCTATATGCAACGATGAACGCACCTCGAATATAATCTCAGAGATGATTCGTATGCCTCACAAAGGAGACCGCAACTAATGCGCTCGATTACGATTCCGGAGGGGACCGATATTTCACGCGGGCAGTGGCAACAGGCTTGGCAACCGACGGACATTCTGGTTCGATATTTTGTTGCCGGTTGTATCTTGGCCGGCGTACTCCTACTTCCGCTCGCGTGGTCGGTCGGTTGGTACTCACTGATCGTGGTCTCTTTTCCAGTCCTTGGCTTACTGCTCGGTTTGGTCGTCTGGCGGCGCTCATACACCGCCGTTAATGACGCTTATCGAGATGTTCTCAATGGAATCTGTGACTGGGATCGTCGAGGCGAAACAGGGGCAGAGATATTTGTCTCTGACCCGACTTGTGCCGGCCAGCAGTATCGAATTGAACCCGCCGAAGAGTACGTACTCTTTTACGTCGAAGTGACTGACAGATACACCCTACTCGAAGAGATAACTGTTGATTTTGTCAATTTAGAGCTGTCGACGAAGTCCGAGTCGGTCCCATCTCAGCAGATCGCATCCCAGTCGTTCGAATCTGGCGTCTTCTCACTCGACTCGTCGAAGGGCAGTTGGCGCATAACTGGTCTTGAGAACGTATCCAGTGACGAGGTCGATCATACGTATGTCCAGAGATAATCCCTCCGTTTACGCTCGACTCTCCGAAAATGGAAACGCATATTCAGACTTAACTGGCAAACTCCACTAATGGTTGCTTCCTCCGATATCTCTGAAATTCGAACGAAGTTAGCCGCCACTCCTCTGAGCACACTCTTGATTATTGGGGGGATTATCCTCTTTGTGGGAACGCTCACAGTGAGTGTCGCCGTCGCCCCGTCAATCGGACAGACGACCACGGCCGACGAGCAGCCACGCACTCTCGTCGGCTCCCAAGGGGGCGGTCCGGGGTGGCACGAGTATGGAAGCGTCTATCTCCTCAACGGCACCAACACCACGTGGCGCGAGGGTAGCGCCGATAGCTACTTCGATGTGACGAAAACGGAGAGCGGGACTGTTCTGGCGGGATTCATGCACAGTGGGTATTCGTCGTGCGGACCGTACGAGTCCCCCTGTACCCGAACGGGATTTCGGGTCATCGATCCGCAACCGGAGCCGACGGTCGTTTCTGAGTACAGCTTTCCAGTACGAACGAGCAAGAACAGCGAAGTCCACGACGTCGAATCGCTCCAGTCAGGGGAGTACCTCCTGACGGATATGGAGAACGAGCGAATTTTCACCATCCGTGACGGCGAGGTTACGTGGCAGTGGAACGCGAGTTCGTTCTACGGGGCGCCTGCCGATCCGACGACGACCGATTGGCTCCATATCAACGATGTCGACGTCATTGAAGAAAATCGGTATCTCGTTTCGGTCCGTAATGCCAACCAACTTCTCGTCATCGAACGCGGTGAAGGCGTCGTCAGGGTTATCAACGAGGACACGAGCGACTCGAATGATGCCAACTGCCAGAAATCCGGACAGTTAGCTGACTACGACAATGATGGAGAGGTTCGATGCGGTGATCCCGACGTACTCAATCACCAGCACAATCCACAGTGGCTCGGAAACGGTGCCGTTCTCGTCGCCGACAGCGACAACGACCGAGTCGTCGAACTGCACCGAACCGACAATGGAAACTGGGAGCCGGCGTGGACGCTGGAACGAGCGGAGGGTGTCGCGTTCAGCTGGCCTCGTGACGCCGATCGCCTGCCCAACGGGAATACGTTGATTACGGATACACTGAACCAGCGTCTCGTCGAAGTGAACGAGTCGGGCACGGTCGTCTGGAGTGTCCAGACAAAGCGGATCCCCTACGAGGCGGATCGACTTCCGGCCGGCGAATCGGTCGGTGCGCCCCGATACACGGCCGATGCATCGGCGGGTTCCGGTCCCGCTGGCGACGTGCCGGTTCTCTCGCTCATGCTAGTTGGGCTTCGAGCGCTCGTGCCGTCTACCCCCTTCTGGTTCCGTGAACCACAACTCGGGCTGACGGTCCTTTCAGTCGCGATGCTGTTCGGGGGGGTCGTACTGCGGATTCGTGAATAGGCTGTTGTGATTGCACTCACAGCAGAATCGTCGTAACTGTTACCCGGTGTTCGCTATAGTAGCGTTTTCTCGCCGGACCGTCCCGGTGAGCATCGCCGATGACTGCCGATAATCCCGATCAGTAGGTGCTGGAATCGCCGTCCTTCAGCACCATTCCGGCGAGGATGACGGCAAGGAGGGTTATGAGTCCAATAGAGCCGTTAATGAGTATGCTAACCATCGGTGATTCTGCCGGCTCCGGGTTCAGGACGTACGACACTGTCACGACAAGTAGGAGGAGCAACACTACCGCGACCATACTGTTACCAAGTGCTTTATTCATATCCTCTGAATCCGCTTCAAGCAGTATAATTCAACCGAAATATGGTGCTACGCCGGGATCTGACTTGACTTCTGTAGCGGGTAGATCTCGGGCTAATGGCCGTGACTCACGCGGTCCATCAGGTCAGGAGCGTTCTCCACCTCGTCGAGGAGTTCCACGGTGGCGTGATCGACGCCCTCGGCTGCGAGTGTATCATGTACTTGGGATTGAATCGACCGTAGCTGATCCAGTGTGGTCGCGTTGGTCCGAAGCCGCACGGTTGCGACAGTCAACTGGCTACACACCTGCCAGACATGGAGATCATCGATATTTTCGACGCCGCCGATCGTTGCTAACTCCGCTCTGGTCCGTTCGGGTGAGATCGGGCTTCGCTGTAAGAGGATCGACGCACTGCCTTTGAGTACTTGTCCTGCTGAAACGAGAATCGAGACACCGATCAACACAGCGGCAACCGGATCTGCGATCGGTAGATCGAACAGGACGATGGCTACTGTCGAGATAATCACGGCAATCGAACCTCCGGCGTCACCGAGGAGATGATAGAATGCACCCCGCTCGTTGAGGCTCATTTCTCCCCCTTGGACGATGTAGACGGAGCCGAGATTGACAAGGAGACCGCCGATAGCGATTATTAGTGTCATCGTCGGGTCGATTGTGATCGGATTCAAGAACCGCCGATAGGACTCCCACAGGATGTATCCGACCATCGGCACGAGCAGGACCCCATTTAGAAACGCGGCAACCGGCTCTAATCGATGGAGACCGTACGACCACTCGTCGCCGCCCTCGAACCGCTCTGCGGTGTAGCTCGCTCCGAACGCCATCGCGTACGCGAGCATGTCGAACAGCATGTGGAGCGCGTCACTGATGAGCGCGACCGAACCGAACAACAGCCCGCCAGCCAACTCCACGAGAAATCCACAGAAATTGATTACGGCGACGGATCCGAGTCGACGAGTGCTACTCTCGGGTTCTGATCCGTCGCCCGAAGCGTGATCGTGACGCGTCATTGGAGCGATGCGGTCGAAGATTGTGGTTACGTCGATCCAGCCGTGGTTGCGTCCCCTCGATCCGGCTCAGAGGATGCTGATTCGTCCGTCTCCTCCGACGTATCGCTGGCTGTTGGTGATCCAGTATCGTCCGTTTGATCACTTGGTCCTTGGTCGTCCTCTGTGGTGGATGACCCTGCCTCTTCGCGTGTGAATATGTCCTGATCGCTGGATCCGATGAGATCGAGCGGACGAAGCCAGATGTACCAGACGACGAGAACCGCCGTTCCATAGCCGACGATCCAGACGAGATCGGCCGCAAGGGGAAGATTCGCTCGTTCGAGCGTATAGACTGCCAGCCCGGGACCGATGATTCCCACGAGAGCGACCAGCGCAAACAGTTGCTGGGACGATAGGCCGAACGGGTACTCTTGAGCGTTGGTCTCGGTACTCTGTTCGACCTCCGGTTCGCTTTGCTCACTCATACGAGTCCTCCGACATATCCGCTTCTGTGTTTAGTTCGGGAGTGATTCGGGAGAGACGCATCGCGTTCCCGGTGACGGCCGTCGTCATCCCGGCGTCGCCGGCGAGGACGGCGAGCCAAATGGGGACGTATCCGAACGGGACTGCGACTGCCAGACCGGCTTTGACGGCGAGACTCGACCAGATGTTCTGTCGGATGACGCCGTTCGCGTCGTTCGCGAGTTCGTAGAGGTAGGGCAACTTCGAAAGGTCGTCACCCATCAACGCGATGTCGGCGGTCTCCAAGGCGGTATCAGTCCCCACCGCACCCATCGCCACGCCGACCGTGGCAGTGGCGAGCGCCGGTGCGTCGTTGATGCCGTCGCCGACCATCGCGACGCCGTTATGCTCGCCGACGAGATCCTCGATCGCGTCCACCTTCTCTTCAGGAAGCAACTCGGCCTGGTACTCATCGATGCCGACCTGTTCGGCGATAGCGCGGGCCGTCCGCTCGTTGTCGCCCGTCAACATCACCGTTCGGGAGACGCCGAGTTGCTTGAGTCGTGTTACTGTCCGCTTCGCTTCCGGGCGGATCTCGTCGGCGACCGCGATGATACCTTCGAGTTCGTCTTCGGTTCCAACGAGGACGACGGTCTTCCCTTCTGCTTGGAGTTCGGGGACGGTCTCTTCGAGAAGGTCGAGACAGTTGTTCCGGTCACACATCTGCCGGGCTGTCTGTGTCACCACGCCGCCGTCGGTCGTCGCGTGAACGTGTGAAAGATCGAAACCCAGCTCCTCAAACAGTCCCGGTTTACCAGCGAAGTGGGGAGTCCCGTCGAGGTCAGCACGCACGCCCTTCCCGGTGATGCTCTCGAAATCGTCGATCTCGCGCTCGGCGACGCCAGCGCCGCCGGCTTCAGCGACGATTGCCTCGCCGATCGGGTGTTCGCTCCGCTGTTCGAGCCCGCGGGCACACCGGAGGACGTCCTCCTCGGAGTTCCCGTTCAGCGGAACGACATCGGTGACGGTGAGTTCACCTTTCGTGAGCGTCCCCGTCTTGTCGAAGGCGACGATGTCGACGGCCCCCATCGCTTCCAGATGATTGCCACCCTTGATCAGAACTCCGTTCTTCGCGGCGCTGGTGATCCCCGACACCACGGAGACGGGCGTCGAAATGACGAACGCACACGGACAGGCAAGCACCAGCAACGTCAGCCCGTAGACGACGGCCGTGGGCCAAGTCGTGCCGAGAACGTATGGGCTTGCCACCGTCGTCAGGATGGCGAAGGCGACGACGACTGGCGTGTAGTACGCCGAGAAGCGCTCGACGAACTGCTCGCGTTCGGTCTTGTTCGACTGGGCGTCTTCGACCAACTCCACGATGCGTGAGAGCGTGTTATCGCCGGCCTCGGAGGTGACCTCCACTTCGAGATACCCCTCTTCGTTGATCGTGCCGGCGTACACCTCGTCTCCATTCGTCTTGTCGACGGGGACGCTCTCGCCCGTGATGGGTGCCTGATTGACGGCGCTTTCGCCGTCGACGACGGTCCCGTCCATCGGAATCTTCTCCCCCGGCTTGACGACGACCACGTCGCCGACGGCCACCTCGTCGACAGGTACCGTCTCCGTCTGCCCGTCTCGCTTGACGACTGCCTCGTCCGGCGAGAGGTCCATCAGTTCCCGGAGCGAGTTCCGGGCACGATCCATCGAGTACCGCTCCAGCAGTTCGGCGATGCTGAACAGGAACGCGAGGGTGGCGGCCTCGAAGTAGAGCGCCTCTCCGAAGGCGAGGCTCGCGACGAGGGCCCCGAGGATAGCCACCGACATCAAGAAGTCGATATCGAGGTTCAGATTCCGGGCCGAGTAGTAGCCGTTGCGCAGAATCTCTTGCCCGCCGGAGGCGACGGCAACGAGGAACAGTACGTCGGCAACGAGTAGCTCCGTACCCAGAATGCGAGCAATCCCTATATTCTGCCCGGTCAGGAAGAACTCAAAGAGTAATCCTATGGCGACGAACCCACCGCTGATCCACGTCTTGAGTGCTCGCGGGCTCGTCCAGATACTCTCACGTTCCTCGGTCGTTCCCTGCGGTACTGAGTCGTCACCCGTCGTGTCTGTAACCTCGTATCCGGCACGTTCGATGGCACTGGTGATATCGCTCTCTCCTGCCCTCAAAGAAGCGTACGTGACGACGACCGTTCCAGTCGTCGGCTGGGTTTCGTACGTCGTAATTCCCTCGACCCTGTCGAGTGCATTTTCGATTTTGCCCGCGCACGAGGGGCAATCCATTTCTGGAACCGTGTATTTCGAGGTCACCTCACCGGTATCCTCCACAGTGTACCCGGCCTTTTCAACCCGCTCAGCTATCGCGGTGGCACTCGTTTGCTCGCCATCGTACGAGACGGTCAACGTCCCTGTCGTCGCTTGTGGGTCGACACGACGGATTCCGTCCAACTTTTCGACGCTGTTCTCGACCTTTCCTGCACAGGATGGGCAATCCATCTCCGGGACCGAGAACTGTGCAACGTCCTCTTGGTTTAGGGGTGGAGACCCATCGTCGACGCCCCGGTCTGCGTGTTGAGTGTGCTCGTGATCGTCGTGGTCATGTGTGTGATTGTGCTCGTGGGACCCCCCTTCGTGCTCGTGGGTGTGATCCGGTGGTTCACCACTTCTGTCGTGGGAGTCGTCGTCGGATGAGGTCATTACTCGCCACTATCACCTACAAGTTTATTAAATCAGCTGTTATAAAATGGCCAATATACACCAATATCTAATAAGAAATTCGGATTGAATTATTAATTCTGTGTTTACCGGAACTCAAACGCAGACCTAGGAACGACTTGCTCGATACTCACCGTGTTTGATCCCGAGGAAGAGCGTAAGCACTCCAAACACGACGAGGCCGACACTCACCATCATCACCGTACTGGTACTCATTGGGCTCATAGCCGTCCCCCCAATGAGGACGACGAGTAGCAACACGAATGCTATTCCGGTCGTAGTTGTGTCGAATTTCATAATACGGTGTATTCAATCAGAGGTCGTTTCGGATGGTTCAGTTATTGATGCGGTTCGCCGGCGCCAGCGAGCGATCCCGGCCCACAGGAGAGTCCCGACGAGACTGAGGGCCCCGGCGAGAACGACTGACTCTCCTCGAACCGTCGTTCCGGTCTGTTCTTCTAAGATCAACGCGGCTCCAAGGATTACGAGGACGAGCCCTTGTATCCCGACTGAGACCGATGTTTGCGTCACATATCCGGAGTCGGCGAGAATGCCGGCGACGGCTCCGACGAAAAGCAACAGTCCTGCAACAGACACGGGTCGAAGCCCGAGGAAAATCCCTACTTCAGAGAGGGCGAACCCGACGGCGACCAGCATTGGCCATGGACTCGTTTTAGTAGCCGAAGTGACGTTGGACTCCTCTACCATCATCGGCAGTCGAACTCATTCAATAATAAAATATGCGCTAATTATTCGGCCAATTTTAGCAACTATTGTTATTATATGCTCTTTCGATTATTAATCATATTTCATCCGGGCGCTTATACGCTCTCCAGACTAAACCAGCACATGGACGATACGGTTCGCACCCGGAGTGGAAAACGGATATTCGGAGGCGTCCTATTCATTGGCATCCTCGTCGGAGGCGGTCTCGGCCTCATTATCGGGGGGAGCCCGGAGATGCAACACGTCACGCTTTTCGATATCGTCCGTCTCCATCCGACTTCGTCGAGTATGGCACTCTACGGAATGGCCGTTACCACTGTAGCTCTGTCCGTATTTTTCGGTCTTGTGGTGCTTCTCTCCCGCATGGACCAATCGAAAGTATAGGCGTCGTACGAGGGGAACCAACATTCGAACGAGGTGGATGTGGCCGTGCTGATGCCGGTTATCGGAAGTCAGTACCGGTGAGTCACCGACCCGTCTTGGCGACTCATCGGAGGACGATTATAGGGTTCTCGTAACTGTCCAGAGATTCTCGCCGGAGCGGCCCGGCGAGAATCTTTGATGACTTCCGAAAATCTCTGTACAATGACCGTGTGACTATCGATCATCATCGACGCATCCGAATCCGTATCGGCAGTCTCCAGACGAAAGCAATTCGAACGCCGAACCAGAACGGTTTCAATACTGAACATCGTAACTCACGGCAACGTACTGATCTAATGTCACACACAGCAACGACCATTCCACGAAGCGACTCACCCGCAGGCAAGTGTGACTACTGCGGCCATCCATTTCCGACGGCCGACCGTCTCGTTCTCCACAAAGGCCTGGAACATCCTCAGCAACTGGATGATGCCGAAGTGGAGGCGTTCCACGAGGCCCGCTCGAACGAAACAGACGAGTTACGCACACTGCGTCTGAAAGCGCTCGGAGCCCTCGTACTCCTGTACTTCGGTCTTCTATTCATGTATGCCATCTTCGCCTGACTCAGATACGAACACCGGGACAAGCGAAGGGAGACACACAGACCCATATCCTCGGTCGAGGCTTCGTAAGTGGGTCGTATCGAACACGAAGCTCAGACTCCTCGTTCAGTTTGTAACTTGGGTCGCGATACTGACGCTGTTTACCGAAACAGTCGTTGCTGGGAATGGAATGACGCTCTCGAAACAGCCCCGGGATACCCTGGCGGTTCCCCGATGGCTGTATCTTGCCACCGGAGGTGCCACGATTGGAGCCTCCGCCCTGCTTGCGAGTTTCGTCACTGATCGGACGCTTATTCGCTATCTCCACAACTGGTCGCTCTCCGGGCCGACAGTCGATAACTGGCGAACGCCGCTCGTATGGGTTGGACGTGGTCTTGGTGTTGCCGTCTTTGGATTGGCAGTGTATCTCGGGCTAACTGGGCCGCAACTCCCCACTGCAAGCTTCACCATCCTCGTCACGTTCGTCATCGTTCGGGCAGGCTTGCCGATGCTCACGTATCTCGGAGGCAATCTCTGGCCAGTGCTGAACCCTTGGCGGGGAATCGTCTCGCTACTCCCAACTGGATACCGGACGTATCCAGAAGGATTAGCCCGATGGCCAGCTGTTGGTGGCCTATTACTTCTCGTGTGGATTGAGGTGATTTTCCCTGTCAGCACGATTCCGTCCGTTCTTTCGATTGCGATTCTCGGCTACAGCGTCGTCACAATCGTAGGCGCGGTACTCGTCGGTCCCAACGCATGGTTCGGGAACGCAGATCCGTTATCCGTCTTGTTCCGATTCTTCGGGGCTGTCGCCCCCGTAAAGCGGCGGCATGGGGAGCTCACCGTAAAACTGCCTGGCAGCGACCTGACTGACGCAGACTTAATCACCGACACATCCGATGTTGCGTTCGTCATTGCGCTAATCTGGGAGCTCACGTACAGCGGCTTCATCACGACTGAGACGGGCGCAACAACTATCGAGACGCTCGTCAGCCTCTCCACTATTGGAGTGGGAGCCGTACAAATTCGTGCGATCCTCATCTACACGCTCCTTTTCGTCAGTGGCTACGTCGTTTTCTTCGGCGCGTATTGGTATGCTGGTGTACTCTCTCGGCGACGGACTGGGACATACATTACAGCGAAACGTATCGCCTTTCGGTTTGCACCCTCGCTACTGGCCATCGCAGCGGGATATCATCTCGCTCACTACACCGGACTAGCCGTATCCCTCAGTCCGGCTCTAGGGATGGCGATTGTCTCACCACTGTCGCCCCCAGCGAATCCCCTAACATTGTCTCCACCTGGATGGTTCGAGGGCTTGAGTATCGCCTACGTGCTCGTTGGGCATCTTCTCGCTATCTGGGCAGCGCACGCGACCGCCTACGAACTCTTCTCGAGTCGTCTCGTCGCAATCCGGAGCCAGTACCCGTTCATTGTTGTAATGATCGGCTATACCGTTATCAGCCTCTGGATTCTCTCACTTCCAGGAGCGACGCCCCCTTATCTATCTTGATTCTGGTGGTTTCGAGAGAACAACGGATCGCACCCTAAGGTCGGAGCTCAACCAGAGAAGAATCACTCGACAGTGAACTCAATCGGATCCATATCGAGAAATGCGGTTTCGTAGCCATCGTGCCGCGCCAGTTGGGGTGGTGTCTCTACGGTAATTCTGACCGTATCGCCCGTCTCGAGTTCATCAAGACTCATGCCATAGAAACTCCCGAGGTCGGGATCGAGGGACGCTTGGAGTGTCCCTTGTGTGATTGTGTCCCCTCCTCGGTCGAGTGTTACTGAAAGAGCCATCCTCGGGAGCATCACGCGATTGTAAGGTGTTCGAGGAGAGACGATCAGGAAGGGACCGTCACTATCACTAAACCGATGGTCACCGTCAACGAGAGCAACGAGTATCGTCGCATCACCGGATTGCCCTTCGTGGAGAAGTCGACCAGGGAGCTCTGATTTTGTCGGTACGACCGGTTCAGGGACCATTTCCATGTCCATTAGATCGACTGTCCCACGGGTACCGGCTTTGTCGCCTAACCGGCGAATCTCCAAATTGTACGTCTCATCCGTATCGAACGTGAACTGTATCGTGGCAGACTGTCCCTCTGTAAATCGTCCGTCGAATGGATTCGTACGAGCTGTCTGCAACGGGCCGACCTGGAGCGTCACATCGTACTGTCCTTCCCCCGGAAGCGCGATATTGTCGCCGTAGTGG